>Ga0209755_10002666_pt1 | contig 24002 bp, 17 predicted proteins | sample TergutCo191P1_FD_187301 | JGI IMG/M metagenome (GOLD analysis project Ga0209755, IMG submission 187301) | Cornitermes sp. P1 segment gut microbial communities from Petit-Saut dam, French Guiana - Co191P1 (SPAdes) (version 2) | ecosystem: Host-associated > Arthropoda: Insects > Digestive system... | reverse complement strand
CCCGGGCCACGAAGAACGCGTAGCCTTTCAGTTCCCCGCACGATTCAAGTATACTACGGTTTCGCCCGTCGTTGATGTTGTAAACGTCGATTTCCAGCTCCAGCGCTATGCCGCCAAAGCCTAAATCCGGGGACGGCTCGAACGAGTCGGACAGACGCAGCTTTTTGTGGTCCGGAAACTCCGCGTTGCCGTTTAGAAGGACCGCGAACCAGGGGCGCGGGTGCCTGACCGGCTTTTGCCTGTACACGGCCTTTTTGTCCTCCAGACTGTTTTCGAAAAGGCGGCAGACGTACTGGAGCATCCGGTATGGCATGTTCTCGTTAATCGTCGACTGGTGTTCCGCTATTACGACGAGCCTCCGGTCCACCAGGAACGAAAGGTCGTTTTTGCGCGGGGTCCACAGGGTTTCGTTTAGGGTGTTTATGACGATCCCGGTGTCCCGCACGTCCAGGTTCGTGCCCTGCACGGCGTTGTACAGGGCAAGGGCCGACGCTTCGTTGCCGAAAATCGATCTGAAAAGGCTGTCCTTGTAGGCCATAGGTTTGCATAATACCGATTTTGGCGCGGCGTGAAAAGGGGCCGGGTTCCGCTTTTGGCCGCCGTGTCCGTACCATCTCCCCCTATACTCCGGCGGCATTTCTGCCGATAATATACCAAGAGTACCACACATGAGAAACAAGGCCTATTTCGCCGCAGTATTGTGCTTCCTCTTTCTTCCCCTGTGGGGCCTGCATTCCTTCGACGAACGCAGCGTAACGCTGACGGGCGACGCAATCTGGAGGATGGCGGGGTACAGTTCCGGCGTTCTGGAGGGGAGCAACGTGCGGCCCGGTACCGTGTTGCTTTTGTCCTCCCAGCGTGGCGCGGGCACTCTGTCGGCCTCCGCGGACTTGGTGCTTTCCTTTGACGAGGGCAGCCCTTCGCTTTTCCGGGACGCTACGGGGCGTTACAGTGTTTCCGTTGCCCCTTCGCTTACGCATGTTGACGGCCGTCATGCCAGGGCCGGGGCCGGGGCGGTTCTTTTCCAGGGGGCAACGGCAGGGCTCGGGGCTTTTCACAGCCAGGTTCCGGGGAACGCAACCGCAGGGGGGCCGCTGGTGGTTACGCCGCAAAGCAGCGCCGCGCTGTTTTCGCCGAACAACAACGTTCGCGACTTTACGCTGGAGTTTTGGCTTCAGCCGTTTAACATGGAAAACGGCGAGCAAATCCTAAAGTGGGTTTCCGCCCGTCCGGGCGGTCGGCATCAGGCGGTGCAGGCTACCGCCGGCGGCAGTTTTACGTTCCAACGCATTCTGGTTATGTCGTCGAGAAACCGGTTGCAGTGGTCTTTCCTCAATTTTTTCAGCTCTCCGGATCGCGCCACAAGCATTGACGTAAACTTTTCCGGGGTTACGCCGCTGGTTCCCAGAACGTGGAGCCATCATCTGATTCGTTTCGACGCGCAAACCGGAATGATCGAGTACCTTGTAAACGGCAGGCCGGAAGCCATCGCGTACGCCACTTCCACCGGCCGCGAAAGCGGCGAGGTTTACACTCCGCTGATTGGGGAGAGCGGCAGTTTTGTCCTTGGCGGTAATTTCGCCGGAATGATGGACGAGTTCATGGTTCACGGCGATTTTGCCTCCAACGCGGTAACGCGCAGGTACCCGTTGCGCGGCGGCAGAATCGTAACGCGGGCCATAGACCTGGGTGCCGGAAACAATCAGGTGCTGATGCTGGAAGCTACCGGCGGCAGAACCTCGGTGCGGAACGTTAGGGCGGCCAGCGAATTCCAGCGCAACGGCAGATTCCGTTTTTCGGACGATTCCGAAATGCAGTTTTTTGTCCGCGCTTCCAACAACCCTTTCCGCTGGGACGCGCCCTGGCAGCCGGTAACGCCGGGCCAGAACATTACCGCAAACGTTGTTGGGCGATACGTGCAGTTGGCGGTGGACTTTTACCCGTCGGCGGACGGCGAGTCCACTCCCTACCTGGAGGAAGTTCGCATAGTTTTTCTGCGCGACGAGCCGCCGCTGCCGCCGACGCATCTTCGCGCCGTGGCGATGGACGGCGCAGTGCATCTTACCTGGAGGAACAGCCCAAACCGGAACACTCAAGGGTATCTGATTTTTTACGGAACCGCCGAAAATGAATTTTTTGGCGAAGGCGCAATGCAGGGCGCTTCCCCCATTAGCGTTGGAACGCGCAACTCGGTGGTTATCGAAGGTTTGCAGAACGGCACGTTGTACTTTTTCCGCGTGGCGGCATACAGCCACCGGGGTTCCAATCATCTGCTGGACGACACCGTTGCGCACCATGTCGGGGAGTTTTCCAACGAGGCGCGGGCCAGGCCATTGCGGGGACTGAACACCGTGGGAACGCCGGTGCCGGGCCGCCCCTAGCCTTGGACTATGAATTGGCCGAAACATCCGGTAATTATAATACTGTTTGCGATGACCGGTTTTTCCGTGACAACCTGTATAACGCCCCCCCAACCCGTTCCGGATTACGTTGCGATGTACGAGCCTGAGGCGGCAATCGAGCCGGAGGTTGCGGAACCGGAAAAGCCGGAGGAAGCGGACTGTGGCGCAAACACGGAACCGGAAGTAAACACAAAACCCAGAGTCGCCCTGACTTTTGACGACGGGCCAAGCCCGTATACCGACCGCATTTTGGATTTGCTGGAACGTTACGGTGGACGCGCGACTTTTTTCGTGCTGGGCCGGAACGTGGAGTTTTGGCAGAACACGATAATCCGCACGGTTAGCATCGGCAGTGAAGTGGCGAACCACACCTGGACGCATCCGGAACTTCCGTCGTTAAACAACCAGCGCATAAAGGAAGAGCTGCAAACGACCAGCGAGATAATAGAACGGTTTGCCGGTTATTCCCCGCGTTTTTTCCGTCCGCCATTCGGCATGGTAACCCAAAGGGTTGCGACCGTTTCCAAGGAACTGGGTTACGCCATAGTAAACTGGACGCTGGATACCAAGGACTGGCAGGTCCGGAACGCGGACGCTGTTTACAACGCGATTATGGACGCGATAGAGGAAAACGCTATCGTCCTGATGCACGACATACACTCCACGACGGCCGCCGCAATGGAGCGCGTAATTCCGGCGCTAATCGCCGACGGGTTCCAATTGGTAACGGTGTCGGAACTGCTGCACTACCTGCACGGCGAACCGGAACCGGGAAAAGTTTACGGGTTCCCCGGTATACGTTAGGCGCATCCATGAAATTTTTTGCGTTACTGCTTTTTGCGCTGTTTCTTGTCGCCTGCGCGACGGTTGATCCGGTGGACGATCCGGTGCGCGTCGTTTACGACCCTCCCCCCCGGGACTACCCGGAAGAGGAACCTCCGGTTTATCCCGTTCCTCCGGATTTGCCGCCGGACTTACCGCCGGAGCCTCCGGAACCGTCTTTCGAAGATTACTGGCTGGCACGGCTCACCCTGGAGGAAAAAATAGGCCAGTTGATAATGATCCGGCTGCCGTGGCAAACAACCGCCGTGAACGCCGGCGTGCGGGATTTAATCGAAGCCGTTCCGGTGGGCGGCGTTATCCTGTTTGCGGACAACGTGGCGTCCATTCGGCAACTGCAAACGCTGACCGAAGATTTACAGGCCCTGGTCTGTCTGCCGATGTTTATCGCGACGGACGAAGAGGGGGGGCGCGTTTCCAGAATCGGCAGGTTGTTTACCCCCCCCGTCCCCCCGGCGTTTGACATAGGGCGGCGGGGAGATCCTGCGGCGGCTTATACCGCCGCCCAGACCATTGGCCGGCGGCTTGCCACGCTGGGTATTAACATGAACTTTGCCCCGGTCGCCGACATCTGGAGCAATCCCGCAAATACCGTTATAGGAAACCGGGCCTTTGGCCGCGACCTGGAAACCGTGGGGGACATGGTGGAAGCCTCCGTGCGGGGTTTTGCGTCCGGCGGGGTTCTGTCCGTGGTCAAACATTTTCCGGGCCACGGAGACACCTACGAGGACAGCCATTACCAGTTGGCGTTTCACCCCCACGGGCGCGAACGGTTCGACGAAATGGAAGCCGTTCCTTTTTTGCGGGGAATCCGGGCGGGTTCTGACGGGGTAATGATTGGCCATATTTCCACGCCGGCTTTTGAGGAAAACCGTTCGCTTCTTTACTGGATGGCACCCTGGGTGGAGTCCGGCGCGCTGCCCGCCACTTTTTCCGATTTCTGGCTGCAGGACGTTCTGCGCGGGGAAATGGGGTTTGACGGTTTAATTATTACCGACGCGCTGGACATGCGCGCACTGTCCGACCACTTTACCTGTGCGCAAATCGCCCTGGGCGCGTTTCTTGCCGGAGCGGACATTCTGCTTATGCCCATCAACCCGCGCCAGGCTTTCCAGGCGCTTCTGGACGGGTACCACTCCGGGCTGTTTGACCTGCACCGGCTTCACCAATCCCTGCGGCGTATACTTCGCGCGAAACAGGCTTTGTATGTCCAGCGGCCCCAAGGTTAAACACGAACCGGAACACCCTGCAAAAAACGGCAAACATACGTCAGTATAACACGCTTTGCGCCAAAGCGGGAAAGAAAGCGCAATTGCCGTCCACCCAACCGAAAGGGCCGGCTCATACGGCTAATGGAACACGACTCTGTTGCGGCCTTCGTTTTTCGCCCTGTAAAGGGCCTTGTCGGCATTGGCGATAGCCTTCTCCAGTTTGCTTACGGGAGTCGCCTGGGCAACGCCAAGGCTTACGGTTACCTCCGTGCTTGCGTCCACCATTTTAATCAGCGTCGCGGCAATGCCCAGCCGTATGCGCTCCGCGAGCCGCACCGCCGATTCCCGATCCATGTCCATCACGAACAGGATAAACTCCTCCCCCCCGTAGCGGGCGAAAAGATCGTAGGGGCGCATCACCGCCGTGACGCGCAGGGCAACTTCCTGCAATACCATGTCGCCGGACTGATGGCCGTACTTGTCGTTTACGGCCTTGAAGTGATCCAAATCCAGAATGATGATAAAGGATTCGCTGTCGTGTCTGTTCGCCCTTTCCATCTGTCCGGTGGCGGCCTCCATGAAGTAGCGCCGGTTGTGAACGCCGGTCAAGGGATCGGTATTTGACAGCACCCCCAACTTGTCCCGCAACTTTCTCAAATCCCGATTGTGCTGCACGACTACGGCAACCATAATGCTGACAAAAATACTGACGATAATCGATATCCACGTTTCCGGAAATTCGTACCACGCGCGAACCGCCAGAATGCGAAAATACCAAGTGGCGTTCAGAATGGAAACGGGCTTTTCGATGTAGCGGATATTGCCGTGGCGGTAATGATCGCTGCTTGCGATTATCTGCATTTCGCAGGTGTCCGGGTTTACCCGCCATATCTCGTAGTCGAAACCCAGTATGTTCAGGTCGCCAAGGCCCACCCCGTAAAGCGCCTGCGGATGCGCCAGAGTTACCGAAACGATGCCCCAAAAACGCTCCGTGCCGTCGGGCTCGTCTATAAACACGGGGAGCCTGCCCACCATTATCTGCCTGTCCAGAACGCCCTGAAAAGGCCCGCCCAGCACAAGCTGTCTGGTTTCCAGCGCAAGAATGGCTTCCGCGCATCCGGCGGTTTCCGAAAGAAAATCAATGCCCAGCACCGCCTCGTTCCCCTCCAGGGGATAGACTTCGGAAACCACGCCGTCCGGAGCGATCAGCATGTTTATGATGGCCGGATCGTCTATAAGCATGGACGCAAGCTGTCCGAATTCGGAAACCTCGCCGTTGCTGTGCTGAACGTGAGCCGAAAGCGAGTGCACGCTGGACAGCAGCCTGGACATGGTGTTGTTTATTCTGATGCCCTTTTCGGTAATCAACTGCTCCATGGTGAGCCTTTCAACCTGGTAGCGGTTAAAAACCATGACAAAAACCAGCGAAAAGCACAGCATCAGCGTGGCAAAAAAAGACACTATTGCGCGAATGGACAGTTTTCGTGCCGGCGGGGCCGAGGCCTGATGCATTGAAGTATTATACGCTTTACAGGGGGAAGCGTCAAGCAATTTGCGCCGCCGGCTTTTACCGAAGTTACCGCCCTTCCCCCTCCGCCGGAAACTCCACCCACATCCACGCGTCCGTGTTGGCCCGCAGAAGCCCCCCGGCGGAAACCCAGGTGTCCGCCGCCGCCCTTACGGGAAAAACCGGGGCTTGGTCGAAAACCAGGGGCTCGGCAAACGGGGACGTTCCAACCCAGGGGCCGGAGCCGGAACCGGGGCCAACGCCGGCGGGAAATTCCAGGGCGGTTCGCGACTCCGGAACAAGACGGCGTCTGTCGAAACCGGACCGCACGGTCCTTGCCGCAACGTCCGGCCAGTTGACTAGCCACGGATCGCAGCGGACTTCCGCGTTTAGGGTTGCGCTCTGCGCGGGGTCTTCAAAAAGTCGGCGAAAGCGGGGCCAGTTGAAATTCCAGGGCAGACGCACGTCCACATTTCCGGTTGCCGGAAGACCCCCGTTCGCCAAATCGTTGACGGAACGGGCCAGTTCCAGAAACAGGTTCGCGTCCACGCCGCCCCGCCAGCTTAGAATCAGTCTGTTCCCGGAAACGTCAAACGGAAACATGGCCCCCGCCGGTCTGAAAACGCCGGGGGCTATCCCCTTTTCGGGCCAAAAAGGCAGGGCCAGAACCGGATTCGCGAAGGTTCCGGGCATGGAAACCTCCCAAACGCCCGCCCCGGACAGTACCGCGGAGCATTTCCGCCCTTCGCCGTCGAACCATTCGACGCGCCAGTGCGGCTCGCCCAGCATGGCCCCCCACGCACACGGAAGCCGGGGCAGTTCCAGGACGTACCGGGAGTCGCCGGGCGGGAATATTCCCCCGCAGGAAACCGGAAAAAACAGAGCAAACAAAAGGGCGGCAAAAACATGTGTCTTCATACCCTATATATGGCGCAAAACCCGGAAATGCTTTATTCGTGCCGAGGGGTTTAATACCCCGAATGCAATTCCACGGGCGACAATTTACGTCAAATTGACAAGCCTTCACGACGACATCAGAATGCCCACCAGTTTTTCCCTGTCGTCAATGGCACCGAGCGAGCGCAGACGCGAAAGGCTTTGCAGGAAGCCGTAGCTCGCCCGGATAAGGTTGTTGCGGCTGTTGATTAACAGGGTGGAGGCTTCGCTAAGCTCGGAGATTGAGCTCTGGAAAAGGCGGTAGCGTTCCTCGACAAACCGGAAATGTCTTTCGGCGTAGCTTAGGGAAAGGCGGGAATGCAGAACGGAACCGGCGAACGCAAAAACGTTTAACAGGGCGCTTTGCAGTTCCAGCTCCAGGTTTACGCCCGCGCTTATGTAGTCCAGCATCGAAGCGTCGCGGGCCAGTCTGCTTCTTTCAACGTTGTTTGCGATAATCCAGAAATCCAGGGGAATGCTTGCGCTTAACGACAGGCTCCCCCCCCTCACCCCAAACTCAGGATGGAAGTTGATACCGGTGGAAAACGACGCGCCAACGGTGGGCAAATAAGCGCGTCGCGCCATGCTAAGGTTCTGTTCCGCGCGTCTGGAGGAAAGTCCGGCCTGCGCAAACGCCGGGTTTGAAACAACGAGCAACTGCCAGAGTTCCGCGTACAGCGCGTCGGCTTCGTCGTCGGAAATGTTTCCAAGGCGCGTAAGCAGTTCCTCGTATCCGGAAAAGTCGATTGGCTCCAGGGGGGGGAGGTAGCTAACGCCTACAATCGAACGGAGCCGCGCATTGGTTAGGGCAAGGTTGCGCCGGGCTTGGTTGCGGGCGTTTTCGCGGGCCATTTTGTCCGCCATGGCCCGCAGATATTCGCCCTGGTTTATCATCCCTGTTGCCAAACGTATTTCGGCTATCGCAAGACCGGCAAGCGCAACCTGCAACGAAGCTTCCTCGGCCTCCAGGGTTGCCGCCGCTTCCAGAACGGCGTAAAAGGCGTTGTCCACGGTGTCAAGAACGTTAAAGTATTCCGCAAGCGCGTCCAGCCTTGCGCTTTCCGACGCGATTTCGTTTATGGCCCTTTGAATGGAAGTTCTGCCGCCCTCGAAAATCCTTTGGGAAACGCTGAAACTGGCGCCGGAAGTAAACGTGTCAAGGGGATTCGCAACCGGTTCCGCTCGCGCCGGGTTCCACAAACTTACCGAGGCGCTGGCCCCCAGCGACAGGGACGGCAGGTTGGAAAACACCCGCGCACGCTCGTCAAGCACGGTTCCGCGGATTGCAAGGTTGTGTCTGGCAAGACTGCGCGAATTCGCCAGGGCCAGTGTCCGTACCTGCTCAAGACTGATTGTGGCGACGGATTCGGCAGACTCGCCGGTTTCGGCGTACAGGCCAAAACACGTAAACGCGATTAGGAAAAACGCAAACGCCGTTTTTGTTACTGTCATTGCACTGTCTCCGGTTTTATCGCTGGGGTTATTCGTACCGCAGGGCATCGATTGGGTACAAACGCGCCGCTTTCAGCGCGGGGTAATAACCAAAAACCACTCCCACCACGGCGGCAAACATCGCGGATCCGGCCACAATCAGCGGGTTAATCGCCGTGGGTATTCCCATCGACGAAAGCAGGCGGCTGGTAAAAAAGGCAAGGCCAATTCCCAGCAAGCCTCCCATAAGGCTAAGGATTACCGACTCGGACAGGAACTGGAAAAGTATGTCGCGCCTGCGCCCGCCCACCGCCATTCTAATGCCGATTTCCCTGGTGCGCTCGGTAACGGAAACCAGCATGATGTTCATAATGCCAATGCCGCCAACCAGAAGGGACACTCCGGCGATTGCCGCAAGCAGCGTTGTCAACGTTCTTGAAGTCGCCGCCGCCATGTCGATCATTTCGGCCTGATTCAGAATGTCAAAGTCGGCGAACGCCGGATCGAGTATGCCGCGGGATTCCGCAAGAATAAGTCTGGCCTCGTTTTGCGCGGCGGTCATGAAGCGCTGATCCACCACGCTCATCAAAATCATGTTAATGTTTCTGGAGTTGTTCAGGCGCGTCATCGCGGTGTCCAGCGGAACCAGTACAATGTCGTCCTGATCCATGCCGCCGAAACTGGCGCCCCTGGTTTCCAGCAGCCCGATTACCGTAAAGTGTTCCCTGCCAATGCGAATATTCTGGTAAAGAGCGTTTTCCGGATGCCCGAAAAGGTTTGCCGCCGTGGTGCGGCCCAGAACCGCAACCCTGTTCCGGTAAATCAAATCTTCGTAGTCGAAAAAGATTCCGGCGTTTACCCTGAAATTTCTGGCGACGGTAAACTCCGGTTCCACCCCCATGATTGGAACCTGCGCGTGTCCCTCGCTGCCAATAACGTTAAAGCTGGAGTTGGTAACGCCGGAAATCGCCATGGCAAAACTGGATTCCTCCCTGAGTTTTTCCACGTCGTTTAGCGTAAAGGCGTTTGCTCGCATGAAAACCTGCTGTCCGGAACGGGCGGCCCGGCGCTGGGGAATGATTTGCAAAAGGTTTGTTCCCATATCGGTAATGTAGTTTTCGATAACGCGCCTGGAACCTTCGCCCAGCGCAACCATCACTATGACGGATCCCACGCCGATAATAATTCCAAGCGACGTCAACAAACTTCTCATGCGGTTGCGAAAAATGGAACGCAAACAGGTTTGCAACAATTGGACGGGGTTCATGGCGTTTCTTCCTTGGGGGCCTCCCCCTCCGCCGGTGTTTTGTCGTCCGTTTTACCGTTCAACAGCAGGTTGTCCTTTTTCCAACGCGCCAGTTCCTCCTGCGCGTCCTTGCCGTCGTTTATGTCCACGTCGGAAACCAGCATTCCGTCGCGCAGGGTTATGATGCGGCGGGTGTAGGCGGCGAACTCCGGTTCGTGCGTTACCATTACTATGGTTTTTCCGCGCCGGTTTAACTGCTGAAAAAGCCCCATAATTTCCAGCGACATTTCGGAGTCCAGATTGCCGGTCGGTTCGTCCGCAAGGATAAACGCCGGATCGCCAACCATGGCCCTGGCAATGGCAACCCTCTGCTGCTGGCCGCCGGAAAGCTGGGACGGATAGTGATCCATGCGCCGGTCCAGCCCCACTTCGCACAGCGCCGCCTTTGCGCGTTCCCTGCGTTCCCGGTTGCTGTACGGCTTTTCGTTTTTTCCCCGGCGGCGATAAAACAGCGGAAGCTCCACGTTTTCCAGCGCGGTGGTTCGCGCCAGCAGGTTGAAGGACTGAAACACGAAACCTATTTTGCGGTTACGGATGTAGGCGAACGTATCCGAGTTGGACTCGGAGGTTTCTATGCCGTCAAGGGTGTAGGTTCCGGAGTTGGGTTTGTCCAGGCAGCCCAGTATGTTCATTAAGGTTGACTTTCCGGAACCGGAAGGCCCCATGACGGAAATAAACTCCCCGGCTTTTGCGGAAAAATCCACGCCGCGCAAAGCGCGTACAACCACGGCTTCCGCGCCGTGCCTGTGTCTGCCGCCCCTCCCCCCCATGCGGTATTCCCGCTTTATTCCACGCATCCGTATAACCGGGGGGGGGAGGGCCAGGGGGTCCGTCCGCATTAAATCCTCTCCCGCAGAATTACCTGCATTCCTTCAAGCTCCTCCATTTCGACGATTTCCGTAAACAAGCCGTCCGAGATTCCGGTCCGCACGCGCATAACTCCAAGGGTGCCGTCGCCGTTGAGATACCACAGGTGTCGAATGGCGACCGGACTGCGTCCCCCCCCCTGCGACCCGCCGCCGGTTCTGCGTCCGCCGCCTCCTCCGGTGCCGGTCACCATCATGCGACCGGCGCCGGGGCCCATCATCAGGTTTGCCACGGCGTTTGCGCCCTGTCCTGCGCGGCCCTGCGCGGCGGCCTGTTGCCTTGCGCGTTCCCTGGCTTCGATTGCCATTCGCCGCTGTTCGTCGTCCATGCCCTCCAGGGCGGCGTAGAAAAGCATGTCGGCAATTCTGTCCTCGCTTAGGCTTGTCGGCTGGTAGCGAAGCGCGGCGTTGGAAACCATAAGAACGTTTTCGTTGCGTTCCACGATAAACTCGACAAGGCAGGTCATTCCCGGAAGCAGCGAGCCGTCCTGGTTTTCAACCCTGATAATAACGGTGAAGGAAACCACGTTGTTGGTAACGGTGGGAATTAGCCGCAACGTTTCCACTTCGCCGCTGAAGCTGCGCCCGGGCATGCTTTCCAGGGTAAAACGCACCCGCTGTCCCCTGTAGATGGAAGCCACGTCAAGTTCGCTCACCATGGCCTCAATCTGCATTTCCTTCAGATTTTCGGCAAGGGTAAATATGGGGACGGTATTGGCGTTGGTACTGTCGGTAACAGTGTCGCCGATGGAAATGTTCCGGTCCAGCACGATTCCATCAATTGGTGAAATTATAAACGCGTGTTGGTTAATCTCGGTGTCGGTAACCCTAAGGTTTGCCCGGGCCACGGCAAGGTCGGCGGCAAGATTGTTCAACTGGGTTCTGCCGGTCAAAAGTTCGAACTCGGAAATAAGTTCCCGTTCGAAAAGCACGGTCTGATTGCGGTAGTTCAGCGCCTGCAGTTCGTAGTTCGCCCGCGCCCTGATTACCGCGGCCTCCATCTGTTCCCGCCGGAGCCGGAGCATGTCGGTGTTCAGCTCGGCAAGAATGTCCCCCCGGCTTACGATGTCATTGTGATCGACAAAAATCCTTTCCACTTTGCCGCTCATCAGGGGCAGAACCCTGACGGTGGAAACCGGGCGGATTGTGCCGCTGGACATAACCGTCCGTTCCAGCGTCCCCCGGCGCACGTTTGTAAACTCGTAGTCCACCGCCGGGTTTCGTCCGGTACACGCGGCAAGAAAAAAAGCCGCACCGGCGAGACAAATTGGCACTATTTTGGGTAAAATCCGGCGCTTTTCCACTTTATTGACCATGTTCGCAACCATCCTTGTAGTATGGTAACAAGTTTGCGGTTGGGAAGGTAACGGGCGACAGATTGCTTCCGCACTTGACAAATCCTGCGATTTTAGCGATAGTTTGGGTAGGCGGTAGCCGAAAAGCCGTATATGCGAGGACGATCGGTCTGATTTTCAGGCGGGTCATGTTTCCCGACTACGGCTTTTTTTATTGCATGTCCTTTAGTGCGTAGTACCTGAATTTATCTATATCGTTTATGCCTTTTCTGGTAGTGACAACAACCCTGAAGTACCGCCCGTTGACCTTACAGACACTTTCAAACCGGCTGGCACCTTCTATTTCCGGCCTGTTTTTGTAGTCCGGGCTTTCCCCTACAAAAACGGCATTTTCAAGAAAAAAACCGAGCAATTGCACCGAAACAATGTGTTCCCGCTTTCTTGACTTTCTCCACCACTCCATAAGCCCGTCTTTGGATACCCGTATCGGCTTTTTCGTGTCTTTGTTGACAAACACCCTCCCTTGAAAGTCTCGCTTTGCAAGCTGAAGGTAACAGTGTTTCAGCTGACCTACCGAAAGCCCGTTTTCTTCCACTGACTCCCGGATTTCACATATCGGAGTTCCCTCTAAGCTGTTTTCCACAGGGACAAGCATACAAACATTATGGGAAGCAAGTCCATATGCGGCGCAAGCGTGGCTGTACTGAAACGTGAACCGGAAGCCCACAGGACAAGGCTATGGGGCCCGGTTTCACGTTTCGTCGGTTTTACACCGGGACGGTTTTCTCCGCGCAGTTGAACTTAAAGCCCGGGGCTTCCGGCGACAGACCGGCCTTCCAGTTGCCCCATTGCGCAAACGTGCATCGGATCAAGCAGCAGGGCGATCTCGAAGTCCGCGACAGCGTGGTCGGTTTTCCCCCTGCCCAGGCACGCCGCGCCGCGATGAAAATACGCCCACGCAAAGTCGGGATCCAGCCGGATCGCCTCGGAACAATCCTCGGCGGCAAGATCCGTCTCCCCTTTCCTAAGGCGCGCCGCGCCGCGTCCGTTGTACGCCAGCGCGTAATCGGGCTTCAGTTCTATCGCCCTGGAAAAATCGGCGATGGCCGGATCCGGTTCGCCCCTGTCCAAATACGCGCTGCCGCGATTAAAGTACGCCGTCTCGAAATCGGGATCCAGCGCGATCGCCTTCGAGTAATCCGCAACGGCAAGGTCAAGCTCCCCTTTTCCGGCAAGCGCGACGCCGCGCCCGCTGTACGCCCACGCCGCGAAAGCGGGGTTCAGTTGGATCGCCCGCGTGTAGTCCGCAATCGCGCGGTCCAACTCCCTTAGGTTGTAAAACGCGAAGGCGCGGCTCGTGTACGCCCACGCGAAATCCGGATTCAACTCGATAGCCCTGGTGTAGTCCTCGACCGCGCCGTCCAGTTCCTCAAGGTTGTAACGCGCGAAACCGCGGTTGGCATAGGCGTTCGCTCCTTTCGGCTCCAGTTCGATAGCCCGGGAGCAGTCCGCGATTGCCGACGCGAACTCCGCCTTTCTGGTGTACGCGTAACCTCGGTTGCCGTATGCCTTGGCGTTGTTTGGATCGAGCCGCAACGCCTCGGTATAGTCACAGATTGCAAGATCTACCTCGTTCCCGTCGAAATACGCCTCGCCGCGATTGACGTACCCCGCGGCGTTTCCGGGCTCAAGCAGTATCACCCGGTCAAAGTCCGCGACGGCAAGATTCAGCTCCTTCCTGCCGTGATACGCGATTCCCCGGTTTAGGTAAGGGCGCGCCTCGTTGGGATTAAGCTCGATTGCGCGGGTGTAGTCGGCGATGGCCAAATCGATATCCCCCGTTCCGGTGAACGCGGTGCCGCGGTTGATATAGGCGTTTGCGACGTTCGGCTCCAGTTCAATCGCCCGGGTGTAGTCCTCGATCGCAAGGGCGGTCTCCTTTTTTCTGAAACGCGAAATGCCGCGCCGGGCATACGCGTCCGCGCTGTCGGGGTCCATGGCAATGGCGCGGTCGAAATCCTCCAGGGCGCGATCCGTTTCGCCGTTGTCGTGATACGCCGCGCCCCGGTCCAGATACGCCTGCGCTTTGTCCGGCCTTCGCCGAATCGCCTCGGAATGATCCGCAATCGCAAGGGCGTAATTGCGCTGGCGGTAATACGCGTTGCCGCGAAAGCCGTGCACGAACAAATTGTCCGGGTCCAACCGGATTACCTTGGTGTAGTCCTCGATTGCCAGGGCTATTTCCCCCTTGTCGTTACGCGCGGCCCCGCGGTTGAAGTACGCGTACGAGTCATCCGGATTAAGCCGGATCGCCCGGTCGTAATCCGCAATGGCCGTATCCTGTTCCCCCTTCCTGGCAAACGCCACGCCGCGCTGGATATACGCGCCGGCGTCGTCGGGATCCAGTTGAAGCAGGCGGTCGTAGTCCGCTATTGCCAAGTCAAGCTCGCCAAGCCTGGAATGCATCATTGCGCGAAAGAAATACGCATGCACAAAATCGGGATCATGCGTCAGCACCTCGGTAAAATCGGCGATGGCCGCCTCGGTCTTGCCGCCGTCGGCCAAAGCAATGCCCCTGTCCATAAGAACGCCGATGAGTTGCGCCACGAGTTTTTCTTTGTCCATTTCTTCTGTCATTGCCCCAAGCATACCGGATACGGCAGGCGGACGCAACGACAACGTCGCCCGGTGTCCGGGGGCTTTTCGACACCCCGCGCGGCCCGCAAAGCACAAGGCCCGGGTTTGACAAAATGCCGAACCTCGGTTTTTTTTGTTGACAATTCGAATTTGTCATGTTATGATCGGATTATGTGGCAGTTGATTGAGAGCCGCGCTTGCCTTTTGAGACATCCTAAAATCAAATTGCCGTTTACACACCCATGTCCGTAGGACTGGTTAATCTTGCGCGGTTGCCGTTTTTGGCCGGACCGATGCGGCACCGCAAATACAGCAGCATAAATATTTGGTGGGGTGTGCTTTCTACTCCCGATGGATCATCGCGGACCTTTGCCGACTCCTATCAACCTGTCCTGGGAACCTACTTTACCAGGGACATAACGTTTGTTGTCGGCGACGTTATGCCGGATATCGAAATAAGCATTGTCTGGCCCGACGCGGACAGGCCGCCTGCCGCCAGGCCCCCACCGCCGCCACCTCCTCCCGTGTTCCCCCTCCCCTTTGATCCCGGCACCAGGCTTGCGGCTGCCGTTTTTTCCTCGGCACATGACGGCCCGGTACAGTGGCTTGATTTGGGGGAAATTGATTTTCCCCCTTCCGGCGAGCCTCCACAGGACGGGCCTTTTGGCACATGGCTTACGCGTGCCGGCAACGCGACGGTAACCGTTATGGAGGACGGCGACTATGTGGCCGGAAGCAGGTTTCTGCGCATGTCCGGCAGAACCGAGGCTTGGAACAGTTTTGACATCCGAACCTGGGGCCGCAGCAATATTGAAAACTGGGCTTGGGGTGAATCCCATACGATCACGATGTACGGGCTTACGATGCCAGGCGCGGAAGTTAGGCTTGAAGGAACCGATTCCCCCTGGCCCCCAGCTTTTGCCTCGGTGTGGGCCGATTACCGGGGCAGGTTTAGGCTGGAACACACGCTGGACTGGTGGGACATTGCCGAAGGGTTTACGGACGACATTTACAATGAGTATGGCTTCCAGCGCGGATTCAGGATCGGCGTGAGCAATACCAGCGACTTATACATTTTCCAGATTACCGTGCTTCCGTGGACTCACTGACATCCGCCCGCGCCGGATTACCCGCGCCCTCCGGTGGCCGCCGGAGGGCTGGACCCGGGCTGTGACCAACTACGTGCCCATCGCTTCCGGTTGGCGTAATCTGTGCCAATTGATCCGCCGGAGCTTTCCTCGCCGTCCTGATTTTGCGCTTTTGACGAACACGGAAAAGAGCATTTTGCAGCACGTTTTGAACCAATCGTGTGAAAATTAAGTTCACGTTAAGGATGCCGGTCCCAATTTCTAGCCTTTTAATCCACAAAGCCTGAAACTCCCCGGCTTCTTCCGCCTCACGCATCTCACCATCCTTAGTGACAAGCGTGGCGGAAATATCCCTGGTTTGATATCGCCGGCTCTCGCTTGCCTTATCAAATCAAGGACTTTGCCTACACCCGGCTCGTTGTTGCAGATGGCAATCAATGCACATGCATCAAGAAGATAATGCACAGTTATGTCGCGTTCCGTCGGAATTGATCGGCTTCGAATTCACGCACTTTTTCCGCTTGCTTTCGCGCGAAATATGCGTCCATCGTGTCCAAGCCCTCGTGTATCCCAAGCAGGGGTTCCAGCGGTCTAGCGGTCTTTCCCAACGGGGCGGCTTCCGGAATTACGTTTAGCTCCACCTTCGCTTTGCCCATCGGCAGATCGTGGGGCAGGTCCAGAAAAATGCGGCGACTGTCTGGGATTTCCACGGTTTGCGTTATGACCATAGGGCAAATATAGCACAAAATCTGGCTGGGGACGTGGGGACAAGGAATTCCTCTTCCAGTCTTTCGCCCCGGCAATATCGGTTTAATGTTCGCCATGCGCCCTCCCAGTTTAGCATTTAGGGGCAGCTTCAATTTGCCCGTCGAACTCTCGTTAAGTAAATGCAGGGCCCAGGACACCCCCAGGCCGGCGGTTGTTTAATCGCCGGCCCGGGGATATACTTTAATTAATGGACGCCCACGGCTTTGTTTCCGATATTTCCCTTCCGCGAATGCTGCACGCGCTTACCGTCAGGTCTCCGGTGGCCGGGGGCAGGCTTATATCCATTGAGCGTCCGGAGCTTCCGGAGGGCTGCACGCTGGTGGAGGCGCGGGACGTTCCAGGGGAAAACGCCCTTTTGGACTCCGGCCTTCCGATACTCGCCGGGGGGACGCTGTCCTACGTCGGCGAACCGGTGGCCCTGCTTCTGGGGCCGGACCTGAACGCGCTGGAAAAATTTGCCGGGGAATGCAAAATCGTGGCGGAGGAAGGCGTACCCGTTTTCTCCACCGGGGAAGCGGCGGCCCTGGCGGAAACCGAACCGGGCGTAATCGCGGCAAGTCGCGAGGTTCGCCTGGGGGAACCGGAGGAGGCGTTCGCCGCCGCCGCGTCGGTCGTAAAAAGCGACTACAAAACCGGAATCCAGGAACACTGGTACTCCGAACCCTGCGGAGCGATCGCGTGGCTCGAGCTACCGGAACCGGACGACGAAACGGAGGAACCGGGGGAGGCGGAAACCCCGGAGGAGCCGGTCGACGACGACCGGAAAGGCCGGAAACTCGCGGTACACACCGCGACCCAGTGGCCCCTGCACGTCAGGCATTCCGTCGCCCGCGTTTTGGGTTTGACGGCGACGGCCGTTCGGGTGCGGCCCGCCACGGTAGGCCGGCACATGGACGGCAAACTCTGGTATCCGTCGCTCGTCTCGTGCCACGCCGCGCTCGGGGCGTGGATAACCGGAAAACCGGTGCGGCTGATCCTTTCCAGGAAAGAGGACTTCATGTTTTCGCCAAAGCGCTTCGCCGCCGGCGTAACCGTTTCCAGTGCCTTCGACGAGAAAGGCGAACTTGTCGGCACGGAAATCCGGGCGACGCTAAACGCGGGCGCGTACGGCGTGGGCGCGGCCGAGGCGCTGGACCAGCTCTGCCTGGGAAGCCTTGGTCTGTACGCGTCGAAAAACGTCAGCTTCAAGGGAACCGCGCTAAGGACGAACATCCCCCCCCAGGGGGCCTTCGCCGGCTTCGGACTGGCACAGGGCTTTTTCGCGATGGAGCGCCACGTTTCGCTCGTTGCGGAGGAACGCGGGCAGGATCCGGCGGAGTGGAGAAGCGCGAACCTCCACAAACCGGGGACCCTCCCCCCCGGCCTCCCCGTGGAAGAGGCGATTCCGGGCGGCAGGCTTATCGACACCGCGCTTGACATGAGCGATTACCGCCGGAAGTGGTCGTCCTACGAACTGCTCCGGCGTAAAAGAAAGGAGCTTGCGTCGCAGGACGATCCGCATCAGGGAGCGCGGGCGGAAAAAAACGAAACGCTTCGCGGCATAGGCGTGGCGCTGGCATACCAGGGAAACGGGCTTTTGCATCACACCCTTGGCGGCGGAAACTACGGAGTGGAACTGACGCTGGAAAAGGACGGGTCTCTGGAAATAAAAACCGGAACGGTGGACGTCCACCGGAACGCGATATGGACGAACATAGCGGCGGAAATCCTGGGCGTGGATCCGGGAAACGTGCGGATAAACCGAGGCGCGGATTCCTCCGCGAAATTTGAGCCGCCGGAATCCGGCCCCGCGACGATGTCGCACAAGGCCACATCCCTCACCAGACTGGTGGAACAGGCCTGCCTGGCAATCCGGGGACAGCGCTTTCGCGATCCGCTGCCGATAAGCGTGAGCAAAACCGGCGGGCCGGTGGAACACCCGGAGTGGAACCGGCTCCTCGCCCTCCCCGGGGGGGAGGCCCTGGACTGCGCCGGTTTCCTTCGGCCCGGTTCCGCGGCGGTCGCGGTGGAAGTGGAAATAGACCCCGTCGAACACGTTCCCCGGGTACGCGGCGTTTGGATGGCGGTGGACGGCGGCAGAATTTTCCACGAAGGAAGAGCCCGCGGAAGTCTGCGGATTTCCGCCGCGCAGGCCCTGGGCTGGGCGTACCGGGAACACGCGGACTACGTTTCCGGGCGCATCCCGGAGGAAACGTTCTACGACTTCGACATTCCGGGCCTCCCGGAAATACCGCCGGTTAAAATAACCTTCGTCAAAAATCTGGCGGGGGAATCCGGGGAACCGGGCGAACCCAAGGGAATAGGCGACCTTCCCTTCAACTGCGTTCCGGCCGCGTACCTTCAGGCGGTTTCGCAGGCGGCGGACTGGCACTTCAGCTCCGTCCCGCTGAAAGCGCAGGACGTGTGGTACGCCGGCATGACCAAACGGGCGGAAGGCGCGGCTCCGGCGCGGGGAGCGGCGCAGTGAAGGTCTGCTTCATACTCAACGGAATGGACGTCGAAATCAGCCGCGAGCCCGGCGCAAGACTAATCGACATACTCCGCGACGATTTCGGACTGACGGGTGCCAAGAGAAGCTGCGCCGCGGGAAAGTGCGGACTCTGCTCGGTGATATTCAACGGAAGCGTAAGCCACGCCTGCCTGATCCCGGCGTTCAGACTCGCAAACGGCGAGGTCATAACCATAGAGGGATTCTCGCTTACGGAGGACAACGCGGACATAGTCGGCGGTTTCGCCGAAGCGGAACTCGACGACTGCGACTACTGCAAAACCGGAAAGATACTGGCGACCGGAGCGCTTATCGGCGGAAGCAAACTCCCGTCGCGCGACGAAATACTTCGCGCCGCGGACGGCGTAAGGTGCCGCTGCGGCGATCCCGAAAAACTGGTCGAAGGCATTGAAAAGGCTCTGGAAGCCAGGGAACGGAGGCTCCATGGCAAATCGGCCTGACGCGATTCTCGCGCCGGAAAGCTACGCCGAACTTTTCGCCGAATGGAACCGGTGGCCCGACTCGGCACTTTTCGCCGGCGGCGTGGAACGGCTCCGTTTTCAGGACCGGCGCGTGCCGGAACTGCCCCCGGTGATTCTGTCGCTGGAGAAGGTGGAGGAAACGCACCGGATAACCCGGTCGGAGCGCTACCTGGAAATAGGCGCAATGGTGAAGCTGGGCAGAATAATCGAGCTGCGAAAATTCGTCCCCTGCGCGCTGGTACACTGTCTGCGAAACATCGCCGGGCCGCAGGTTCGCAACATGGCCACCATAGGGGGAAACGTCCGCCTGCACCTGGACAGCGCGGCGGCGCTTACCGCCCTGGACGCGCAGTACGAACTGCGAAACGCCCTGGCATCGCGCTGGGTTTCCGCGTCGCGTTTCTCACCGGACCCCGGAACGACGGCCACGCACGGCACTCTTGGCGCACGGGAACTAATCGGCAGAATCCGGGTGCCGCTGGACAACTGGGACTATTCGGCGTACAGGAAATTCGCGGGCCGGAACGGATCGACCAGAAGCGCCGTGTTCCTGGCGAAACCCCAGAAAAACGTCCTGGGCGACATCAGAATCGTGTGCAAAACGGACGACAAAATCTGGAGGGACAGGGACGGCGAAATGCTTTTAATCGGCAAACGCCTGCCGCTTACCCGCCGCATAGCCGCTACGTTCGTGTCCCGCTGGGAAACGTTCCTGCGCGGGGCGGAAAACGTGGACGAGCTTTCCAGAAAGGAACTGGTCAACTTCATCGACCTGAACGTTGCCGACCTGGCGGAGTAGCGTTCCGGCGCGGCGCTACCTTCCGTGGCAGTGCTTGTACTTTCTGCCGCTGCCGCAGGGACACGGATCGTTGCGCCCCACCTTCGGCTGGCTCCGTACCACCTGCGCCCCCTGCGGGTTGCTCGCGCCGGCCATGGGCGAACCGCCGCCGGGCCTTGCCCCCCCGCCAAGCGCACCGAACGAGCCCATGCTGCTGTGGCTGGCCGACTGCGACGTGGCGACGGTTCCGTAGGGTCTGCGGGATCTCCCCCCCTCCCCCGGGGGGGCCACCTGAATACGCACCTGGTGCAGACGTGAGGCTATTTCCTGACGTATGTCGTCGATCATCCTGTCGAAAATCTGGAAACCTTCCACCTTGTACTCGGTGAGCGGGTTCTTCTGCGCGTAGTGCCGCAGGTACACCGCCTCCCGCAGGGCTTCCATGTTGTCCAAATGATCCAGCCACTTTTTGTCCACGGAATGGAGATAGCTGTCCCGGATAATCGCGTTCATGTAGTCCGCGCCGATAAGCGCTTCCTTTTCGTCGATGTCCTTTTCCAGATCGGCGGCGAGACGCTTCTCCAGCGCCTCCGAGTTGTGGATTTCGCCCTCCGCGTCCAGCGCGTAGCCGAACTTGGACCGGAGCTGGTCGACAAGGTTCCTTACGGCCTGGGACATGTCGTACTTCTGCGCCTTGTTGAACTCGTCGATTAGATTCCCCACCATGAAGGCGCTGGCGTCGTTCACGCGCTTTTTGAGACTGTCGTCCAAAAGAATCGCGTCGCGCTGCTCGTAGATGAACTTGCGCTGCTGGTTCAGAACGTCGTCGTACTCCAGAAGGTGCTTGCGTATCTCGAAGTTGCGTTCCTCAACCTTCCGCTGGGCGTTTTCTATGCTCTTGCTCAACCACGGATGGTAAATGGGCTCGCCCGGCTCCATGCCGATTCTGGTCATGAGCCTTTTCATTTTTTCGCCGCCGAAAAGTCGCATAAGCTCGTCGTCCATGGATATGAAGAACTTCGACCTTCCGGGATCGCCCTGCCTTCCGGATCTTCCCCTGAGCTGATTGTCAATGCGCCGGCTCTCGTGGCGTTCCGTGCCGATTACGTACAGACCGCCAAGGGATTTCACCTCCCGGTAGTCATTTCTCCACTTGTCGTATTCCTCCCGGAAAATGGCGGCGTACTGTTCCGGGGTGGCGCCGGTTCCGGCGCGTTTACGGGCGCGGTGCTCCGGATTCCCCCCCAGTTTTATGTCCGTGCCGCGACCGGCCATGTTCGTGGCTATGGTGATGGAACCCTTCGCGCCGGCCTCCGCGATTATAAGCGCCTCCCGGCCGTGGTTCTTGGCGTTTAGCACCTCGTGGCGCACGCCCCGGCGCGTAAGCAGCGACGAAATCTTTTCGGACTTTTCTATGGAGACCGTCCCGATAAGCATGGGCTGGCCCTTCTTGTTGGCCTCGATAATTTCCTCGCAAAGAGCCTTGTACTTTTCGGCCTCGTTGAGGTAAACCACGTCGTTTTCGTCGTGGCGGGCAACCGGAAGGTTCGTGGGAATGACCACAACCTCCAGTTTGTAGATTTTGGAAAACTCCGAAGCCTCCGTGTCCGCGGTTCCGGTCATGCCGGATATTTTTTTGTAAAGCCGGAAATAGTTCTGGAAGGTAATCGTAGCCAGGGTGCGGTTGCGCTGGGCGATTCTGATTCGCTCCTTGGCCTCAATCGCCTGGTGCAGACCGTCCGAGTAGCGTCGGCCGTGAAGTATGCGCCCGGTGAATTCGTCCACGATTTGCACCTGGCCGTCCTGCACCACGTAGTCCACGTCTATCTGGAAAATCTTGTGGGCCTTCAGCGCCTGGGTAAAGTAGTGGATGTACTCGAAGTTTTCCTCGTCCACTATGGCGCCCTTGATTGTCCCGCGCTTTTGCAAAATGGTCTCTATGGTGGCCAGGCCCTGGTTGGTGAAGGACACGTTCTTGTTTTTCTCGTTTATTTTGTAGTCGCCGACGATTTCCTCGCCCTTCGCCTCGTCGGGGTACTCGCCGTTTTCCTTCTTTTGGACTTCCTGGAGCCCGCCCAGAAGCCTGTCCACTTCGGAGAACTTGTGCGTGTCGTCCTCCGCCGCGCCGGAAATTATCAGCGGGGTGCGCGCCTCGTCTATAAGGATGGAGTCGATTTCGTCCACGATGCAGAAGTTGTGTGCCCTCTGTACGCGCCCCTCCATGTCGCGGTGCATGTTGTCGCGCAGATAGTCGAAACCGAACTCGTTATTGGTGCCGTAGGTAATGTCGCAGGCGTAGTTTTCCTTGCGCCGCGAGTTGTCCATGTCCGAAAGTATCGTCCCGACGCTGAGGCCCAGATAGCCGAAAACAGGGCGCATCCACTCCGCGTCGCGGCTGGCCAGATAGTCGTTCACGGTTACGACGTGGACGCCGTTGCCCGTAACGGCGTTTAGATACGCGGCGGCCACGGACATAAGGGTTTTGCCCTCCCCGGTTTTCATTTCCACGATTTTGCCCTGGTGCAGAACGATGGACCCCAGAACCTGCACGTCGTAGGGCCGCTCGCCCAGGTTTCGCCGCGCGGCCTCCCGCGCAAGAGCAAAGGCCTCCGGAAGCAGACGGTCCAAGTCCTCGCCGTTCCGGTAACGTTCCCTAAGCAATTCGGTTTGCTTCGGAAACTCTTCGGCGGGCAAAGCCGCAGCCCAGACTTCCTTTTCATTCACCAGATGCAGTATCGGCAACATAGCCTTAAGATCCCGCTCGTGCTGGGAGCCGAACAGGGCCTTGATAATCTTGTCCACCATAATGTGTCATCATAGCGGAAAAACTGCGGATTTACAAGTACGCCGGACGGCGGTTAAAGGTCATGCGTATGAATGAGGCATCCGCGTTGCGCAATGCGGCAGAGAAAGCGACAGCAAGACAATGTCCCACATGACCATAAGCCGCCTTTTAAAAAAACGCAGCTTAACCTGATGCAAAGCTCCGTGCAAATATGCCTGATATACAGCGAAAAATCGCAACAGGCGTAAGATCGCTCCCCAGCCCACACTTGCGCTTTCCCGTATAATCTCGTACAATTTCGTAATATCTCGTACTATCTCGTGTGAAACCATAAGGGAGCGCAAGGCCATGCAGAACATAAAAATCACCCCGCAAATGCTGTCCCTGATTGCGGAAATCGAGACGTTCAAAGGCGCATGGAATGCCTCGGTTCAGATAAGGACGGAGCAACTTAGGGCCTTAAGAAAAGTTTCCACGATAAAATCCGTCGGCTCCTCCAACCGCATAGAGGGAAACAGGCTGTCGGATGCGCAGGTGGAAAAACTGCTCTCCCGCATCGACAGGGCTTCGTTCAAGTCCCGTGACGAAGAGGAAGTCGTCGGTTACGCGAAACTTATGGATACGATTTTTGACAACTATTCGGTTATCCCGCTTTCGGAAAATCATATAAAGCAACTCCACCATATTTTGCTCCAGCATGTTGGCAAGGACGAGAGGCATCGTGGCGAGTACAAAAAGCACCCCAATTCCATCGTTGCCTACGATGCCGACGGAAAGGAAATCGGGGTGATCTTTGAAACCGCCTCGCCCTTTGACACGCCGCGTTTGATGGATGCGTTGGTGGAATGGACCTGGAAAAACCTGGACGATCCCTTTCTGCATCCGCTTATTGTTATTGGCGTTTTCGTGGTACGTTTTCTTGTAATCCACCCGTTCCAGGATGGCAACGGACGGCTGTCCCGGGTTTTGACCGCATTGCTGTTGCTGAAGAGTGGGTACAGTTATATCCCATATAGTTCGATTGAATCCATAATCGAGTCCAGCAAGGAAGGATACTACCGCGCCCTGCGGGAAACGCAAAAAAACATATGGACGGAAAAGGCCGATTACGAGCCCTGGCTGTCGTTTTTTCTGACGACCCTTCAAAAGCAGAAAAGGCATCTTGAAAGTAAGATTGAATCC
>Ga0209755_10002665_pt1 | contig 24004 bp, 17 predicted proteins | sample TergutCo191P1_FD_187301 | JGI IMG/M metagenome (GOLD analysis project Ga0209755, IMG submission 187301) | Cornitermes sp. P1 segment gut microbial communities from Petit-Saut dam, French Guiana - Co191P1 (SPAdes) (version 2) | ecosystem: Host-associated > Arthropoda: Insects > Digestive system... | reverse complement strand
ATTCAAACTGATCCGATGTTTCATCCAATACCATTTGATCCATCAAGGATAACATTTTGGCCTCGCCGAGCAGATGGCAGCATGGATATTCCACACCACCCGCTTACAAAGCCGTTAAACTCAAGTTCAGTATTTGTTTTTAATACTACGGTTGTTAATGCTCCATCATTCGAAAATTTAATTATTGAAAACAACTCTGGTGATGTAAATGTAAACAAAACTGAAAATTCTTTAGCTAGCAAAGAAGATACAAAGGCATTACCGTTTTGGGTTTGGATTGTGGTTGTCGCGGGAGTTGTTGTGGGAGTTGGGGTAGTGGTGTTTTTTAGGAAGAAGAAATAAGGAATGGTATTCGAATTTATTTTATTTAGACATTTTATCTATGATATCTTGAGCTGTGTATTTATTAATATCAGAGTGCCTGGGTACTTGAGTAAATTCATGAGTTCGTGGATTTTCATAAATATCATGTTTGCTTCCATGTCTAATAAATATAGCGCTATATTTTCGTAATATTTTTAGTAATTGCTCTCTTTTCATGCAGGTATTTTAATTTTCCCGGTTTTCCTAATAGCAGCTAAGTGTTCTTTTTCTTCTTGTCTTATTTCGTAGACTTCAAGTAGAGCTTCTTCCAGCTCGCTAAGAGATAACCCTTGTGTAGAATCCTTGGGATAATCGTTTAAAAAACCTACGAAAAACTTGCCGTCTTGCCAATAAGTATAATCTAGTTCCATAATTAAATTGTATGTTGTTTATTGCTTATTGTCAAGTGTTTTTGAATGAATTATATGTTGGTATTGACAGTAAGATTGCATTTTATACCTACCTTCGTGTACAATGTATAGGATTAGTGAAGAGAAGAGTTAACCACGAACCCACCTGAAAAAAGCACGCGATAGCGTGTTGTTGTATAAATGCGAAACGGCGAGAAGCTTATAAAAATTAATATTTTTTCATTTTGCTTTAAGCCGACAAACCAAATGAACGCAGGAGGAATTGTGGAGAGAAAAAGTCATAGATATGGAAAGCAAATCGTGATATATTAAATATAATAAATCTTTTAAATCATAAAGAAAGACTTGGAGGTGTATGGTTATGAAAAATATTTATTTAGTATTTTTTATTTTTTTTATTACTGTATTTACTTCTGCACAAGAAGTATTTTAAAAAGTGGTCAATGATGCACCTATCTGGAACTTTGACCATACAGGTGTTATGACAAATGACAATCATGTTTTAATACTGAAAGAAGGTTCCATTGTATCTGGTATTGGAGCTGGCAATTTTGAAACTGTTATTGAAGGCAATACTTATTTGATTAATACAATTATTGTTAATAATCAAAGATACCGAATACAAACAGAAATGATTTTACCTGCTAACTCAGATGATTTTTTTAATGATACATGGATATCTGAATTTAATAAATCATTTTGGATATTAAATGGTTATCTAAAAGCATTAATATCAATAAACAGAGAATCGTTTAATTCAATTGAAGAAAAATACATTAATGGTTTTTCTACACTAAATAGAGCACTAGGGAAATTTTCGGAAGGAGAATGGTATAATCTTGCAATGATACAAAAATGTTTAGAAATTAACAATGTGACAATTCATGCAGGCGGATTTATAAAGAGAGATTTTTGGATTACAAACATATTAAATATTAATAATGGATATAGAGTTACAGTATATGATCCTAGTGATAGTTTTGGATTAAATATTCGTGGTATAAATGATTCGTATTTATGGAATCCAATACTATTTCCTAATAATAGGCGATCGTATGACTTGTTACTTGTTTTAGATAATGATTATTTAGATATGTATTTAGAATCACAGGATAAACGTTTAGCAACTTTTGTTAAAGTAGATAAAGTAATAGTTGATGTGTTAAATAATATACTTAAAAATAATAACGCTGATTTATCAAAGATATCCTTCTGGCCTCGCCGCGCCGACGGCACAATGGACTACCCGCCGCCTATTGACATGTCAAGTTACAGACCCACCCATCGCGTAACAGACAATCTTCGCCTGCGCGATTCAGCAAACACCACGTCATTAATTGTAACAACTTTACCAAAAAACACAGAAGTACAAGTTATCGAAACAGGCGCAAACACGACTATTAATAATATTACCGCTCCTTGGGTAAAAGTAATAAGCAGCACAGGTTTTACAGGCTAGTGCTTTAGCGGATACTTGGAAGAGATTGAAGGAAATAATGCTGCCGCTGATGCAATTACCGACACAGCAGAAAATTCTTTAGCTAGCAAAGAAGATACAAAGGCATTACCGTTTTGGGTTTGGATTGTGGTTGTCGCGGGAGTTGTTGCTGTTGCGATTGTAGTGATTGTAAGGAAGAGGAGATAAAAGGGAGGGATTCAAATTGCGTTATAAATGTTCATGTTGCGGGAACTAACTTTACAATTACTTAAAAGAACGCAGGTAAAAAGGTTTGCGGGCGTCTATGGTCTGCGTTTAAAATGCCAGCTAGCGGCTGTGTAAATAAATGCCAGAGCCATTTAGCACGCAAGCATTTTTACGTGCGTTCTTATATACTAAGCTACTTTAAACCGCGATACCTCTCTCATTAACGTTTCAACCTTGTCGTGATTTGTTGCAGTCAAATCGTTAACCTGATTTACGGCAATATTAATCTGGTCTGCGCCGGAAGCCATTTCGTTCATGCCGCCCGTGATCTCCTGCGTAATCATTTCAAGGTTTTTGCCTTCGTTGATTACTTCTGTAGAACCGGTGCGCATTTCTTCGGATTCGCTCTTAACGTGCTGGGTAATGTCGTTAAGGCTGCTGACAGCTTCGAGTACCTGCTTGCTTCCCTGGCTTTGCTCTTCCATTGCGTTGCGGATATTTTCTTCCTGTTCCGAAACGGTTTTAATATGCTCGTCGATTGACTCAAATTTTTCTAGAACGTCATTTGTTGATTGGGTAATCTTTTCTATCGATGCCTTAATCTTCTTTAATACATTGCTGATTGTCTTGGATTGTTCGGAAGAATTTGTCGCAAGCTTTCTGATTTCGCCTGCAACTACCGCGAATCCTTTGCCCGCTTCGCCTGCGTGAGCCGCTTCGATAGCGGCGTTCATCGAAAGAAGGTTTGTCTGGCTTGCAATATTTTCCATAACAGCGTTTATTTCAAGCAAACCTTCGGACTCGCGCGTAATTTCCTGTATATCCTGCGATACATCCTGAAGACTTGCGCGTCCTACTTCCGAAGCGGCTGTAAGGGAGTTTACATTTTCCTTGTTCTTCATAAGGGTGTTTGTAACAGATTGAACATTGGCAAGCATCTCTTCGATTGCGGAAGATGACTGCGAAACCGAAGCCGTCTGCTTTTCAACTTGCTCGTTTAGTTTTTGGATGTTGAATGTAATCTGTTCCATTGTCGCATTTGTTTCGGAAACGCTTGCGCTCTGATTTATCGTTCTTCCCTTTATATTCTGGATATTTGCCGTTATCTGGTTTATTGCCGCGGCAGTTTGTGTCATGTTAGACGAAAGACTTGTGCCTACGTTTCCAAGTTCGGTTGCCTGTTCCTTGATTACTTTGATAAGTGTTTTAATTTTATCCAATGTAGCGTTAAGGAAACGTCCCATGTTTCCGATTTCGTCATTGGTTGTGGCTTCGATTGAATAGGTAAAATCGCCCTCGCCGATAAACGCCAAAACTTTCTCCATCGACTTAATGGGAGCTGTAATTGAACGCGAGACAAAAAAGATAATCATTGTAATAACGGCAAGTATCATAACTCCGAGAATTATTAAAACCATTGTCATTTGCTGAACCTGCGCCATTACTGTGTTATATGGAACAACGGTTACCGCCATCCATGCGTCCTCGTCATTTCCAATTCTAAATGGACGGGTTAAAACAATCATTCTGGCGTTATGTTCTTGTGAATTTAATGTTTCATGAAAGACAGTTCCGTCTTTTAATGATTGCAATAAAGCAGGCATTCTGGTCGTGAACAATCCGCTTGCCGTATCTTCTATCCTGTGTCCAAGACGTTCTGCACTAGGGTGTGAAACAATCATACCGCCGCTTGAGTAAATGGCGGCATATCCGTCTCCAAACGGTTTAATCTTAAGTATCATTTCTTGAATATCTGTCAATTCAAGGTCCACTCCCGCTACGCCAAGCCTTTGTCCGTCCTTAACAATCGGAACCGTGACGCTTGTAATCAAGACTTGCCTTCCGCCTATGTTTTCATAATAAGGTTCAACAAGATATTCTCTGCCGGTTCTTAACGGAACAGTGTAATAATCCGAATTAGTATATTCTTCAAGCGCTGTCATTTCAATTATTCCGTTATCATTGGTCCAGTAACTTACGAATCTTCCTGTAGAATCGCTTCCCGGGGTATTTCTGAAAAGGGCATCCCTGCCGTCAAGAGCATTGGGTTCATAAACCACCCACGCGCCAACAAAATCCGGGTTTTTTCTCATCAAGCTTCTAAGCATAAAGTTAACATAATCGCGCCTTGTTTCCACCGGTGCTATTTCATCGATAAAGACCATCAGATTTACCAATGACCTCATTTCGTCCAAAGGTACTTCCAGAAACGCTGTAACCTGTTCTGCGGTTATCTCGGTGATATTTCCGGCATTTTCTCCCGCCAGTTTCGAAATCTGACTGGACGAAAACAAGGTGGCGGAAATAGTCAAACCTCCGATACCGACCAAATTCACAACAGAAATTATTAGGATTAATTTAGCTCCGATTTTCATAATAACCTCCAACGCCCTTCTCTGGTTTAATTATAGAATAATTGGCATAACTTTGCAAGTAACCCCTATTGACATAAATCGCATTTTTTCATAAAACATAGTAAACACATAAGTATTATGGGTATAATGATATCAGGTAAGGAGACTACCATGAGAGCGGAAAAAATCACAGACCTTATTGGGAATACGCCGATTGTAAAACTCAATAAAATCAACAAAGGGGGGGCCGAGGTTTATGTCAAACTGGAAAGTTTTAATCCCATGTCAAGCGTAAAAGATCGCCTTGCCCTGGCGATGATCGAAGCTGCGGAAAAAGACGGCAAATTAAAACAGGGGACGGTTATTATCGAGCCGACCAGCGGCAATACGGGAATCGGGCTTGCGTATATCGCGGCGGTTAAGGGATACAAGGTTATCCTTACCATGCCCGAAACAATGAGCGTAGAGAGGCGAAAACTTTTAAAGGCGCTTGGAGCCGAACTTGTTTTAACCGAGGGCGCAAAGGGTATGAAGGGCGCGATTGCGAAGGCGGAGGAACTTGCCGCTTCCACGCCCAATTCGTTTATCCCGCAGCAGTTTGATAACCCGGCGAATCCTGCAATACACGAAAAGACCACAGGCCCCGAGATTTGGAACGATACCGACGGAAAAGTCGATGTTTTGATCGGCGGGGTCGGCACAGGCGGAACCGTAACCGGAGCCGGAAAATTCCTTAAAAGCAAAAAATCTTCCATTAAAGTGATTGCCGTTGAGCCGTCGGCATCGCCTGTTCTTTCCGGAGGGCAGCCAGGTCCCCACAAAATTCAGGGTATAGGCGCGGGCTTTATTCCCAAGGTTTACGATGCATCGGTTATTGATGAAGTTTATCAGACTGACGACATCAAAGCGGGTACTGCGGCGCGGGCGATTGCCAAAGAAGAGGGAATACTTGTGGGTATTTCATCGGGAGCCATTTTGGATGTCGCGCTCGAAGTAAGCAAAAGACCCGAAAACAAGGGCAAAACAATTGTTGCAGTCCTTCCCGACACAGGCGAACGTTATTTGTCAACATGGCTTTGGGAAGAATAGTTGTAAATATTATGTTATCCATATATCTTTTATATATAGGTTGTATACGGGATATATGGAAATTTTATGAAAATAACTGATTTGTTGAATACCGGCAAGGTGACAGTATCTTGCGAACTGTTTCCTCCAAAATACGGCTCCGGGCTTGCGGGCGCAAAAACGGTTGTCCGCGAAACGGCAGCCTTAAACCCGGCATTTATCAGCATCACATACGGAGCGGGTGGCGGCACGTCAAACTATACCGCAGATCTTGCCGACGAGACGCAGAACAAATGCGGCGTTACGGCCCTTGCTCACCTTACCTGCATTTCATCCGAAAAAGAAAAGATCAGGGAAACACTTGCGCAGTTATCAAAATTAAAAATAAAAAACATTCTTGCATTGAGGGGCGATATTCCCGAAGGTTCGCCGCACCCTGAAAACGCAAGTTATCATCATGCATGCGATTTGATGAAAGAAATACGCGATTATAAGGATGAAACACATTCGATGATGGAAGACGGCTTTTGCATCGGCGGAGCGTGTTATCCCGAGGGACATCCTGAAGCTGTGAGTATCCAAAAAGATATTGATACTCTAAAAATAAAAGTCGAATCCGGCTGTCAATTTTTTACGACGCAGATGTTTTTTGACAATAACATTTTATATAATTTTTTATACCGTATGCTGAACAACAAAATTGAGGTGCCGGTGATTGCGGGAATAATGCCTGTTATCGACGGAAAGCAAATTGCGCGTATTTGCAAAATTTCAGGAACTGCGCTTCCTTCCAGATTCCGAGCGATTGTAGAAAAATTTTCTTCCAATTCTGCGGCGATGTGTCAGGCGGGAATTGCTTATGCCACAGAACAAATAATTGATCTGATTGCAAATGACGTAAATCATATACATATTTATACAATGAATAAACCGGATATCGCAGGAAAGATTATCGCCAATTTGTCCGAGATTTTAAAATAGGGCGCGGTTATGGCGAATAATGAAATTGAAGACGTTTTCAAGCAAAACATAACGCCAAAAAATATTTATGCGGTTTACAATTGCAATGTCGATTTGCAGACTGTGACGTTGGGCGAAATGACAATTAAAAGCAAAAGCCTTGCAAATCATCTAAAAGGATGCAAAAAAGCCGTAATGTTAGCCGCTACATTGGGCGCAAACGCCGATATGTTAATCCGAAGGTACAGCGTGCAGAATATGGGCAAAGCGTTAACCGCCCAAAACGTATGCACAGACATGATCGAAACGTACCTCGATGAAACAGGAAATGAAATTCATGAGCTTAACGAATTAAAAAATCTTTTTGCGCTCTCACGTTTCAGCCCGGGATACGGCGATTTTGACATTACCTGCCAAAAAGAAATTTTAAAATTACTTGACGCTTCGCGCATTGGAATTTCCTTAACGGAAGGGTTTATGCTGATACCTTCCAAATCGGTTACTGCCGTTATCGGTTTTACGGAAGATCAAAATGCAAAATCCGGATGCGCATTAAATGATTGCGCCTTGTGCGGGAAAAAAAATTGCTGCTTTAGGGAGGCAGTTTGATGAAATTTTTAGAAAGGCTTGGAAAAGAACGCCTCTTTTTTGACGGAGCGATGGGCACAATGCTTCAGGCAAACGGTCTTAAAACGGGAAATCTTCCGGAGCTTATGAACATGACAGATAACGAAAAGGTGTTAAGTATTCATGAAAGTTATGTGAATGCGGGATGTCAAATATTAAAAACAAATACGTTGGGCGCAAATCGTTTAAAAATGAAAGATACGGGTTTTTCTGTGGAAGAAGTTGTTTCCTGCGCGGTAAAAACCGCAAAAAATGCCGTAAAAAAACATGAAAAAAATGAAGTTTATACCGCTTTGGATATGGGCCCTACTGGGAAATTGTTAAGTCCCTTCGGCGACCTTGATTTTGAAGAAGCGGTAAGCATTTTTGCACAGATGGTAAAAGCGGGAAATGAAGCTGGTGCCGATTTGATTTTGATCGAAACAATGACAGATACTTACGAAATCAAGGCGGCGCTTCTTGCGGCAAAAGAAAACTCAAATCTTCCTGTTATTGTATCATTTACGCCCGATTCTTCGGGAAGACTTTTAACGGGCGCGGATTTGATAACAGCAGTTACTCTTATCGAAGGGCTTGGGGCGGACGCGCTTGGTTTAAACTGCGGTCTTGGACCGCATCAGATGAAATTACTGTCCAAAGACTTGGCAAAATACGCAAGCATTCCCGTTATGTTTTGTCCGAATGCAGGAATGCCCGTTCAAAATAACGGAGTAACCGAGTATCGCGTAACGCCCGAAGAATTCGCCGCAGAAATGAAAGAGATTGCGCCGCACGCGCAGATAATCGGCGGCTGCTGCGGCACTACGCCCTTGCACATTAAAGCGATGATAGAAGCGTGCAAAGATGTTCCTTTTAAAATCTCTGAGCCAAAAAATTATACGGCTGTTTCTTCGTGGGGAAGAACAGTTGTTTTTAGTGAAAAGGCTGTCATTATAGGAGAGAGAATTAATCCGACAGGAAAGCCCAGATTGAAAGCTGCGTTACGCGAAAATGATACCGGTTTTGTATGCAGGGAAGGAATCTCGCAGACGGAAAAAGGAGCGGAAATTTTAGACGTAAACGCAGGGCTTCCCGATATCGACGAGACTGCGATTCTTGCAAAAATTGTAAAGGAGCTGCAAAGCGTAAGTGACGCTGTGCTTCAAATAGACACGACAAATTACGAAACAGCAGAAAAAACGCTTCGTCTTTATAACGGCATACCGCTTTTTAATTCGATCAGCGGAAAAAAAGAATCACTGGAAAAATTCCTTCCGCTTGCAAAGAAATACGGCGCATGTTTTATTGCGCTCGCTCTGGATGATAGCGGAATACCCGAGTCGGCGGAAGGAAGAATCGAAATCGCGCAAAAAATTGTCAAAACGGCAGAATCTTTCGGTATCCATAAAAAAAAGGTAATCGTTGATACATTGACAATGACAGCAAGCACTAACAAAGACAATGCAAAAATTACGCTTGATGCATTGGAACATGTTAGATTGAAAATGGGCATTCATACGATTCTTGGCGTGTCGAACATTTCGTTCGGTCTTCCTGAAAGGCAAAAAATAAACGCAAGTTTTTTTACGCTTGCCTTGAATTCGGGGCTAAGCGCAGGAATCATCAATCCAATGGATAATGCGATGATGGACGCATATTATTCGTATAACGCGTTAAAAGGAATAGATACCAATTGCGGCGAATATGTAAAAAGATTTTCCAATAAGTCAAATGAAAACGATAAACCAAAAACTCAAAATGAAGAAAAATTAAGTCTTTACGATTCAATCATTCAAGGGCTTCATGAACAGGCAGGCGCTGCCGTTAAGAATATGCTTGCAGATGCAGCGCAGTATACGCCAATGAACATTATAAATGATCATTTAATTCCTTCTTTGGACAAGGTTGGGAATGATTATAAAAACGGAATTATTTTTTTGCCTCAGCTTTTAATGAGCGCAGAAGCCGCAAAATCGGCATTTGAAGAAATAAAATCGTTCATGGCAAAAAAAGGCGAAGTGCAAAAAAAACGCGCAAAGATTGTTTTGCTTACGGTAAAGGGCGACATTCACGATATAGGAAAAAATATCGTAAAAGTGCTTTTGGAAAATTACAATTTTGAAGTAATCGATTTGGGGAAAAATGTTGAACCTTCTTTGGTGGTGGAAACTGTGTTAAAGGAAAACATTCAATTGGTCGGTTTAAGCGCGCTTATGACAACGACAGTTGTTTATATGGAAGAAACAATCCGCCTGATAAAGGAAAAAAAACCGGAATGCAGGATAATGACAGGCGGAGCCGTATTAACCAAAGAATACGCCGAAAAAATCGGTTCGGATTTTTACGCAGAGGATGCAATGAGCGGCGTCCGTTATGCCGATGAGTTTTTTAAAACCTCCTAGACGGTACTTTTTTTTAACTTTTAAATATGATATTGTGAGTCAAGGAAACATATCATGCAGATTGACGATAAATTGATATCCTACCTCGAAGATTTGTCCTGCCTCACGCTTTCGGACGGCGAAAAAACGCGTCTTGGCGCGGATTTGCAGAAAATCCTCGATTACATGGCGCGTCTTTCAGAATTGGACACAACGGGCGTAAACGAGCGAAGTCATCCGTTTGACAACGTAAACGCCTTTAGGGATGACGAAGTGCGTCCGTCATTTGCAAGAGACTTGATATTAAAAAACGCACCCGTAAAAAGCGATGAAATGATCATTGCTCCAAAAACCGTAGAATGAGAGTTGAATAGAGGAGAGAAGGTGACAGCGTTAGAATTGGCGGCAGAAATAAAAGTAAAAAAACTCAATGTTACCGATGCGGTATCAAAATATATCCATATAATAGAAGAAAACAAAAAAAATACAAATGCGTTTACGATCATTTCAAAAGAGCGGGCGATTTCGCGTGCAAAAGAAGTGCAAGCTCAAATTGATAATGCGTCAATTGATTCGCCGCTTGCCGGCGTTCCAATCGCGGTAAAAGACAATATCTCTACAGATGGAATCGAGACAAGCTGCGCGTCAAAAATGCTTGGCGGTTACACGCCAATTTTCAATGCCGCAGTTGTCGAAAAACTGGAAAAAGCCGGAATGATCGTTATCGGCAAAACAAACATGGACGAGTTTGCGATGGGCGGCTCAAGCGAAACTGGCATAACAGGCGCGGTTTGCAACCCGTGGGATTTGTCGCGTGTTGCAGGCGGCTCCTCGGGTGGAAGCGCGGCGGCAGTTGCCTCAGGCGAAGCGCCGATTGCGCTTGGCTCCGATACGGGCGGCAGCATAAGACAGCCATGTTCATTTTGCGGCGTTACGGGCATTAAGCCCACTTACGGCTCGGTGTCACGTTACGGGTTGATTGCTTATGCGTCATCGTTGGATCAAATTGGAACGATGGGGCAGAACATCGAAGACTGCGCCGCACTTTTGGAAATTATTTCTGGACCCGATACACGGGATAGCACATGCATAATAAAAGAGCCGTTTGATTTTGATTTGAAAAGTGCGGCTGACACTTTGCAAAATGTTAAAATCGGCATTCCAAAAAATTATTTCCAGAGCGGAATCGACATCGAAGTAAAAACTGCGGTTCAAAACGCGGCGCAGGAGCTAAAATCAAACGGCGCAAGTGTCGAAGAATTTGAAATGCCGTATATGGAATATATGATTCCCGCTTACTATATAATTGCCTGCGCCGAAGCGTCGTCGAATCTTTCGCGTTACGACGGATTAAAATACGGTTATAAAAGCGAAAGCGGCGCGAAAACGCTTTCCGATGTTTACAGACTTTCGCGAAGCGAAGGTTTCGGTCTCGAAGTAAAACGGCGGATCATGCTCGGTTCTTTTGTGTTGTCGTCCGGTTACTATGACGCGTATTATAAAAAAGCTTTGCAAACCCGCGCTTTAATTAAAGACGCTTACAATAAATTGTTCCAAAAATACGACATGATACTTTCTCCTGTTGCACCCACCGCCGCATACAAGCGCGCAGAAAATGTTGACGACCCGATCAAAATGTACATGGGTGACATTTACACAGTATCGGTAAATCTCGCCGGGCTTCCCGCAGTCGCGCTTCCGTGCGGTAACTCGCATAAGCTGCCGGTAGGGTTTCAATTAATCGGCGACGCATTCAGCGAAAAAAAGTTAATCGATGCCGCGCGCGTTTATCAAAAGCACACCGATTACCACCTTGCCAAACCCGAGGTGATAGCATGAAATGGGAAATTGTCATCGGGCTTGAAGTGCACGCCGAGTTGTCAACCAAGTCAAAAATTTTTTGCGCATGTACGACTTCTTACGGAGGGGAACCAAACACGCATGTGTGCCCGGTTTGTTCCGGTATGCCGGGTGTTTTGCCCGTTTTAAACCGCGAGGTTTTGGAATATGCCTTGCGTCTTGGGCTTGCGCTTAACTGCGAAATTACCAAGCAGTGCAAGTTTGACCGTAAAAATTATTTTTATCCCGATTTGCCAAAAGCGTATCAGGTTTCGCAATTATATGCGCCCATTTGCAAAGACGGTTTTTTGGAAATTGATGTTAATGACGCAGGTGCGCAGGCAAAAAAGAAAATTCGTATCCGCGAAATACACATGGAAGAAGATGCGGGAAAATTAAATCACGGCGCAAAAGAATCGCTCATGGATTTTAACCGATGCGGCGTACCGTTACTCGAAATTGTTTCGCAGCCCGACTTTGTTTGCGAAAGCGCAACAAGCGCGTCGGCACAGGTAATTGCGTATCTGGAAAAACTTCGCGAGACGCTTTTGTATCTTGACATTTGCGACTGCAAAATGCAGGAAGGCAGTATGCGCGCCGATATTAATTTGTCCGTGCGAAAGATTGGCGAAGAACTTGGCACGCGCACGGAAACAAAAAACATGAACTCTTTTAAGGCAATCGGGCGCGCGATTGAATACGAAATCAACAGGCAGATTGACATATTGGAAGACGGCGGAAAAATTGTGCAGGAGACGCGAAGGTGGGACGACGAAAAGGGAACTTCGTCCGGTATGCGCTCAAAAGAAAACGCGCAGGATTACCGCTATTTCCCGGATCCCGATCTTTTGCCGATGCACATTGACGACGAATGGATTTCGCGCGTTAAGGAAAACCTGCCCGAGCTTGCGTATCAAAAACGTGAACGCTACATGTGCGATTATAAAATTTCTTTTGACGAAGCGTATACGCTTACATGCCATAAAAATATTTCAAGTCTTTTTGAAACGCTTGTAAAAAAATGCACGCAGATAAATCACGGTTCGTCCGCAAGCTTGGCGGCAGAATCCGCGCATTTAATCTCGGGCGAAATCATGCGGCTTATGAATAACGTAAACATGCTGCCCGAAGATTTGGTTATGGACGCGGACAAACTTGCATCTCTTGTAAATTTTGTCGCAGAGGGAAAAATCAACCGCGCTTCTTTTAAGGAAACGGTGGAAGCAGTCTTTACCGATAATATAGACCCGCAAAGCTACATCGCGGAAAAAGGCTTATTGATGGTAAACGACGACAAGGCAGTTACGGATGCGGTGGAAAAAGTAATGGCAGCCAATGCAGATTCGGTTATGGATTACCGCGCAGGAAAAGAAAAAGTTTTCGGCTTTTTAATGGGAATGGTAATGAAGGAGTTGGGCAAGGGCGCAAACCCCGAGCTTGCAAAAAAAGTCTTGCAGGATAAATTAAAAGGATAGGCGGAGTAAGTGATGAATCAATACAGAACGCATACATGCGGCGCGTTAAGGGAAGAACACATAGGAGAAGGTGTCGTATTGTCGGGATGGATAGACACAATACGCGATCACGGCGGAGTGACGTTTCTTGATATCCGCGATCAATACGGCATTACGCAGATTGTTCTGCACGAAGATTTTAAGGAAAGCAAGGAAAGCGTAATTACCGTTACGGGAAATGTAAAAAAACGCGACGCGGAAACTGTCAATTCAAAGATTGAAACAGGCACCGTAGAAGTGCATGCCGAAAAAATTGCGGTTCAAAGCAGAGCGCAGCATTCGCTTCCGTTTGAAATATCAGAATCAAAAAAAACGAGAGAAGAGGTTCGTCTTTGCCACAGGTTTTTGGATCTTAGAAACCCCGATGTTAAAAAAAACATTATGCTTCGCGCAAAGGTGATAAGTTTTTTGCGCTCCAAAATGGAAAGTCTTGGCTTCACGGAAATTCAAACGCCGATTTTGACTTCGTCTTCGCCTGAAGGCGCGCGCGATTACCTTGTGCCAAGCAGAAAACACCACGGTAAATTTTACGCGCTTCCTCAGGCTCCGCAGATTTTCAAGCAGCTTTTAATGGTATCAGGTTTTGACAGATATTTCCAAATTGCGCCGTGTTTCCGTGACGAAGACGCGCGCGCCGATCGATCACCGGGGGAATTTTATCAGCTTGATTTTGAAATGTCCTTCGCGGGGCAGGATGATGTTTTTGAAGTTGCGGAAAATGTTTTGTACGGCGTATTTAAAACATTTTCTAAAAAGCCTGTGAGCGAAGCGCCGTTTAAAAGACTCACCTACGCAGAATCGATGTTAAAGTACGGAACAGATAAACCCGACCTGCGAAATCCGCTCATTATTCAGGACATGACGCAATTTTTTGCGGACGTTGATTTTGCGCCGTTTAAAAATATTCCGGTACGGGGTATTGTTGCGCCGAATGCCGCAAAGCAGTCAAAATCGTTCTTTGAAAAAATGCTTGCGTTCGCTTTGGAAATCGGCATGAAGGGATTGGGTTACATTTCTGTTTTGGATAAAGACAGTGATACGGGAAGCGGTTCTTTAAAAGGGCCCATCGTTAAATTTTTAAGCGAAGAAAAACAATCCGCGCTTAAAAAAGAAATGCAGCTTAAGGAAAACGACGTTCTTTTCTTTATAGCAGACGATCCAAAAACGGTAGACGGCCTTGCGGGAAAATTAAGAACAGAACTTGGAAACCGGCTGGAATTGATTAAAGACAGTTTTGAAATGTGCTTTATCGTGGATTTTCCGATGTACGGCGAATCCGAAGAAACTGCCGGAGCGATTGAATTTACACATAACCCGTTCTCGATGCCGCAAGGCGGGCTTGAAGCTTTACAAACAAAAAATCCGCTCGATATTCTCGCGTGGCAATATGATATTGTCTGTAACGGCGTTGAATTGTCGTCGGGGGCAGTGCGAAACCATTTGCCCGAAGTTATGACCAAGGCGTTTGAAATCGCGGGTTATACGCAATCCGACATAGAGAACAAGTTCCCCGCTTTGTGGAACGCGTTCCATTATGGCGCTCCTCCCCATGCGGGCATGGCTCCCGGCATCGACAGAATACTCATGCTGTTATCTGAAGAGGAAAACATCCGCGAAGTTATCGCGTTCCCGATGAATTCAAGCGCGCAGGATCTCCTTATGAACGCGCCTTGCGAAGTAACTGAACAGCAGCTTCGCGAAGTTCATATTAAGATTCGCCAGCGTAATTGATTTTCTTTGGAAAAAGCACCTCTTATTAAGAAATAATCAATTAATTTCACATAACATTGCTTATTTTCACATAACGTTATGTGAAAATAATATTGCGTTTTTTATTGACATTTTTATATCTTGTAACTTATTATTTCCTTTATATGAAAATCAAAATCAAGTTGAGTATAATGGTAATTGCCATATTAATCACGGTAATAGCGGGAATTGCGGCAGTTCTTTTAAACAGGGCTTCAGGCATCACTATAGAACTTTCCAAACGCGGGCTTCAATATTTGTCGGGGGAACAGGCTTTGTACTGGCAGAGCAGACAGGATTTGCGCCTGATGAGCCTTCGCGTGTTAGCTGACATAATGAGCGATTATGAGCAAATTGACCCTGAAGACAGGCGTGAGCGTTTTGACAGCATGATGCTTGGAATTTTGGCAAGTCAGCCCGATTTGGTGCAAATATACACGATTTGGAAAGCGAACGCAATCGACGGAATGGATGCAATGTTTGTTGGTAATCCCGGCGCGTCTCCTACAGGTCAATATGTGACAGTTTTTACAAGAGAAACAGGCGAAATTGCAAAGAGGGCAAGCGCCGATATCGAATCGTCAATTGATTATTTTAACGGTCCCAACCGCACGCAAGACAGAATCGAAGAGCCGTTTACAAGAGAAATAATGGGCAGGGAAAATTATCTTGTAAGAATGATGGTTCCGGTTGTCAATCCAAGAACAAATGAAACTGTAGGAGGCGTTGCGTGTCTTTTGTCGATTGCGCCCATGCAGAAGGCTCTTGAAGAAGTAATAGAAAGCCACAGCGAAATTGCCGCGATGTCGATTTATGCGGATACGGGATTTATTCTCGCAAATTATCAGGCGAATCGTATCGGAAAAACATTAATCGAGGCTGATACGATTTTTGGAGACAAAATAGAAGAAGCCGCGCGCGCTGTTGCAAACGGAGAAACTGTAACCATCGTAAGTTATTCCGACGATTTGGAATCGAATGTGGAAATTGTAATTTATCCGTTTAAGATCGGCAATTCCGATACCACATGGTCTGTCATGATTGCCGCTTCAGAGGAATATATTTTAAAAGAAGTGCGAAATATTACAAACTTTACAATTATGCTTGCTTTGCTTGTAACTGTAATTGTGGCGATAATCGTTTTTTTCGTATTAAGCAGAACTACAAAACCGATTACAATGGTTGCCGACAATCTAAAGGATATTTCGGAAGGCGAAGGCGACCTTACAAGATCAATTACGGTTAAATCAAACGACGAAATAGGGCTTCTTGCGCGATATTTTAACAACACTCTGGAAAAAATCAAGAATCTTGTGCTAAGCATTAAAAAAGAAGCGGAAAAGTTATCCGGTATTGGAACCGATCTTGCGAGCAACATGAACGAAACAGCCGCCGCGGTAAACGAAATTACAGCTAACATTCAAAGCATTAAGGGGCGCGTTATAAATCAAAGCGCAAGCGTTACGCAGACAAACGCGACAATGGAACAGGTAACGGTAAACATTAACAAGCTCAATGTAAATATCGAGGAACAGGCTTTGCATGTTTCGCAGGCTTCGGCGGCAATCGAAGAAATGGTTGCTAATATTCAATCCGTAACGGAAACGCTTGTTAAAAACAACGCAAATGTAAACAGGCTTAAAGAAGCGTCGGAAGTGGGGCATTCGGGACTTCAGGGCGTTTCAGACGACATTCAGGAAATTGCCCGCGAATCGGAAGGTTTAATGGAGATTAATTCCGTTATGCAAAATATTGCGAGTCAGACGAATCTTCTTTCCATGAACGCTGCAATTGAAGCCGCTCATGCAGGCGAAGCCGGAAAGGGTTTCGCGGTTGTAGCGGACGAAATCAGAAAACTTGCCGAGAGTTCAAGCGTACAGTCAAAGACGATAAGCTCGGTGCTTAAAAGGATTAAAGGTTCCATCGATAAAATTACAATTTCTACAGATAACGTACTTAATAATTTTGACGCGATTGATTCAAGCGTAAAGATTGTTGTACAGCAGGAAGACAATATCCGCCGCGCGATGGAAGAGCAGGGAGAAGGTTCAAAGCAGATACTGGAAGGAATAAGCAATGTAAACGAAATTACTCGCAAAGTAAAATCGGGTTCAAGCGAAATGCTGGAAGGTGCAAACGAAGTGATACGCGAAAGCGTCAACCTTGAAAAAGTTACGCAGGAAATTACAAGCGGCATGAACGAAATGGCTTCGGGCGCGGATCAAATCAATACGGCTGTGCATCAGGTAAACGAAATAACCATAGATAACCGCCAAGGAATCGATACATTAATAAGGGAAGTGTCCAGATTCAAGGTTGAATAGGGATTATTCATAAAAATTATATTTTCTTTCACGGGATATTGCCTTTTTATCAAAATAACGTTAAAATTTTCCTTAAATAATCCAAACGGGATATTAGGGAAAAATGGTGAAATTTAAGATACCGCGATCCGTTATAAGTCAATTGCTGTATGTCTGGCTGGCATTTGCCCTAATGGTGCTTATAACATTCTTTTTCGTAAGTAACATTGTTCAAAGCTATTTGGCGAAAGAAGCCGAAAACATTCTTTCTTACACTCGATCGAGAATAACCGCAGATTTGCGGGAAGCCGAAACGATTCTGCAGACAGTTTCGCAAAATATTTTAATAATGATTCTGCGGGGAGATTCTGCAGAAGTTGTTCACAAGCATATGCTCGAAATTACGGATTATCTGGCATCTGACAATATGCGTGTATCGGGTTTTAACGGAATTTACGGTTTCTTTTACAAATTTGCCCCCTCATCTCCCGCAGGCGGCATGTTTCTTGACGGAAGCGGATGGGTTCCGCCCGATGACTATATGCCAAAGGAACGTCCATGGTACATTGCCGCCATCGAAGCAAACGGTAACATTGCATCGACAACTCCGTACATTTCCCTTTTCCCGGGCGCTGCAGTAATTTCTTATTCAAGATTGATCTTTGACAACGATGGCAATCCGCTTGGCGTTATATGCTCGGATATCCGTCTTGATAAAATGGCGGATTATGTTGTAAACATGCGCCTTGCAGAAAACGGTTTTGGAATGCTGCTTAGCAAGAATCTGGAAATTATCGCCACTTTATCCAAAGAGCATATTGGAAAGCACCTAACCGAACTGCCGGACAAGGGCATTACAAACGCTGTGAATAAATTGAATAACGGCATTGATATTTTTGAATATATTATAAGGGACGACGCGCATGATTCCGATTTTATTTTGTTTACAAAGCGGCTGGAAAACGGATGGCATATAGGTATTTTCACTCCAATTGACAAATATTATCGGCAAGTGACAAGCATGAGATTTTTCATTGCCATCCTTGGAATTATTTTGGCGTTTACGCTTTCGCTTGTCCTGCTTAGAATCGCAAGGGAAAAACAAAAAGCCGATGAAGAATCGCTGGAAGCAAAGGCGGCGTCAAAAACAAAAAGCGATTTTCTTGCAACCATGAGCCATGAAATGCGCACGCCGCTCAATGTAATAATCGGGCTTTCGGAAACTGAAATGCAGGAAACAAACAAAAGCAATATCGCCCAAATTCATCGCTGCGGCACGACGCTTCTGGAGATTGTAAACGACATACTTGACATTTCAAAAATCGAAGCGGGAAAGTTCGAGCTTTACCCCGATGTTTACGACACAGCATTGATGTTAAACGACACGATTGTCATAAGCAAAGTGCGGATAGGTTCCATGCCGATAAATTTTGTTTTGGAAATTGACGGCAGTTTCCCGGGAAAATTGATTGGAGACGAACTGCGCGTAAAACAGATACTTAACAATCTTTTGTCAAACGCAATTAAATATACAAAACGGGGAACTGTGACCCTTGGCGTATCGTTTCTTCCAAAAGATGCGGCATCCGTAATTGTGCGCTTTAAGGTGGAAGATACGGGTATTGGAATTCGCGCGCAAGATATGGACAAATTGTTTACAAATTACATTCAGCTTGATGCCGGTGCAAACCGTAAAACCGAAGGAACCGGTCTTGGACTGCCGATTGTAAAAAATCTAGCCGAATTGATGAACGGCGGCATAACCGTAAAAAGCGAATACGGCAAAGGTTCGTGTTTTACCGCAGAAATAATCCAGGGTTTCAACGAATTGGAACCAATCGGAAACGAAACCGCAGAAAACTTGCGATCATTTAATTTTGCAGACGAAAGAAAAAAAGACAAAATCGATTTCATTTGGGTGCCCGAAACAAAAGTGCTTGTAGTGGACGATATAAGGGTTAATCAGACAGTGATGAAAGGTTTGCTTGCGCCCTACGGACTTGATGTTAAAACCGCCATATCGGGAGAAGAAGCCGTTAATAAAGTAATGGAGAATGAGTACGACATAGTCTTTATGGATCACATGATGCCGGAAATGGACGGCGTGGAAGTTACCGCAAAAATCAGGGCATGGGAAAAAGATGCAGGGCGCAAGCGGATTCAAATAATTGCGATGACAGCTAACGCAATCAGCGGAATGAGGGAATTTTATCTTGAAAACGGCTTTGACGATTATATTTCAAAGCCTGTAATTCCCGAAGATCTTCACGATTTATTAATCAAATGGGTAAAGGAACAGCCGAAACCGTATCCGGAACAAAAGCCGCAGACAGTTCAAAAATCATTGTCATCCTTGTTTGCACAGCAATGCGCGGACGTTTTAATGCATTATTGCGTTACATTCAAAAGCGCTCATGAAATAAAAAGCGAATATTATTTGAAGTTTACCGCATATATGGAATCGCTGGACGGTGAATTGATTTGTGCCGTCGGGGAAGAAGCCGCCTTATTGTCTTTAATCGGGGCGGGGAAAAGGGAAGATCGCAAGGCATTATGCGAAATGCTTCCCGTTTTTTGCGATGCCCTGAAAAACAGGAATGGAAATACGGAAACAGACGGGAAAAATTTCAATGAACTGATGAAAAAACTCATGAATTGTCTTGAGAAAGAAGACATAAAAAACGCAAATGCGGCGCTTGGCGAAATGGGAAAAGAAGAGATGACAGATACCGAACGTGATTTGTATATAGAGCTTTATGATTTGATGTTCGAGGAAAAAACGGAAAAAGCCGTAGAGCTTATCAAGGAGCGTATCAATGATTAAAATTCTTATTGTTGAAGATCAGGCTTTGCTAAGTGATATGCTCAAAGATGTTATCTCTGCGCAGGAAGACATGGAACTTTCCGGAACAACCGATGACGCGGCTCTTGCGCCCGAGTTGTGCAAAAAATTAAAACCCGATTTGGTTTTAATGGATGTCATAACAAAAAACAATTCCAACGGCATAACTTATGCGGCACAAATCCGCGCTGAAATGCCCGATGTCAAAATAGTGATCATGACAGGTTTGCCCGAAATAACGTTTGTGGAAGAAGCGCGAAAAGCGGGGGTTCACAGTTTTATCAACAAAGACAGGGGGAAGGAACATCTTCTGTATGTAATCCACAATACTATGCAGGGAAACGGCGTATATCCCGGTCCTGCAGACAATCAACCCTTTAACGCACAATTCAACGAAAAGGAAATAACGGTAATTCGCCTTGTATGTCAGGGAAAAACAAGAATCGAAATAGCCGATGAACTTGCAATGTCGGAAGCGGTAGTTAAAAGGATAATTTCGGGAATTTTGGACAAAACATATTTTGACAGTATCATGAAATTTGCCGTCTATGCCGTAAGCCGCGGATTGATTGTACCCGACAATAAATGAGACGTTCGGGAAGACAAAAACAAAAAACTCCTGTACAATAATTCTATGGACTACGAAAGGCTGATGAATAAAAAGAATTCAAACGGCAAGGACGCTGTCGATCTTTTAAACGAAGCCACCGATATAATGGATAAGGATGATTTTAAGGGAGCGATCGATTTATTGTCGGAAGCCGTAGACCTTTGCGGACATCCGCGCCTTTATTTTAATTTGGGATATTGCTATTATCAGCTTAGGGATTATAAAAACGCCATTGTCGATTTTGAAAACAGTCTTGCAAATGACAGGGGAACGGATCTTTTAAAACATGAAAGGCAAAGACTTTTTTTATACCTTGGAATCATATACGAAAAAAACAATGACAATGACAAGGCGATAGAAGCATATAAAAATTCCGCCGACTGGGGATACGAAGGCGCTCTTGGAAAACTTGAAAACCTTGGCGTTCCCTACATTCCCGATGAACCCAAAATGGAGCCTTTTGTTTCCAAAGCTGCGCAGACAAATCAGCGTGCCCAGGCAAAACAAAATACGCAGCAAAAACAAAGAGCGCAGCAAAAGCCGCGAGCGCAAGCAGACAAACCTGCAGCCGTTTCATCGGCAAAAAAAAGAATACCTGGTTTTATCGTACCTGCCGCAGTCGGCATTATAGTCGGGTTTTTCCTGTTTATAATGATAGACGGTTTAAGCAAGCGGGAAGTATCGGCAAAGCCTTCGGTAATCAGGGCAACTGTAACATCAAGCACCCTGGATCTTCGCGCAGAACCATTCACATATTCGGAATTGCTGAAAGTGCTGTATAAAGACAGTGTTGTGGAAGTTACAGGGGACGCTTCGGGCGATTGGACTCCCGTTGTGCATGAAGGCGTTCGCGGCTGGGTCGATTCTCAGCGAATAGAAAAATAACGGCGTAAAATTCTATAATTAATTATTGACAATTTGTATTATTGGGTTATAATGGGATATCATGAAAATTCGGACAAAATTGGTAGGCGGTTTTTCAATAGTTGCCTTAATCGGCGCTTTTTTGGGTGTGGTGGGTCTTTTCAGCATTAATAACCTCACAGATTCAGCAGAAGATATTATCCATATCACAGAAATCGAAGCGAATATTTCGAGTATATTAAGCTCGCATTATAACTGGAGACACAATCTGACAGAATCGGTGTATATGGGAACACCTTTTACAGGTACGCTTGATCCGAGTGTATGTTCTCTGGGTCAGTGGCTGGCAAGCGATGATGCAAAGAGTATTGATAACCCCGATCTTATAAAAGTATTACAGGATATTGTTGATCCTCATAATTTTATCCATCAAAAAGCGGGTGAAATTGTCGGTTTAAAGAATAATAATAATCAAGAAGAAGCCCTAAGAATGTTATTGGAAGAAGTTTATCCGAATACCCAGCGTGTTATCGGCGATTTGCAGCTTCTATACGACGCGTACGGAAATATACTTCACGAAGAAATAAATGATATTCACAGAAACGGACAAACTTTTGCCGTTTTAATTGTTGCAATAATTATTGGCGCGTTTGCAGTAAGCGTTACCCTGGCTCTTCTTGTCACAACAAGTATTGTTAAGCCCCTATTCAGCGTTATGCATACGTTAAAAGACATTTCGGAAGGCGAAGGCGATCTGACAAAGAGGGTTAATTACAACAACAAGGACGTAATAGGAGACCTTTCGCGTTACTTTAATCAAACGATGGAGATTATAAAAAATCTTATCATTAGTATTAACAAAGAGGCGGCGCATTTATCCGAAATAGGAAGCGATCTTGCAAGTAACATGAACGAAACCGCTTCGGCGATAAATCAAATTACCGCAAACATACAAAGTATTAAAGCTCGCGTTATCAATCAAAGCGCAAGCGTAAGCGAAACTCACGCGACAATGGAACAAGTTTCAACCAATATTAACAAGTTGAATGTCCATGTCGAGAGTCAAACCTCGCATGTTTCGCAAGCATCTGCGGCAATCGAAGAAATGGTCGCAAATATTTCATCCGTTACCGAAACATTGATAAAAAATTCCGCCAACGTAAAAACATTAATCGATTCTTCGGAAGTCGGGAAAACAGGGCTTAATGAAGTGGCGGATGATATAAAGGAAATTGCGCGCGAATCGGAAGGCTTGATGGAGATCAACTCTGTCATGGAGAATATTGCAAGCCAGACAAATCTGTTGTCGATGAATGCCGCAATCGAAGCGGCTCACGCGGGAGAAGCGGGAAAAGGCTTTGCCGTTGTTGCGGACGAAATCAGGAAACTTGCGGAAAACTCAAGCGAGCAATCCAAGACCATCGGCGTTGTGCTTAAAAAAATTACGGAATCAATAGACAAAATTACAAATTCCACGGAAAACGTACTTACCAAATTCGACGCGATCGATACAAGCGTAAGGGTAGTATCGGATCAGGAAGACAATATCCGCCGCGCCATGGAAGAGCAGGGCGAAGGTTCCAAGCAAATTCTGGACGGCATAAGCAATGTAAACACCATTACCCGTCAGGTAAAGAGCAGTTCCACAGAAATGCTCGACGGCGCAAAAGAGGTTATTCAAGAAAGCAATAACCTGGAAAAAGTTACGCAAGAAATTACAAGCGGCATGAACGAAATGGCTTCGGGCGCGGATCAAATCAATATTGCGGTGCATCATGTAAACGAAATTTCCGTTAAAAACCGCGAAGCCATCGATGTTTTGATAAGGGTTGTCGGACGCTTTAAAGTCGAGTGATTTTTTTCTCATGCCACTTTAAACCGTGAAATCTCCTTTACCAGTGTTTCGATGCTGTCTCTGTTGTTGGCGCTTATTTCATTTACCCTGTTAATTGCATTGTTTATCTGCTCTGTGCCTGCCGCCATTTCATTCATTCCTCCGGTGATTTCCTGAGTTACCATTTCAAGATTTTTACTTTCCTGAATGACTTCTTTGGAACCTTCAAGCATTTCTGTCGATTCGCTTTTTACATCCTGCGTGATGCCGTTTAACTGAGTGATAGCTTCCAAAATTTGCTGGCTTCCCTGCGCCTGTTCTTCCATTGCGTTTCGAATGTTTGATTCGTGATCGGATACTGTTTTTACGCCTGAGTCAATCGCTTCAAATTTTGTAAGAACATTGCCTGTTGACAATGTGATTTTATCGATAGATTCTTTTATCTTTTTTAACACTGTGCCGATTGTTTTTGATTGTTCACCGGAATTCTCCGCCAGCTTTCTAATTTCATCGGCGACTACCGCAAATCCCTTGCCTGCTTCCCCTGCGTGTGCCGCTTCAATCGCCGCGTTCATGCTTAAAAGATTTGTCTGGCTTGCGATATTGTCCATAACGGAATTTATTTCCATTAAGCCTTCGGACTCACGCGCTATTTCCTGAATGTCATTGGAAACTTCCTGCAAGCCTGTGCGTCCTATTTC
>Ga0209755_10002664_pt1 | contig 24004 bp, 18 predicted proteins | sample TergutCo191P1_FD_187301 | JGI IMG/M metagenome (GOLD analysis project Ga0209755, IMG submission 187301) | Cornitermes sp. P1 segment gut microbial communities from Petit-Saut dam, French Guiana - Co191P1 (SPAdes) (version 2) | ecosystem: Host-associated > Arthropoda: Insects > Digestive system... | reverse complement strand
GCACCGAATCTTCCACCACAAGGTCTGTGTTCTGAACAAGCAGCGAGCCGGTGCGCTCGGCGAGATACGAGTGCTCGAAATAGGCGGCGTTGTACCTGCCGGGCGTAAGTATTACGTTCAGCCCCCCGCAGTTCACAAACTCCATAGTCTCGCGCAGCATATCGTCGTAATTGCGGTTATCGACGACATTGTTGCTGGAAAAGGCGGCAGGGTTCGCGATGCGGCTGAGCTCCCTCGCTATAAGCGGGTAAGACGCGCCCGACGGCACGCGCAGGTTATCTTCTAATATGTACCACGCCCCGCTCTTCGCCTGAACAAGGTCGATGCCGGAGATATGGCTATACACGCCCTTGGGCGGCTCGGCGCCGCTGCACTGCTGCAAATAGCCCTTGGAGATGTAGATGAACTCTTCGGGTATAACCTTATCGGCAACAATCCGCCCCTTGCCGTAGATATCCGCCAGAAAACAGTTTAAAGCGTTGACCCTCTGCACAAGCCCCTTGCTTAAAACGGCAAATTCGCCGCGGGCGATGACGCGCGGAATGGGATCGTAGGGAAAGAGCTGTTCGATGAACTCCCCGTTCCTGTAAATCCCGAATTTGACGCCGTACCTTGTCATGAGCTTGTTGATCTCATGAACCGCGGTCATAGAGAGTCTGTCCATTTTTGTATCCATCCCTTCCAAATGAAAAAGGCGCACGTCCCCGCATAAGGGAACGCACGCCTTTGTGCACTGCAATAATATAGATATTTAACTGCTATCCGCCGCCGCAGACGGGTATCCCCCGCCTTATGCCGCTGTTTCTTTCAATTTATAGATTAATATAGATTATGGCAATTACAGTGTCAAGATTTTACTGTATTTTTTTCTCAGTTGCATGTCACCAATACAGACATTTATATTTTCATTTATACAAATTGTCTGCAACGAACATAACAAATACTACCGAATCATGCCAACCGGCCCAAATCTTCCCCGCCTCAAATCCCTGCCAAAATGACCGGCAGGGCGGCGATTACAAGGTGATCGTTACTGTACGGATTTTAGTTCAGGAAGCAGGTTAACAGCTTGATATTACGCTCTTTACATCCTCAGCCTGGATGCCCGTAATCGCGGCGTTTTCGCTATCGGGCAGAAATATCGCTATAGCGCTATCTTACCTCGATCCAGCGGGCCAGCGTGTTTCCCCATTCGTCAACCACGGTAATCAGGTGCCGTCCCTCACCCGGTGTGACGCTCATTTGGTGGAAGTACTGTGTGGATCCAAGATATTGCTCATTAATATGCCAGTAAACGACGGCGTTCGGCTGCCGGTGCGCCAGTTCCAGCGCCAAGGCGCCTACGGAACCGTCTAACTGCTTAGACAGGCGGACGGGGTTGTGGGTATTCGGGTAGATAAACTCCATCGGCCTGACGGCAGGCTGATGGCCGGTGCACAGCGGGTTCAGGGGCGGCAGCGCCTTGTAACCCGGATGGCGCTTTTTGTAGTACCACTCCTGAATCGGCGGCAGGACGAACCATGTCTTTTTGACCATCTTCTCCGCCGGGTAGCAGTTCGCGTACACGCGTGATTTTTCATCTTCGGAGAGGTAGACGACGGTGTGATACGTGCAAGCCTCCGTTCTGAATCCGGCCTGTAGAACCGGTCTCTTCTCGGTATCGTCGCAGTGGCGCCCCGCCAGATGGCCGCTCGTCTTGCAGATTTCAGTCTCCTCGAACGCGCTGGCCGGCATGTCAAACCACGACGTGTGCCCCAATAGGTTAAATATATCAAACATCGCCAGCGCGGATGTCCCCGTGCCGGTTAATCCGGCCCGCCCCTCGCCGCTTGCGTTGCCCGTCCACACGCCCACCACGTACTCCGGCGTTACGCCCACCGCCCAGGCGTCCCGGAAGCCGTAGCTTGTCCCCGTCTTCCACGCTACCTTGCGCATGGACGGGATGCTCTTCCAGTCAATATCCTCGGGGCGGTTCACGTGGATCAATGCCTCCAGCGTCTGCCAGGAGGCCCCTGCGCTAAAGACGCTCGACTCACCGCCGGAGAACAGCGGCACCTGTCCCCAATCGAACTTATCGCTCCGCTGCTGCTCGCGGATATTGAAGAGTACGGATTGCGCCATGCGAAGGTACGCAACGCTTGTCTCCCACAGCGTTACTTCGCCGCCGCCTAAAATCAACGTCAGCCCGTAGTGGTCCGACGGGTATTTGAACGTACTGAAACCCGACTCCCGCAGGTCCGTCAAAAACTTCGCGACACCGTACTGCTTCAGCATATTGACAGAGGGAAGGTTGAGGGATCGCGACAGCGCCAGTCTTGCGGGTACCGCGCCGTCGTATTTAAGGTTGTAATTCTGCGGCTGAAACCCATCGGCCATGACCGGCACGTCGGGGATCAGCATCTCTGGGAGGAGCTCCCCATCTTGCAGCATCAGCTGATACAGAAACGGTTTAAGGATACTGCCGGAACTGCGCGGAGCCTGGATAATGTCTACGTGAGAGCCGAACTGCCCGCTTTCGAAATTCACGTTGCCGCAGTACGCCATCACCTCGCCCTTCTCCACGTTGAACACTACCGCGGCGATGTTTTGGATTTTGTTCTGGGAGAATTCGTCGTTCCAGCGCTTCAAAACACGCTCAACCTTGATCTGTAAGGCTGCGTCGATTGTGGTAATATGCTTCCTGCCTGGACGGCCGGTCTGCAGATTACTAACTGCGTGCGGCGCTAATTGCGGCAGGGGAAAAGGTTCATCCGGCAGAGGCTCATCCAAAGCCAGCCGCAAGGTGATTTCGTCCATTTTGCCCTGTTCGTATAATCTAGTGATTAAGCGGTTTCTCTTCTGGATGAGAGCGGAGCGGTTCTTGCGGATGTGCATTGCGGAGGGCGCGTTCGGCAATACTGCGAGCAGTGCAGCTTCCGACCACGATAATTCTGTGGACGAGTGCCCGAAGTATCTCCAGGAAGCGGCGTCAATCCCCATAACATTACTCCCGAACGGCGCGTGGGAGGCGTATAGCGAGAGTATCGCCGCTTTACTGTGCGTCAACTCTAACCGCACCGCCATGACCATCTCTATACATTTTTGATACAGATTCCGTTTCTTGCCTCTTGCCATGCGGATCGTCTGCATGGTGATGGTACTCCCGCCGCTGACTGTCTTTCCGGCCTTCATATTCTGCCATAGCGCCCTGAACACAGCGCCCGGATTAACGCCGGGATGATAATAAAAGTACCGGTCTTCGTATGAGATGAGGCAAGTGATATATCTTTCGGGGAGTTCCAGCTGCTGCGGGAAGCGCCACTCGCCGCTCTTTGAAACGCGCGCGCCCAGAAGCAGGCCGGAGCGGTCGTAAACAGTCGTACTGTATGAGGTTTGGAACAGAGGATTGGGCAGACAGAACCAGAACGCCGCCAGCGGTATCAATGCTGAGCAGCACATGATGAGAGCCGTCCTGCGGTTTGGGCGGAAGTTAACGATTATCCTGTAAATCCTCAAACAGCCTTTCCAGCTCCGGTCTCGGGCCGTACGTTTTTTCCGGGACTTTTGGCTTGATATGCCTGATACGCTTTTCCACCCCGGGATGCGTGCTGATGATATCGGGTATCTCGTCACCCTTGCCGGCCGATTGCAGGACATTCATAAGTTTCAGCATTCCGGCCGGGTGAATTCCGTTTTTTTCGAGCAAAATCAGGCCGCCATCATCGGCGTCGCGCTCCATAGTCTGCGAGTAGGAGAGGTTGTTCAGCCGGTTGACGTTATCTATGATAAGCGTTGCCAGACCGCTGAAGTCTGTTGTTAAAACGGTTATAAGGGCATAGCCTATAAGGCCTTTGCACAGCGATTGCATCGAGTGCCTGTTGTTTATATGCGTAATCTCATGGCCTAAAAGCGCCGCAAGCGTTTCATAGTCGTCAAGCTTATTGAGCAGTCCCGTAAAAACAATTATATCCCCGCTTGGCAGCGCAAGGGCGTTTACCATGCCTGATTGCACTACATGAAAGTTCAGTTCTATATTATTGCCCCATGAAATATGGCTTGCGAACTCGTTCAGCAGCGCGGTTTTGGCTGAATCTACTCTTGTCTCGCCGGCAAATTTGTCCAAAAACAGCTTGCCTAACCTTACATCGACCGTTACAGGTATCAATGTGACGGCAGCTTTCGCTACAAAAGGCGTAGCGATGACATACACGGCGATAATCAGAAGAATAACTATTGGCGTTATTAATAAAAATGTTTCTAATTTCAGATTTATCAGTTCCTGATATATGCCGGCCTTTGAGCCAAACAGGCTTTTCGCCTCATCTATAAATTCTCTGTTTTCAACGAAAACAGGCATTTCCATGCCTTTAAAACTTATCTCCATCCTGTCGTTGCATGTTTCATATTTAATGTCGCTGATATTGCTGGAAACCGTATTGCCGCCTGAATTCGTAAAGCTCAGGTCTTTGAGAGACGTATCTAACGTCAGCTCCACATTATGCGGAGCCGACGTTAGCCCGTCGAAATAAAAGGCCTGCGTTTTCAAAACCATCAGAAGACATCCAGATCGAAAAAGTCTGCGCTGTCGTCAATATCCGCCGCCGCGTCGCCCAGTGCGTCTCTGTACTGCTCCTCGGTTTGTATTATTGTGTTGAGGTCAACATCTCCGACCAGTTCCAGATTATCTGCTGTAAAGCGAAGCGTACGTACTTTCGCGATAGGGTACCCTATACCGAGCGTAAAAATAAGTATAAGCCAATTGCCCGCTATTAACGAGAAAAACTGCCTGGGCGTGGCTTTGGGCACTATCTCAATAACGGCGCCATCTTTCTTAAAACACAAATTTTCATAAAAGAAATAGAACTGGTTCTTTTTGTACCAGAAGTAGTAGATGCCCAGAGTAACATAGCTTAAAAACGTGCCTACAACCTTCATCCAGAAAAAATCTGAACTTTTACCGGTAAATTCCGACTTCATGTTGCCGAATTTCGTGTTGTTGTAAATATAGCTGCGCATATTGTTTATAAGCCACAAAGTATAAATACCCAAAGTAACCGGGATCAGCAGCGCGCCTTTTGTCATTATCCAGATTAATGATTTTTTCTTGCCCCTGTAACCGAACCGGATGCCCCTGTAGGAGGTTCGAGACATTCTGAACCTGCGCGCGCCGTGTATAAACAGCCCCAGTATGGGCATATAGGCAATTACCAGCAGCACTCGTAAAAAAATCGAAGTCAGGGCGACGCCGAATCCTCCCGCAAGCACCATTGCTACGATCGCCGCAACGAACAACAGTAACGTTATGGCCGAAAATTTAAGCAGCCCGATAAACATCTGTTTGCCCTTGCCGTGAAATTCAAAACTGTGATCGCCAATATAGGTAGACGAATAGATATACCTTTTCATATTCGCCCTTCCCCAGGGGTAATATATGCCCAGAGTCAGAACCGTAAGGAGCAGGTTCGATATCCAAATCTTAAAAAACGTACCGCTGTCCCCGCGGAAAGAGAGTTTATACTGCTCCGCCAGCGACTCCCTCGAAGGCGCGCTTCCCGCAGCGTCGCCGGACGCATTATCCGCACCGTTGTTACCGGGTTTTGCCGCAACGCTTGTGTCTGCCCTGCACGATTCGCAAAGCTCCGCTTCGCCTTCCAGCTGTTTACCGCAATTCCAACAAAATGCCATAATAACACCTTTTTTAAGATTAATACAAAACAGGTTTCGGCCAAAGCCGAAACCTGGTGAATATGCCTACTCCTTTACCACTTCCACCCAGCTCCCGGTAGTGCGCGCGTAGACCGTGTTGTCGTACATGGCCTGGCACGCAACGGCCGGCATGAAGAAACGCCCCAAATACGCGGCCTGCAGGCGGATGCTTATTGTCTTGCTCTGGCCCGGCCGCAAATCGAAGTAGCTCAGCACGCGGTCGTCGCGAATATCCTGGTATGTGATGCCGTCGGACGACGAGGAAGAGTTCTCGTCTTCGCTCAGGCGGGTATTAAATATCTCCCAGCCCGACGGGATAATGTGCGTGAGCGCCAAATTCGTATAGGTCGTAGAACCGCTGGTATTCGTAACGCGGATGTCCGCCGTGAAATCGGAGCCCTGTTCAAGACTGTTTACGCTCATTGTACGGCCATTCAGGTCCTCATACCCAGCCAAGATCCTCAAATTGCTGCTGATGGCGGGCGAGTTGTCTTCAAGCGGCGTGCTTATCATGGTGCGGCCAATGTAGATGTTGCCGCTGCCGTAGTTGGTCACTTTCACCTTGCCGCTTCTCTTGAGCTGCGCCAGATCCTCCCGGTGAACCGGGCTAGGCGTCTCTACTTTATTTGATTTGCCGAGGTACTCAGTCGTGAACGTCATGTTGCCCTTGCCGGATTTATCGGCGAAGCGGGCCATGGCCAGAAGCGCCCACGCGGTTGTCTGCGTGCTGTAGCTGCCGCCGTTCAGGTAGTCGGAGATACGCCTCGCAATGTTGAGCGCCTGCGTCATGTCGTCTAAGAGTATGCACGTTTCGAGGATGATCGCCTCGTCGCGCACGCTTGAGCCGTAGTTGGAGTTGAACGCGGAGTAGGCGGCTACCTGCGTGCTCTGGTTAGTTATAAGCTGCTTCGCCGCATCTTTCCTTCCGCTTATGGCATAGGCCGACGCCAGCTGCCATTTGGAAACCTGCGACAGGTTCGGGCGCTCGCGCAGCCTGTTCATCGCCGAAATGTCGGGGTCGCCGGTCATCGCGAGCGAGTAGAGGCGGTAAGCCTGCTGGTGGTCGTCGGTGTAGCTGCCGCTGCCCCAGTTGCTTACGCGCCTCTTCTGGTACTTCTTCCAGTCGTTGACAAACGACTGCGAGACGCTGTAGCCCTGGTCTTTAGCGGCGGCCATGAAGTGGCCCACGTAGGAGGTTACCCAATCGTCGGCCTGCGAGCTGCCGGGCCAGATGCTTATGCCGCCCTCGGCGGTCTGCATTGTGTAGAGCTTCTTAATCACCGCGTTGACATTGTCCTGAATATCCTGCTTCTCCTTGGCGCTGAGATTGGAGAAGTTGTGCAGATAAAGCTGCGGGAAAGCCTTGGACGTGCTCTGCTCCGAGCATCCGTGCGGATAGGCGATCAGGTACGGCAGAGTGCGGCTCAGGTTGACGGACGGGATACGCGCGTACTCCATCTTGACCTGGTTGTCGGGCTGCTCCGCGTCAAACTCATAGGCTATCTCACGGGTCTCCTGCGGCTTGACGATGAACGATTCGAAGACCGTAAGCAGCGGGTTCGGGTTGCGGATCTCTATATTGATCGTCTCGGAAGAGGTTTCCTGCCCCGACGCGGCCTTTATGGTAACCTGAACCTTGCCGGTCTGTTTTTTCGTCTTCATTTTGAAGTAGACCATCTGGTCGCCCTCGCCGCTGAACGTGAGGCTCTTCGACGCGCCCTCCTGCAATTGCAGCAGGTCGGAGCTCTTCACCTCTACCTTTACGTTGCGGATCGATTTTTCCGTCACAAATACGTTCACGGGCATCAGCACGTCTTCGCCGGGGCCCAAAACGCGCGGCAGGGTGGTAAGCACCATGAGCGGGTTCTTGACGGGGACCGTTTTATCGGCCCTGCCGTATGCCTGCTTGTCGTTCGCGGCAACAACCATGACGCGCACGGAGCCGATGTACGGCGGCAGCTGAATTTTGTGCTGGTCGGTCGCGCCGGCTTTCAGCGTGAATGGGCCCAGGAACTTAACGACCGGCTTAAACCGCTGGCTGTTTTTGTCGGCGGAGTTATTGAGGTCTTCGCCGCCGCCTATGCTGAAGAGCGGCTTCAATTCGCCTGAGAACGCGCCCACGATCCGGTTGTAGCGGTCGTACGTCTTTACGCCCAGCGCCTCCTTGGCGTTAAATTCGGTATACGGATTCGGTGTTTTGAAATTATCGATATCCAGCAAACCCTCATCCACAATGGCGAGCGTGTAGGTCATCTGCTGCCTGTTGGTTTCGCTCACCGAGACGGTAAACTCGTTCTCCGAGCGTAAGACATCGGGCATTTTGATTACCGGCTTAAGCTCCCCGAGCGGGTGCACCACCGAAACCGGGACTACGCCGTAGAGGCGTATCGGCATATCGTTTAAGGTCTGGTCGTGGTGCTGCAGCATGGTGATGTGGACGTAGAAGTTGGGCGCCAGGTCTTCCGTAACTTTGAACTTGATCTTGGTAGGCTCCTGATTTCTGGTCAGCTCCCACCACTGCTTCACGGTGCGCGAACCGTTTTCCAAAGAGACCAGCGCGCGCCCGGGGCCAGCTTTACCGAGCACGATCTCAACCTCTTCGTCTACGTTGTAAGACTTTTTGTCGGTTGTAAAGGTAAGCATGGTAAGGCCCTGCGGGTCGTTATCCCGGCTGCGGCCCCCCCAGTAGGGAGAATCCGCATAAATCTGCCTGCCGGTCGCGTGCCCGCCCTTGGGGTCTTTAATATAGATAAGGTAGCGCCCCCAATTATCGGCGGAGACCTTGAATGGGATACGCGCCTTGCCGTTTTTAACAGTTACCTTCTGGTCGATCATCACCTTGGCGTGGCTGCCGTTGATTACCGAAGAGAGGTTCTCGCGGTCATCGTCGTCATCCCACCACCAGCTCCACCCCAAACGGTAGGCCCTGTAAATAACCTCGCCCGAAACCGGCTTGCCTTTCGCGTTGAGCAAGGCCACGTCGAAGTAGTGGGTCGTATCGGTAGACAAAATTTCGTGTTCGCTCGCCTGATGCACGTTAAGCCCGGCGTAAGCGGGGAACGGCGAGTACTGCAGCGAGTTGATAGTTATGCTCTCACCGCCGCCGCTCTCTTCCACCATTGTTGTAAACGTGGCGGTAAGCATGCCAGCCGCCTCTTCAGCCTCAGGTAAGTCGGCGGTGAATTCGGTATGGCCATCCGAGTCAAGGTAGCCCGAATAGATATCCTCTTCGTAAGAGTAAGTCTCGGCGGCCGGATTGTTGAAGTTGTAGCCCTCGTACCCTTTAAACGCAGTCGGCGACGGCCTCAGCTTCAAGATCACCTTTGTCCCCAGGTCTTTCGCTGTCGCACCGTGCAGCCACTTGGCGCCGATCGCCATTTTCAGCCGGGATGTTTCGATAAGCTCGGTCCCAAAGTCTACGTTGATTTTAAGGCGGTTCGGCTTGATGGTTTCTATGCGCAAAGCCTTTTCAAACCTCACGCCGCCCACGCTGATAACCGCGTTCCATACCCCTGTAGGAGACTGTTCGTCCGTTTTGAAGTTGAAGCTGTAGAAGTTGCCGATGGGGTTCGTCTGCACGAGCTTGCGGAAGAACTGACCCTGCGGGTTATAAATGTCCACCGTTACCGGATGGCCGGCTGGAATGGTCTTCTGGCGGTCTTCGAGAATAAAATTCATGAAGATTTCGTCGCCGGGGCGCCAGATGCCGCGCTCGCCGTAGATAAACCCTTTGAGCCCCTTGCGGATGGCCTTGCCGCCAATGTCAAAGCGGCTGAGCGACAGCTCGTTGCCGTTGCTTACCTTCAGGTAGCCCTTCTGGGCGCCGTGCGTTACCTCTACTATAAACGCCTCGTTAGTTTTCACCTGAAGCACGCAGAAGCCGTTTCTGTCGGTGGTGCCAGTAGCTATCGGCGCGAGCTGGTAGTTCATGACCCTCACTTTGCTCCCGCTAAGAGGCTCCGTGGTGCGGATGTCCTGCGCGGTAACAAGCATCTCCGGCCCTTCTCCTTTTTTGGCAATGACGCCTACGTTTGTCGCTAACAGGTTGGTCCTAACAACGGTATTATCCGATTGCATATAGAATGACGCGTGGCACGGATTTTCCCGCTCGCTCCACTCGTATTCGTCGTAATTGTAGTGAACGGGCGAATAGTAGGAGTGCGGCGAATTCCAACCGTCCATGTCGGCGTCCGTTAAAGTGAAATTGCTTTCATCAAACGCGGCCTGCGAACTCACTGACGGCTGGCTGTCTTCGCCGCCGCACGGATAAATCGAAAAAGGCTGGCGAATGATAAGCTCGAAGCGGTAAATAGCGCCCGGCTCTTTCTCCACCAATGCCGAGATGTCAACCGCGAAATTATTCCAGACCGTAAGCACCTTAGACTTGTCCTGATCCAAGCGCAGGAGCTTCTTCGCTATCAAACGGCCCGAACGGGTTAGATTCTCGGACCCGCTCAACGAATTCTCCTGCAAAAACGAGAGGACGTTGTGCTCGTAGATCTTAATAATCCGCATCTCCACCGCCCTCAGGTTAACGGCGCTGAACGCGAGCAGCAGATTTTTTGAATCGGGCAAAATATTCCCGGAACTAAGCAGGCGCACAACGGGGACCTCGGGCGCTTTGGCAATGCTGAACGAGAAATCATCGGCCAGCTTCTTCCCGGCGAAACTTCTGATGTTCTTGCTGACCTTTCCCGAAATGGTCTCCGGGAAAGTAGTCTCAGGATATATTGTGACCACGTTCTTATCCATCTTGAGCGTATACGTCTCAAAGTTCTTCAGATCGATCAGCCCTTTAAGGTCCTGTTTGGCCAGCGGGTCGGTAAAGACAATCTGCACGCAGCGCTCGGGGGCCTCGCAGTTGCGCGTGTTGACAACCTGGAATATCTCGGTGTTTACGGCGTGGATGGAGATGTCTTTCTCAACCATTTTCCCGCCGCCGCTGACCAACAGCTTCAAAACCTGGTTCTCAGAGGTACGTTCGAGGCTGTCCACAAGAAACCGGAAGTTAAGCCCGTTGGTCGAATTGACTAACCGCGACGGCATGGTTTTACCGCCTATCTTCGCCTGGAAGGCGGACTGCGCCTCGTCGTCCGTCAGCGCGTTCGCCGCGATAACCTCTACGGTCATGTTGTTCCAGCGGTTCTGGTTGTCGCTTACGGGCTTATAGAAAGTCTCTCTGATCGAAAAGTTCTGCTCTACTGTGTACACATAAAACTTGAACGTCTGAAATTTTTTCTCCACCCCCGGCACCGCCTTACCCAAATTGAAGGTTATGTTGTAGGTGGTACCCTCTTTGAGCGGCTCGTCCGGGCTAAACTCAAGCAGGCGGCTGCTCTTCCAGTAGGCCTTGCCCTTCACGGACGGCGAGAAGCCGAACAGCTGGTCTGAGGCCTCCGCCCCCATCTCCGCCTGCTGCCTCTCTTCGGCCAGCTCGACCTGAATAACTGCCTTGGTGGAAACCTGGCCCGACGTGTAGCCGCTGATATACCGGCTGAAGTCCTGGGCGGTTTCAGTATCCTGCTGCTGCTTATCGCAGGCAAACAATCCGGCAAGCACGGCTGATACAGCCAACAATTTGATAAACCTCATTTTTGTCCTATCTCCTTTTGACGGGGCTATTTTTGACAGTTTTGGGCGCCATTCAGGGCAATTCCCCACGGCGGGATATAATATAATACATGGTATAATACAGCGTCAAGAATATCCTCAATTTTTTCCGGAAGGGGCTAAAAAGACGCCGTAAAAGGGCAAAAAAGCTACTCCTTCCCCCCATCATGCCGAACTGTCAAATGGTACTCGCCGGCTTTTGATGATTTTACCTCAATATCGTAAGCGCCGGCGCATTCTATGTTAACCTTGCGGTTATACGGGAATTCAAACCTGCCGCTTGAGCTGATCTTTTTCCCGCTTGAGTCCGTTATGTTCACGTACGATTCCCAATTGGGCAGCCCATTGTCTTTGGCGCTTGTAACTTTTATAGATAAACTGCCAGGCTGTGTCAACTCGATCCGAAAAGCCTGGCATCTGTTCTTACGGCTTATCGCGCCGCTCACTATTTGCCCCGATGTTATTATCCGCGGGCCCGCGGAAGGCGGCGGCGCTTCAATGCCGTGTTTTCTCCTGTAGAACTCACACAGCAAAATCCTCTGCCGCTCCTCGGTCGAGCCCTTCAAAAAAACGTCGCCGAAGATGATGGGGGTGCCGAACAGCTTTGACATTCTTTTCGTTTCCTTGTTAACAAGATACTTTTCCGGTTCACGGACAAAGACCCCAACCCTGTTTACCGTAGCGGTGTGCCCGAGTACGGTATTTGTCCTCGTCATGAGCCTGATAGTTTTAACCTCTTCCCACGGTATAAACCTTTTAAAAACGGTCATATCCGTTATCCCGCTGTCGTCTATCACTATTTTGTAGCGGCCTGTGAAAGCCCTGAGGCATCTGCTGTAATACTGGAGAGCTATGGCCAGTATGCTCACGCCGGCTATCATAATTAAAGCCGGAGGAAGGTTTAACGCTATGAGGGCTTTGGCGAGAAACCGCGTTCCCAGATGCACTATCCCTAAGAGGCCATGATGATGAAGCGGCGGCTCCGTCCAAAAACCGGGGTCGTTCATGGAAAAAGAGAGGGCAAACGCAGCCAATATCCCAAACCAGCATAAAGCTATCCTCAGCAACCTTGCCCTTATTACGACCCGGCTGCCCGCAGCACCGGCTGTGCCTGCGCTCCAATCCCGCTCATAGACCGTATCGGCATTTTTACTGCGTAGCAGGTAAACGTTGCTGTTTTTCATTTGTACACCCTCCAATCAGAAGATTATCAACGCACCCGGTTACCCCGCGCCGCAGACCCGGCAGACGGCCCCTCATCCAGCCGCGGTACACGCCGCCGCATTACCGTTTCAAACAAAAACAGCCCGGCGCAGCCCGCGAAGTAGCAGACAATATCCGTAAAATCATAATGCGCCCCGATCACCACCCGCGCAACCGCGTTGTTGCCGAGGCCAAGCAGATGCACCAGATTGAAGTACTGCCCAACCTCGACTAAGGCGGCGAAGATGAACACGTAGAGCGGCAGCGGGTAGAGCTCGTTCGCCACAAACGTCCTGACGAAGCAGTAGACGAACGACACGACCAGCACATCGCCGAGGTACGGCCTTACAAAGCCGTCCCTGACGAAGACCGCAATGGCGAACAGCACGATAAAAATAACGGCAAGGGCGCACATATACCCTTTGCTCACCCGGAATTTCAAACCGCGCCTCCAGACCCTAATTACAGGATACCCGCCTATATCTATAACTACAAATCTACATTTAAGCGTCCGGGATGTCAAAGAATTTATATGTTGATTTAGGATTTGACTTTATCCCGCCGTAATGATACAATAGTAGTAGATGAAGAAAAAACGGTACCATCAACCCAACAAACGCCGGGGTGCGGCATTATGACCTACAATCTCGAAGAGCTGCAGGACCGCATAAAAACCATAGCGAACCTGCCCACGCTCCCGCACATAGCCTCGCGGCTGATGCAGATTGTGAACTCGCCCCATACCTCCGCCGACACGGTAGCCTCGCTCGTCGCCCAGGATATCTCGTTGAGCGCCAAAGTGTTACGCCTTGCCAACAGCGCGTTTTACGGGATCCCCAAGAGCATAAATACCCTTAATAACGCCGTTGTTATCCTCGGTTTCAAGATCATCCAGACCATGGTGCTCAGCCTCACGGTGTTCGACATGTTCACGCGGGACGACACCGAAGACGCGCAGCCCTTCGACCGCGACGCGTTTTGGCGGCACTCCCTGCGGTGCGCGGTAATCGGGCGGCTTCTGGCGCACCGGCGGCGGCGCAGCTTCGCGCTCGACCCCGAGGAGGCGTTCTGCGCCGGGCTCCTGCACGACGTGGGGAAGGTGGTGATGGAGCAGTATCTGAACCAGGACTTCCACAAGGCGCTGAACCACGCGCGGGTGAACGGGCTGCCGAGCTTCGAGGCGGAGCGGGAGATACTGGGCTACACCCACTGCGACGTGGCGTCGTGGCTGACGGGCACCTGGTCGCTGCCCGACGAGATCGACCAGCCGATGGTATGCCACCACGAGCCGGAGGAGGCGACGATCTGCGTTGACTCGGTGATGATCTGCCACATAGCCGACATCCTGAGCAAGGTCAACGAGGCGGACGAGGCGGCGGTGCGGGAGGCGGCCGCATCCCTCGAGCAGAAGGCGCGGACGCTGGGCCTGAGCGTGCGGGACCTGACCGACACGGTGGCGGATATCCCGGCCGAAATGGAGCGTGCGTCCATGTTTATCGGGCGCTGAATTGGGTTAATATCGTCAAAAAGGATATATATTATGAATGTAAAAGAACTCGCCGGCGCTCTCGGCGCAAAAATCGTACAGCCGGCCGGGGCCGGCAAAGAGGTCTCCACCGGCTACACGTCCGACCTTTTAAGCGACGTCATGGCCAACGCCGAAGACGGGTGCGCCCTCATCACCATCCAGGCACACCTCAACACGGTTGCGGTCGCCACGCACGTTGAGGCGGCGGTGATAGTCGTCTGCAACAACCACCCAATCCCCGCCGACATGGTAGCGGCCGCGGAGCGGGAGGAGATAGCGGTCATCCAGACCGGCAAAAACCAGTTCGAGGCGTCGCACCTGGTCTATGTACAAATTAACGGAGGGGTGTAGAGTTTGGAGTTTGGAGTGTGGAGTTTGGAGTTAACGTCAAAAAAGTCGCGTCTCCGGCCCCGGCCTTAACTCCACACTCCACACTCCAAACTAAACAAACTATGCTCTACAACGCCGACCTGCACGTCCACTCCTGCCTCTCCCCCTGCGCCTCGCTCGACATGGCGCCCAGCGCGATCGTGGCCAGGGCGCTCGAGGTTGGGATTAACTGCCTCGCCCTAACCGACCACAACTCAGCCGGCAACTGCGCCGCGACGGCTAACCTTTGCAAGCGTAACGGGATACAGTTCTTCCCGGGGATGGAGGTCACCACCGCCGAGGAGGCGCACATTGTCTGCCTGTTCGGCGATACCGGCGCGGCTATGGAACTTGGGCGAATAATCTACGATGCGCTGCCGCACATAGAAAACAACCCGGAAAAGTTCGGCGACCAGGTGCTCTTAAACGAGGATGACGAGGTAGAAGGGTTCGAGGAGCGGTACCTCGGGGTGGCGTGCGGGCTGACTATCGACCAGCTGCGCCATAGGGTGTTCGCGCTCGGCGGGCTCTTCATCGCCGCGCATGCAGACAAGCCGGTCTTCAGCGTGGTCTCGCAGCTGGGGTTCCTTAGCGGCGAGTTCTCGGCCGTGGAACTGTCCCGGGCGGGGGCGGCGCGGGAGAGCTCGTTAAAGTTAGTTGAGGGCTACACGGCAGTGACCGCCTCAGACTCGCACTACCTCCACACCCTGGGCAGCGCGTGCGTGGAGTACGAGGCGGCGGCAGGGGCGGGGATAGAGGGCTACCGGCAGGCGCTTTTGGAAAGGCGGGTGAAACTTTCCATCTTCAGCGACGCGTTCAGGACGGCACCGGGGCAGCGGGGTTAGAGTATCGGCAAATTTCGGGGGATAGTATTGGCTATAGTACGGAATATGGGCGTGACAAAAAACGGCGTCACAGCGGAGAGACTAAGCGAAGTACGGCGGCCGGCCCCCATTGGATTTGGGGGCCGGACCGTAGTTACCGCTTTGAGCTCTTCTTGACGGGCGCGGCGGCGGCCTTCTTGACCGGGGCCGCTACAGGCGCAACGGCCTTTACCGGCGCATGCGTATGCGCGGGCTCGGGCTTCTTCACCTCGTGCTTGACCTCGGCGGCAACCTTTACCTCGGGCTTGTGGGCGACGACGGGAGCCTTGGCCTTAGCCAGCGTCTCCTCGGCGGCAACCTCCTGCATCGCCAAATAATAGTTCTGCTCGGAGTTGTTAGCGTCCGGCAGGCCGGCCTTCGAGCGCTTCTCCCAGATCTCGTAGGCCCTCTCCTGAATCCTCTGTTCCAGAGTTTTCATCTACCTCTTTCCTCCTCTTGTGTGGCACCACACAACAAAAATTCACAAAATACATGCGTAAGCAGAATATAATATATGGTGCACGCAAAAAGCAAAATTTTTTTTTGGGCATTCCAATATTGTATATTTCGTATACCATGCCAATACTTGACCAAGCCAGCGCCGCCGAGCAGGAACCGCTCTCTTTCGACGAGACCGTAAGGCGCGCCCTGGCCTTCTGCGACACGCTCGGGGCCGATTTCGCCCAGGAACGCCTTCAGCTCTCGGAGCTACAGACCCGCCTCTCCGGGGGCAGGCTCCACTTCGCCGTTCTGGGCCAGTTCAACCGCGGCAAAAGCACCTTCATCAACTCCCTTCTGGGCATAAAAACCCTCCCGGCCTCGGTTTTGCCGCTCACCTCCGTCCCCACCGTCATCGAGTACGGGACCGAACAGCTGTGCAAAGTCCGGTTCACCGACGGCAAAGCCGACCTTGTAGCCAAAGAGTCCGCAGAACTCATGGAGTCGGTGCTGCGGCAGTACGTAGCCGAGGAGAGCAACCCAAAAAACAAGTTCTGCGTGCGCGACGCCACCGTCACCTGCAAGAGCGACCTCCTCGTAAACGGCACGGTGATCATAGACACCCCCGGCTTCGGCTCCACGCACCTCCACAACACCCAGACCACCCTCGACCTCCTCATCGAGTGCGACGCCGCCCTCTTCCTCCTCTCCGCCGACCCGCCCATGACCCAAACGGAAATGGAGTTCCTCGGCCACGTCAAGGAACGGGTGCCCAAAATATACTTCATACTTAACAAAGTAGACCTGCTGACCCCCGAGGGCTTAGGCGAGGTAGACGGTTTCATCCGGGGCATCCTGGCAAGAGACCTCGGCTTCCCGGCCGACACGCCGCTCTACCACACAAGCGCCATCAAAGGGTACGAAGACGGCAGCGGGCTGGCCGCCGTAAGGCAGGAGGTCCTCGACTTCATGGTGCGCGAGAAATACTTCACCCTCTCCGAGGCCCTGCGGGACAAGTACAATGAGGCGACGGCGGCGATAAACTCCCGCCTCGAAGAGAAACTGGCCGCCCTCACCGCCCCGCAGGAAACGGCGAAGGCGGAGATCGGCGCGATCACCGCCGCCATACAGGCGCTGGGCCTCGAGCTCGAAGCCGAAATAAAAAAGTGCGCCGCGGAAAAAGACACCCTCGACGCGCAGGCAGGCGCATGGCCAAAGCAGAACGCCGCAGACTACAACCAGTCCATGACAAAAGCGCTCGACATCCTCCTCACCGGCCAGTACTTCCCCACCGAGGCCGCAAGCATTGCATCCACCCTGCTCCCAAAACACGCCGACGACCTCGGCTCGCAAATGCTGGGCGCCATACTCGACATCGCAAACAAGTCCATCCGCTCCATAGCCCTGTACCACGCCCTTGCCTTCTCAAGGCTGCAAAAACGCTACGCCGAGCTTATGAAAGGCAGCAACATTAAACCGCACGAGCCCGACAAATTCGTGAACCTGCTCGAGATCAACACCGCCGGCCAGCGCGCGGCCTTCAACTCCCCCGCCTTCCCCCTGCCCCAGCCGCAGATGATGGACGTCTTCCGCAAAAAAAACAACCGCTTCGAGACAATCAGGGAGTTCTACGAACCGCTGTGCACCGAATGCATAACAAACAGCGTTGCCCTGGCGGAAAAACAGGCGAAAACGCTGGTTGACGCGGCCTGGGAAAATATGCAAAAAACCATCAGCGGGGGCTATCATGACATGCTCGGCTACCTCAAACGCCTCCACGGGGAGAAACAGGGCAGCCTTGAAAAAGCGCAGGGCGACGTCGGCGAGGAGGCGATATTCCTGAAATACAAGCTCAGGGAACTAAAAGCGCTGGCCTGACAGCCGGGCCGCCGGATACCCCGGCCAAACCCCCCAAAAAATTGCCCCCCTCCATGCCTATTGCGGTAAATTGGGGGTTAGCGGTGTAATGGATGATAAATAAAACGATTTTGTATGGGCGACCGTCCCCGGTCGCCCGCAACGCATGGATTGCGTTATACGTTGAAATCAAACGCAATATCGTAATTCCGGCGGGCGATCGAGGGCGATCGCCCCTACAAAACCGTTTTATTTCCGTCAAAACCGTATATCCATCACAACGATAAACCACAATATCGCAATTCCGGCACGGGCGACCGGGGACGGTCGCCCCTACGGGTATTATCGTTATCAAAACCCGGATTATCGGTGATTTTGACGTTATCTTTTGACGTTTAATCATGTTAATCCTTTAATCAAGCAAATCATGGTTCAGACAATCATCAACACACCTATAAATTATCATTTACCGATACCCGCACCCACGATGCCACCCAACCCAAAGACCACACAACCGCCGGGACCGCCGGGAACACAGGAGGCGTACTCGACGGCCGTACCCGAGGACTGCCGCCTCGGGGCGATCCATAAAGACTTGGGCAGAAAGTGGTTCGCGTTTTCCAAAATGGGGACGGGCGGGCTTGATTTTTCAAATTTCCATAATATATTTTTGACCTGTATACCGCAACTCGCGGTTAGTTCATAGACAATCAGGGGGATTGCGGGTATGGATAAGGGCGAAATCGTGCTGTACCAGCCTAACGACACGGTGTTGGTCGAGGTCAGACTGGAAAAAGAGACCGTCTGGCTCACGCAAAAGGCCATCGCAGAGTTGTTTGGTGTGGATAGAAGCGTCGTGACCAAACACATCAATAATATATACGCCGCTGGGGAATTGGCCGAAAATTCAGTATGTGCAAAATTTGCACATACTGCCGCCGACGGCAAAACCTATAATACCGCTTTCTACAACCTTGACATGATCATCTCCGTAGGCTACCGCGTAAACTCGGCCAGAGCTACCCAATTCCGCATTTGGGCTACCCAAATCCTAAAAAATTACATATTAAAGGGTTACGCCATCGACAGAAGAATCGACCGCCTCGAAAACCGTGTCACCAAAACCGAGGAAAAAATCGACTTCTTCGTCAAAACCGCACTGCCGCCCGTCCAAGGCGTGTTCTTCGACGGGCAGATATTCGACGCTTACGCTCTCGCAAATAAAATCGTCAAATCCGCAAAGCAATCCATAATCCTGATAGATAACTACATCGACGAATCGGTGCTCACCATCCTCGCCAAAAAAGCTAAGAACGTGAACGTCACCCTGCTGACCAAAGACATATCCAAACAGCTCAAGTTAGATATCGCGAAATTTAACCAGCAGTACCCGGCGATAGAGGCTAAAACATTCAACCTTAGCCACGACAGGTTCCTGATAATAGACGATAAAGACGTATACCACCTCGGGGCGAGCCTTAAGGATTTGGGCAGAAAGTGGTTCGCGTTTTCCAAAATGGGGATGGGCGGACTCGACTTGCTTGGGAAAATTAAAGGCGTGACGGCATAACAGCGCCGTCTCGCCAGCCACAGCGCCGTACCCGAGGACTCCCGTACCACCCGACACAAAGACCACACAACCACCGGGACCGACGGGACACGGGCGGCGGGGGGAGCGGGCCGCTGGACTGATTATGGGACGCTCCTGCAATCCTACGTTGATATTGCGGGATTCTGCCCTGAAAAGTACAAACGTATGCGCCAAACGCAAAACGAAGTCGAGCGACCGTTCCCCGGTCGCCCGCACATGGAAGCTTACACAACACTTAGATTAGTCTCCTATCAATCACGCTAAGGTACATAACCACCGAATACATCGCCAATATCGATACGGGTACCTCTGATCTTACCAATAACTGTATGCCTGACTATACGAGCTCGCCCCCCCAAAAAACCTACCACAGCACCAACTGCGCTACCGCCGAGGATATTTACGTTCTCAAGCACAATATTTTCCACTAACCCACTTTTGATATAACCAAATAAACCCTGATAATCATCATCGGGGCGTTGGATGGTGAGATTTTTTATGCAGTGGTCGTTGCCGTTAAATGTTCCGAAGAACATATTTTGGTTATCCTCGGCATTCGCAGTGGAATAATTCCCAATAGGTACCCAACCATCACCAGCCATGTAATCAGACAAGTCAATGTCGCTAATGAGTTTGACGATTTTACCTCTAAAACCGTCACGACCGATACCCTCAGCGGTTCCGTTGACAATCTCTGCCAATCCGGCTAACTGTTTGGCTGTGGAAATTTCAAATGTTTCTGCACTTGTGTTTTTGGTGTACCAACTGACATCATAGTTCGCCATAATAAATACTCCTTACATAAGTTTAAATATGAGAAATTAGTTACAATACATTTTTTCATGCTTAATCTTTTAAATCTGTAATATCAATTTTCCACTTGAGACGTTCCCATTCAACCTCAACATCTTCGGGACGACACTTACCGTCAACTTCTTCAACTTCAAATACAATATGGCCTGTGACCATAAATGTTCTTGTATTTTTCATATCTCTGCATCCTCTGCGTCCTCGCACTGTCCAAGAATAGCATTACCTAATTTACAAGTATTACCGCCTCTGCCGACCTTTCTGGTGTTCACAGTACCTCGAACTGTTACACAGAACTCCGGTACATTTTGGGGTATTCAAGCTATCCCAAATATATTTATAAGTCTTAAACGAAGCCCTGACCAGCTCTTCTGCTTTTTCCATAGAAGAAAACTTATGATACTGAGCTTCCTCCACGGCCATCTTAAATAACTCAAACTTTACTGCGGATTCGTCCATTTCATCTCCTATAAATAATACTCTGAAGAGCATTATAAATTTATATTCAGTTTGGATTATTGCGGAACGTATCAACGCTACACTCGATAGCGGCAATAGTTTCCAATAAGTCCAATTTCAAAAATAACACCCATTTTCCTACACCCCACACCGCTACCACCTTTACCACCACCTTTCCGTAGCCCAAAAGTTCAAGATTTAGTAACCGCCGTGCGGCGACAATATTAAAAAACAAAAATAACGCCCCATGCCGCAAAAAAGCGCAGCTCGAGCCGGCGTCATGCGATTTGCTTCGCTAATCGCACGACGCACAGTCCTTGGCACACCTCACAGAAAAACCGAGGGCCTTGCCGCGGGTGTACTCCTCCACGTAGGTGATGTGCGAATCCATGCCCCGGTGGTATGCGTAGCTGGCCTCGTACCCCGTGGCGCTCCACCAGTTGCCGACGGTGCCGGCGTCATCGAAGCGGCCATTCGTGTAACTGAAGCCGGCAGGCAGGGCCGAAAAGCCAAATTTATCGGTACCGTTCCAATTGGGCGAACCTGCTTTCAAGTTCCGACCGGCAGAACGACCACCGGCAACACGAACCAAATCATCCCAATCTTCACGAGTAGGCAACCGCCATCCAGCCGGACAAGCTGTCCTCGCCGTATACCAATCATAAAGCCGTCCGTATTTGGTACAGTTGGGATCTCTATTTCCATAACACCAAGATGTACCCGTCTGATAATTGAGATTCTCCGCCATCCACATCTTATTACCTATAATCACCGTATGATATTTTTGGCCATCCCGCGAGTCGGTAATATATGGTGAAAATGTACGTATCTGCAAAACCCCGTTTCTTGCCGCACTTGCCGCGTCAACTCCGTTTACGCTGGCAATCCGTATGGTCAGATTGTCGCTTATGTCATTTGCGTTAACATTTTGAAGATTCATAGTTATATATCCGGTCGTAGAAGCATTAATACCGGGACGGCTCCGCAGATCCCATTCCCACGAACCGCTTGCCTGTAACGTCTGCTTGCCTATTACCTTATTCTGCTTATTCACCAATTCAAAAACTACGGAAAAGTTATTGCTCTGTTTCGTGAAAGGATTCGGATTGGTAACTGTCTGCTGAGGCCATTTGCCTAATCCCCAAGTATCTTGCCGTTTGGTTGCGTTCAAACCGTCATATACTGCCTGTAACGCATGCTCTGTTGATTGTTTCCAAATATTACTGCCTTGCAGGAGTGTTTTAATGCTTAGAGTTACGGTTTCCGTCTGATAATTGATACCACCCTGCTTAATATCATCCGAATAAAATAAGGTATACGGCATGGATTCCGTTTTATTAAAGTTGTCAAAAAACTTTTCCGTTTCCGTAAGCCGCTGCACCCACTCTTTCCGCCACTGTATATCATTGCGGACGTTATCGCCTATGTTACCGCTTGTGATATTGGCGTTGAGTATTGAGGAACGCTTTACCGCTTCCGCCAGAGACGGGTCAAAGGCGGCGGCTTGGAAGTAGTAGCTCAGCGCCGCTACCTCGGTTCCCTGCCTTTGGGCGGTAACGCCTCGGGCGAGGGCTGTTTGCGCGCCCACGTAGTTTTCGGCCGCCGCGCCTACAAGTTCCTGCTGCGCTTTTTCTTTAAGCGTTACGCCCATTTTTTGGAGCAGGTCAAGAGATGTTTTGCGTATTCCCGTCAGATTGTCTAATTCCGCAAAGGTAAAGGTTCCCGAGTAGGAAGCGGCGGTTGTTTTGTCGGCGGTTTTGGTAATGTTCACTTGCAGGTTGTAGCCTGTTTCGGTTTTGGTAATGTTCCCCTGCATGAAGTGGGTGGTGGGTATCGCATTTCCGATTTCCTGCGCGGCTTTGGCGCTTACGTCGTCGCTGTAGGAACCCGAGAGCAGCTGTACAAGCACGGCGTCGCGCCGCTCCCAGTCAAGTATGGAGATGGCGGAAAAGCCGGAGAAGTTGCTGACAAATTCGCCCTGTACCAATGCGGGAAGGTGGCTTTGGTTGGCCGCAAGCCCGTTAGACTGCGGTGCGAGGATGGTAAGGCTCATCCCCTTCCCGCCGTTCCCGGTCCACTTCCGCCCGGACTCTTCTTTCCGCTCGCGTTCAATCCGGGCCTTTTCGCGCTCCGCTTCCGCCGCTTTCTCGCGCTCTATCCGCTCGGTTTCGGCTTGCTGCTCTTTGCGGCTCATCTTCTTTTGGGCGGGGGCATCAACAACAAGCCCCGTCAGCAAAATGACCATAAAAAGCGTCAAAAATCGCCTCATTCCCTGCATTTTCGGCCTAAACTGCATTTTCTTGATGCTCACAACAGACTCCTTTGGGTATTGGTGGATAAGTTAATGTCGGATATGGTACTGTATCTATATCTAAAAACTTCATTTCCGGGGGCATAGCCGTAAAACGCGCATAAAGGCTCTCTACTGGCTTTTGTTTTGGGGGTATGTAAAACGGGTATTTTTTCGGGGTATAGGGTTTTAAGGCCCTTAAAGAGGTATATACTATATAATAAACATATCCTACTAAAACAGGGGGGGGGGGGGGTACGCGTTGTAAGTCGTTGATTTGTAAGGGGTTAGGTGGGCTGACTTGTATAATTTATATAACAGGTTTATGCCAACTCCACCGCACGCCGTCACGGTGGCGCAGGCGGGCGCGAGTATCGCGAGCGTGATTGTCATCATATCCAACACCATTATATAATGCCTCCAACCCAATCCGGTCAACAGAATCCACCAATAGCGTCCCCCACCGTCCGCCTATCCACACTATTAAGTATACATTGCCGCCCTCAAAATATCAACATTTCAAAATTATTTCCGTCCCCAACGGTAAATGGGAATTTATCGCAATTCAGGCATCGCGGGCGGGTACACAGGCCCGCCCCTACGGCGGCTATTGCATAGTATGGGCGGCCGTCCGTTTTTGGCATTACGTCAGGGCGAACGCTTTTTTGGCTTCCTCTAAGGAATGCCCGCTTTCGAGGAATTCGAGTATGTTCCGGGTTCCTTCCTGCCGCCCCTCCTGCCATCCTTCCAGTCTTCCTTCCTGCCATCCCGTCTGCCGCGCTTCCAATCTTTCATCGTCCATAAACCCTGTTTCGTCGGCCAATTCCTTTAAAATCGCGTGGGTGTCCATCATACCGCCCTCCTTCGTTAAAATGTCCATGTTTTCCTTGTATACCGTCAGTAACCACGGGAGCAGGTGTTCCCGGTAGTTGCGGCCGAGCTCCGCTATTTTCCTTGCCGACGCGCGGTCTATGCCGCGTTTAAGGGTTTTCAGGAAAAACTCGCTGTCGGGCAGCTCGGAGCTTACCACTATCGGTTTAAGTCAGGGCGAACTCTTTCTCTGCCTCTTCGAGGGTATGGCCGTTTTTGAGGAATTCGAAGATATTACGCCTTTCCTCTTGCCGCCCCTCCTGTCGTCCTTCCTGCCATCCCGTCTGCCGCGCTTCCAATCTTTCATCGTCCATAAACCCTGTTTCGTCGGCCAATTCCTTTAAAATCGCGTGGGTGTCCATCATACCGCCCTCCTTCGTTAAAATGTCCATGTTTTCTTTGTATACCGTCAGTAACCACGGGAGCAGGTG
>Ga0209755_10002662_pt1 | contig 24034 bp, 27 predicted proteins | sample TergutCo191P1_FD_187301 | JGI IMG/M metagenome (GOLD analysis project Ga0209755, IMG submission 187301) | Cornitermes sp. P1 segment gut microbial communities from Petit-Saut dam, French Guiana - Co191P1 (SPAdes) (version 2) | ecosystem: Host-associated > Arthropoda: Insects > Digestive system... | reverse complement strand
TGCCCAAGCGCATTTACGGAGATGCCGCTCGCAAAATCCAAATATTCCTTGCCTTTGGAATCAAAGAGCTTAACGCCCTTGCCTTTGACAAAAGAAACATCCGCTTTTGCATAAGTCGATGCTATGAGTTTAGAATCTTGTGATAATAGGGATTTTTTCATAAGGAGTAACATAGTAATTTTTGCTCTATGCATTTCCAGTCTCCGTTCTCCATTTCGGAAACGGAAAATACGCTTGCGCCAAAAGAAACAAAATCACACCCTGCTTTAAAGAAATCACATGCATTTTCGGGCTTTACTCCACCGCAAGCAAGCAATGGAATGTTTTTAAAAGGGCCTCGTAATTCCTTTATGTATTGCGAACCTCCCAGAGCAGACACAGGGAAAAGCTTTATCGCAGTTGCTCCCAGCGCACTTGCCTGCATAATTTCTGTTGGAGTTAATGCACCAGGAATACACGGCACATTTTTTTCTGCGCACGCCCTCACTACGCCCTCGTTTATGCCGGGGCTAACTATAAATTCTGCGCCGCAATCAAGAGCAACTCGCAAATCACTTTCTGTTATGATTGTTCCTGCTCCAACAACAAGCTTTCTTTTTTTGCCTTCATTGCACAAGGTTTTCAAAGCAAGAACGGAATGTGACATGTTTAAGGGAACTTCTATAAACATAAGGCCCGTGTTTTTGCAAACCTCAGCACAATTTACGGCTTGCTCCGGCGGCAAAGCACGGGCTATGCCTAAAAAAGGATGTTTGCGAAACAACTCTAAAAAATTATTGCCCATTTAGTCATATTTCCACTGCAAATTGTAAGAATATAGAATTTTTTTTCTACATTTACCCCTATGTTTCGTTTTATTATATTTACCATGTTAACAACAGTGCTTGTTTCGTGCGCAGGCAGCAAGCCGCAAAAAACAGAGCCTCAGCAAACAGATATGCGACAAACTGTGGTTGTGGTGAGAGATACCGTTCACAGATCCGATACGCTTAAAGTAACGGATAGCGTTTTTGTAAAGGAAACAGAATCTTTTAGGGCTTTGCAAAAAAGCATAGATTCTCTTATTGCCAGAAAAGAAACAGACCGTGCCGTTGAATTGCTGAAAAAACAGGTTCAATATTACAACAACTTAGACCAGCTCGGGTTTCGCACGCTGCAGCTTGCGAATTTGCTTCACCAAACCGGGCGCAGCGCAGAAGGACTTGCCATTTTGGAAAGTTTTGCCGTGTATAAACCCTCTATAAACTTTTGGATAGACAGCGCAAATGTTCTATACGATAACATCACAAAAACAAGAAAGATAGAAGCTATGCAGCAAATTGACCCGGAGAAACAAGAAGCAATAAGTTCTTTAACATCTCAAATCCGCAATCTTAAAAATACAAACAAAAACTCAGATCTCATAATAGATTTGGCAGACAGTTTGCGCTCCTTGGCTCCCGGCGATTCCGTTTTGGCTTGGCTGGAAAAACAACTCCCTTCTGCAACGAAAAATTCGGATTCCTTTTGCGAGGAACAAAGAAAATTTGCCGCAGAAAAATTTGCCGCTTCTCGCAACAACAAGCAAAAGAAAAACGCCTTGATAGCCGAAGCAATAGAAGCACTTGATAAATGCCTGGCAAGAACGCCTTCTACAGACATGAAAAAGAAGGTTATGCAGAATAGGGAAGTTCTTAGTAAGGAATTAAATAATTGACGTATTGAAAAATGGAGAATTGAAAATTGAAACGCCATCCTTTTAATATTTTAATCTTGTTAATCGCAGTTCAAACAACATTTTCTTGTGCTCCTTTGCCTGCGCTTGGGCCTACTCCTGCAAAAAAAGTGTTGGCCTCTCAAGGTTTTGACACTGAAAAAATAACCGGAATGTCCGATTGGGATAAAGTGCTTTCGCCTTGGATTGGCACTCCTTATATGTATGGAGGTAACACAAAGCGAGGAACGGATTGCAGCGGTTTTGTGGGCAGCGTGTATATGGAAAAGGAAAAAAAGAAATTGCCCAGAACCACCACCGATGGCTATAATAACGGAAAATCTGTTGATAAAAGCGATTTAGTTGTGGGCGACTTGGTTTTCTTTGGCGAAAAGAAAAAAGTCAACCATGTTGGAATTTATATCGGCAAAGGGAATTTCATGCATGCAAGCACTTCGCAAGGCGTTACCGTAACTCCATTAGACGACAATCACTGGAAAACTCTTTATATGGGAGCTAGAAGATATTTATGAGCAAGTTTATATTGCAGGTTTTGTGCCCGGACCAAAGTGGGCTTATAGCAGCATTTACACAAGGCATAGCTCAAACCGGCGCAAACATTTTAGACTTAACGCAGCACACGGCAAAAGACATAAACATGTTTTTTCTGCGTGCATTTGTTGAATGTGAAAACGATGCCGTTCCGAAAATCAAGGAACATTTTTCAAAGATGGAATCAGAAAAATCAATGCAATGGCAACTGCACAATGCCGAGCATAAAATGCGCCTTGCGCTGTTCGGTTCAACCACAGACCATTGTCTTTACGAACTTTTGCTCTCTCACAGAGACGGCGCATTGCCTTGCGAATTCTCCTGCATAATTTCCAACCACACAGTTTTGGAACCTGTTGCAAGAATGTTTAATTTGCCGTTCTTTCTGGTTTCAAGCGATGCTTCAAAGCCTGAGCAGGAAAAAAAATTCAATGAAATTCTGCACGCTTCTCAAACAGAAGGAATTGTGCTTGCTCGTTATATGCAAATACTGAGCAAAGAATTTACCGAGGCGTGGAAATATCGCATAATAAACATTCATCACGGTTTTTTGCCGGCGTTTAAAGGCGCAAAGCCTTATCACCAAGCGTGGGCTAAAGGCGTTAAAATAATAGGCGCAACGGCGCATTTTGCCACCGCAGATTTAGATCAAGGCCCAATAATTTGGCAAAGCGTTCAGCAGGTAGCAGACACCGGAAGCATAAAGCAGTTTATTCAAATAGGAAAAGAGGTAGAAAAACGCACATTGCTGCATGCTCTGCGCCTTTATCTTTTACGCCGTGTTTTTTTGCACAACGAAAGAACTTTTATATTATAAGAGGAATGTTTATATGATTTTAGACGGAAAACTTTTGGCTACGCAAATTGAGCAGGAACTTGGCAAACGAGTGCAAGCCGCTGTGCAGAAAATGGGCGGAAAAATTCCGGTTTTGGCAACCATTCTGGTTGGCGACGATCCTTCGAGCGCAACTTATGTGAAAATGAAAGGCAACGCTTGCAAGCGTGTTGGCTTGGATAGCCTGCCTGTGTTGCTCGGCGCTTCCACAACCACAGAAGAACTGCTGAAAAAAATCAGCGAACTAAACGAAAATCCTCTTGTGCGGGGAATTCTGTTGCAGCATCCTGTGCCCAAGCAAATAGACGAGCGTGCCTGCTTTAACGCTATTTCATTAGAAAAAGATGTTGACGGAGTTACGAGCACGGGCTTTGGACTTATGAGCATGGGAGAACGAGCTTATGGTTCTGCCACGCCAAAAGGCATAATGACACTCCTTGAGAACTATAAAATTCCTCTCGAAGGCAAGCATGCTGTTGTGGTTGGCAGAAGCGCAATTTTGGGCAAGCCAATGGCGGCAATGCTTTTGAACAAGAACTGCACAGTCACCATTTGCCACAGCAAAACGCAAAACTTGCAGCAAATAATAAAGCAAGCAGATATTGTTGTTGGCGCAGTGGGAATCCCGGAATTTATAAAAACCGAGTGGCTAAAACAAGGCTCTGTAGCCATTGACGCCGGTTACCACAACGGCGGCATAGGCGACATTCAAAAAGAAGGCCTAAGCGATGCGTGTTCCGCTTACACTCCGGTGCCCGGTGGCGTTGGCCCAATGACCATAGCAACGCTAATTCAGCAAACAGTGGAAAGCGTGGAGCATAGTTTACTATATTAAAAAGAGTGTCTCAACTAGTGGAGCCATTTATGAGAAAAGCCGCATTTAATATCTGCAGCCTATTTATCCTGTTAATACTGCTAATCGGAGTTCAAGCAACGATTTCATGCGCAACAGGCGTAGGCGATGAAAATTCCAATGGCCAAGGCACAAACTCCGGGCAAAGCAATGGTTCCGGTGGCGGCAATTCTGCGGGTTCTGGTGGCGGCAACTCTGCAGGCTCCGGCGGCGGTAACTCTGCGGGTTCCGGCGGTGGCAACTCTGCTGGCTCTGGAGGCGGCAACTCTGCTGGCTCCGGCCCTTATAACCCGTACGAAGATTGCTACGAACCAATTCAACAAAATGAGCTGCAATCAGGCCCTGTTTTTCAAGACGAACGAGACAAAAAATCTTACAGAACCGTTGTTATGAAAAAAGCAAAACGCACGGTCTCGGGAGATGGCGAAATAAACTACGAAGTTACAGGCACGCAAACATGGATGGCTGAAAATTTGAACTATAAACCTCCTTCTGCTCCGGGAATGCACAAATGCTATTACCAAGGTCTTCTTGGCAGTTACGACGGCCTTACCGGAAACTGGAAAGACGATCCTATAGTAGAAACCTACTGCGATAGTTATGGCAGGTTGTATGACTGGGCTACAGCTAAAACAGTTTGCCCTCCGGGGTGGAAATTGCCCAGCCGTGACGATTGGAATGAAATGAAATATTACATTGAACATATAATTTGGGAAAATTATGAAGATTGTTGGCATGGTTGGGATGTAGGCTCAAAGTTGAAAGCAACAGATGGTTGGGAAGCACATTCAGATCCGGCTAACAAAGGCGTGAACAGTTACGGCTTTAATGCTATTGGAGCCGGTTATTGTTATAATTGCGACGATGCTCAATTAAGATCCGCAAAAGGTGCTTTCTCCGATATAAATGAGGCAGGCTATTGGTGGAGCGAAACAGGATATGATAATACTTACGCTTGGAGATTCAAAGTGAGCTACGATAAAAATTCTCTGCAAGAGAAAAGCGAAGCTAAAACCGAATTGTATTCTGTGCGTTGCGTAAGGAATTGAGAATTTGGAGCCGTTTATGAAAAAAGCCGCATTTAATATTCGCAGTCTATTTATCCTGTTAACCATGCTAATAGGAGTTCAAGCAACGATTTCATGCGCTACAGGCGTAGGCGATGAAAATTCCAATGGCCAAGGCACAAACTCCGGGCAAAGCAATGGTTCCGGTGGCGGCAATTCTGCGGGTTCTGGCGGCGGTAACTCTTCCGGCTCTGTGAGCGGAGGAGGCAATTCTTCCGGCTCAACAGGCGGTGGTTACCTGCCGACAGATTGTTCTGACTATCCAGAACCGGACCCGCAAAAACCTCCTAAAGAAGGCCCTGTTTTTCAAGACACACGAAACGGAATCGTCAATTCTTACAAAACTGTTATTATAGGCACTCAAACATGGATGGCTGAAAATTTGAATTATGAACCTCTTTCTGCTCCGGGAATGCATAAATGCTATATGGAAGGCCATACAGACAAGTTCCTTACAAAAGCACAAGCACAAGCTAACTGCGATAAATATGGTAGGTTATACGACTGGGCAACGGCTCAAACTGTTTGCCCAGATGGTTGGCACTTGCCCAGCCGTGAAGAGTGGAACGCATTAGATTATTTTGTTTGGGATGAACTTTACCAAAATTATGAAGATTGTGCGTATGGTTGGGATGTAGGCACAAAATTGAAATCAACAAGCAATTGGAAATCCGGCATAGGTGTGGACAGTTATGGCTTTAATGCTATTGGAAGTGGCTATTGCTATTTGTGCGATGATGGTAATCTCAATATACATGTAGGTAAATACTCTTCCGAATACGAAGAGACTCATTGGTGGAGTTCAACTACGTATGTTAATCAATGGAACCCTAGCGATGCAACGCAAGCCTACAAGTTCAATATGACTGCCGCAAAAAACGTTATGAACGAAAACTACGACTCTAAAAGCGACTTTCTATATTCGGTGCGTTGTATAAAAGATTAAGATTCACTAGGATAAAACTAGCCACTCCCTACTAGCCACTAGCATAACGACTTTTTCAGTATTTACTATATTGATAAATTGAGTCCTCTTTTGGGGTATATGAATATGCGTTTGTTTTGGTTAGCTGCAGTTTTTGCCTTGGTCGTTGTTTTGGGATGCAGCGATGGCAAGATTAATCTATTGCTGGTTATGTGGGCCGAGAACGAATATGCGTCTGAAGAAAGCTCAAGCAGCGTTTCTCCGGGCAGCAGCGCAGTGCAAACTCTGCCGTCTTCAAGCGCAGCTATACCCTCAAGCTCTGACTCCAGGCCGGAAAGGTCTAACCCAAGCAGAGGAGGCCCAAGACTTAATAACGAAGGAGTAGAATATGTAGATTACCCAACTCTTGAAAATAACGGCTTTGGCGTTACAACCTCTCGCGGAGGCATAACGCGCTACTGGGATGATTGCAAACCATCTTGCTCAAGGCCGGAAAACGCCGTGGATAAAACGGGAAAAATGAGCCCTTATGGCCTTGCCAAAACTTGCGATAGAAACGACAATGAAATGCCTCTCTTCTATTTGCGAGAACCTTATAACAGTCCTTACGGAGCTTATTACAATACCACGCCAAACGCCGGTTCATTAGAGCCAAAATCCAATATTACTGCTTGGGCAAACAGCCCAACTTATACGGAATGGAAAGCTTCTAACCCAAGTTGGAATTTCCCTGCGCCAGATGTCTCAGGAGGGCATATATGCGTTGCAGATCAAATACCTTATGCAGTAAACGATACTCTGGCTTATGCTTTTGTGGCAAATAGCATAGGTAATTGCGGAAAATGCTTTATGATGCAATTCGATGATCAATGGTATGGCGATGGCGGTGCCGCAGGAGGCATAAGACCAACCAATAAAGCACTTAGAGGAAAAACCTTGATAGTTATGGTCAATAACTTTGGTGTTGGAGAAACTGAGTTTGACATTATGATTCCGGGCGGTGGCGTAGGAGCGTGTGATTTTGCTTTTGAGGATAGGCTTGGCATAAACCGAAGTAACAATATCATACTAGGAAAGCCGTTTGGAGGCTTGTTAGACGAATGCACATTCGGAACTTATCCGGCAAACCGTGCAAACCCAAATTTTGAAGAAATAGGCACAGGTTTTGTAGGTGGTCCGCAAAACGGGGGAATTGAAAGATATACTTTGAAAGAAGTTCAAACCTGCCTTAGAGCAAAATGCAAAAGAACTTTCCTTAAGCCAAATATAGATCCGGCTTATTACAAAGGTTGTGAGTGGCATGTGGACTGGTTTATGGCCGCAGATAATCCCGATACATTTTTTAAAGAAGTTGATTGCCCGAAATATTTAGTGGATAGATACCGCTCAACATATCCGCCACCCAAACGACCTGACCATTTACCTGATGGAGTAGATTGTAAAATTGATGGTTATGGAGGAAATGATATAAAATGCGAATAAATAAATACTTATTATTTGCAGTGCTTCTAGCTATGTTTGCCGTTGGTTGCAGCGACGGCAAGCTTAATCTATTGCTTGTAATGTGGGCCGAGAACGAATATGCGCAAGAAGAAAGTTCAAGCAGCGTTTCTCCAGGCAGCAGCGCAGTGCAGGCTCTGCCTTCTTCATCAAGCATTTTTGGCCCACAGTTGCCAGGCTCCAGCTCCAAAGGGGTTAGGCCGCCTCCAACTCCGGAAACCAAAGGCTATGAAGATTATCGTGTGCTTGAAGTTGGTGACCCAAAGGTAAAAAAGGGCAATGCAACTCGCTATTGGGATGCTTGCAAACCTCATTGTTCTTGGCCGAAAAATGTTGAAAACACCAATCCTTATGCAATTTGCAAAAACTGCGATAAAAACGGCAATGAAATGCCTGCGTATTTCATTCATCCGGATTCTAAAAGATTTATCCCTGAAAGCGGTTGGATAGGAGGCTTTTTAGGAACGCCAAGCAGTTGCATGCCGAATACTCACGGTAATGCTTGGATAAAGAGTGAAGATTACCATTATGGCCCAGCTTATACTTGTTGGGATATGATTCCGCACATAGTGAACGATACTTTGGCTTATGCGTTTGCTGCTACTCCAGGAGCAGAAGAAGCCAACGCAAGCAATTGCGGCAAATGCTTTTTGCTACAGTTCGACGGAGGTGTTAGAGATGATTCAGGATTACCTAGAGATTCTCACAGGTCTATGAAAAATAAAAAATTGGTAGTTATGGCTAGCAATATTGGTGGCGATGTTGGCCATGGGCAGTTTGACATTATGATTCCTGGTGGCGGCTTGGGTGCTTTTGATGGTTTTTCCGGGCAACTTGGCATACATGCAGATAGTTTAGGGAAAACAATGGGTGGCTTGATGAGCACCTGCGTTTCCAAAGTGGATTATTACCAAACTCCTATGAATGTGATTCAAGAATGCGTTAGGGAAGAATGCAATAAAGTTTTTGGCAGAATATCGCCAATTCTTTTAAAAGGTTGTTTATTTATGGCAGATTGGTATGTAGCAGATAACCCAACTCTTATTTATACAGAAACAGAGTGCCCACAATATTTGATAGATAGATATATGTTTAAGGATACAAGGTTTAGCGAAAAGCCGGGACCAGAACCTGCTCTATAGGAAAAAATAAATGAAACGCCTACTGTTTGCAATCACATTCATAACGCTTTATGCCGGCCACGCTTTTGGCGAAACTGCTGCAGAGGTTAATGTTGGTCTTTCTTCGCCAAACAAAGGGCTTGTGGGTGCAAGGTTCTCGCCAATGCCTTGGTCTTATGGCCTCTTTTTAGGCTCGTTTGCAGACTACACCGATTTTGGAGTTTCTGCTTCTTACCATTTTGACAACTATGAAGGGTTTTATCTTTTCTCAGGACATCATTTGCTGCTCTCCGACAAAGGCCCGGCCAAAACTGTTTGGGAAATAGATACCGGAGTTGGTTACCAGCTTGTTTGGAGAATAGGGTTCTTGGTTTATGCGGAGCTTGGTGTTCCTATATTCATTGGCGGCGGAAAAGTATGGCGGCACTACGAAGCAGGCCGCCCGTATAACAGAGTAGCCGACGGCGATATTGTGCTTGTTTCATTCAGAACAGGTTTAGGTATTGGCGGCGTGTTTCAATTGTGGTAGATATGCGCAAAATTCGAGTTAAAAATATTAAAGACGGAATGATTCTGGAGGAGTCAATAAAAAATTCTGCAGGGGTTATTTTAATGGGCAAAGGCACCGTTCTTAGAGAGGCTTTTGCTCCGAGGCTTGCACAAAGAGGAATTTCAACCGTTTGCGTGGATGGCGAACCAAGCCCCGACGATTTGGTAGAGGAACACGTTACCGAAACTCAGGAAGTACCTTTGGAAGCTTTGTTTGAAAGAAAAATTGTGAACAAAACAATGAAAACCATTTACGAGGCCTTAATGAGGCACAGGGATTCAGGTGGAACATAAACGCATAGATTCTATTGTGAAAAACATGAGCGAGCTGCCCACGCTCCCAAGTGTTTTTATGACCATAAACAAAATGCTGAACGACCCACGCACGTCTTCTGTGGATGTCGGGGTTGCCATAGCCAGCGATCAGGTTATAACGTCGAAAATACTGCGGCTCGTGAACAGCGCATTCTACGGGTTCGCAGGCAGAGTGAACACCATTTCGCACGCCATATCAATTTTGGGGTTCAGTTCCACAAAAAATGTTGTGCTCACAACAAGCGTTTTATCCAGCCTTTCTCTGAAAACGCCCATAGAGAATTTTAATTTGGCCGCTTTTTGGAAACATTCGGTGGCAGTTGGCGCAATATCAAAACTTGTGGCAGCCGAAGTTATGCCTGCCCGGCAGGAAGAAGCTTTTACGGCAGGGCTTTTGCACGATATAGGCAAGCTCATTTTGGCTATTTGTTCTCCTGAAGATTTTGCAAGATGCATAAATGTTGCCGTGCAGAAAAAATGCCTGTTCCTTGATGCGGAAAAAGAAGTTTTGGGAATTTGCCACACTCAAATTGTGGAATGGGTAAACGAGAAATGGAAACTGCCTACAGATATAATAAATGTGATTACAAATCACCACAATAAAGTTTACGCTTCCGGCGAATATTCAAAACCAATTGCGATATTGCAGGTTGCCGATGTTTTGGCAAGGGGCCTTCAATACGGACACCCTTGCGATTATTCCGTGCCCATTCTCGGAGACAATATTTTGGACATACTCGGATTAACGCCTAAAATGCTCGACAATATTTTATCGTTGAGTTCCGATGCTTTGCAGACTTCAATGGTTTTTGTGAAAACAGAAGATGAATAAAAAGCTTTTCTCTGGCGCAACAGTTATGATGGGAATAGACCCAGGCAGTTATGCAACGGGTTATGCGTTCCTAAGTTTGAGCGGCAATCGTGCGCAGGCACTCTCTTACGGAGTTGTTCGCCCGAAAAAAGATACGGAACTCATTTTCAGAATAGGGCATATTGTGGGCGAGCTTGAAAACCTCATTGTAAAGCACAAGCCCGTTGCTTTTTGCATGGAAAAAACGTTTTTTGCAAAAAACGCAAACACCGCTTTAGTCCTTGGGCATATTCGCGGAGCCGTTATGTCGCTTGGCTTTAAGCACGATTTGGTTTTCTCCGAAAAAAGCGCTCGTTCGGTGAAGCAAGCCGTTACCGGCAACGGCGCAGCGAGCAAAGAGCAGGTTGCTAACATGATGAGCAGGTTGCTCGGGCTCGAAAACTTAGACGTTGCTTTAGACGCAAGCGATGCGCTTGCTATTGCATGGGCTGGGTTATTTTAGCATCACTTAGGCTTATTTTAACACGATCAACTCTTTGGTCGTCCATCGATAAAATTTCAAAATGCAAGTTTTGCCACTCAAAAACATCGCCTTCTTGCGGAATTTTATCTAAAACGCTCATAAGCATGCCGCCGAGAGTGTGGTAGGAATCGGGGGTGTCTCCGGGCAGTTCCGTGAGCGCAAACACTTCCATCAAGGAATGCGTGTCTGTCAAGCCGTCTGCTATCCACACATCTCCGTGTTTTTTCAGAGTGCCTTGTGTTATGAGTTCTTCGGATTCCGCTACTATAACCGATGTTATGTTTTTCAGAGTTGCTATGCCGCAACACAAGCCATATTGGTCTATAACGAGAGCCATCGGGTCTTTTAGCTTTTGCATTTTATGCAAGGCATCCATAGCGTTTATGGATGCCGGCAAAAACAGCGGCGGCTTCATCATAGCTTGTATATCAAGCTCTCCACCCGCCGCAAGTTGGCACAGCAAATCGCGTGCATCTACGGTTCCGAGCGGGTTTTCCAGCGATTCGCTTGCAACAGGGAATTGCACAAATTCGCTTAGCATAACTATTCCTCTCAGCTCTTCTTTACTTATATCAATTCTGAGCCATTCAACCCGAAGTCTTGGTGTCATAACAGAAGCGAGCGTTCTTTCCGATAAATGAAAAATTCGATTAACCATATTGAGTTCGTCTTTTTCAATGTTGCCTTCCTGGTGGCCCTGCTTTGCCATTTGCTGGAGTTCTTCGGCGGTTACCGGGCGTTTTATGTTTTCGTGCAGGTTAAACGGTTTGAGCAGCACATCGCCGGAAAAATCCAAAAGCCAAACAATGGGCCTGAGTATTATGGAAAGAATGTGCATTGGCATTGCCGTAACGCAGGATATTTGCTCGGAAAACTGCAAAGCGAGCCTTTTGGGAACAAGTTCGCCAACTATAAGCGAAAGATATGTTACGCACACAACTATTGCTGGCAAAGCTATTATGCGTGAGTATTCGCCAATGATAGGCATGGTTGACAAAGCATTTTCAAGCGGTTCGGCAAGCATGGCACCGCCATAAGCGCCGGATAAAATTCCGATAAGCGTTATGCCGGTTTGCACAGTGGATAAAAACACATTCGGGTCTTCCAAAATAGAGAGTGCCCGTTTTGCGCCCCACTTGTTTTCCTGATTCATTTGCCGTAAAAGCGCAGCCCTAGAAGAAACCATAGCGGTTTCTATAAGCACAAGCGTTGCATTCGCAAGTATCATTGAAAGCAACGCAGCAACATGAAAGATGACCATTTTTTAAATAATATAGTAAACGCCGATAAACTCTCTAGGCTAGTGGCTAGTAGGGAGTGGCTAGTAGGAAAATAACCACTAGCTACTAACCACTTACCACTAGCATAACGACTTTTTCAGCATTTACTATAGTAAACGCCGATTAACTATGTAATGGCTCCTGCTCGCCCGTCCACTCTGTAAATAAATGCCAAAACCCTTGCAACGGCTTCAAAAAGTTCTGTTGGAATTGTGGAAGGCACTGAAACTTCCGACAAAAGACCGGCTAAATGGTCGTCTTTGTGCACAGGCACGTTGTGCTCAACAGCCTTGTCTATTATGCGCTCTGCAAAATAACCTTTGCCCGAAGCAACAACCCTTGGGGCCTCAGACTTGCCGAGTTCGTGCTTTAAGGCAACGGCTAATTTCATTATCTAAGCCCAAAGAACACTATAAAACCAAGAATCAGGGCAAATAAAGAAATCAAGTGCATGCGCCAAGCTATTTTTGCGTTCACAAGCGGCTTGGAATCGCCAAAACGGCCTTTCCATTTCAACTGAAAATGATGGTGCAGCGGAGCACGCAAAAACAACCTGTTGTTCTTGGCGTATTCCAAGCCTCTGGTTTTGCGGTTAAACTTAAAATGCCCTATTTGCAAAACAACAGACATCGCCTCTACCAAAATTATTATTCCAATAAGAGGCAAAAACAAAGCTGCTTGCACAAGTATGAACATTATGCCCAAAAGTGCGCCAAAGCCTATGGAACCCGCATCGCCCATATAAATTTCAGCAGGCGGACTGTTATACCAAAGATATGCAAGCAGTGCCCCTATTGAAGCCATCGCTATTGGGAACAGCTCATCGCAGCCTTTCATATAAGGTATGTGCAAATAATCGCTGAAAATTGCGTTGCCGCTCACATAAGCCACAACGCCCACAAAAAACATTCCCGTTATGAGCGGAACGCTAACCAAACTGTCTATGCCGTCTGTGAAATTCGTTCCGTTTGCGCTTGCCGCAACAACAAATGTTATGAAAATAATAAATAACCAATTCGGCAAATAAGGTTGCCAAATTTTCGGATTTACAAACGGCACATACAACTCGCCTCTCAAATCCGGGATTAGTTTATAGCACAAAACAGCTATTCCGAAACTGAATAGAAAATAAAAAACAAGCCGTGTGGTAGTGCCTATGCCGTCTGCTTTTTCTTCGTAGTCCTTCTTTGTAATTTTTCCGGAATCAATAAGGCGCTTGGTGCGGATTTTTACAAAATCGTCTATGGCTCCTACAGATGAATACAACACCAAAATCGCAAGAGCGGAAATGGTGTAGCCATTGAAGTTGGCCGTTATGCAAGAAACCGTCACAACTATTACAACAAGCAAAAGCCCGCCCATTATGGGTGGAGAATTTTCCTTGAAGTCAGATGTCGCTCCTATTTTCTTAAGAAAATTTATGTAGCGAGGCATTGCAAGAAAAACGAAGAATGCCGCAAGTACCGCGGCAGAGCCGGCTCTGAACAAACGGCTGTCGAAAAGTGCGTATTCGGTTATGTCAAAAAGGTATTGAATTAACATTTGAGTTCCTTATTTTTTGGTTACGTTTTGCTGTTGCCTCGCATCATAATTATTTTTCCGGTTCTCACAAATTCGACTATCTCGAATTTTTTGCACAAAGAAAGCATTGCTTCTATTTTTTCGGAGCTTCCGGTTAATTGAACTATCATGGATGTTTCGGTCATATCTATAGTATGGGCTTTGAAATGGTCGCAAAGTTGCAATAATTCGTTGCGCTCTTCAATTTTGCAGCGCACTTTTAAAAGAACAAGTTCTTTTTCAACAACATTTTGCCTTGTGTGGTCTTTTGCCTGTATAACATCAACGAGTTTTTCAAGTTGCTGAATAATTTGAGCCAGTGTTTCAGGATTGCCGCGCGCAACTATGTTCATGCGGCTAACGGAATTGTCCAGCGTGGGCGAAACCACAAGGCTGTCTATGTTGTAGCCTCGCCTTGAGAATACGAGCGAAATGCGAACCAGGGCACCCGGCTTGTTGGAAACCAAAATGCTAATGGAATGAGCGGGTAATTGAGCAGTCATATCAAGCGCCTCCGGTTGGTTTTTCCACAATTTCTTTTGGGCGTTCGGTCATAATGTCGTCTATGGAAGCTCCGGGCGGAATCATTGGGAACACGTTTTCTTCACGTTCGCAATCGCAGTGAATCAAAACAGGCCCTGCGTTATATTCTATTGCACGCTCTATTGTGCGTTTAGCATCTGCGTTGCTGTTAATGTAAAAAGCCTCTATTCCATAAGCTTTGGCCAGCTTAACGAAATCGGGATTTTCTTCCATCAGCACGCCTGAATAGCGTTTTTCGTAGAACATATCTTGCCATTGGCGAACCATGCCGAGAAAGTGGTTGTCCATAATGAAAATTTTTAAAGGCAGTTTGTTTATTTGCGCAGTCGCAAGCTCGCAGAGAGTCATTTGGAAACCGCCATCGCCTAAAATTGCGCAAACAGGGAAACCCGTTTTGTTGCCAAGCGCAGCGCCTATTGCAGCCGGAAACCCAAAGCCCATAGTGCCGGCTCCGCCGGAAGTCAAAAACTGTCCCGGATAGTCGCATTTATAGAACTGCGCAGTCCACATTTGATGCTGCCCTACATCTGTAACGACTATAGCTTTGCCATTGGTCACTTCGTAAAGCGTTTGCACAACGTGCTGCACCTTGAGGCCCCCTTGTTTTGGGTAGTGCAGCGGGAAATTCTTTTTCCAGGAATCTATGGTTTTTAGCCACTCCGAAGAATCCAGTTTTTCGGTGAGCGGCAAAAGCTGTTCCAGAACAGTTTTTGCATCTCCGCACAGGAAATAGTTAGGCGTTATTATTTTGCCATACTCTGCCGGGTCTATGTCTATGTGTATAACTTTGCATTGCTTTGCGAATTCCGAAAGCCTTGCGGTTATGCGGTCGCTAAAGCGCGAGCCTATGCTAATGAGCAAGTCGCAATTGCGAATAGCCTTGTTTGCGACAACGGTTCCGTGCATGCCGGTCATTCCAAGCGACAGCTCGTGGCTTGCAGGAAAAACTCCGAGAGCCATGAGCGTGGAGCTAACCGGAGCGCCGAGTTTTTCGGCAAGCTCTTTCACTGCCCTGCCGGCACCGCTCATAGCGGCTCCGTGCCCGGCCAGAATGAGCGGTTTTTTGGATTTTTTAATTGCGGCGGCAGCTTCTTCAACTTCGTTTTGCTCCGCTTTGCCGGGAACTTTGTAGCCTGGCAAGCTCACTTCATCAACAAACGGAGCTGTGCACGGAGCAACGCCCACATTCTTGGGCAAATCTATGAGAACAGGCCCTTGCCTGCCGGAATGAGCTATGTAGAAAGCCTCTTTTATAACACGTGGCAAATCGTTGGTGTCTTTTACCAAATACGAATGTTTAACGGTTGCAAAACTCATTCCGCTTATATCGCTTTCCTGAAAGGCATCTGTTCCAAGCGATGTAGTTATGGTTTGCCCGGTGAAAATCACCATTGGAATGGAATCCATATAGGCGGTGTAAATGCCTGTGAGCGTGTTTGTTGCGCCCGGCCCGCTTGTAACCAAAACAACACCGGTTCTGCCGGTTAACCTGGCATAGCCGTCTGCAGCATGGGTTGCGCCCTGCTCATGGCGAGTTAAGATAAGTTTGATATCAGAATCAAAAATTGCATCAAAAATCGGAATAACATTCCCGCCAGGGTAGCCAAAAACGGTATCTACCCCCTCTCTTTTTAAGCACTCTATCATAACTTGAGCGCCATTTAATGGTTTTCCTGCCATATTTTCACCTATAAAAATAATTTTTCAAGCATTTTGAGTTTAAATATAGTAATTTTTTTATATTATATATAATTGTGTTACAAAGCAAGCTCATTAACAAGAACAAAAGTTCTATTTTGCGTTCCGTCCTGCTCGCGTTCGGTCTGTTTTTTGTATTTGTATCGGTTGTTTTAGCCTTTATTTACATAACTGCGCAAAAAAGATATAGTTATAAGTTCTACGAAGAAGTTCTGAAAATTGCAGCATATACCAAATCCATGCAGCTAAATGACTATTTCAAAAGCGATTTGGTGCTTTCGCAGGCAATGAGCAAATCTCCTCTGGTAATCTCTTTTTTAACAAACCCCGAAGATACAAGCATCTACAATCACTATTGGAAAGAATTCAACAATTACAAGTCTTCTATTATCGAAGACCGCAAAATATTCTTTGTAAGCAAGGCAAACAAAAAATTTTATTTCGATTCCACTTATGCATACATTGTTGACGACACATCCTCCGAATATTACTGGTTCGATTCCACTTTAAGCAGAACAGACTCATACAACTTCAATCTTGATCACGATCCTGCTTTGGGCCTTACTCTTCTTTGGATTAATTTTCCGGTGTTTAACGGTAGCGAAGCTGTTGGAATGCTTGGCCTTGGAATAGATATAGACAAATTTGCTAATGAAATGGAAAAAGAAATTGACTTGGTAAGTGATTTCCTAATATTCAACGAGCACGGCGAATTGCTGCTTTACGAAAATAGAGAGCTTGTAAGAAATAAAACCAATGTACGTTCTGTTGTTCAAAAAGAGTTTGTTGATGAAATTCTGGATAGCTTGAATAAAGGCGGAAATAATTTGATTTTCAAAGACGGCAAGGCATATTTACTGGAAAAACTCCCTTTTATGCGCAGCTATCTTTTGACTTGCGTAGAAACCGATTTTGCCGTTGGATTCGGAGAGATTTATCTTATAGTTATGTCGTTTACCTTGACAGTTATATTCGTATTTTTGACTGCTCTTTATAAGTTTGTGAAAATGACAATAAGCCCTTTGCATTATTTGAACAATTTAACAAAAACAATTTTAAAAGACGTTCCCATTTACATAGCGGTTTTTAGCGGAGACGGAAAAACAACGCTTATAAGCCGTTATTTCAGCGAAATGCTTCATAAAAACGATATTCTGGAAGACATTAAAAAAATGAAAGGTTCTTTTGAAATAACAAGAGAATTCAAAATGAAAGATGGCAAAACAAATTATTTTAAAATAGTCAAAATGAATATTGAGCATGAGCCGCAAGCAAAAAACGTTGAGCAAAATTCGGTTATCTATTTGCTGGATGTAAGCGAACAGATGTATTTGGCAAATACCGATTCATTAACAAATATTGCAAACAAAAGATCTTTCAACGAAAGAGCAAACTCTGAATTCTACAACAGTTTAAGAGATAAAAAACCGCTCTCATTCCTTATGATGGATATAGATCATTTCAAAAAATTCAACGATACGTTCGGGCATTTGTCCGGTGACATTGTGCTGAGCGAAATAGCGAAAATTTTAACACAGATAATAGAGCGCAGAACCGATTTGGTGGGCAGAGTTGGCGGTGAAGAATTTGCTGTTATGCTCCACAACACCGATTTGGACGGCGCAAAAATAGTGGCGGAAAAAATTCGCCATGCTGTTGAAAAAAAGGATTTTCACTTAAAGGATTTTACAAATCCCGTAAAAATTACCATAAGCATAGGCATTTATTCCGCTGTTCCGTTCCCAACAGAAGATTTCAACGTGTTCTTGAACGAAGCCGACAAAAAACTTTACGAAGCCAAGTCTTTGGGCAAAAACAAGGTGTGCTTTTAGTTGGCCGTGTTGACTTTTTTCTTAAAACTGCTGGTTCTTTCCTGGCGTGTTCACTTTGAAAAACCTGTTCCCGCAGAACCTGTGGTTATAGGCTTGTGGCACCAGGATTTACCGGCTTGCCTGGCAGCGTTTAAGCGCAAAAACATAGCTGTTTTAATAAGCCAAAGCAAAGACGGCAGCAAGTTCGCAAAACTCTCCGAAAGCCTCGGCTACAACGTTTTCAGAGGCTCTTCGAGCAGAGGCCAAAGCGAGGTGAGGCATTTGCTGAAAGCGTTAAACAACGGTTATTCGGCAGGCATGGCTTTAGACGGCCCTAAAGGGCCTCCCTTAGTAGCCAAGTCCGGCGCAAAATGGCTGTCTGAAAAAGCAAGCGTTTCGCTGGTGAATGTTTGCGTGAAGTATTCTAGAGCTTTCAGGTTAAATTCCTGGGATAAAACGTTCATTCCCTTGCCTTTCAGCGAAGTGCGGATTTTGCTGCGGTAATCGCAAATGCGCAAGATACATTGAGGCTTGCTTTTCGCCCATGCATCGGGATTGATATTTTGCTATCGCACAAGTCCAAAAGTTCGTTTGCTATGCCTAGTTCTTCGTTCCCGAGAATGAGCAAAAATTTCTGCGGCCATTCAAAAGCGTTTATGTTTTGCCCGCCTGTTTCGAGTGCTATTATTTGGTAATGCAGTTCTTTGTAAAAGTCTATGCACTCCAGCGGGCTTTCCCAGAGGCGGCTTTTGAGCCAGGTTTCCGAACCTCTTGCCGCGCTTTTCAGCGCAGGGTGCTGGATGCCGGGCGTGTAGCCGGACAGGTTTATTTCAGAGAACCCAAAACAGTCTGCGGTGCGGAAAATGGAGCCAACATTAAAAGCCGAGCGCAAGTTGTGAACCAAAACAGCATAAGGCTTAGATTCGCACAAGGGAGCGTCTCTATCGCCGTATTCTTTCCCTGCAAGCATATCTCGCTCAGGCCCAAGCCCTGCGGCTTGCCGCCAATGCAAATACATGTCTAAAATTCTTTTGTGCTGCGTAGAGGAGCCTATTAGAAAATCGGAATTAAAATCTGCTCGCAGAGCAACGCACGCATCGTATATTTTAGCCGCCTGTTGCCAGTCTTTGCCTATTCGCAGAATGTAATTGCGCAATAAATCGGCTAAGGATTTTGAAGAAGGAGGTTTCATCTGGGTATATGATAGAAAAAAATTTCTATATTATGTGAATAATGAAACTTTGGATAACAGGCTCTCAAGGAATGCTCGGGCAAGATTTATGCTCTGCGGCTAAAAGTCTTTTTGAAGTTTTTAAAAGCGACAAAGAAGTTGACATAACAGATGAATCCGCAGTTTCCGGTTACATTTCCACTAACAAACCCGATGTTATAATAAATTGCGCAGCTTACACAGCGGTAGATGCCGCCGAAACGGAAACCGAACTCAACAATAAGATAAACGCAATAGGCCCGGAAGTTCTCGGCAAATGCTCTGCACGAGCCGGAATTGGAATTATACACATATCAACAGATTATGTATTGAACGGCTGCCCCCCTAAGCCTTTGACCGAAACTGCGCCAGTAAACCCCATAAACGCCTACGGCAAAGCAAAAGCTTTGGGTGAGTTTAATCTCATAAAGGCAAACTCCAAACATTGGATAGTTCGCACATCCTGGCTATATGGTTTTAATGGGAACAATTTTGTGAAAGCAATGCTGAATTTAATGCGCACTCGTGATAAAATTTCCGTTGTAAGCGACCAGCTCGGAAATCCAACCTGGACTTGCGATTTGGCAAACGCCTTGCTGAAAATAGCTGAGGCTCAAAATATGTCCGGCATCTACAATTTCTCAGGCTCCGGCACAACAAGCTGGTGTGATTTCGCAAAGGAAATACAGAAAGAAGCTCTGCAAAGAAACCTCATCAAACATGAAATTCCTATTTTGCCTATTCCAAGCAGCGAATGGAAAAGTGCTGCAAAACGCCCAATGTGGTCTGCGCTGAATAAAACAAAAATAAAAGAAACATTCGGAATAAATATTTCATCCTGGAAAAGTTCTCTCTCTAAATATATGGATTTGGAAAAATGAAAAATGTTTGTAGCGTAGTTACCAAATTTTGTTTGCCTGCCGTGCAAAAAAAAATAACGCTCTTAAGGAGCAAACTGGAACAGGGTGGGTTGTTGCCAAGCGACATAACCTTTGAACACGACTATTCTGAAATAGCCGAAGAGGCTGTTTTTCTGGTTTCGTTGAATAGACAAACCGAACGCAATTTGCGAAGCTTTGTTAGGAAAATGAATTTTAAGCAGCGCAAAGTGATTATTATTTCCGATGAGGAAGTTGATTATTTTGATTTTGCCTTGGAATATAATATTTGCAATATAATTAACATAAACGACTTGGACGAACTTATGTTTCTTGGAATTCTTAGGCGGTTTTCTAAAAATGATTGGAGTCTGGAGCCTTTCTTTGAAATGGAAAAAATTGTTTTTGATAAAAACTACAATCTTTCCGGTGTTTTGAATATGCGCAATTTGGTAGAAAATTCATTCCCGGATTTTTTGGAAAAAATGCAAGGCACAATAAAAAACATTTTTATAATAAACTGCCACGAGTTGGTTACCAACGCCATAGCCTACGGAGTTATGGGTGTAACTCCTTATGCCCGCGACAAAAAAGCTTACGATTTTGAAGACAAAATAGAGATTCCCAAAAACAAGAGTTTGCAGGTTCGCTTGCTTATGGATTCCAATAGCTGCGGAATAACGGTCAGAGATTATGGCGGCGTTTTAACAACGCAGAGAATTTTGGAACGCATAAGAAGGCAAAGCGTTGTTGCCGGCGAAACCGTTCCGCAAGGCGTTGAAGATTTAACCGGCAGAGGCTTGGCTATTCTGAGCCATCACGGGCTTCTTATGTGCTCCATTAAACCCGGAGAATTCACGGAAGTTTCATTGGTTAGCCAGTTAAAAAACACTATTGAAAGAAAGCCTATTTCTATTTTAACAACAGAATTGTGAAAAAAATATCAGCACTCGCTTTTTTGTTCAGAGTTTGGAATGCTTTGTTCGCGTGCGGAGTTTGTTTATACTCGTTTTTTATTGCAAAGAATAATATCCTTTTTGGCCGTGAAGAAATTTTGCTTTCGCTCGGAGTGTTTTTTTTGGTAGCATTTGCCAATGCTCACAACGACATCGTGGATTTTGAGATAGATAAAATAAACCGCCCAAACCGCCCGTTGCCAAGCGGAAGAATAAGTTTGGAGCAGGCTCAAGTTGCGGCGTTCATAAGCTTTTTCTGGGCTATGATTTTAGGAGTTGCTGTTAGCATAGAATTTGCGCTTTTGTTTGCTGTAATCGGGGCTTTGTGCTTTGTGTATAACCGCTATTTAAAAGGCATTCCTTTAGCCGGCAATTTCACTGTTGCAATTCTCACCTGCACATCCATAATCATACCAATAGCGCATCTTGGCACTCCCCAGCCAAAACTTGTAACTTTGCTTTACTTTGCCTTTATGCTGACTTTAGCTCGCGAAATAACAAAAGACATAGAAGACATAACGGGTGATGCATCGCTTGGCTTGAAGACATTTCCAATAAGGTTTGGCATAAAGTCTTCGCTTGCTATTGTTTTTGTGCTTGAGTTGTTATGCTTGGCAAAACTTGCATTGTTCAATTCTTTTTTGCTTGTTGGTGTTGCTCCTTGCATTGCCTTGTCTGTGCTGTTTGCCTGCATAAAACGCTGGCACTGGTCGCAAAATATGCTGAAGTTAGCTATGGTGGCAGGGCTGCTTACTTTCCCTACTAGCTACTAGCCTAACAAGTTTTTCGCTATTTTTACTCGTTCAGCCAGGCTTCACTCGCCCGAGACCAGCAAACTTCTGTGCTAACTTGGGCCTGCCTTTTTTCTATCTTCTTTGCGCATGAGCAAAAGCATACAAATATTTGAGGGGCACAAAGTCCGTGCATTATGGGATGAAAATAGCGAGAAATGGCTGTTTTCTGTTGTGGATGTGGTAGCTGTGCTAACGGAACAGACTACCGCTAGAGGGGCTAGCAATTATTGGAAAGTCTTAAAACATAGGCTTGTAGCAGAAGGTAGTGAGTTGGTTACAAATTGTAACCAACTGAAAATGGAAGCCGCAGACGGAAAGAAGTATCAAACCGACGTAGCCGACACCGAGCAAATTTTGCGCCTAGTCCAATCAATTCCGAGCAAAAAAGCCGAACCGTTCAAGTTATGGCTCGCCAAAGTCGGGCGTGAACGCATAGACGAAACGACAGACCCGGAGCTATCAATAGAACGAGCTATTCAGAATTACAGGAAGCTTGGCTATTCTGAAAACTGGATAAACCAAAGGATAAAATCTATAGAAGTCCGCAAGGCATTAACAGACGAATGGGATAAAAGCGGAGTTCGCCAAGGCGAGGAATATGCTTATCTAACCGATTTAATGACAAAAACCTGGAGCGGAATGACAACCAAGCAATACAAAAAGCATAAGAATTTGAAAAAAGAGAATCTGCGAGACAATATGACTAATACCGAATTGGTGCTGAATATGCTTGCGGAAGTTGCCACTACCGATATATCCATAGTTAAACAGCCAAAAGGCTTGAAAGAAAGCGCAGAGGTTGCCAAAAGAGGCGCAACAGCTGCAAAAGTTGCTCGTAAACAGATAGAGAAAGATACCGGCAAAAATGCCATCAGCAACTTAAATGCCAAAAGTTTAAAGCGACTATCTACCTGAACTCTAAATGAATCCTGAAAATCCTAAAATCAGGTAAATCAAGGTTCAAGACAAAAATAAATGCTCTGTGCTAGCTTGGGCCAGCCTATGGGCAGTTAAAAAATTGCCTACTTCGTGCCTATCGGCACAGCAATTTTTTCTATATTGCAACCTATGTTCAAAAAGTGTGCAAATTTAACCGCTGAAAAACAGGCCATCGCCAACACAGAGCCGCGCCCGTTCAGATCTACACACACACACACACACACACACACACACACACACACAATTATGTAAACAGACATTCCTTTTGTCTGAATCCGAATTACCAGCCTGCGGCTGTTCAGTCGCTTTGCTTGGTGTGGCCAGAATTAGGCAATTTTCAGAATTACGCAGAAAAACATTCTTATTTGCGTTTAAAACCGAATTTCAAGCAGTTCCGCTTGGGAATAACAAAAAGAGGTTCTTATGAACAGAGTTAGGTTTCTTTCAAAAGTCGTTTTGGCAGCAAGCTTTGTGTTTGCTATGGCTTTCACATTTTCTTGCGGAGGTAGCGGTCCCAAAAGGAGTGATCTTGCTTATCGTTCAGAATCTGGTAATCCTGTATATTTTGGAAAGTTAACCTACGAAGGGGAAACTTATAGAACTATTGAAATGCCAGATGGCAAAATTTGGATGGCACAGAATCTTAAATATGTTACCAAAGATAGCAAATGCCAACCTGATGTAAAAGATGGAGTATCCGGATATTGCAGCCTGTTCGGACAATATTATACTTGGGATGATGCAATGAAAGTTTGTCCTGCGGGTTGGCATTTGCCGACAAAAGAGGAATGGAACACTATGGTAGCAGCTATAGGCGGGAAAGAGGTAGAGGGAAAGATTCTCAAATCCAATTCCTCTGATGGCTTATTTGGTTGGACAAGCTATTCAGAAGACCCAAATTTTCCAGTAGGTGCTTTTATAAAAAACAAAGATGGTTCACTAACCGTTGTTCTCGGTAAATCTGGTGCCGGAGAGGATAAGTATGGATTTAGAGCGATACCGAACGGACATGGCACTCCGGATGGCAATTTTGTCCATATAGGTAAGCTTGCTATTTGGTGGCTTGCCTCAGAAGCAGATACTGACAGTGCCTATTTCAGCGTTTTATTCAATATTAGTGACGAACAAATTCAAGAGAGCAGGAGAAAAAAACTAGAGGCAGGGAAACCGCTTTTTGAAGAAAAAGAAGCTAAAACATTATTGCTTAGCGTACGTTGCGTTCAAGGAGATGCGCCGAAACCAACCGCCAAAATAGAGATTCCTACAGCTGTAGAAGCTTCTAATGTAGAAACCCCTACTGTAGAAGACAATTAGTTACAGCCGCTCGACATCTTCTTTCGGTAGGCCGGTTATCCTTGATATTAAATCGGAACTCATTTTCTCAAGTTTCATTTGCCTAGCCGCCTGCAAGAGGCGGGCTTCGCCGCGAGCCTCGCCAATAGCGATGCCTTCCTCTAAGGTTTCCTCTCGCGCAACCTCAAGAGCATCTTTCATTGAACTGTCCTTGAAAAAAAGTATTCTAAGTTAAGCGATAATAACCCGTAGAGGAGTATAAATATGGTCGCACCTAATGATCGTCGCATATATACTAAAGAATTCAAGCTTGATGCCTTGAATTTAT
>Ga0209755_10002661_pt1 | contig 24038 bp, 18 predicted proteins | sample TergutCo191P1_FD_187301 | JGI IMG/M metagenome (GOLD analysis project Ga0209755, IMG submission 187301) | Cornitermes sp. P1 segment gut microbial communities from Petit-Saut dam, French Guiana - Co191P1 (SPAdes) (version 2) | ecosystem: Host-associated > Arthropoda: Insects > Digestive system... | reverse complement strand
GCTATTACAGGCGCACATGCTACCGGCGGTTATCAGGCATTAGGTAAATTTTCTTCCGGTAATAATTTTTCTATGTTTGGCTGGAACGGCAGTACCAATACTGGTGAATGGATAGGCTCAGGGAGTTTAACAGTAATTCTGTTTGACTCAAATGGCAATTCCACTGATGTGAATAACCCAAAGTATAGATACTCTACAGTGAATTTTGCTAATGGAAACGCTGAGGTACATATAAATAATTTTTCTGCGGTTGTAGAACCTGTAACTGATGTAACACTCACCGGTATTGCTGTTACATATTGGCCGATTAAAAATTTGTATTTTATCGGAGAGCCTCTTGAGCTTATCGGTCTTGAAACAACTGCTTACTACAACAACGGTTCATCAAAACCAGTAACAGGGTATATTACAAATCCGGCAAATGGTACGGTTCTGAGTAATATCGGTACTAATACTGTACAGATAAGTTACACCGAAGGCGGTACTGTCAAGAATACAAATTTTAATGTTAATGTAATCGCTTTAACAATGACAGGCATAAGTATTACGAATGTACCGGAAAAAACCGTGTATTTCACCGGTGAAACCCTTAATCTTAACGGCTTGGTGTTAACTGCTTTTTACAATAATGGTTCATCAAAACCGGTAACAGGTTTTACAACAAATCCTGTAAATAGCGCGGTTTTAAACAATGAAGGTCCAATACCTATACAGGTAAGTTATACAGAAGGCGATGTTACCATGAGTACAAGTTTTAATGTTACAGTGGACGCAAGTCAAGGCGTTGCCGGTATTGATCTTAAAATTGAACAAATAGTTGACGGGGCTCCAATATTTGGCAATATAACTATTTCTCGTACCGGTACCGGATTTCTTGTTAAACGTACTATATCGGTAAATGCTTCCGATTTTGATACGGGGAGTATTAGTTGGGAAGTTGCCGGAGTTGGCTTCTTCTTGGGTCAATCCCATATTGAAAGGGGGGCATCGATTGATTTGGATGCTAGCAATACCATGTATAACTCCCTTGGTGGTCATATTGTAACACTGACTGTCATGAAGGACGGGATACAGTATCAAAGAGCTATCCCTTTCGAAATCAGGTATTAAAGGAGACAACGATGAACAAAATATATATATTGTTTGTTATATTTCTTATTTCTATTTTATCATTCCTCATTCTAATTGGGTGTGATAATCATACCGCTGATAAACTTCCGGTTTATCCCGAAGGGAAAGGCTCGTTTTCTTTAACGCTCTCCGATTCTTCAAGGACTATATTACCAGTAACACCTGCTCTGAGTGATTTTGCCGTATATAATTTAAATTTTATTCCGATTAGCGGGGGTGTTGCGATAAGCGTTGATCGAACTAATATAACTGTAAAAGCTCCGGTTTTTTTGGAAGTCGGAACATACAGGCTTGTTGTAAGCGCTTTCAAAGATTTGGAAAAAAGCCAGCTTATGGCACAGGGAACAGCGGAAAATGATATTGTGATTAGCGCCGGGAAGAATACACTAGTCACAGTTACACTCAAAGCTCTTCTTACAGGCGGTACGGGAACTTTCTGCTGGAATATTTCTATACCTTCTGATGTTTTGAATTCCGCAAGAATGACTATTACGCCTGGGAGCGCTGGCGGTTCAAATCAACTTATTATGATTATATCGTCACCAGCTGCCATAGGAGAAATTACTCTTAATTCAGGCATTTATAATTTGACCTTTAATCTGGAAAAAGCAGACGGCAAGACGGTTGTATGGAGAGAGTTATTGTATGTGTACAGAAATTTAGAAAGCGTTTTTAACTATACTTTTACAAACGCGCATTTTAGTGACTCGCGTTATACTGTAACATTCAATTACAATGACGAAGGGCTTACTGCTAACGGGCTAAAGGATATTCTGCATGGCGATATACTTGCAAGACCAACTGCTCCAATTAGAAATGGTTATGCTTTTATAAATTGGTATATAGATAATAATACATTTATCAGTCCTTGGAACTTTAACAATCTTATTATTGAGTCTTTCACCTTGTATGCAAAATGGGAAGCTCTCATCGACCGTATAGAGATAAGATCGCCGCGTGAGCTTAGTGAACCAGAGCGAGTAGCCAATGCGCTTTGGTTTTCAACAGGAGAAACTATAAAACTCTCTGTTATTGTGTGGCTTGATGGTACTTCTAATCAAGATCAGCCTGTAACATGGCGTTCTTCCAATGAAAGTGTTGTCAATGTAAGCAGTGATGGTATTATTACTGCTCTAAGTACCGGAACCTCTGTTATCACTGCTCGCACAGATTCAGGCGGAAGGGAATCGCAGTTAACAGTAAGAGTTTTTAATCCTGTATTCAATGACAGGGATAGGTTTAAAATTCAACCTAACGAAGATACTGGTAAAATAAAATATTCGTATACTTATGATACATACGATTTTTATCATATCTATTTAGGTCAGGTGACAAACATTCCCATATTCCATCCTGATATTGCATCAACTCATTTCATGGGGACTGCACCGCATTCGTTTGTGTATACGCAAGAAAACATTGAGACAGTAGACATAAGGAACTCGGTTTCTAACAGCAGTTCTTTTGCAACAGGCGTTATTGAGGAAAATTCCATAGCAAGAGATGACGGGGGACTAACTGGTAAAGAAGATAGTCACATGTTATGGATTAGTACGGAGGTTGGTGTTGATAAAGGATTTGTTGCAAAAGTTTCTGGAGGATATCAACGAGAGTGGAAAAATTTTGCTGAAACGAACTGGAATGATCATACTTCAAAAACCGATATTGATTCATTTGAGGAAACCAGATCATTTGAAAATACTGTAGAACATGCAACAAGCTGGGCAAAGAGTACAGCAATAACCCGGGGTTTTGAACTTCATCCGAATGAAAATAGACCAGGTTATTACCGATATTCACTGTTTGCGATTTCTGATGTCTATTTAAGTATTATAAGAGATTCATCGACCGGTATGGTGTACTACGAATTTTTAAATTGTGTAGTGCCGAATATTCCGGGAACTGATAGATATGCATGGGTTCTTGAATATACTGATCGACTTCCATTCGGAAAAAGCAATAATTCTGAATTCATACTTGATTTTCCAATAAATCTTCCTGAACCGAATACGAGCTTCTATACTGTTACATTTGATAAGAATAACGATGATATTGTATTTACTGATGCAAATCCTCGGACTATTACAGTATGCGCTCAAACAAATATTCGTGATGCTCGTCCTCCTTCACCAACTATTGGCATATCAAAAATGCCGACAGTTCCGCAACGGAGTGGTTTTACCTTTATTGGCTGGAATACAGAGAGTGTCGGCAGCGGAACAGCATTTAATGGGAATACGCCTGTAACAGCTAACATCACAGTATTTGCGCAATGGGTACATATTCCAACTTTTTTAATAACTGTCATCGCAAACCCTGTAAATGGCGGCAGCGTTGACCCGACTTCATCAAATATTGCAGAAGGAGGACGGCTTCATATTTACGCTATTCCGTCAAGTCCTCACTTTAGGTTTGTTAACTGGACAAGAGAGAGCGGAGGTACTGTTATCTTTGACAATGCAAACAGCGCGAATACAGTGGTTACTTTGACTTCGGGGCAAACTGCAACAATTGCAGCAAATTTTGAACGAATCCAGCGTTTGTTAACAGTACAAAAAGAACCGGCAGATATTGGAAATATTACAATTGATGGTACTCTAATCTCCAATCTTTCATCCACGATAAATATTCCTTCGGGAGAACAGATACCTATATCAGTTGCATCATCTCCGCATTTTACATTTTCTAATTGGTCTGTGGTGAGCGGTATGGTGGATTTTGTTCATACTAGTGATAATACAAGAAAAACTGTTACATTGAGTTCGGACGCAGTGATAAAAGCTCATTTTACACGTGAAGAACATAGTTTAACAATTTTGCAAAATCCTATTATTCAAAATCTTAATAATAGCATTTCTATAAATGGTGTTTCTTTTACCCCTCCAGATTCTCAGAAGCTTCCTTCGGGTATAAAAGTCGATATTGTGGCTGTCACTCCTATTACTATAAAAAATGGTGACTCAGAAATTAGTTATAGGTTTGTTAATTGGGAAGTGGTGAATGGCGGAGCAGTATTTGACAGTAAAACTACCGCTAATACGGAAGTTACTTTAAGCTCTACCGCAACGATTAGAGCCAACTTTGTTCAAACTTTCACGCTAACAGTTGATCGAAGGCGGATAAGTAGCGGTACTTTGAAAGATACTAATGCCAGTTGTGCTGTTAAGATAAGTACATTGGATGGTGAAATAGTTAATGATAAAGGCATTCTTGAAGCAGACAAATGGTTTAATATAGATGTGGATGATGATAGAGGTAGTTACAAGTTCGCATACTGGATGGTAAATAAAGGTGTTGTTGAAATAGATAACGCTTATGCACGGTCAACTAAAGTTAAATTGGGAGCAAATGCGATAATTTCCGCTAATTTCTTTGAAGGTGATACTTTTACAGACCCAAGAGATGGCAAAAGTTATCGTACTGTAAAAATAGGCGGCAAAGAATGGATGGCTGAGAATCTTAAATATGCGGGACATACAAGCGCTACGATTACGACATTTAATAATAATAGCTGGTGTTATCAAGGTAAAACTGAAAACTGTGTAAAATACGGTAGATTATACAATCATTATGTCAGAGGTGAAATGTGTCCTCCAGAATGGGGTTTGCCTGGACGTGATCAGTGGAATAGTTTGATTGATCTTGCTGGCGGTGAAAAACAAGCTAGTTATTACTTAAAAACAATGTCAGATTGGTATAGTAGTGGTAATGTTAGTGGTAATGGTGTAGATAAGTTTGGTTTTTCTGCCTTGCCGGGAGGGCAACGTACCCTCGAAGATAGATTTGAAAATATTGGTAAAAATGCTGATTTCTGGCTTTCTACACGTGTTGATAGCGATGGTGCTTATAGCCGAAGAATGGTATGGGATAATAACACCTTAAGCAAAGACACAAAAAATTACCGAGACCGTGGTTTTTCTGTTCGCTGTATAAGGAACTAAACAGAAATATTTTAATTACAATCTGCGCACCGTACCGCTTTTTTTACAGTACGGTGCGTAGTCTTTACAAGAGTTAACATGAAACAGAAAAAAATCATCACAACCTCAATAATACTTATTGCACTAATCGCAATCTTCCTTATACCCAAATCATCTTCCTCTCAACAAACAAAATCACCTAACAATGAAGCTTCATCTGCCAATCCATTACAACTTCTTCAAAACGCGGGCTTCTGGGTCTTAAAACAACCGGCAGAACCAAATGATTTTACCGTATCATTCCTTGACAGTACAAAAGTGAATCTTTCAAGCTACAGTGGAAAAGCAGTAATTCTGACTTACTGGGCTACATGGTGTTCTACTTGTCAGGATGTAATGCCTTCCATGGAAAAACTTTATCAACAGTTTCATAATCAGGGATTGGAAATTCTTGCAGTCAATTTAGAAGAGGATGCCGACACGGTACGGCAATATATTCATAATAATGGTATAACTTTTCCTGTACTTCTTGACATTGACGGCAATGTGAGAGCTGGTTATGAAATTGAAGGATATCCTACCAACTATATTCTTGATCGTGAAGGAAATATTATTGCAATGCACACGGGAGCTTTAGATTGGAATAGTCAGGAGGTAATAGCGGCTTTTGATGCTCTTCTTTTTGCCGGGATTTCTGCGAATGTGCCGGATAATAGTGTTTTGCAGCAATTAACAGATGCAGAAAAGTTTGCGTTGGAATATCCATTAGTTGGCGGTGATAACATATTTGTATTTAGAAACACAAAAGAGATAGTGAATATTTTGACAAACGGTACCGGTATTGTGTTCATGGGATTTAAAGAGTGTCCATGGTGTCAGCTTTACGCTTTATTTCTTCATGATACAGCAAGAGAAAAAGGAATTAGTAAAATATTTTACTGCGATATAAAAGAGGATAGGGACAATAACACAGAAAACTACCAAAAGATACTTAATATATTATCAGGAAGGCTTCAATTTGATGATGAAGGACGTCAAAGATTGTTTGTACCGGATTTAACGATAATTGAAAATGGAAAAATACTTTTTCGTGACTTTGAAACTTCAAAGAATACGCTCGGATACAAAACAGCTCAGGAATACTGGAATGAAGAGCGGACATATGCGCTTAAGAATCGGATCAAAAACGGATTTGACCGACTTAGTGAATCATGTAATTCATGCAATTAATAAAAACTAATCATCTACTTCGAATAAAAAAACTTATTGAAGACCAAAAAAATCCCCCTCATCTCCACAACGCTCCCGCCGGCACCGCAATCAACCCTTCTCCAAACGACAGCGTATCCTCTCCGCAATACAAAACATAGGCTGTATAAGGATTTTTCCCTTTTACAATATTCTCCTTAAACCAAATTTGCGGTGAAAAATCATCTTTGGATACGCTGTGGCTTGCTTTAACTTCGATGCCGACCATCGCGCCGTCGTCGCGTTCAATTAAAAAGTCAACTTCGTGTTGTTTGTAATCGCGGTATTGATATAAATTATAATCTCTGTCAGTGTCAATGAGAGCTGCAAGTTCCTGAAAAATAAATGTTTCCATTAATTTGCCGCTTCGATCTGCGTCACGCATTATATTATCTTTGTTCCAGCCGAGAATTGATGTCATAAAACCTGTATCGTTAGCGTAAAATTTGGCGCTTTTTCCTACGCGTTCGTAATCTGTGCGAACCCAGGGATTGACTCTGTCAAAAAGGTACAGAGCTTCAAGCGCGTTTATGTATGTTTCCAATGTTTGTTTTGATAATGTTAAGCATCCTCCTATTTTTGCCATGTCCATAAATTTTCCTGACCAGCCTGCTAAAACTAAAACGAGTTCTTTTAATTCATTCTGACGGCGGATATTCATCAAATCTTTCAGATCTCTGTTAATCACATCATCAATATAATCTTTGTGCCATTCCTTTATTTCTTTTAGTTTTTTTAATTTGACAGCTTCAGGATAACCGCCGCGAAACGCAAGATCAAATATTTGCGCTTTATCGTATCCGGGAATCTTTCTCGGAAAATCCGAAGAGAACGCGCTCTTTAAAAAATCAGGTTTTCTGTTTAAAATTTCGCCGACCGCCAAAGGTCTGAGCCTTATCCGCTTGTTACGGCCTGCCATACTGTCGGTTATAATCGGTAATGTTTGAATATTCGCGGAACCTGTTAAGAGAAACTGACCTGGACGTTTATTTTTATCAACGGCTAATTTTATTTCAGGAATTAGGTTGGGCGCTTTTTGAATTTCATCAATCATCATTGTACCGGATATATTTTTTATGAATCCTTTCGGGTCTTCTCTGGCTGATTTCAATAAAATATCATCATCCAAAGAGACGTAAATATCGTCTTTTTCCTGCACCTGTTTTAATAATGTCGTTTTACCGGTTTGCCTGCCTCCGGTTAAAACAACCACCCTGCGTTTTTGCAAAGCAAGTTTTACTCCCTCAGTCTGCCGCCTTAGAATTTCATCCTGCTGCTCATCTTTTCGCATTTTTCCTCCGTAAAATAAGTATAATTCAATCGGTAAAAAAAGTAAAGTAAAATAGGGTAAAAAAGTAAAGTAAAATAGGGTAAAAAAGTAAAGTAAAATAGGGTAAAAAAGTAAAGTAAAATAGGGTAAAAAAGTAAAGTACAAATGGTTAAAAAACAACAATAGAATTGGATTACATTTTGCTCTTTGTTCTTTATTCTCTGTTCTTTGCTCCCTACTCCCCGCTGACTTTTCTCTCCCTTAGCAGCTCAAGCGGATCAACCGCAATTTTCTCTGGATCATAGATACTAAAATGCAGATGGGGCCCTGTGCTGTTGCCGGTATTGCCGGATTCTCCGATTTTTTGCCCTCTTTTTACTATTTCTCCCTCTTTGACAGAAATTAAACTTAAATGGCTGTATAGGGTTTTATAGCCGTTGCTGTGGGTGATCGTGATGTAGTTTCCGTGCTGCCGGTGAAAAACAGCGACAGTAACAATGCCGTCCATGGCTGCCATTACAGTTTCGCCGATACGCGCGCTGAAATCAATTCCGTCATGGAATTGTACAGCGTAATTGATTCTGCGGTTTCCGAAATAGCTTGTTATGTTTTGGGTGTTAAGCGGATATGAAAAAAAATCATCCTCGCTTTTTTCAGGAACTTCTGACGGAATTTCGTTCGGTTCAATTTCTTTTTTTATGGGAATAAAAATAATATCTCCGTGTTTGATGTTGTTATAATTTACATCATTTACTTCAAGAATTATTTCCAAAGGTACTTTATATTCTGATGAAATTTCGGCAAAGGAATCATTTTCTTTAAATTGATACAGAATACCGTCTGTATTCGGAATTCGTAAAATTAATCCCGGTTTGAAAATATCATCATCAAAAAGTTTGTTGGAAGCGATAATCGCGTCCGCGGACACGCCGAACTTTTTCGCGATTTCTGATATTGAATCGCCTGTAAGCACAGTGTAATGCTGCCATTCAATCGTTAAAATATTTTCAGGTTTTTCAGTTGTTTCAATTTTATCTAAATCATTTATATTTATATCATTTGCTTTTAAAGTTGTATTGCATGAAATTAAGACAGCTAACAGTATAAGTAAAAATGCAGATTTAAAATTAATTATTTTTATTGCGGAACACATCCAAAAATCTCCTCAACCTTACTGCGAAATTTTTCCGGCATTGGCGCCTCAATTATATAATCCAAAAACTCCAATCTCCGGGCATGAAGAAAAAACTCGACCAGATGCTCCTTTCTCTGCTCTTTGTTTTCTATTCTTTGCTCTCTGTTCTTTACTCTCTGCTCTTTGTATTTCAAGTCGCCGGCAAGCGGATGTCCATGCGCCGCCGCCTGCGCTCTAATTTGATGCGTCCTTCCCGTTGCGATTTCCGCCTGAAGCAGACTATACCCGCCCTTAACGGCAAGCGGCGTAACCTTTGTAACGGCGTTCAAAATTGGCGCTGAACCGCAGGTTTGACGGCACCCTTTTGGCGTCTGCTCTTTAACAAAGGTCTTTTTTTTCTCCTTATCCCTGACAAGATCGTCCTCCCAAATTTCCTCTTTTTCAACAGAGCCTTCAACAATTGCAAGGTAAGTTTTCCGTACTTTGCGCTCCCTTAAAAGGGATGTAAAAAGCCGAGCGCCATCCAAACTTGTCGAGAAAACTACAATTCCGCTGGAGGGCTTATCCAGCCGGTGTAAGGGTCCCGCTCTAAACGACAAAGAAGCAGGTAATTTCCCTTCAAGATAGGCTTGCACCATCGTATCAAGGCTTTCCGGTCCATGAACTGCAAGCCCAACCGGCTTATTTACAGCCATAAGTCCGGCATCTTCCCAAATTATCTCTAAAGGCGGCAGATTTTTCCCTGGTTTGCTGTGTTTTTGCTCTTTAAAACCTTCATTATGTAAATCAAATTCGTTAATTTTTGATGAATTGATTGATTTTTGCTGATCTTTCATGGAAGGAATTGTGATTGTAACCTGTTTTTCAAACCGATCCTGTGCTTTTGCGGCTTTCCCGTCAATAAAAACCTGTCCTTGCCTTAACAGTCTGTGTATCAAAGCCAGCGGCAGATCCGGGAGTGCCTTCCGTAAAACCCTGTCCAATCTGCGTCCGCGATCATTATCCCCGGTAAAAAGCTCCATATAACCTAATTTATACCATTTTTGTTGATTTTTCCCTATCCATTTTTGCTATTATTAAGTTTTTTAAAATATAGCGCTTATTTTAGGCAAGGGTACATACCCTAATCTTGACAAATAAATGAATTAATTACAATATAAACCATGACAGTGGCAGAAGCCTTAAAGTCTTTATTTTTAAATAAGATTTTTTTATCAACAGTTGTTAGTTTGTGCACGGCACAATTTTTAAAACTGTTTTTTTATTTATTCACGACAAAAAAAAAGAAGAAATGGGACGCGATAGAAACTGTTATCTGGCGTACCGGCGGAATGCCTTCAAGCCATTCGGCTGTTGTGTGTTCGCTTGCTACGGCAATCGGAATTTATGAAGGAATATCATCAACATATTTTATTTTATCGCTTGTTTTCGCTCTCGTGGTTCTCCGCGATTCTGTCGGTGTAAGAAGAGCGGCGGGGCTTCAGGCAAAAGCTTTAAATAATCTTGGGAAACAATTAACCAAATTTACAGGGCAGGAATTTCATTCTGTTAAGGAAATACAGGGGCATACTCCTCTTGAAGTTTTAGTTGGATCCTGTTTAGGCGTTTTAATTTCAGTAGTTTTCTTTATTTTTTAGGCATTCGATATGTCTTTTTTCCGTTCTTTGCTGCTTAATAACCGTCATTTAATTATAGGTCTGACTTCGCTTCTTTTGTCCGCTGCGCTTTTTTTTATGGGTACTTATATGGGGTACGAAGAATTCCGCGGAGGTTACGCTGTACTGTCAACTGACATTTCTGTTGATGACAGAAAAATTAATTCCCTGTTGAATGAAGAGCATTATTTTTCCGGGGATGTTATAAGCGAGTCCGATCAATTTGTTGTCTTTGATAATTTTGATTCATTCGAATTGATTCCGCTTGATAAATATTTTACAAGAGTTTTACCGTTTGATCCGCGAAATGACGGTTACGCGGAAAAATTAAAAAGTGTTTTTGTTAAAGACGGCAAAAGATTTTTTTATATTTCTCTGAAAGCGGGTAATTGGAGTCCCTCGGCGCTTGATAAACAATTCGCGTCTTTGTTAGGCGACATTCCTTTTAAAGCCGAATACTTCGGTATCGGCAGGCCTTTATTCCTCTTCTTCGGAATGTACGCGGCGGCGGCGGTTTGTATGCTGATTATCTGTCTTTTAATGAAAAAGTATCATCACGGCGTGCTTGATATTATAGCTCTTGTTCCGGTTCTTTTTTCTCTGGCTTTTTTCGGCGCGCCGGGCATTGTGTGCGCCGCGCTTTTTATCGCTCTTTTCATTATGCTGAAAGAGCCTGTGTGCGAACTTGTTTCTCCCAAATCCATTTTAAGAAACAAATTAAAATGTCTGAAAAAAACAAAAGAACACAGGTTCAAGCTGTTTTTAAAAGAAATTATTATACCGTACAGATTTTATTTTTTGATTACCGTTGTTTTTACGGCGGCGTTTATTATGATTACTGTTTTCTCTCAATTAAAAATTTTCTTTTTGCTGGTTGTTTTTTTTACGGCGCTTGCGGTCTTTTGTTTTTCGCTGAAATTATTATCCCTTGAAAGCGGCAAGCACAGAAAATTTATCCCTGTAATGATAATTAAAAGAAGCATTCCGGAATTTACTTTTCCCGTCTATATGCTGCCTTTCGCAGCCGCGGCTGTTTTAACAATGTTTTTTATCCCGTATATGTCAGGCTCTTATGTGTCAAATTACAAATTTGACAATTTTATTGAAGAGTCGGATTATGCGGAGCATTTGGCTTATCAATCATCCTTTTCCTTGCGCCCTCTCGGTAAAAATTCAGCGGATATGCCTGTTTTTTTCACCGATTCGGACAATCTTCCCTCGGTAAAAGTTACAAAATCAGGTCATTTTGACAGATATAATGAATTTCCTTCGTTTCCTGGCAAATTAAAACATTTGATGCATTTTTTTCACAATGTTAACTCGGGGGAGAAAGCCGATACCAGCGCTCTCCCCGAAGACGGCTTGATTCCAAACAGATTTAAGGACATAATATCATTACTGGTATTATTACTGTTTATTTTTACGGGATTTATTTTTAATAGAAATAACAATTATTCAGTTAATAAAACTTATTCAAAATTTAAAGGGATTTTTCAGAAATTTAGTATGAAGTATATTAAACGGAATAAGACATCGTTATATAGTGGAAGAAAGAAGCTTACAGTAAAGAAGGATGCATAAAATATGAAGATGTATTCATTTCCAAGAGGCGGATTTTTATATGAAGATTCAACGGCGCCGCTAAAATCTCAGGCGGTAACGGCTTTTTTGCCGTCACTGTCCGTTATTCCTCTTGGGAACAATTTTAAAAAAGTGTATCCTGTCGCCGCGATTGGTGATGTTGTCCGTGAAGGGATGCTGATAGGAAGGGCTTCCGGAATAGGGACTGTAAATGTTCACGCGACTATACCTGGGAAAATACTTCGAAAAGCGGCGTGGAAAGATAATGACGGCATTGAGTACGAAGGCTTTATTATAAAATTGGACGGCGCTTTTGAAAAACTTGGAAAAAGGGAAGAAATATTTCCGTGGAACGGAGTAAACAGCTACGATTTGCAGAGAATTATTTCCGATCAGGGAATAGTGGAAATGGACAAGGCGGAAAAACCTCTTGCCGATATGATTTCAGAAAACAGGAAAAAAGATAAGCTCACGCTTGTAGTTCGTCTTGTTTTTGATGATCCGTGGCTGGTCGCAGATCACTCGCTTTGTCAGGAAAGAATGGACGCTGTTATTGAAGGAGCGGCAATTGTCGCACGCGCCTGTTCCAAAGTTTCGAAGATTATTTTTGCCGTTTCTCACCGCGAGAAGGAATTGGGGCTCAAGCTCTGTTCAGCAGCCGGAAAAATTGATATTCCGTCTTCGCTTGTTTTAACAAGCTCCCGCTATCCGCAGCGTAAAACGAGGGAACTGGAGATAGCGCTGAGGATTTACGAAAAAAAAGAAGGGCTTAGCTTAGGCTCATTTCTGATTTTAGGTCCCGCTGTTCTTGCCGCGGCTTATGACGCTGTTGTTTATAAAAAGCCGATTTTGGATCGTTATGTGGCTGTAGGCGGATCTGCCGTAAAGAATCCTCAGGTTATGAAAGTGAGGATTGGAACGAGAATACGCGACGTAATTGAACAATGCGGCGGCTTAATCAATAAAGCGGAAAGAATTGTGACAGGCTCTCCTCTTTCGGGAAAGGAAGTGCTGCATCTTGATGAGCCTGTAAGAAAAAACTGTTACGCGATAGCCGCCATGACCAAATCGCAGGCTGCCATACACAAGATTCAGAATTGCATTAACTGCGGAGAGTGCAGGGCAGTGTGTCCTGTAGGTTTGGATCCGCAGAATATTTATAAGCGTATTAGAATGCAGGAGATCGAAAGCGCTCTGCCTTTAGGATGCCGAGGCTGCGGCTGCTGCAAAGTTGTTTGTCCTTCCGCGCTGCCTCTGTTGGAAACGATTTTAGAAAAAAATCTGGAGGAAGAAGATGTCTTATAATCAAATTCTATTTTCCAACAAACCGCAGATAAATGTTTCCTGTCCTAGCACCGGCAGAATGTGGATTGTTTCTGCCTGCGCTTTTCTTTGTATTCTGCAATCGGCATTGAGCGACGGCGCCAAATCTTTTGTGATTGCGCTTGTAGCGGTTTCCGCCGCTTTGTTAACAGAATTCTTTTTAACATGGCGTACAAACGGAACGGATAAAATTAAAGACGGAAGCGCCGCCACTACAGCGCTGATTCTTTCCATGATGCTTCCAAATCAGATTCACCCTGTATTCGCCGCTTTGGGCAGCGTTTTTGCGATTATCGTCATTAAGTACAGTTTCGGCGGACTTGGTTCTAACTGGTTAAATCCCGCTCTCGGCGGCTGGCTCTTTGTTCGTTTTTCATGGCCGGCGGCGTTCGCAAACGCTGTTGACTTATCTTCAATATCTGTTTGTGAATTAGCTGTTACATCCGATTTAAGCGGGATTGATAATTCTGTTACCGGATTTTTTAATAACTATATTTTTTCAATAATTGATGTTCAGATACCTTCCGGTTATATCGACTTGCTGTTTAATAATAATCCGGGGATTATTACGGACAGAGGATTAATGATGCTTTTAATTGGCACGATTGTAATTACCTCAATCGGAATTAATCGCGGCTGGATACCGGTTGTATTTCTCGCGGTTTACGGTTTTCTAATTCGTTTGGCAGGCGGTTTAAGCGATGCCGCATGGAACGGAGATTTGCTGTACGGCTTTTTCTCAGGCGGAACGATAGCCGCGGCTTTTATTCTTGCCGCCGAACCTTCAAGCAGCGCGAAATTAAAACAAGGCGTTATTTTTTGCGTTGTATTAACCGCTGTTTTATCATGGTTCTTCCGTTACAAGTGCATGGAATTTTACGGATGCTTTATCGCTCTGGCTCTGGTTAACTGCTTAACGCCGATTATAAGGCTTGCGGAAGATAAAATTTTCTTTTCGCGTAACAAATGTAATTCCGGCAAAACGGAATTGATAGGCAGTTCCGGCATTCGGGAGAATGTTTTATGAATGAATTGATCAGCCGCTTTTTTAATAGAATTAAAGACAAAGCAATTTTAACGGCATGGATCACAGGGATAATTCTGCTGATTTCCATGCTGTGGATATTTACCCAGAATGTGCAGGCAAATTATCTTATGCGATCCGTTAACAATGTTTTTATAAATAATGATGATAATCGAAGGGCTGCCGCGCCGATTCGGCAAAAATCAGACAGCGCTGACATGATTGGATTTTGGTATTCAATGATTAACACAACTGACAAGCTGTTTGTTTTCGCTGTTTTTAAAGACGGAATTCTTGTGCCGCTAGGCGCTGTAGTTTCCGCTGAAGGAAAGGTAAGCGAAATAATACCTTTGAGCGCTCATGCTGTTTATACTTTCAGTTCATTGCCGGAAAGTATTATACAAATGTACTCTAAACGGATCGAAGTGTCGGTATCAGGCAGTTTAGAATCGGAAGGAAGGAGAAAATGACCGCAAACCGTCAACATTCATTTTGGGGCTCTCTTTCTCCGTTGGGGGGATTAACGGGCGCAGGTCTTTTGATTATGGCGTCTTCGCGGCTTTCGTGGGCTGTAACAGTCGCAGGTAGTCTTTTTTGGGTATATGGGCTTACTACATTAACGTTTGCTTTTCTGTTATCAAATAATAAAATAAAAAGTAAATTTTTTCCTGCTGCCGGAAGATCGGCTCTCTTTACCTGCATAGCCGCTTTTTTCGGCAGTGTGTATCTTTTGCTGTTCTGGCTTTTGTGTCCGTTTGCCGCTCTTGAAAACTTTTTATTGCTTCTGCTCGTGCCGTTGTTCTGTTCCATCTCGGGAATTCTGGAAAAACTTCTTGCCTTACCGGAAAAACATCAATCCGATATTTTAGAAAATGTGACTGACGCTATTTCTCAGGCCGCGTCTCTTGCCGGCCTTATTGCGGCTTTTTCCGTATTAAGAGAGCCTTTGGCTTATTGCTCGCTTTCATTTCCCGGCTCTTCCGCCGGAATGGTAATAATTATGAATTTTAAAACCGGAACATTTTTTCCGATTGGTATTTTATCATCTACTGCCGGCGCTTTGCTGCTGCTGGGTTTTATTATCTGCCTGTATCAGCAAAATAAAAATAAATTATTTTCGGGGAGAATCTAAATGACTGATATGCCTGTTATACTTTTATTTATTTATTCGGCATTTACATTAAATTTGCTTCTGCAGTGCGGTCTTGGCATAAAAGGAGCTGTTGAAGCGAATCATGGCAGCGGTGATTGGACGGATCCTCTGAATGTTCATACATATATAAAATCCGGTATTGTTTTTATTACTGTAATTTTATTATGGTTTTTTTTCTCCAGAGTCTTTCATTCGATTCTGCCGGGTATTTATCTTTACATTTTATTATTTCCAGTCAGTTTTATTTTTTATGACGCGCTGGAATATGTGATTTTTCGTTATGTTGTAAAAAAAGAAAATCCGGACGAAAGAATGATCAATTTTTACGGCGGAATAATCGCTGTCGCTGCTTTTCTTTGCATTAATATCTCAAAAAATTTCCTTGAAACAATTGTGCTCTCTCTTGGGTTTACAACCGGAATATTTTTTGTTAAATTAATAATAAGAGAGATTCGAAGAAGGGCGGCTCTTGAAGCGGTTCCTTTATTTTTACGCGGAAAGCCGCTTGTGCTAATTACGATGGGGATGTTATCCCTGATTTTTACTGCGGCATCTTTATTATTATTCAGGATGATTGGTGATAGGTGAAAGAAGATAGAAAAATCTCGCTTATCCTTGGTTCTCACGCGCATATCCCGTCAGGTTCGCCTGAAAGCGAATTTGAGAATATTTATGAAAACAGGATGTGCCCTTTTATTTCAAATTTGTACCGCTATTCGAATATTAACGCGGTTTTGCATTATTCAGGAGTTCTGCTTCACTGGATAGAAAGAAATCATCCCGAATTTTTTATGCTAATTGATGATATGGTTATACGCAAGCAAATTGAAATGATCGGCGGCGGTTTTTACGAACCAATGTTCCCGATAATTCCGACGCAGGACAGGATCGGGCAAATTGAACTTATGACAACGTATCTTCGCAGACAATTCAGCAAGCGGCCCCAGGGCTGCTGGATTCCCGGTATGGTGTGGGAACAGCAGCTTGTAAGTTCGCTCAGCGCGAGCGATATGCACTATACGTTTCTTTCTCAGGAGCAGTTCAAGCTTGCAGGACTGAACGATGACGCTCTTTTTCATCCGTGTATTACGGAAGATCAGGGAAAGCTCATTGTTGTTTTTCCTGTTTCTTTGTCCGAAGAAAAAAAACTTGCGGAAAAAAGTTTCTCTTCTACATTTAACGAATTAAAGAAAAAGCTTGATGAAAATCAAAAAACTTCGGCAGATAATTCTTTGCAAGGCAATAAAATTATCTGCGTGTTTCCTGAAAAAATCCTGTCTTCTCCCGATGAAGCGCCTGATACCGTATGGCATAGTTTTTTTGAAGAGATTTCTCTTTCTGAAGGCATTGTTGAAACTACATTGCCTTCTAAAATTTTAAAGAATCAAAAAACTTATAAAAAAGCAAGTTTTCCGAATTCATCAATGCTGGAAAAAAATTATTCACCGCGCAGTTATCTGATAGCTCATGATGAAGCAAACGGAATATATTCGAAAATGATATTTACAAATGTTCTTATTAATCAGTTAAAGGGAGATAAATCGAGAAAGCACAGCGCAAAAGAAGAAATGTGGAAAGCGCAGGACTCATATCTTTATTCATGTGAAAATGGATGCTTTAGAAACGAGATTAGAAAATCAGCATATAGTTCTCTTTTACGCGCTGAATGTCTTGCGATAGAAAAAGGAAAAAAAAGCCTCTCTCTTATTCAATATGATTTTGATTTTGACGGAAATAAGGAATATCTTTTTCAGGATAGCAGCTTTAATTGTTATATCAGACAAAAAGGAGCAAGTATCTTCGAGCTTGATTACCTGCCGAAAGTATGGAATTATCTTGACTGCGGTATAAATGAATTTGAAAGAAATACTTCTTTTGCCGATATTCTGATTCCTACTGATACTGATATTGCCGAGTTTGTCAACAATTTGAAAGATCGCCAAAAAAAAGGAAAAGGAAGATTATGTTTTAATGAGATATATGAAGTTATTGAGCAGGAAAGAAAAGGTAAATTATGCTTAAAACTTCATGTTGCTGACTCTGATATTCCGTACGGCTATATCGAAATTAATAAATGTTATTTGATTAAAAAAAATATTATTACAGTATCATATGTATTAAAAAATACGGCGGAGGACAAGCAGGATTTTATTTTTATTCCAAAAATTGATTTTTCATTCGCAGGTGTTACAGATGAATATGTTAGGTTTTATTCTGTTGAAACTGCGGAAAAAGATGTTCCTGTTGATAAATTATTTGATACATCTAACCTGAAAATCCACGATGTTTTAAATGAAGTTCAAATTATTCTTTCATCTACTAAAAATTTTTCAGGCCGTCTGGTTCCGGTCTTACGTAATGATATGTATCAGGCATCGAGATTATTGCCTGCATTCACTGTCAGCTTAGAGCCAGATGAAATTTGGAATAATGAATTTTCTCTTAAATTTACGCATTGAGATTGATTATCTCCCCCTTTTTTCTCTATAATAACAATATGAAAAGAAGACTAATTACATCGGCTTTGCCTTATGTTAACAATGAGCCTCATCTCGGAAACCTTATTCAAGTGCTTTCCGCCGACGCTTTCGGGCGTTTTTGCAGAATGTACGGATATGAAACTTTATATGTTTGCGGAACTGACGAATACGGCACTACGACTGAAAGTAAAGCCGCCGAAGAAGGCGTAAGCCCAAGGGAATTATGCGGCAGGTATCACGCGATACACGCCGATATATACAAATGGTTTAATATAGCTTTTGATAAATTCGGGCGCACTTCCACTCCCATTCAAACTGAAGTAACGCAGGATATTTTTCTGAAACTTGATAAAGCAGGTTATATTTCTGAGAAAACAATTGAGCAGTTCTCCTGCGATAAATGCGGAAGATTTCTTGCCGACAGGTTTATCCGCGGGATATGCCCTGTCTGCGGCAGCGCGGAGGCGAGAGGCGATCAGTGCGAGCATTGCGGAAAACTTCTCGACCCGACAGACTTGAAAGAACCTCAGTGCTCTTCCTGCGGAAGTACTCCTTCTCTGCAAAAAACGAATCATCTTTATATCGATCTTCCCGGCATCAAAGAAAAGCTTGAAAGCTGGATGCGAAACGCGTCAGTTAAAGGTTTTTGGGCGCATAATGCGGTTCAGATGACATTAGGCTGGATGAGAGACGGCTTAATAGAGAGGGGAATCACAAGAGATTTAAAATGGGGAATACCTGTTCCAAAACAAGGTTACGAGAAAAAAGTTTTTTATGTGTGGTTCGACGCTCCAATCGGATATATTTCCATAACAGGATTGTTAGGTGAAGATATCGCCGCAGGAAGAAAGACCGAATTTCCGCAGGCAAAGTTTAATTCGTGGAAAGAATTTACCGATTACTGGTGGAAGAACCCCGATGATGTTGAATTGTACCAGTTTATCGGCAAGGATAACATTCCGTTTCATACGGTAATTTTTCCCTCAAGCCTTTTAGGCAGCGGAGATAACTGGACAATGCTTCATCATATGTCCAGCACCGAATATTTGAATTACGAGAACGGAAAATTTTCCAAATCAAGAGGGGTCGGCGTTTTCGGCACTAACGCGAAAGAAACCGGAATCCCGGCTGACGTATGGCGTTTTTATATTTTTTACAACAGGCCGGAAAAAACAGACGCGATGTTCACTTGGAGCGACTTCAGAGAAAAAGTAAACGGAGAGTTAATCGGCAATCTCGGCAATCTGGTGAACCGAACGCTCTCTTTTGTTACGCGCTATTATGACGGAAAAATTCCTGAGGCGAAAAGCGATGATGCCTCTCTTGCGTTGTGGGAGCAAGTGTCAAAATTTGAGAAATCTATAACAGAAAAACTTGACAGGGCGGAACTGCGGGACGCTTTTCGTGAAATTTTCGAACTTTCTTCTTTTGCAAACAAATATTTTCAGGATAACGAACCGTGGCGGCTTAGAAATGAGAATCCTGAAAAAGCAAAATCGGTAATACGCGATCTTACTTACATCGTGCGCGATCTCTCAGTTTTAATTGAACCTTTTATACCGCAGTCAGCGGCGAAGATCGCTTCATTCCTCGGATTAAAAATCGGAGAGACGCTTCTCTGGAAAGATATAGGAAAACCGGAAGGTATCGGCGATATTCAAATAACAAGCGAAGTGCTTTTCGCAAAACTTGAAGAAGATAAGATCGAAGCTCTCAAAGAAAAATATTCGGGAACCCAAAAAGAAAGAGAACCTGCCGCAGAGACGCGAAGTGCCGAGAGTTCCCGCTCTGAAGAAGTAAAAAAGTTTGCCTCTGTTGTGGATTTACGCGCCGCTAAAATCGAAAAAGTTGAGCGCCATCCAAAAGCTGACAAACTCTATATTATCAATCTTGAAACAGGGGATGGTATTACCGGTATCCGCGAAGAGAGGCAAATTGTTTCCGGTCTTGTGCCGTTCTACACCGAAGAAGAGCTGCTTGGAAAGAAAATAATCGTCGCTTACAATCTGAAACCGGCAAAATTACGGGGCATCGAATCAAAAGGGATGCTTCTCGCGGCAGGCGACAATAACGGCACAGGCTCTGATGGGCAGCCGGCTGAACGCGTCGAAGTGCTGTCAGCGGAAGGTTATCCCACAGGAACGCGCTTTTTGCCTGAAGGAGAGGACGCTTCTGCCGCCGCTCCCGCGGAAATTGACATCGACACATTCTTTTCGTATCCGATTGTTGTTAAAGACTTCGCGGTTACGCATAACGGTAAAAATATGTGTCTTAACGGCAAGCCGGTTTGCACATCGGTTATTGCTAACGGAGAGGTGCATTAGTAGAAATAATTAGAGAAGAATTTATGAAGGATTATTCAATTTGTATTAGTGAAATTACTGTTACAGAAATAAAGACTTGCGAAAACGCTCATTCTTTTCTGCAATCCGCAATGTGGGGAGAGTTTAAATCCCGCTTTGGCTGGACTGCTAAAGCGTTTCTGATAAATTGGCGGTCTGTTGAAACACAGGAAACCTCATTGCAGGAAACCCAGGAAACTTCAACGCTGCTTGTGTTATGCCGCCGGCTCGCTCCTGGTTTTTCTTTCGCCTATGTCCCGTGGGGACCGGAATTGCCCGCTTCTTTTCCACAAGAGTTAAAGCCGCTTGCAACAGCGCAGTTAGCGGACAAACTAAAACCGTTTCTTTCGCGTAACACATCATTTATTCGTTTTGAGCCGCCGTGGAGAATGGACAAAGAACAAAGAACAGAGAGCAAAGAACAAAGAACAGAGAACAAAGAACAAAGAACAGAGAACAAAGAACAAAGAGCAGATAACAATGAAATGTTTTTGGCTGTGAGGTTTAGAAAAGCTGCTGCGGTTGTTCAGCCGCCTGATACTGTTATTGTCGATTTAACTCCTTCCTGTGAGGAAATTCTTGCCGCCATGAAACCGAAATGGCGTTACAATGTTTTGCTTGCGGGAAAGAAAGGAGTGCAAGTTCATTCAAGCGGGAATTCAGGCGATGTTTCCGGCGGAACCAATGAACTTGAAATATTTTACAAACTTTTAAAAGAGACAGCTCTTAGAGACGGAATTGCGGTTCATCACTTTGATTACTATAAAACGCTTTTTGAGTTGTGCAATGAGGGTACTCATAACAGTATAGAAGCGCGTTTGTACACAGCAAGCCATGAAGGCGATTTTCTCGCGTCAATTTTTGTTCTCTTTCGAGGAGAAGGAGCGACCTATCTTTACGGAGCGTCTTCCAACAATAAGCGTAATCTCATGGCGCCATACGCGCTTCAATGGAAAGCAATGCAGGACGCAAAAGAAGCGAGATGCAGGCGTTACGATCTTTTCGGTATCCCCCCGAATGAAGATCCAAACCATCCTATGGCAGGGCTGTACCGTTTTAAGACAGGTTTCGGCGGGCAGATCATTCATAGAGCAGGCAGCTGGGATTACGTATATAAATCTTTTTTCTACAATTTATTTAATTTTGCGGAAGGATTAAGAAAAAAATTACGTGATTTGAAAAAGAAGTCCAATAGATAAAAAGTAAGAATCACACGGATGAACAGACGAACGGATGATTTGCGGGGTTTCCTATATTTTTTTGATTAAAAGATTTTTTTAATATCTATTAATAAGACAAATGGAAAATAATATCCTCGCCGTTATTATTAAACTTCGAGGCATTTTCTTCTATCCATGTACGATAAGCCCCATGATATACCCTATCAATAGAAAAAGTAAATGTATCGGGAGTGCTACCCAGAAACGCACTGTCACCAAGTATAGGCGGTTTTCTATACATAGAAATACGTTCGAGGGAATTACAGTCAAAAAATGCTCTTTCCTCTATTGTTTCTACAGTGGAAAGCCCTACATGTATTAAATTTTCACAGCCACGAAATGCATCCCTGCCTACTATTTTAACAGAATAAAGGTTTATTTGTTCCAGGCTTTTACATGAACTAAAGGCAAAATCACCTATGTAGGCGAACTTTTCATCGCTTTCAACTCTTTTAAGGTTTTCATAAAAGTAGAAAGGGGACATTCCATTTATATCCGTCATAATGCTTGTGGTTACCAATGGAAGGGAGATACCAACAATTTTGTCCATACCCTTTGCTGCGTTGTCCAATGGGGGGCTTGTAAACACTGTTTTTCCTCCCATTTCTGCTGGCAATATAAGATTAACATATAAACCAGAATCTCCGATAATTTCAATCAGACGAAGGTAGTTGTTATCAGGCTGCGACAAGTCTTCAAGGTCGAATTTTACAAAAACATCCAAAAGGCTATCAGGGCTTAACCCACAAGTACCAAAACTAAAAGACGCAAGTTTTTCTTCGGCATCTTTTAAGCTGTAGACATGAATTTCTGTTGGAATGCTCCAGTCAAATAAACCGCAGGCTGTAAGGCATAACGAAAAAACAACGCCAAAAATTAAATGCCTTGCAGGCGGCAATGCGGATATTTTTGTTTTCATATCAGCTTCTCCTGTTGATAATATATAACAATAATGTTTTTTTGTCTATTTTTTTTAGACAGATGAAAATTTAAAAGTTATACTGTTAACATATATACTGTTAAATTTCAGGAGAATCTCATGAAAAGTCGTAAATTAAGATTATTGGTGATTACATTAAGCGTTTTACTTGCATCCTGTGACAATTTCTTTATGTATGAAGGGAAAATAGCAAATACACCTCAAACTTATAATAACCATGCATTGAGTAGAAAAGCAGAACTGACGCTGTGGCATACAGCCGAAAGTTATGAAACGCCTGTAGAAACATTACAAGAGCAAGTACAGGCATTGCTGCAAACAGATGCTAATACCGAATCATGAAGCGGAAGCAGTGTAGCAAGCATATACAGCTATTCCGTTACGGTAGAGAATGGTTTTTCATCTGTTCCGGTAAACAGGCGGTCTCCTAACGCCGCGCCGGAAAGCTCGGAAATCCCTTTTTATGTTTTTAACATTGAAAACCGAACGGAAGGAATAAACGGCTTTGCTTTTACTTGCGGAGATCCTAGGATTGGAGACCTGCTTGCTTTAGTTGAAAACGGCGATTTCCATGATACAGAAATGCCGTTCTGGCAAATTTTTCTAGGCTGTCTAGACGAGTATATTGACGAAACCATTGCGATATACAATAGTATAAGCGATTTAGATATTGAAGCGGCTCTGACTGTAAGCAACGCCGACATAAATCGTTCTTTTAATGCACGCACCCTAGATGTTCTTCCTGACCTTGTAAAACTTAATGTAGACTCCAGATGGAGACAAGGAGAACCATATAATCATGTTCTTAATAGTATGGCAGGTAAAAGTAATCCTAATAATTATTGGTCAGCAGGATGCGCCGCGGTTGCAATGGGACATATTATGGCGTATTATGAATGGCCGTTAAAACCACCCTCATTGATACGTCAATCGGTGAATATTTTGGGGCTTTTTCATCAATTTAGCGGTTCGCCTAAAAACAATTTTTATGACCCTTTTAGTAATACAAATAAATCGTTTTCCGGTATCACCTATGACTGGAAAAGCATGAAATCTCAATCTCAGTGGATTTATCCCCCTGCAAGTCCCTATACCGAAGATGATAAAAAGAATTTATTGCAAATCGGTGTTTTGATGCTGGCAATCGGGGATAAAACTGGCATGAAATATACTGACGGCGATGGCAGCGGCGCTTCATGGGGCAGTGTTATTAACGGGTTTGAAGCATTTGGGTATAATATCGGGCCTGAAAAAGAATCGTATGATTTTGAACGGGTAAAAAATATGTTAAAAGAAAGTAAACCGGTTATGATGGGCGGTTCTAGAGAATGGTTGTTTGAATCCAGTGGTCATTACTGGATTATAGACGGGTACATGTCTACGAATACTGCGGATTATATTTTTTGTATTCCGGGGTGGGGTGAAGAAGGTGTCGGTTGGTATAAAAGCGGTGTTTTTGATATGAAAGCTCCTATAAAAAATCCTCCAGGAACTGTAAACCCAAGGAACTTGGTGATAAAGAAAAAAACTATAGATATAACCTGAATCCGTATAAAAAATCATCAAAATTCAATACAAACAGCAAATAATTACAGAATTACTAACTGAAGTATCAA
>Ga0209755_10002660_pt1 | contig 24041 bp, 28 predicted proteins | sample TergutCo191P1_FD_187301 | JGI IMG/M metagenome (GOLD analysis project Ga0209755, IMG submission 187301) | Cornitermes sp. P1 segment gut microbial communities from Petit-Saut dam, French Guiana - Co191P1 (SPAdes) (version 2) | ecosystem: Host-associated > Arthropoda: Insects > Digestive system... | reverse complement strand
CAGTATTGTCGGGTTGTTAAGCGCACGAACGATTTTGCCTGTGTAGAACACCATCGAGAGTGATTTGCCGGCACCCTGCGTGTGCCATACTACGCCAGCTTTACGGTCTCCCCTTGGTTGGTTGCTTATGACTGGCAAGCCATAACTCTTCGGGCTCGAATCCACAGACGCTATACCGCTGGCACGGATGGTTTGCTCTACAGCCTTGTTTACAGCGTAATACTGGTGATAAGCAGCGATCTTTTTGACCGTCACCATTTTAACGATGCGAGTTACCTTATCTTCGGTCTGCGTTTTCTCGTAGGTTATAAAGTTATGAATATAGTTAATCAGGGTTGACGGATCGCAAAGCCCATGTATTAGCGTCGATAGCTCGTCAGAATACTTGGACGCTTCTGTAATACCATCCTTAGTTTTCCATGCGCTGAAGCGTGAATAGGATGCCGTCAGTGAACCTGCCTTTGCCTCCAAACCATCGGAAACAACACAGATTTCGTTAAAAGTGAAAAGCCCTGGTATTGCCACCTTGTAAGCTTGCAACTGCTCGAACGCCTTGTGGCAGGTGGCATTTTCATCAGTGGGGTTCTTTAATTCAAAAACAACAAGCGGAATGCCGTTGATGAACAACAAAACATCGGGACGCTTGTTGTTATTGCTTTGCACAATCGTGTATTGGTTGACCACAAGGAACTCATTATTCAGCGGGTTTTTGAAGTCCACCACACGAACATAATCACCCTTAATATCGCTGCCCTTGCGATATTCCACAGGAACTCCTTCGACGAGCATGCGGTGAAATTCCTCGTTGTCGGCGAGAAGGTTAGACGTGGCAATCCGCGACAGCTTCTGTGCCGCACTTTGTATGACATCGGCTGAAATAGTATGATTTAGTTTGGAAAGTGCGGATTGCAACCTCCCCATTAGGAGAACGTCCCCGTAATTGTTACGTTCGGCGTTCGATGCATCTGGAGCAAGGTCAATACCAGATACATAAGTGTATCCGAGGCTTTGCAACTCCTCAATTGCCATTTTTTCTATTGTGGACTCACACAGTTTAACCATATTACTACCCCCGTTTTTAATTCAGCGAACCTACTTCTTCTAATTTTATGCTAGTGAGAATATTAGGAGCTGCATAACGAGCGTTCCCAGATATATAATGCCCATAATTCACGTTGCCATGCTTGTAGATATTATCGTAAACGCACTTTCCTACTTTCTCTTTTAATTTTTCCAATGAAGCAACTCCAAATAGTGGGAATAGTTTTTCACAATATCTTTTTGATAGTAACCTCGCCCATATCTTTTGCGGCTGAAAACCTGAACGATAAACGTAAAGGGAGGGAAACCATTTCCATGCTTCCGTTTCAAATAGGGCATACGAAACTTGGTATAAAACCAAATCTGCCTCAACAAGAGATTCTTTTGTGATAATCGGTTTTCTTTCTCGCCTTACAACAATATCCCCTGCCAATGTGAACAAATGCGGATCGCCATGTTTTGGCTTACATACTTTTTCAATGATCGGAAAAAAATGAAAAAAACTAACAAGTGTACTCGCATCTTCAGTGTGCAATTTTGGATCGCTATTCAAAAAATAAGTTCTGGTTATGATTCTGTTTATCGCTTCATATTTTTCATAATACAACAAAACAGAAATAGCACAAATAAATGATTCCCATATAAAAAAATAATAAAACTCCAAATTATCAGGATACCATTGAGATAAATCTCGTGCATTAACAACACCATTATATAATTTTTCGAAATGATCTGGCAAGATATCCCCGACAGGCAAATCTTTGCTTACCAATACTTCTACGTAGTCAATAAAATAGTCCCGAAGTGGCTTGGTTGCATCAATTCGTTTAAACAGCAAGTCGGCGTCAAGAGGCTTGTCCAATGGAAATCCAATGGATTTCAAAGCTTGAGCAAATTCATCGATAGCCCTGCGCACAAGAAAATCGGCTTTCGATGAATCGCCACCGCTGTGCCCCTTTAGTTGCTTGATCAAATCACGAACCGCCGAAAGGCTTATGTCTTCCTCATTTAGCCATTCAGGGGCTTTGCCCAGCCTAGGTTTTTTATGCTCAGGTTTTCCGTGCAGATTGCGGAGTAGCTTTTCGTACTCTGTCTCATAGGTGTCTTCGTTTGACAGATCGAAATAAATTCTTGACTTGATATAAGCTGGCAGATGCGGTTTGTTATTTTCGTCGGTCTCAAAAACCACTGGAATAATTTTTTCCTGTGCGACGTTTCCGTATATTTCAGGCGAGATAATTACTGTTTCGTCCCCGACACCCCCAGTACGGTTATTTGCCTTTCCCGCATACGTTTTATCGCAGATAATAAGGACACGAGTTATTTCAGGATTATTTACTGCCTGTTCCATGAAAGCATATTTGTCCTGCCCTTCTTTCAGTTCCCATTTGTCAATAACAACATCAACACCGTTGGCCACAAGGCGCTCGGCAAGTTCCAATACTCTGATGCCAACTGTCCATGAATATGAGATAAAAATTTTAGGTGTACTTGTGTTTGTTTGCATCTACCTAAACATACCTTTGTCCGTATGAGAGAATAAACCAACGCTTGTGTCCTTGTTGTTGGTTATCTAGCCGCTCATTTTGTTTTTCCAGATATTTATGCATATTTTCAATCCAATCCATCATAGTTTCACTTTTACTTCACCGCTAATAATTTTCGGCAGAAGGGTATTGCGGAGTTTCTGTAAGGTTTGAATCTGCTTTTGATTCTTCTTGACCCGCTCCATCATCGGAGTACAGATCTCGTTGAAAAGGGAGAGTTTATCTTTGTCTGGTTCGGGCGTTTCCACTTCTAGAATATACTCTGGTCTTATCCTCTGATGGCTTCCGCTCGTTCCGGTTGCACTCATGGTAAAGCTGGAAATCACATCATTGGATTTCATAAGACAGTACAAGAAAAAATAATGGCGCATATCCTTTGGCTTCAATACTTGAAACTCCGTGGAGCATACGCTGTTAGACTGCACAGCTTCCCCGATACGCCAGATGCGAGGCGTTACTGGGTTTAGCTTTGAAATAAGTATCGTGCTTGGTAGAACACAGAACTTGTTGCTCAATATTGCTTTCCCCAATTCTACCACAGGCATTTGGGCATTATCGAACGCAGGGATACTGTAATGAAAAAACGGCTCCAATGGTTGTCGCCCAGGATTTACACTGTTGTTTTCAAGCGTAGCCATATCCGAAACGGGTATAGGGCCGTTCCCGTTATCTTCCAAAAACCACTGACGAAAATAAGTCTGCGCCAAGGCTTCCAACGTAGCGTTATTCCGATTAAGTTGCTCGATTTTATCATCGAGTGAAAACAAGACTTCTGCTATATTGTGTTGCTCTTGCCTACTCAATGGTATGCTCACAAGTTGATTGCTGAAGAAACCAACGTCGATTCTTTGGTGGCTACCAGAGGTTCCAGTATGCGAACTATCCATTGTATCTGTAAAATTTTGAGTCAATAAAAAATAGTACATGAAGCCTTGGTCGCATTTATTTGGCACCAAAGGCAAAAACTCGGTTGAGCAAATGCTGCTCTCATTAACTCGCTCCCCAATATACCAAATCCGCCGAAACCGGACATTAAGTTTATTGTATAAGATCATTCCTGGTTTTACGGCAAATTTGCCGCTCATGATTTCTTTTCCAAGAGCCTGTTCGGGGCGTTTTCCATCATCAAAAGCTGGTAAGCTGTAAACATGAAAGAGAGTATCAGCATTCTTGCTCGGATTTACCGATATCTTTTTGATTGGGCAGAGTTCACCCATTAGTTTTTCTGACCATTCACTCATGAGCTTTCATCTCGATTTTTGAGAGGTTGGTGCGAATTCGATCATCAAGGGTAACCCCCTCAACCATCTGTGCTTCCAATTCAGCGGTCAATGTTTTTATGCACTCGACAAAGTCAAAATCGTCCTCATCATCAGGTAAACCAATATAGCGTCCTGGTGTTAGAACATAGTCAAGTGCTGCAACATCCGCCACGTTCGACGATTTACAAAAACCAGGCACATCGCTATAGCCCTCTTCAGATTTCCATCTGCGATAAGTATCGGCAATAATTTCGATATCTTCAGACGTGAGTTCGCGGACTTTTCTATTGATTAAGGAACCCATACTTCGCGCATCAATAAACAATATTTTCTCACGGTGGGGATGTTGAGTATTCATCTCTTTATTACGTGAAATGAACCACAAGCAAGCTGGAATTGGTGTGTTCAAAAACAGTTTGTTTGGTAAGTTAACAATACAATCAACAAGCCTTGCATCAACTAACGCTTTGCGAATTTTGTCTTCATCGTTAGTTTTGGATGAAAGGCTGCCCTTTGCCAAAACAAAACCTGCTGAACCTTTTGGGTTTAAGTGATAAATGAAGTGTTGTATCCATGCATAATTGGCATTACCTGCAGGTGGCGGTGTTTCCTTACTGTACTGCCAACGCCCATCTGTGCGGAGCAGTTCACCACTCCAATCACTATCATTAAACGGTGGGTTAGCTATAACAAAGTCCGCTTTTAAATCTTGGTGAGCATCGTTCAGGAACGAGCCTTCGTTATTCCACTTCACGTTGGAAGAGTCAATCCCACGTAAGGCAAGATTCATCTTGCACAGTCTCCAAGTGGTCTGGTTGCTTTCCTGCCCAAAAACAGACACGACACTCTCAAACAGCTTGTCTATTTCACGTGCCTTTCCATTATAACGGTCGGCATGGGCTTCGATGAACTTCTCACTTTGCACGAACATCCCGCCAGAACCGCAACATGGGTCGAATACGCGGCCTTCGTAAGGCTCGAGCATCTCTATTAGCAGTTGAACCACGCAACGAGGCGTATAGAACTGTCCGCCTTTCTTTCCTTCCGCAAGAGCGAATTGACCAAGGAAGTATTCATAAACCCTGCCAAGCACGTCGTTGGAACGGGAAACACTGTCGCCAAGGGCGATTGTGCTGATTATATCGATCAGCCCGCCGAGCGATGCTTTGTCCAGCTTCTCCTTGGCATACTCCTTTGGAAGAACGCCTTTGAGGGATTGATTGTCTTTTTCAATGGCGTCCATCGCATCATCCACGTCTTTCCCAATTGTGGCGGCCTTGGCGCGGTCGCGAAGGTAGTCCCACCGGGCCTGCGGCGGCACATAGAATACGTTTCCCGCACGATATTCATAGGGGTCATTCGGATCTGCTCCAGCGTAATCGCCCTCGCCAGCCTCCAGTTTGTGGTACAACTCGTAAAAGTTGTCCGAGATATATTTGAGGAAAATAAGCCCAAGGACTATGTGCTTGTACTCTGCGGCATCCATGTTTTTTCGCAACTTGTCGGCAGATGCCCACAGCACCTGTTCGACAGGCTGTTCTTTTACTTCTTTTTTTGCCTTCGCCATCCCTTGCCCCTATGGTTACACTTGAATATACCACGTTTTGGGGAAACATGCCACCACCTGATAAGCGGTAGTGCCAAAGCCAGTTTTCTTGTGTGTATCAGACGGTTGTATAGTGAATTAAGTTAAATTTCTCAAAGCAAAATGTTCGTAAATGAGAAGGCTGGCCATGAAAAAGTCCCGAGGGTTGTCACGCAGAAATCGCTTCATGTTCGCCCATGATTTCTCTATCGGGTTGCAATCCGGCGAATGCGGCGGCAGGAACAATACCCGCACCTTGCCGCGAGCCAGCTTTTTCAGCGCCTTCCTGCGGTGGCGGCTTGCGTTGTCCAGGATTGCAGTGTATCCCTGGCCATGAGGGAACGCGGGAAGCGTGCCGTCAAATTTTCTCTAAATCCTTGCCCTGTAACGAATTAAACAACGCCTGACCCGTTTCCGGGTAAAGCGTTTGGGTAAAAGAGCCTTGTGTGGGCAGGGCGAAACAGCAGCTAAATTTGGCGGCTAAATTCAGCGGGATATACTGGCGGCCCACACTGCCAGGCCCGACGGGTTTGGCCGTTTTTTTTTTGAGGGTTGGAAATGAAACATGCAATTTATGCAGGCGCAGCAACGCCGGCGGCGAGGCGGGAGGGTCCGACCGAGAAACAGGCAAGGCACGGCACCTTGGCGTCTCGGGTGTGCGCCATAGCGAACAAAACCGCGCGCGAAGTGCCAAGGAAAGAGGCGTTTAGGCGCGCGTGGGCGATAGTCAAAAACGCCAATACAACGAGCGCAGCCAGAATGCCCATGGAAAACAGGCAAAAGGCATTTGCGGCGGCAAGCAATGCTCTTGAAAACGCAATCGGCACGCAAGCTACAGAGCCAAACAGCGTGCATGCCGCAGCCGCCATGACCATTGCGGATGGCAAAAAACCGCACGACAAAAACGCCAAAACGATGTTTGACAAATATGTGGACATGGTGCGGAATCGCAGTTGGAAATATGCGAAAGCATTTAATGTGGATTATGAGGACGTAGAAGCAGAAGGATTCAAGATCTACTGCATTTGCCTTAGCAAGCACAACCCGGCGAAAGCCTCGTTTTCCACGTATCTTTACCGCAATCTTGAGGGGCGGCTGGCTGATTACTGCGAAATATTCGTCAACAGAACCTATCTAGATAATCTTGACGCGGATGCTCAGCATCTGCGCACTGTTATGGAAACGCAGATGATTTGCGATAGCGCGCAAAATTCGCGCTTGTGCATCGAGGGCGTGGAGAAGGATTATGAGCCTTCCAGAAAGCGCATGCTTGAAAACGCCAAGCAATATCTTTCGCCGTTTTGTTTTTCCGTGCTGGTTTACATACTTGAAAACAGCTTTAAGCCAGGAAGCCAGCGAAAGCCCACGGTGAAGCGGCTTGCAAAGGCTATGGGCTTTGACGTTTCCAGCGTGGAAAAAGCATGGCAGGAATTGGGGAGTTACTGGCAGGAGCGCGGATATGCGGCGTGCTGAATTTAGCATGATGAAATCCAAAGAAACGGAGGGCGCAAATGAGGATTAACTACTATCAGCCGCCAGAAAACGCGGCGGAATTGGCGGGCTGTCCGCAAGACACGGAGGGCGGATACAAGGTGTCAAGTGTGAAAGCGTTAATCAAAAAGTACGGTGGCTCCGGGTACTCGCTGCACTGCGACAGAGACGGCGGCGTGCAGGATACCAGCGAAATCACCGTAAAAGGCAGCAACGCCGTAAAGATGAGCCACTGCAACGCGGCGAATTACGGAACATAAATGCATGACGTTGATTTTGACGGCGAAAGCCTTAACGTGAAGCTGAACAAAAAGAACTACGCTATCGCTTTGAAGATTGCGGAGGAATCCGCATTCAGCGAATACCTGCCTGCGGCGGGCATACTGTGCCTCTCCCCTACCAAAAAAATAGCAAAAAAACTGCACTGCATGGGCTTTCGCTTCAGCGGCAACGCAAAAATCTTTATTGAGGGCATGCCTGAAAAAAACAAGTCCGCTGAATGCGCAAAATCCGGCAAAGGCATTGATTACGGCGAGTTGAAGCCGTTGGAACTGCGCCCATACCAAAAAGAAGGCGTTGAATGGCTTTGCGGCAGCAAAGGGCATGGGCTTTTGGGCGACGAAATGGGGCTGGGGAAAAGCGTGCAGATAGCGTCTTACCTGCATTTTGCCAACGCTTTTCCCGCATTGATTGTTTGCCCGTCTTCGCTAAAACTGAACTGGCAGCGCGAGATGAAAATATGGACCAAAAAAAAGTGCCTTGTGCTGGAGGGGCTCTCGCCTTACGAAATAGAAAGCTTCATTGTCGATTATCCAGTGGTTATAATAAATTATGATATTCTCGGCAGGAAGGACAAAAAGGCGGTAGAGGCTGAAAACAAAAGATGGGCGGCGGCAAAGAAAATGCACGTACCCTACCGCAAAAAAACCATTCATCCCACGGGCTGGGCGGATGTGCTCAAAAAAATAGGCTTCGCCGCAATTGTCTGCGACGAAAGCCAGTTTATAGGCGAAAGGGATACGGCAAGAACGCAAAGCGTTGTCGATATATGCAAGGCGGTTCCGAAGGCAAAGAGGATTTTTGCATCCGGCACGCCGTACACTTCCGCAGCCAGGCAGTTCTTTACCACGCTTTATTTAATTGATCCAAAGACATTCTCCAATCGCTGGAAGTACCAAATGGATTATTGCGGCGCCGTTAAAACGCGCTTCGGATGGCGCTTTAAGGGATTGACAAACGGCGAGCGGCTTCACGCGCTGATTAAGCCGCTGATGCTGCGAAGGCTGAAAAAGGATGTTCTGGCGGAATTGCCGCCCAAGGTGAAGGCGGCTGTTCCTGTGAGGATCGACAGAAAACTTTACGATGAATACAAAACAGATGAGAACTATCTTATGTCCGGCGAAAAAAGCGACAGCGGGGCTTATCATACTTTGAAGGCAAAAGCATACAAGGCAAAGGCATCTGCCTGCTTCGAGTGGATTGACGACTATATCGCCGCAAATAACAAGCTGGTCGTGTTTGTCTATCACAGAAGCACGTTCGCAAATGTCATGGATAATTACAAAAAAATCGCCGTCGGCATAAACGGCTCGACGCCTGCCAAAACCAGGCAGGGTTTTGTGGACCGCTTTCAAAATGACGAAAGCATCAGGCTATTTATAGGGCAGATAGAGGCCGCAGGGGTTGGATTGACTTTGACGGCGGCTTCCGCGACATGTTTCGTAGAGTTTGGGGATACCGCCTCGGAGCACGAGCAAGCCGAAGACAGAGTACACAGGATAGGGCAGGAAGCGGATAGCGTCACGGCGTATTATCTCATAGCCGAGGGAACCATCGACGACGACATTATGGACCGCTTGAAGAAGGGCTATGAAAATCAGAAACAGGTGCTTGACGGGGAAAGGAACGCGAATTTCATGCCGGACAATATGGCTCTTGACGTGATTAGGGCGAGGCGGGAAAAAATTGCCAAGCCCCTATAATAGATTATGGAGGATCGGAAAATGAACGTAAAAAGAAACGAGCTTCTCAAGGCGCTTAAGCAGTGCCTGCCGGGAATTGACAGCGGCAAATCCGTGCTGGAGGGCGCAGACCTTTTCGTCTTCAAAAAGGGCTTTGTGCATTCGTACAATGACGTTATCAGCGTCGCTGTCCCCATCAAGGCAGAGGGGTTTCTTGGCGCCGATATTGAAGGGGCGGTGCGAGCCGAAGAGTTTTATGGCATCATCAACAAATTTGCGGGCGATGTCATCAGCTTCGAGGCGCATAAGGGCAAGTGGGTTTTGAAGTCGGGCAGGGCTACGGCAGCCCTGACGCTCATGGCAGGCGATTTTGCGGGCCGTTTCGACAATATCGCGCCCAGCCCCGAAAAGTGGGCGGCGCTGCCGTCCGAGTTTTCGCAGGGCCTGGGCGTTTGCCGCATGAGCGCAAACAAAAGCGGCATTTCCGGGCTGTACATTACCGCCGCGGACATAATGTCCAGCGACGGCTACCAAGTGAATCACTTCAAATGGGCGGGCCCGGAAGGATTGGGGGCGCTGTGGATAAGCGATGCGGCGGCGGGCGAGCTTCTGAAAGCGGGGGCGCTTTCGCACATCCAGCATAAGGGTACATGGGTGAGCTTCAAAACGCTGGACGGGACGGTTTTTTCCGTGAGAACCCTGCAATCGGAAATGTACCCTTTTGAAAAGCTTGCAAACGTTCTTGAAGCCCATAGGCGCATGAAGGAGCAGCTTGCGGCAAAGTTCCCGAAGGCGCTTGTCGACGCCATCGACAGGGCTTCCAGCTTCTGCCTGAATATAGCGGATTCCCGCGCCGTGCGCCTGCTTATTAGCCGGCAGGGAATAGCCGTGACGGCGGAGCGGGCATCCGGCAATTTTGAAGAAACCGTAGAATGGGAAGAGGAGATGCCGAAGTTCAAGGCCCTTGAGCTTTACGTCGATACCGGCATGATTCTTTTTGCGGCTAGGCGCTCGCTTGCCTTCCGCATATGCGAAAAAGACGGCGACCTTAGCCTTGTTTTCGCCACCGATCAATCGGTGCATCTAATGTCCACGTTTGCGAAGGACGAGGCGGAGTCGGCGCAGCCAGAGCCTGAAAAGGCAGCGCCCGGCAATCTGTACGATGAAGGGGAAGAGGCAGAAAGGCCCGCAAAAAAGAGAGGCAGCAAAGCTTCCCCGGCTCTGGACAGCGCGGAAGATGGCGCCGACGAAGATGAATGCGACCTAGACGATGCGGACGAAGAGTAGTTTTTTTTTGGGGGGGGGAGCAAGATTTTGCCTTTTTGCATGGGGGTTCCTTTGCTTGGTCTTCCCTCCCCTTTTTGAAGGAAAGAAAATGGCGCGGGGATTTTTAGACGATATTGACATGGCCGTTATACGCGGCGACGAAGGCAAAAAAAAGGGAAGCAAGCCGCATAAAACGTTTTCCTGCGCCGACTGCGGCCTTCAGCATCAATGCCAGACTCCCAAAATGCCCGCATGGGGAAGCGGCAAGAAAAAGATTTTGATTGTGCTGGATACGCCCTCCGTTGCCGAAGACGAAAAAGGCGAGCCGTGGGCCGGGGCAAAAGGATTGCTGCTAAAGGAGTTGCTGCAGGATCGCCTAAGGCTGAATGTAAAGCGCGACTGCTGGACGATTTTTGCCGTCAGGTGCTGCGCAAGGAAAGCCATAAAAGGCATCAATTCGGAAGCATGCAGAAAATATCTGCATGAGGATATCAAAGAGCTTGATCCCGCCGCAATAATTCCCGTGGGCTACTGGCCAATGATGGGGGTTTCGGGCGATATTCTCACGGGCAAGAGCAGGGGGCGCAGTTCCGGCGACTGGGCGGGATTCGCCATTCCCGATCAGCGCTTCCGAAAGTGGGTATGCCCTACTTGGGACGCGTTCACGCTGAATCTTGACGGCAAGAAGCCGGACAATGTCCGCATTGAGCAGCTTTTGCGGCATTTTGGAACGGCCATCGAGAAAGCGAATGAAGCGGTTGCCGTAGACGAATATGAAGGCAAAGTGCAGTTGCTGATCGGCAGCGATAAGATCGTGCGCTTCCTGTCCAGGATGAATGCCGCCGCCAAGGAGCGGGGCGAGCTTGTTTTGTCGCTGGATTATGAGACCACGGGCAGGAAGCCGCATAGGAAGGGGCATAAAATAACCTCGATCGCCATATCCAACGGCAAAAAGGCATGGGCTTTTCCGTATGACAATGACGATGGCGCCGTAAGGAATGCGTTTGGCTCTTTGCTGGCTTCAAAGCGCGTGAAATGGCGCGTTCACAACGTGCAGTTTGAATGGCTGTGGAGCTATAACATCGTCGGCAAGTGGCCCCTGAATCTGGACCAAGACACCATTCTCGGCATCCATGCATACAATTCGCAGAAGCGCGTCGGCTTGAAGCCGAACGTGTATGCGCTTTTCGGCGTGGGCAGCTATGACGGCGGAATTGAGGAGTTTATTTCAGCGCCCTCCGCGGAGGAGTCAATGCGCGGCGCCAACGCGTTCAACCTCATGGCGCAGGCTCCGGAAAGGGAGCGCCTTACATACAACGCCTTGGACGCATACTTTACATACCGCATTGCGGAATGGCTGAAAGAAAACCTGCGCAAGGAAAACTGGAAAGGCTACAGGTTTTTAATGGCATCCGCTATAAACCTTGTAAAGTGCCAGCAGAATGGAATGAGGGTAAATGCCGAGGGGGTGGGCAAGGCAAAGGAGGAGCTTTCCGCCAGCATGAGCAGGATTGACGGCGAGCTGAACAGGCTGGCGGTCAAGCAGGGCTGGAGAAAAGGCGTCCCGTTTCGCCCCAGCGCCCCTGCGGACGTTGCCAAGCTCGTGTATGATATCATGGGGAATAAGCCGACAAAGTTCACCCCTAGCAATGAGCCGTCCACCGACAAGGAGGCGCTGGAAAAGATAAACCAGCCTGTTACAAACGGCATTCTTGAATGGAAAAAATTGCAGAAACTTCGCGACACGTACCTTAGCGGATTGACGCGGGAAGTCGTTGGCGGCGTAATGCGCCCTTTTTTCAACCTGTATACGACCGTTACGTATCGCTCCAGCTCGAACGACCCAAATTTCCAAAACATACCGGTGCGAGACAAAGCCAGCAGCAGGATTATCCGCAGCCTTTTGCTTCCCCATGCAGGACACAAGCTTTGCGAGTATGACTATAAGGGCATTGAGGTTATAGTCGCCGCCTGTTACACGAAAGACAAAAACCTCATAAAATACGTTACCGATCCCTCCACCGACATGCACCGCGATACCGGCATAGAGCTTTTTATATATGACGACAATCCGCAGGACTTTCAAAAATATGATCGCCAAGTGGCGAAAGGGGATTTCGTTTTTGCGTCATTCTATGGCAGCTATTTTGAGCAGACCGCTCCCGCATTGTGGAATCATTGCAGCCCTGAAGCCAGGAAAAACATGAGGGCGAACGGCGTTCGCCATTTTTGCGATTTTCTTGAGCATGTGCGGGAAGTTGAAAAGAGTTTTTGGGAAAGGCGGTTTTATGGCTATGCGCAATGGAAAAAAGAGGTTTACAAATTATATCTGAAACATGGCTACGTTGACTCCTATACAGGTTTCAGGCTTTACGGCCCCATGACCAAAAACGAGGTGCTGAATACTTGCATACAGGGCTCGGCGCATCATGTTCTTCTGAATCTTTTCAACAAAACGGCTGATACCATAGCCGAAAGAAAAATGCAATCGAAGCAGATCGGGCAGATTCACGACAGCATGATAAACTCCACGCACCCAGACGAGGAAAATTATCTTGACAAAATCATATGGCATCACGGGACGCAGACGGCGAGAGATGTATTTGACTGGCTAATCGTGCCAATCGAAATAGAGAAAGCGGCGGGCGGCATCGATATGCCATGGTCGGAAGTGGAGGAGCTTGGAATGCTTGGTTTGAATGGAAAGGTAGCAATATGATTATTAAACTTGGTTTTCAAGTGGATAATATACGCATCGAAACGGCGGACGAAATTGTTGGAATGCTGCAGGAAGCATTGCAGCAATGGCGCATCGATGAAAACAATAGGGTTGGCGGAAAAGGGTTTTCAGCTATTGGCTCGTATCTATTTGAAAAATCAATCGCAAATGAAAAGGTGGCAGGACATAAAAAAGGCGTGAGATGGGAAATTGCTTGACGTGCCTATAATAGACAATGAGTGGAGGAAACATGAATCAGAAAATGGAGCTTTACCGCAAGTATCGGCCTAAGACCTTTGAGGAAATGGTGGGCAATCAGATCGCCATCAAGACGATCAAGCAGGAAATAAAGCACGGCTCCCGCGTCTTCCTCATGCAGGGCCCCGCCGGAACGGGCAAGACGACCCTCGCCCGCGTCATGGCGGCTTACCTGAAAGCGGGCCCGCTGTCGCTGCGCGAGATCAACTCGGCGGAAAACAGGGGTATCGACAGCGCTCGGGAAATCATGGAGCATATGCGGTACAACCCCAGCGACGGCGAAAGCATGGTGTGGATTCTCGACGAATTCCACCAGCAGACGAAGCCCGCGCAGGAAGCCTTTTTGAAGCCCATGGAAGACACCCCTTCGCACTGCTATTTTTTTATATGCACGACCAACCCTGAAAAGCTGATCGCGCCGCTGAAAAGCAGGTGCTCGGTCGTCAATCTCAAGCCGCTGAAGCCCGAGGAAATGGCACTGCTTGTGACAAGAACCGCAGAGGCGGAAAGCGCCGAGCTGTCCGAGGATGTCGTTGACAGGATTGTCGAGCTTTCCGGCGGCGGGAGCCGCAAGGCGCTGAAACTTCTCGGCAAGGTGCTTTACCTCGACACGGACAAGGAGCGCCTGCGGGCATTGCGCGACATGGGCGGCGGGGACGACGCGAAGGAAACCATTGATTTTTGCCGAGCGCTGATAAAAGGCGCGGACTGGGGAACCATGACGGCTCTGCTTCAAAAAATGGACTTGAGCGAGCCCGAAAGCATCCGCTATGCCGTGCTTGGCTATTGCAATGCCGTTTTGATGAAGCGTTTTGATCGGCGCGTGCTTCGCATCATGGAAGCGTTCGCCCATGACACATATACCAGCGGAAAAATGGGAATCACAATCATGCTGGCCGACGCGCTGCACGGCGGGGAGTAAGAGCCGGTTATGCGATGCGAGACTATAGGGAGCAGCAGGCTTTGCCTTGGGGACTGCATGGAGCTGATGGCGGGGTATCCCGATGGGCATTTTGATCTGGCAATCGTCGATCCTCCATATGGTGCTGGGGGGGGGCAGAATTTGGATGTGAAAATGGAAATTCCCAACTGGTTAAGGAAAAAGCGCTCCCGTTTTGGAGGTCGGTTTGACAAGTATCGCATAAACCATGCTATAGGCGGACGGTTTGAAAAATACGGCAACGGCCCCAAACATTGGGATGTTGCTCCAGAGCCTGAATATTTTCAAGAGCTGTTTCGGGTATCGAAATGGCAGATTATATGGGGCGGCAATTATTTTGACCTGCCGCCAAGCCGCAATTTCATTGTATGGCGAAAATTGACGATATCGGAGAATTTCAGCATGGCGATGGCCGAGTATGCATGGACGAACATCGGCGGGAACGCAAAAGTATTTGACTGCCGGCCGCAAGGCGCAAAGCGATTTCATCCCACGCAGAAGCCGGTGGCATTATACGAATGGCTTTTATTGAGGTATGCAAAAAGGGGGTATAAAATTATCGACACCCACCTTGGAAGCGGTTCGCTCGCCGTTGCCTGCAACATGCACGGCTTTGACTTGACGGCAAGCGAGATTGATGAAGGGTATTACGAACGCGCATGCGCATATGCGCGGAAACATGCGGCGGCTAAATCATTTTTGGTTTAGGTTCCTATAATAGACAATGGAGGGTCTGAAAATGGCAAAAAAAAACATGGACTTTGAAAAGGACTTGTCGATTAACAAGTTCCGCTTGGACGAGGAGTGCCTGACGCATCCGCAGCGCTACTATCATTATTCTGAGCTTGCGGCGGAAGCCAAAAACAGCGTCGGCGTTTTGGCGGATTCGCTTAAGCTGAAAATGGGCGAGGCGAATATCGAAATAAGAAACCGCTTTGCAAAGAAGGAAGTCAAGTTTACCGAGGCTGTCATTGCGAGCGAGGTCGAAAAAGATCCGCAGGTGCTTGCGGCGCGCGAAGAGCTGCGCATCGCGGAATTGACGCAGGCGAGGCTTGCCGCGGCGGTTTCCGCATTCGAGCACCGCAAAAGCCAGCTTGACAATCTTGTGAGGCTGTACGTCGCCGGCTACTTTTCGTCTCCACACGCAAACGGCGTTAGGGATGGGACCGCCGAGCAGACGGCAAGGGAAGCGCGCAAGGGGCTGAATGAAAAGAGGTCCCGAAAAAATATCGACGAGGATGAGGAGGACTGAAGCTAATGGCATTGGCATCAAAAAAGGGCAGGAATAAAACGTCTTCGCTCGCAAAAAGGGCGAACATTTCCTACCAGACGAAAGAGCAGGGCGGAGGGGGAAGCCGCATAATAAACTGGCGCGACGCGGATTCCACAATCCAGTTTTTCCAGCCGGCAATCGGGCGCAACAGCATCAACATTATTCCGTTCGAGATACAGTCCAAGAACCACCCGCTCGTAAGAAACGGGAGCATGGAGATCGGCGAGCTGGATTACTGCCTCGACATTTGGACGCACCGCAACGTGGGACCTTCCGAGTCTTCCGTTATTTGCCTGAAGCGCACGTATGGCAAGGCATGCCCGATTTGCGAAGAGGCGGCAAAACTCGCGGAAATGGGCAAGAAAAAGGAAGCGCACGATTTGCGCTCAAGCCGCAGGGTTTTCTACAACGTGGAGGACACGCGCAGGAAGCCCGGCTTTTTGCAGGTTTTCGAGGCAAGCCATTTTCTTTTTGAAAAAGAGCTTATTGACGAAGCTCGCAATGACGAAGACGGGGAAGGCGGGTTTGTAGACTTTGCCGATCCAGAAAATGGAAGCGTCATCAAGTTTCGATGCAGCAAGGAAAGCCGCGGCGGCTTCGACTTTAACGAGTTTAAGTCCTTTCAGTTTGCCGACCGCGAGGAATCCGTCGACGAGCTTCTTGAGAAGGCAATATCGTTTGACAAGTATCTTAACGTTCCTTCCTATGAGCAGATCCAGGAAGTGCTTTATGGGGCGGACGAAGATGAAGACGACGGCGAGCCTTCAAAGCCCGCGAAAAAGGGCGGCAAGAACCCTTCGCGCGATGAGTCGGAAGATGACGATGACACTGGCGAGGACGAAGATGAGGGCGATGATTCATCTTCACGCGTCAAAAAAGGCGCAAAGAGGCCTGCCAAGAATGAGTCCGAAGAAGATGAGGGCGAGGATGATGACGAAGACGGCGGCAGGACTTCAAAGCCCGTGAAAAAGGGCGGCAAGGCGCCAGCCAAGGGAAAATGCCCGCATGGGCATGCCTTTGGTGTTGATGCAGACGACTTTGAGGAATGCGAGGAATGCGACCTCTGGCATAAGTGCGTCGGCAAATAGCTTTTAGATGCATTGGGGGGGGGGGCATTCCCCTCCCCCCTTTTTATTGAATGCCGACAGCAGGCAATGGAGGAGCATATGGCAATAGGTTCCAGAAAGCATAGTAAAAAGGCAAATAGCAAAAAGCTTCCTGACGGCGTCATTGCAATAACCGCTGCATATGCCGAGGCGCTGATAGAAGGCGTCAGCCTGACGTGCATGGGGTTGAAGGCGGCAATGCGGCGCAATGGCTGCATCGTCGACATCGAAGGCAAAAGCCGCGTTGACGCCGCAAAATTTCGCGCGTGGCTGGACAAAGCGGCAAAGCCCGCTCCCGATGGCTGGGCGTCGGTTTTCGATTTGTCGGCGCGCCTGAATATATCCGCCGCATATGCCTACATACTCATCGACAGGAACGGGCTTGAAAAAAGGAAAATAGGAACTTCGGGAAAAATATACGTGAATGCGAATGCGATTGCCGCCATCCTTAAAAAGAAACGCGGCAGAAAAAAAGCGGCTGCGCATTCTGGCGGCCCAATGCCCGCGGAGGACGAAAGCCGCGTATGCCCAGGCTGTGAAGATTTCGATGACTGCGAGGAGGAATGAAAATGGCGAAACGGGATATTTTTTTTGGCACGGGATGCACTTTGCTTGATCTGGTCGTGGGCGGAAGTCGCGGGCGCATGGGCTATCCAGCGGGGCGTTTCGTCAACATCGTCGGTGACAAGAGCGCCGGCAAAAGCTTTCTTTGCACTGAATTGATCGCCGCTGCGTATCACTCGCTGCCTAAAAAGCAGTTTAAATGGGTTTATGACGATTGCGAAGCCGGCTACAGCTTCAACACCATGGACATGTATGGCTTCGACATTATGGGCGATGCCGAGCCCAGCGCCACCGTCGAAGAGGCTTTCGTGAACATAGCCAATTTTGCCGAGAGCCTTAAAGGGGATCAAATAGGCATTTACGTTCTAGATTCCCTTGACGGCCTTACCAGCGACGAGCAGGACGAGCAGGACGAGCAGGCGGCGGCGAGGATCAAAACCGTCAATGCGGGCAAGGCATACGAAAAGGGAACCTACGGCATGGGGAAGCCGAAATACCTTTCCCGCGAATTTTTCCCCCAGCTTTGCAGCATGATACAGGATAAGAACATTCTGGTCGTAATTGTTTCGCAGGTGCGGGAAAACATCGACCCCTTCAGTTTTGAAAAATACAAGCGCAATGGCGGCAAGGCCATGGACTTTTATGCCCATACCGTTTTGTGGCTTGCCAGTCTGAAAAAAATCAAAAAGAAGGATCGTCCGATAGGCGTCGTCGTTAAAGCCAAAACGACGAAATCAAAAACACCCAGGCCATTTCGCGAAGGGGTTTTCAGCATCCTTTTTGATTACGGAGTGGATAACATAGGAAGCAATCTGGATTACTTGTATGAGCTGCGGACGCCTGGCGGCGATCTCTCCCCGGCGTCTAAGGCTGTGGCATGGGGAGGGGGAGAGGCGCCAAAGCCCAGCCTTGCGAAGATCAAAAAATGGATGAAAGAATTTATCGTAAAGGCGGAGCGGGCCCCGAACGGCAAGCGAGTTTCCGCCCATGATGAATTTGAAAAGACGGGCGAGCGTGCGACGCTGGAAAACATTTTCGATTTTTTGGATAGTTATGGAAATCCGGTATCGTTGAAAACGGCTTACGAAAAGGAATTTGGCGGCGAGGGAAACATCGTTTTGCCTCGTGAAAAAATGATCAAGCACATTGAGGAAAACGGGCTTGATGGCGAGCTTGCGCAGATGGTCGCAGGCAAATGGGAAGAGATCGAGGGATCTATTTCCAGCCAGCGGAAAAAGCGGTATGCAACGCCGCCAGAAGTATAGGAAACATGAACAAAAACTATCACAGAAGGTAGAAAAGGTGATTAAAATTGAATGGGCTTTGACAAAATGTAGCATTGTGCCCTTAAACAAAGCTGGTGAAGGTGTTGGGACTTGGTTTCCATTAGTTGATGGGGTTTAAGTAATGATGTTTTGGGTAACAGGCCAATGATGAAAGGCATTCTCCGCCAAAATAGAATTTGCCTGGTCAAGCCAATTCCAGCAGCAGGGAAAGTAGCAATAAATTGCCACTTTCCCTGCTGACATATTTATTTTAGGAGGATTGGGAGTAAATGAGTCTTATTCACGACCATTTCCAGAATTACAAAAGGTATAACATTCCCAAGGCACAGCTTGTAATAGCCGACATTCCATACAATGTTGGAAGCAATGCATATGGCTCCAGTCCGCAGTGGTATATTGATGGCGACAACAAAAACGGCCAATCCAAACTTGCTGGCAAACAATTTTTTGATACCGATAATGATTTTAGAATCCCCGAATTTTTTCATTTTTGCAATAGGCTGATAAAGCCAGAGCCGAAAGAAAAAAATAAGGCTGGCTGCATGATTGTTTTTTGCGCTTTCGATCAGCAGATGATGCTGATAGATGAAGCAAAAAAATATGGTTTTAACAACTATATTAATCTTGTGTTTTTCAAGAATTATTCGCCGCAGGTTTTGAAGGCAAACATGCGGATAGTTGGCAATGCCGAGTATGCCATCCTGCTTTACAGGGACAAATTGCCGAAATTTATAAACAACGGCAAAATGATATTTAACTGCATTCCTATGGCCAAGGATAATGCAACCGTTAAAATACACCCCACGCAAAAGCCAATTAAACTGATAAAGTTTCTTATAGAAACATTTACGGAACCAAATGACGTTGTTATTGATCCTGTTGCGGGAAGCGGCGTGACTTTGCTGGCTGCCGAGCAGTTGGGCAGGCGAGCCTACGGCTTTGAAATTAAAAGGGAATTTGTTAGGGCTTATGAGGAAAAGCTAAAGCCGCTGGCGCTGGCAAAAGACTTGCGGCTCGGCATGATGCCGCTTATATAGGGGGCAACGAAATGTGCAGGAAACGACTGGATGCACTGAAAATGAAATATGCCAAGATGACGGCGTCACAAAAGCATTCGCAAGAAGGAAAGGCATTGCGCAATTGCGCATTGTTTTGCCACGCACTTTTGAAGGTAAAAAAATGATTAAAGAAACAATTGCGGCAAATAAAAACCTAGCATTAACGGGTGCCGAATTGAATGGGATGATTGCGCTTTGCGCGCAATTCCGCGATCCCAAAACCGTGATGATCGCGAAGGGGGTTTCGCTTGACAAAATAAAGGCCAAACTGGAGAGACTGAAAAGAAAAAAGCCAATTGCCGCATCTAGTCGCAAGGCCAAGGGGCGGATCCTGCAAAAATGGGCGGTCGCAAAAATAGCGGAATTGCTTGAGTATAGAATGCCTGCGGAAAAGGATTTGCAGGAAATTCGAAGCAGGGAGATGGGGCAGTCTGGCGCCGATGTGGTAATAAAGTCTGAGAAGCTTCGCATGCGCTTTCCCTTTGCCGTTGAGTGTAAAAACCAAGAGCAAATATCCCTGTTTCAATGGATTGAACAGGCGCAGGCGAACGTTACGGAAACTTTGCCCAGATGGATGCTGATTGTCAAAAACAAGAAGTTGAAAAAACCCGTGGTGATAATCGACTGGGAAGGCGTGGAAGCGCTGTACGTTCATAGGACTGGCAGCGGTGATGCTGAATTATCTTGACATGTTCGCCGGCATAGGCGGCTTCGCCCTTGGCGCGGAATGGGCAGGCATAAAATTTGGGCATCATTGTTTCTCGGAGATTGACAAATACTCCATGCAAATATACAAAAGACGATTTCCATGCGCTATACCGCTTGGCGACATAAGGAGGATTGATTATGGGGTTTTGTCTAAATGGGGGGGGCATGGGTCGCAACCGGCGGATTCCCTTGCCAGCCCCATAGCATGGCGGGGAAAAGGGGGCATGCCAAAGACGAGCGCGATCTTTGGGCTGAATGTGCGCGGATGCTCCGCGAGCTACGACCGCAATATGCGATTTTTGAAAACGTTCCGGGTTTGCTTAATTTCGATGAGGGATTTTTCTTCAACAGAGTATTATCGAGCATTTACGAAAGCGGGTATGATGCGGAATGGCGCGTTATATCAGCTAGAGATGCGGGCGCCTCGCATCTGCGGGAGCGTGTCTGGATCGTTTGCTATCCGCAAATGGGACAGGGTGGGGAAGCGAACGCTAATTGCGCAGGATAAAAGCAAGGCGGGCCCGAGCAGTTTTCAGCATCGTTTGTCGGATATCTTGTTTTACGATTTGGGTTTGAGCGGGGATATGAACCCGGAGTTTGCGGAAAGCTATATGGGCTATCCTGTGGGGTGGACCGACACGGGAAAAGACATTGACATGCAAGAGCCCTTTGACAATGAGGCAGGCATATCGTACACGGTGCCGAAGGGAAGCGTTGCGAAAAGGTCCAACAGAATTGCATGCCTTGGCAATAGCATCGTGCCGCAGATCGCCTGTTATTTGTGGGGGCTTTTGAAGTTTAATTGAAAACTGTTTCCTTCTTGCTTGGTTTTGCGATTGCCTTGCTACTTTGCGCCCAGTTTCAACGCGGACGCGCGAGGAAGCCCCTCCAGGCGCTCCGAAGCGCTTATTGCGCAGAATGATGCCATCTAGCCTCGAAACCCGACCAGGCGCTTCCTAGCGCGCCTGGAAGCGGCGGTGCCTATGGGCATAATTTGCAAACAGATGCCAAAGCATATTTGAAAATAGTTTTATTTTGCACCCCTATAATAGAGTGTGAGAGGTGGAAATGAAACCGTTGCTTGAGCTGACTGAAGCCGAGGCAAAACCCAAGAAGCCGAAAGAGGGCAAGCCCATCGATGAAAGGCAATGGGCTTATTGGGAAGTTGATGAGGCTTTTATACAGATTATTGAGAAACTAGAAAAGCCTTACGTGTTCAAAAGGGTTGCGCGCGTGGGCATAGTTACTTACACATTGCACGAGACCAGGGCGGAAGCGGAGAATCGGCGGCGCGGTCGCATGGGCGTTGGTTATTTGCAGAAGGTTTACGACCTTTTCAGTGCCAATGGCTGGAAAGTTTGGCTAACGTCTATTGACGTGCCATATAAATTATTATTTTGGGGCGACAGTAACTTTTGTTACGATGCGGAATGCGTCAGGATAGAGAGGCTGGCGCGTGGCTGGGCGTAATGACTGCGAAGATTGTAAGCGGGCAAGAATTGGTATGCGGCTTGATGCAGCGTTTTTTTTTTTGCGCTGCCTATAATATACAGTGAGGGGAGAAAAAATGATTGCGGGATTTTTGGCGGCACTTGCCCTAATAATGATTGCGGTTTTTGCCTTTCGCGCATACGTTAATCATTCGAATGCGGGCGCGTACTACAAAAGGCTTGACAAATGGAGGAAATGCCGTGGCATTAAATGAAAATGCGTCCGTCGATTCGGTTCATTGCGTTCATGAGCATATCAAGGATATTTGCAGCAATCTTGCGGATTTTCTGATAGAGAAAAACAGGTGCTACGGCAACTCCGCATTGCAGGGCATGGGCATATTTCACCAGCCCGAAGACGGGATTGGCGCAAGCTCAATTGCCGTAAGGCTTGACGACAAGCTTGCCCGCATCAAAAACGGGGGGGGATGCTAGGGCTGAAGTGCAACGACGTTTCCGATTTGCTGGGATATCTTATCCTGCTTCTTATAGAGCAGTGGCCGAATAATTGCGCAAGTTTTAGCGATTTTCTTGATTAGGGGGAAGGATGAAAATAGCAAAATGCATGAAAAGGCTTATAGATGTCTCTGTTATTCCAGGAAGCAAAAGAGGCGACTGGCAAAGCCCTTTTGTAGGCATGAACATTCCGACTCCCATGCCTATAATAGCGACAACGCTTGCGGGAATGCTTGAAATAAGAAACAAGGGCACTCCGGCATGGAAAGATCATCTCAAAAAAGCAGGGGAGCGGCTGAGCGGCGAATGCAAATGGCCGCAGGAAGCCATCAGCATGTTCTTGAAGCTCGCCGAGGACTATCCAAGCAAAAAAAGCGCGCAGCTTCGCAAATACTTTGATGATTACGTTGACTGCTACGGCGGCAAGGAAGCCATGAGAAAATACATTAGAAGCGTAAGGGAAGGAAAATGCGGTGAATCATCTTAACAGCGTATTGATTGAGGGCAGCGTCGTGTGCGATCCCAAGCCCACGCATTTTGACCTGGGGACGGACCAGAAGCTTGCGCCTGGCTTTATGCTGAAAATTGCTTCCAGCCGCTTCTACAAAAACGGTGCGGGCGAAGAGCGCAAGGAAGTAACATACATGCATGTGGCGCTTGCGGGTAGCTGCGTCGGGAAAATATGCAAAGAGCCTGTTTCCAAGGGAGCCGCCCTGCGCGTGATTGGAAGGCTTGCGCTGATTGCGGATACCGTAGTCGTAATGTGCGAGGATTTGGAAGTGATGCGGAAAGGGTGAAGCGAATGGGGCAAGAAGGAATGCGGTGCGATTGCTGCGGCAGGCATTTTCAGGCGGGCTATATTTCCTGCCAGAATTGCGGGCGCCTAAAGGGAATGGCGGGATTCGCAAAACCGCCGCTGGGCATAAAGCCGGAATGGCTTGCGGAGGGGCAGCGCATAGAGGAAATCGCTGGCGGCATAGCGAGGTTTGCCGGAGAGGGAAAGCCCATTCCGCCGCAGTGGGTTGCCGAGCTGGAACGGCGCATAGCCAATTACAACGAGATCCGCAAGGCATGCTGAATGAATGAAAGGATAACGGGGATTTTGAACGCGGGGCGATGCTCGCGCTGTCTTGCGTCAAAAAACGTCTTTGACGAAATGCGCGGCGGCACTGCAAAGCGTTTTTATTGGTGCGTTAAATACGAAAGAATGTGCCGGGACGTGGCGGGGTTTCAGTGCAAAGAGCCTCCTATGGGCATGAGCGCAAGGGAGTTCGCGAAGCTGGTTTCAGCAAGGAGAAGGGGGAATTGAAGATGGCTGGACACGGCGCGGGTGCAAGAAGGCGCGGAACCACGAAAAATAAGCCCTCGGGAGGCGAGTTTTGCAAAAAATAATTTTGGGCCCGCTCAAGTGGCTTGCAGGGGGCGAGTTCGGGAAAAAATGGCAGGCAGCGGTTTATTTGGCTTTGGTTGGCTACCTGATGCCCATAGCGCTGGCATTGTCGCTGATTCTCAACGCGATCCTGCTTTGGGGCATGCGCGCCAGCCCGTAATTTTGCCGGGGGGAACCATGGAAATAGTAGCGCAAACGGATGATGAGGCTATCGAGGCTGCGCATAAATTGCAGCGCTTAGTGAGGCTGGTAAAATTGTCCCGCTGGATACAAGAGCCAGAGGCCACATGCCTTGCGCTTTGGCTGGAGGCGGCGCAGGGCAGCATAACGGTAATGGAGGCAGGCAATGACGGGCGAGATTGACAGGGATTTTTACTGTACGGCTGGGAACAATCCAGCGGCAACGTGTCCTGCTTTTGAGAGATGCAGGGCCGGAAAGGAAAGCTGCTTTTTCAGGCATCGAAAATGGCCCACGCCAGAGCAATTCATGGAGGAGTACGGCAGGGAATGGGTGGATGATAGCGCTGTTTACAGATTGGATGTTGACCAAGGCAATAATCCAGCCTGGTATCTTCTTGCATTCTCCGCCGCAAAACATATGAACGCCTTTGGAACAAAGCAGCCGATCGCCTGTGCCTGC
>Ga0209755_10002659_pt1 | contig 24043 bp, 28 predicted proteins | sample TergutCo191P1_FD_187301 | JGI IMG/M metagenome (GOLD analysis project Ga0209755, IMG submission 187301) | Cornitermes sp. P1 segment gut microbial communities from Petit-Saut dam, French Guiana - Co191P1 (SPAdes) (version 2) | ecosystem: Host-associated > Arthropoda: Insects > Digestive system... | reverse complement strand
TCAACAAAATCAGAACCTGAAATTGTCAAAAACTGCACTCCCGCCTCTCCGGCAACGGCCTTGGCAAGTAAGGTCTTACCTGTTCCGGGAGGGCCGACAAGTAAAACACCTTTTGGAATACGTGCACCGAGGGTTATATATTTTTGCGGACCTTTGAGAAAGTCTACAATTTCGCTGAGTTCTTCCTTTTCTTCATTAGCACCTGCAACATCGGCAAATGTAACTTTTTTCTTATTTTCATCACTCGCAACACGTGTCCGTGCTTTACCAAAACGCATTGCCCCCTTGTCACCGCCAATTCCTGAACGGTTCATCATGGAGTTCCAAATAAAGAAAAATACAGCAATGAGAATAATGTAAGGTAGGAGTGAAACCCACCACGGTATTCTCATCCCCGGTTCGTAGTTAAATCTAAAGTCAGGGTCACGTCGCATGCTTTCGTCAATATACCTGCTAAAATCAGCATGAAACAATCCCAAATCCAATAAATCGTGCGTGACAAACGGACTGCCAGAATCTCCAAAAGTATGCCGCAGCTCTGCGGTCAAGCGGTTGTTGTTACTAACACGAAAGGATAAAACATCTCCGTTCATAAACATACGACGGAGTTGCGAATACTCGACAGCTGTGGTAGTTGGGTCATTCGGCGCATACATAATGTAAAACGCGGAAAGAATAATTATAAGGATTATAATATATAAACCTATCTCACGCGGGCTTCTGTTCTTTGCTTTCAAAGGTCACTCTCCTATTTTTTAGATTGCTTATGAATAAACTTCCGGCTTCAAAACCGCAACATAAGGCAGATTGCGGTAACTCTCGCCGTAGTCAAGCCCATAACCAACAACAAACTCATTTGGACAAATAAATCCTGTATAGTCAGTTGTAAAAGGTACTTGGCGGCGTTCGGGTTTATCCAGAAGTGTGCAGGTCTTTAAACTGGTGGGTTTGTTTTTTGCAACCAGCGCATGAAGGGCAGTGAGTGTGATGCCGCTATCTAAAATATCTTCAATGATAAGCACATCTCTTCCACTCACATTAAACTCGATGTCTTTGTCAATGTTGACCTTACCCGACGAAACAGAGGCAAAGCCGTAAGATGAAGCGGTCAGAAATCTGATTTCACAGTCTAATTCGATATGTCTCGCTATGTCTGCAAGGAATACGAAACAGCCTTTGAGCACACCAAGGAGCATCAAATTTTTTCCTGCATAATCTTTTGTGATCTCAGCACCAAGTTCTTTTATGCGCTCGGCAATTTGCTCTGAGGTAAATAATATTTCTCTAAAATCGTCTTTCAATGGTCAAATCTCCTCAAAATCAATTTGTATTACCTTATCACCTTTCTCGGGAACTGCTCTGTCGCCCACACCCAGACCGTAGACACCCAACACGCTATTATCATCACAAATGACTGGTATAAGGGCTCTTTTTCGTGCCGGAATCTTCTTTTCAATAAAAAGTTTTTTGAGTGTTTTTGTGCGACTGCCGGAACCGAGCCTGATACAATCACCCTCACGACGAGGTCTAACGGCTATTTTACCACATATGTCAACACTTTTAAATAGAAAAGAAGTAAAAGTTGTATTAACTGTGGGTATTTTAATATTATCATCATATACAATAAATTTGCAAGATATTTTAAGCCCGAGACTCAAAATAATAAAACTCTTTCCGATAGTGGGGTAAATCGGCGCAAACTCATCATCGTTGGGTTTTGGTGCGGAATCAAAGAGTATCCGTTCATATTCCCTGTATACGGTCATGCCCGGCAGAGAAAGGCTTGCCGAGGGATTTTCGCTATTGCATAGCGCAAGAACGTCAAGCACATGGTTGAATGACAGAGAAGTGGGCAGCTTGCTTTCCGCGGGGAAACCTCCCGAATTATCTCCCTGCGTTCCCATGACATAGAGCCTTCTGATAACCCTTGATGAGACTGAAAAAGGCAGAACAGCCAAGTCTGAGGCATTAGCTGTGAGCCCCATACAGCAATCTGAAACAAATAAGTCTGCAATGTCGGAAATAAATTCTTCATCAGCTTTGAATAGGTGCGAGGCGGTGCTTGCTGCCTCACAAAATCTCGGGTTCAGAGTTTCTATGAGAGGAATTATGCTGTGTCGTACTTTGTTTCGCGTATGAATTTCAAGAGAGTTGGTAGAATCTTCAACAAACGGGATATCCCGTTCGTTTATGAATTCCCGCACTTCTTTTCTTGTTGTTTTGAGTAATGGTCGTATAACGATATCCCTGACGGGAGGAATGCCGGACATGCCGTTTGCTCCCGCACCACGCGCTAAATTTATTATCATGGTTTCTGCGTTGTCGTTCATGGTGTGCGCCGTGGCAATTTTCATAGCGCCTATTTTATCAGCGGTATCAAAGAAAAACTCATATCGCATATCACGGGCAGCTTCTTCGATACTGAGTCCCCGCTTTTTTGCATACAAGTTCACACTACCTCTCCCCGAATAAAAGGGGATTCCGTGATGTTCACAAATCAGCATGACAAAGGTTTCATCCCGGTCTGACTCATCTCCGCGAAGCTCATGGTTATAATGAGCGACAGCGATTTCGAGATTTCTCTCATATGATATGTGCCTCATTGCTTCAAGCAAGCACATAGAGTCAGCCCCACCTGAGACACAAATGAGCACTAAGCCGCCACCCGGCAACATTTCATGTTCGTCTGCAAATTCTAAAATTTTACCAATTAGTTGAGACATGTGTACCTCTTAATCCTCGTGATAACGGTCTAGTGGCGAAAAGCTGGTGAATTCGGGATTCCAACGCATGTTGACCGTTCCGGTTTCGCCTCTGCGGTTCTTCAAAATAATACATTCTGCGATGTTGGGCATTTCCGACTCATCATTATAATAGTCGTCCCTGTATAGCCCGATGACAATGTCAGCGTCTTGTTCTATAGAACCGGACTCGCGTAAATCACTGAGTTGCGGACGTCTGTCGTCTTTGGCTCGCTTCTCGTTGTCTCGGTTTAGCTGAGACAAACAGATGATGGGGACATTGAGTTCTTTTGCCATAACTTTCATTGTACGGCTGATTTCCGTGACAATTTGCACTCTGTTTTCGCCCCTGTAGCCTTTTTCACTGTTGGCTGAACTCATAAGTTGCATATAGTCGATAACAACAAGTCCGAGGTCGGAAATACGCCTGCATTGAGCATTCATCTCGGTGACGGTTAGCGATGCATCATCGTTGATTTTCAGCTTAGAATCGCTGATATAAGAAGCTGCCTCGGCAAGCCGCCGCCACTCGTCGTCGTTGAGTCTGCCTGTGTGAAGTCTTTTGCCGTCTACAAAAGAACTTGAAGCTAAAAGACGCATGGCAAGCTGCTCGCGGGACATTTCGAGCGAAAAAACTGCAACGGTTTTGCCTGATTTTTTTGCGACAGTCATAGCGATATTCAAGGCAATTGCGGTTTTGCCCATACCGGGACGTGAGGCTATAAGGATTAAGTCAGAATCATTGAGACCCATGAGGATTCTGTCGAGCTCGGGAAATCCTGTTTCGTGTCCGGGAATACCAAGCCCGGCTTTTGCCGCCTCGGAAATCTGCTTATAAACATCACGCATTATAACAGAAATATCTTCAAGTTCAGCACGGCTTCGACCCATTCTCAAAGAGTAAATTCGCTTTTCAGCCGCTTCCAAAATGTTCATGGCGCCGCCTTCGCCTGAAATTGCCATTGCGGAAATATCGCCGCCTGCATCGGAAATAGAGCGTAAAAGAGCTTTGTCCTTGACAATCCAAGCATATTCTACAACATTTGCAGATGTTGGAGTTATAAGCATTAAGTCACGTATATACGCAGGCGAATCTTCTGAGAAAACCCCATCTGCACGCATTTTGTCCAATACGGTTACAGGGTCGATAGGCTCTGAAAAACTGAACATTGAAAAGATAGTCTCAAAAATATTTCGATTGACAGACGAGTAAAAATCAGAGGCAGTTAGGATACCGATAACATCACCGACTGAGCGCTCGTCAATTAGCATAGAGCCAAGCACAGCTTGCTCTGCCTCGGTGCTGTGCGGTATTTGTCTGTATAAAAGGTCGTCCATGGTGTAATGACCATTCCTTTCAAGCTATTTTTCAACTACTAATACGTTTATTGTTCCGCTGATTTCAAAGCCTAATTTGCATTTTATTTCGTAAGAGCCAAAGGTCTTTATGGAATCCTCTTGCACAATCTTGTTTTTTTCAATCTCGATTCCGTGTTGTTCTTTTAGTTCTTCAGAAATTTCTTTTGAAGTGATGGAACCAAACAATTTTCCGCCGTCTCCACCACTGCGGGCTGTTATTTTGACAAGCACATCACCCAGCTTTGTCGCTACTTCTTGCGCTTTTGCTTTATCCTCTTCGAACTTTTTTTGTTTAGCTTTCTCATCCGCTTTCATTTTAGCGACATTTTCCGGATTTGCGAGCACAGCCAGCTTTTTTGGTAACAGAAAATTGCGTGCATAACCATCGGAGACATTGACCATCTCGCCTTTTTTTCCCTTACCTTTAACATCCTCTTGCAATATTACTTTCATACTAATGATCATTCCTTCCTTTCAACCAAGATAAAGTACCTTGACCTTTAAGCGTATCGTCAATAGCCTGTTTTAGTTCACTCATTATTTCATCTACGTTACGATCTTTGGCTTGAAGCCCTGCGGTGGATTGATTGCCGCCACCGCCCATTTTTTCGAGTATGACCTGCACATTCACATCGCCGATACTCCTGCCGGAAACATATACGGTATCCTTTTCTTTTCCGATTACAAACGAAGTATGTACGCCATTTATATTGAGCAGCTCATCTGCTGCCTGAGCAATGCTAATCCTGTTATGTTCTGCGTCGCTGCTATGTGCAATACTGACACCCGGAGCGTAAATTTCAGCAGCACGCATTAGGTCGTAACGAGCGGTTGCTACATCAATATCAGATTGTAAAATCCGTTTGACAGTACCGGAATCGGCACCGACACGTTTCAAATACGCAGCAGCTTCAAAAGTGCCGCTGCCGGTGTTGATGGCAAATCCTTTTGTGTCAAGGATGATGCCTGCAAGCAGAGCTTCTGCCTCTGTGCGAAGAACATTATCGGCATCGACAAGATACTGCATCATTTCCGTGACCAGTTCGGATGCCGAGGAAGCGTAGGGTTCATGGAAGTTGAGCAGTGCGTTTTCTATGTAATCTGCCGCGCGTCTATGGTGGTCGATGACAGCCACGCGAGTACATGAGAGCAAAAGCGACTCGGACTCTACCTTGTTTGGTCTGCTGGTATCGACTATTACAAGCAGTGTCTTGCTATCAGCTTCGAGAATTGCATCTTGTGCATTTATAAAGACATCTTCATATTCAGGATGTGCTTGCAGGAGAGAAACGAGATTTTCGGCAATGCTTGTATGTCTATCTATGACGATGCGAACTTTTTTGCCCTTTCTGCGGGCAATTGAGCATACACCTGCGGCTGCACCCAGAGAGTCGTAATCAGCATTCATATGCCCCATTACAAAAACCTTTGAAGCATCACTGAGCAGTTCTCCGAACGCGCTTGCCATAACTCTGGCTTTGACCTTTGTCCGTCTTTCGAGTTGTTGAGGTTTGCCGCCATAAAACTCAAAACCATGTTTATTCCTGATAACAGCTTGATTGCCGCCGCGACTGAGAGCCATTTCAAGACCAAGGCTGGCGTTGCGGTAATTTTCCTGAGGATTGATGCCGTCTTTGCCGATACCGATGCTGAGCGTGGCTTGCACACCGTTGCTGCCGACAACTTGGCTAACCATATCAAGGACTGAGAAATTTGAGCTGACAATTCTTTCAAGAAATCTTTCCTCAAACAGGAAAAAATATCTGTCTCTGTCGAATCTGCAAAGATAACCGTCTTTGCCGTCAATCCACGCAGAAAGTTTTTCGTCAATATTAGAGCGAATAAGCGAAGTTTCCTTAGCACTCAAACCTTTTAGCAGTTCATCATAGTTATCAATGGTAATCAGCACAAAAATGAGGCGAGAATCCAGGTAAGCACCTGCAATATGTGTGTATTCCGTAACATCAACCCAATAAGTCATCGCAACATAATCACGATTTGAACGCACAACATTTCCGTAAACCCAAAACAACTTGTCTCCAATCGGAACAGGCTCAACGCACTCATTTTTTCCTTCAAGCAACCAGTCCCAGGTGTAGTCCGGTATTATATCCGTTATGCTACTTTCGACAAACGGTTCATCGAGACCGAGAAGTGAATTAAAACGAAGATTAGACCAAACGACCTCGCCGGTCTCAGAGTTGTGAAGCAAGACGGGAAGCGGAGTATCTCTGACAGTGAGATCCATGCTGTCAGAGATGGATTCAAGGTAGTTGAGTAACTTTTCCGTGCGCCGTCTCGTGGAATGCCGCAGATATATCGCCACCACTATGATAATAAATATCTGAGCACCTGCTAATATCCTTCCGTATTCTCCGAAGAAAAACGTTGCAGCAGCAAAAGCTACCAGTAAAAGGAAGTAAAGGCGCACGTTAGCTCGCAAAAAACGTGGCAATTTTTTAGTCATAACCGTATCTTCCTTTCATTTTTATTAGATTGACCATTATACTAATTTAAGGGTGAATGCGCAACCCTTGATTTTTTTTAATTAGCGTGTTGCACATCCATAACACTTATGATATGATGTTTGCTACGTTTAAATGCGATATGGACACCTCGAAAGTTCTGTGTCCGATAGTTAAAAGGTGGACTACTGTGATTGAAGATATTTCCCTAGCTAAAGAAAAACTAAAAACTCTGACAGAAGTTGATTCCAAAGCTATCGGCCCAATGACAGAAAAGCAACTACTCAGCTTCATAGAGTCTCTTAACGTAGCAGTGTCTGCGTTTCCTCTGCAAAAAAAAGAGCTTATGGTTGCGCTTAAACAAAGAAACTACGAAGATGTCTTCCAGTGGCTGGGCACAATAGTTGGCGGACTGTCGCAAGTACACGCCAAAAATCTTATACGGGAATGTAATAAACAACTCGAACAAAATACTGACTTGTCTAAGGTACGTCATGAAAAAGTTAAAGCTTTTTTCGACTACATAGTGCCAAGTCTGGAGTTGTTTTTTGCTGATGCACATAAACTTCTTGCTGAACTTAAAGTTGACGAAGTTACATTGCAAACGAAGAAATTGCAGTCGCAGAAACGTAGCATAACACCGGAAATAGTGCGTGAAAAGGTGCTTACCATAAACGAGCTGGACTCAAAAATAATAGAAGAAATGTCAGACGAAGAACTTTCCAACTATGCAAAAGTCTTGGATTTGTTTCATATTGACTATCGAACTCAAAAAAACGGACTTATAGGCGCGATAAAAAGCAATCATCATGTATTTGTTATGCAATGGCTAAACACCATAGAAGAGACGCTGACGAAACTCCACGCCTCAGACCTTGCGGCAAGCTGCCGTGAACAAATTGCGGCAAACAAAAATCCGGGTAATGTCCACCAGGAAAGACTAAATGTATATGTTAATTATCTTTTGTCTTCAATGTCAATGCTTTCCTCAGACATAATCGCCCTTGGACTTCCTAAAAAACTTACGGTAGCAAAGCCAAAGCCGAAAAGACCTACACAGAATATAGAGTTTGAAGTTTTACTGTCAGGAGACTCAGAGGTCAGCAAGAAAATTCTCGTGGTTAACAAGATGAAGATATTTATGAATAGCCTGAAAAATGCGCTGGGCGATTGCGGGTTTACCTTAGTAGGCACAAACTCCGCTGAGTCGGCCGCAGGATATTTGCAAACTGAAAAAGCCGATTTGTTCATTGTAGATGAGGATTTAAAAGACAGTCACCTACTGGTGAAAATTATAAGAGCTTCAGGGCATTCGGCACCCATAATATTTACCACAAGCAAAATCACAAAAGATAAAATGGTGAAGTTTATGGAAGAAGGTGTAGCTGACTTCATTATGAAGCCAATCTCTCCGACTGATGTACAGAAAAAAGTCTCATTATATCTCGCATAGCATACATGGCAGAATAGTTGATATAAAAAACAACTGACCGTAGCGGTCAGTTGTTTTTTGTGGTTTATTTAAGCACTAATAGCTTCTCTGGCTGTGCCTACCAGCTTTGTGAAAGCTTCCGGCTCGTGGATTGCCATCTCTGAAAGCATTTTGCGATTTAGGTTAATGCCTGCGAGTTTTAAGCCGTACATGAATCTAGAATAGTTCATGTCGTTAGCCTTGCAAGCTGCACTGATTCTTGTAATCCAAAGGCGGCGAAAATCTCTCTTTTTGAGTCGGCGACCCACATAAGCGTAAGTGAGAGATTTCATCACAGCTTGATTTGCCATTTTAAAGTGTTTTGACTTTGAACCCCAGTAGCCCTTTGCGAGCTTTAATATTCTTTTTCTTCTTTTGCGTGTTATGACAGCACGTTTAATTCTGGCCATGTTTCTCCCCTCCTACTTATATGGAATCATTCTTTTGATTACAGCTTCGTTTGTTACGTCGGCGTAACCGCCCTTACGCAAACCTCTTTTGCGTTTTGTGGTTTTTTTGTTGAGAATATGGTTTTTGTACGCCTTTGCGCGTTTAACCTTTCCCGATTTCGTGAGGCTGAAACGTTTCTTTGCCCCACTATGTGTCTTAATCTTTGGCATGGTGATTCTCCTTATCGTAGTTATTGGGTGTTATAGAATACTCGCACCCATGCAAAACAATCCCCCTTGTTAAGGGAATGTTGTTTTTACTTAAATATACAACATGCAACGCTATTTTGACTGCTTTGGCGTCAAGAACATGGACATATGCCTGCCGTCAAGTTTTGGGTTTTTATCAACTGTCCCAAACTCTGCACATTCTTCGGCAAATCTTGTGAGCAATTTCTCTCCAAGATCTGTGTGCGCCATTTCTCTGCCTCTGAAGCGAACTGTAATTTTCAAACGGTCGCCTTCTTTGAGGAATTTGACTCCGTTTCTCAGCTTCACCTTAAAGTCATTATCACCAATGCTTGGAGACATACGGATTTCTTTGACCTCAACAACATGTTGGTGTCTGCGCACTTCTTTGACTTTTTTTGCTTGCTCGTATCTGAATTTGCCATAATCCATTATTTTGCAGACAGGCGGATTTGACGTTGGCGCGATTTTAACGAGGTCAAGGTCTTTCTGAATTGCGATTTGCATGGCTTCGGAAACAGGCATTATGCCCAGTTGCGTGCCGTCTTCGTCAATCATACGAACTTCGCTATCAGTGATTTCCTCGTTGATTTGATGGCTCACAGAGTTTATACTCAACACCTCCAATAAAACCTTATCATTTTTCAAAATTTAGAAAAATGACGAATGCATACACATCCGCCGAAAAGACACTAACACTGTCTAGTAATCTTACTCATGAACCGCGGCTCGCTAATGCGGCCGGGTGAGGACGGGGATGCCGTTCTGCTTGTTGCTCGAAGATAATAACACTTAACATAAGTGCTTGTCAAGAGTTATTTTTTTGGACATGTGCAATTTGTGAATTGTTGTTATGTTAAACTGGAAAAAAGGTAGAAAAAAGTTAGAGAAGCGTTGCATATAGTGTCGCAAATATGATAGAATAAAAACACTCAAAAAACAGGGGGAGTGTGGCTTACATGGCGAGAAAAAAACGATACGATGCAGAACTCAAAAGACAAATAGCAAAAGTGTATCTGGATGGCAGGCGGACAGGTGCGAATCTGGCGGAAGAACTCGGAGTACATATAAACACGATTTACAAATGGGGTGAACAATACCGTGACGACCCCGATAATGCTTTTCGAAGCAGCGAGGCGACAAGTCTTGATGATGAACTTGAAATCGCAAAAAAACGAGTGAGAGAACTCGAAGAAGAAGTAGAGGTCTTAAGAAAAACAGTGGCGTACTTCGCAAAAAACACCAATTAGTTGTTATACAAAACCCCGAAATCCAAGGTTCCGTATCTACGATACAAAAGTTCAGAGACCGTTATAAGTTGAAAACCTCGTGAAATAAGCGAAGGAATAACAATACTCATGGCGTCTCCGGTGGACTTGTAAATGTCATGGCATAAAATGATATCCCCATCAACAACATTGTCGAGGATAAATGAGGAAACGGCATTAGCATCCAAAATTTCCCAGTCTTTTGGGTCGAGCGACCAATTTACCATTGAGAGCCCAAGTTTTGCCGTGAGCTTTGATATGCGTTTGTTGGTCTTCCCAAAAGGTGGGCGATATAGGGGTAAAAAATCTCCGGTGACAGAAGCAATGGCGTCGCAAGTGTTAATAATCTGCTTACTTGCGGCACGAATAGAAATCTCGGTGTGGTCATCGTGCTCCCACGAATGGCAGAGGATATCACACCACATTCCCCATGCCCTCAAAATTTTGCTACGATGCTCCTCCACACGTTTGCCCATGACAAAAAAAGAAACACGGCCGCCATGTTGCTGTAAAAGATCCAAGATGTGAGAAGTCACATCGCTGGGACCATCATCGAAAGTTAATGCAACAACCGGTTTTTTGGGATTAATCCCTCTATCCAGCAGGGGAGACCGCATATCATGTTCATCGAATAGGGGAGACCACATACAGTAATTCCTTTCTTGTATACTTCACAAGAAGCATTATAAAGTAAACGATGAACTTTGGCAAGAAAGTAATAATTAAACCAATCGCATACAAACAAAAAACAAAAAATATCAAAAAAATGGAACAATAGCGGAAACAAATCGTCATATATTATATGCAGACAACAAATAACAAACAATATGACAAGGCAACAAAGGTTGCAGGAGGAACCCAAAATGAATAAGAACATAAAGAAATCAAAAATTATTTTACTCGCAACAATACTTCTGGCAATGGCAGTTTTTGCATCGGCGTGTGCTATAGATGATGGTTATGGCGCAGTGCAGGGCGGTGCCGGAGCAGCGGCACCGGAACCGGCGGAAATCGAAGAGCCGGATGAAGACAATACAGAATGGGACGATGCAATTTCACCCGAAGATGACGAACTGATTTACGACCACGATGCATTATTCGGCACAGACGATATGGAAGAAAACGATATGATAGACAATTTATCTTACTACTTCTCTATAACCGGCGTCATAGAGTCGATTGAAGAAACCGAAAACGGTCTGAGAGTGACAATTCAAGATGCCAATGAAAACCCCGCGGTGCTGATTATCTCGGAAAACACGGTTTACCCATTTGATACCGACTTCAGCGAAGGCGATACCGTAACAGCCTGGTATGCGACAAATATGCCCATGATAATGATATGGCCGCCCCAATATACAGTAGCAGTTCTCGCAGTGAACGCCCCTGAAGGCTCAAACATCAAAGTAGACCGCTTTGAAGCAATGGAAGGTAGCGACCTCATGCTTTCGCAAGATCAGATGTTGGCTTTTGGAGTAGATGAAAACACTGAAATCATCCTTGCTGACGGCACAGATTTCACTGACGGCGATTTAGAAGGCAGAAGCATAATAGTAATCTACGGCAGGTCAACAAGAAGCATCCCGGAACAAACTACCGCAACCAAACTCATAGTGCTCTTTGAAGACATCGTACCTCTTGGCTAAGAAAGAGTTAAATAAAACGTCAAAGTCACCCGTCATGATTTGATGGGTGACTTTGGCGTTTATTGATTTTGTGCGCATCTCACGGAATCTTTGCGAAAATTGGGGTGGGTCAGCCTACAAGTACGGGCAAGTACAAACTTACTCAGCGGACTCATCGTCGCCGGACTCATCACCGGCATTGACACTTACTTTTTCCTTAGTTGCAGCAGATGTATCTTGCTGGAAATCTTCTCCACCTTTCAGGTGGTTAATAAGCATTCTTACATAGTAGACACCGTTTGAGAAAATAGCCATAGCAGCGATAATTACAGCTATTGGATTGTTAAAAGCAACGTGATTTATGATGTTGAAGCATCGGTTTGCAACAAAGCTGAGCCTCATTACATTTTGACCACGTAGAACATTACCGACAATCAACCCAACCAAGGTTGCGCAGATGAGCCATTCAAGCCACCAGGCATAACCTCTGTGTCCCAAAAGCGTAGTGGACATAATCGTTGCTGTGGAGAACACAACTGCAAATACATAATAAATCTTTCTGGGAACTTCCTTGAGAGATGAACTGTCTTTCTTAGCATCTTTCTTATCGCCGAGGAGAAAATAGAAATTGCTGACCACCAGTGCAAGGAGCGACACGCAAACAAAGAGTATTCGCCACCACTCCATTTGTGACCATAGCCCAATCAAAGTATCGGGTGGCATATTGTTTAGATAGTCCTCGGGGCGCATGACCATTGAGAAGTAAACTTGGCTCAAAATAAGAGGGTAAACGAAAGTTAGAATAGAAAATCCTATTGTGAAAATATAATAAAACTTTCTTGTAGAGATAGTACCCCTTTGGCTTTGCCAGTCAAAGAACCAGAAAACATAATTTCTGATTGATGCTAGCAAAAATAGTATTGCAAGCGTGTAATTTGCAAGCGGCCATGCTGAAAACGCAAGAAATAGTGTGCCGAAACCAAGAAGTAGCATCACGTTTAGTTTTTTCTTCGCTTGGAATGATGAAACCATAAAGATAAGCGCAATAAATGCAAAAACTTGGCTGACAATCCATGGTGCGGTTAGCCAAACCTCGATAGTCATTCCGGCAACGAAAGGAATTTCGAAAGCCGGTGCTGTAAATGCCATCAAATCCATATAAATCTTCCCCTTTTCGTGGTATTTCATTAAGCATATCATAAATTTAACAAAATATCCATACAATATAAAATATTTTTTATGAGATTGACTTATCATTAATGAAAAGAATATAATAGCAGGAAGAATAGACAGCTTCGCAGCTAATTTGCAATTTATTCCGCTTTTTTGCAAGACTGCGGTATCGTCACCACGTTATTGCAAAAAAGACTTCGCAAAAAGCATATTATCTGCCGAGCAGGCGAGAGGTAGCCATGGGAAAAATAAGAGGAATAAGACCTCCCCATAACAAAAATACAGAATCAGGAAAACTACACGTGCTCCCGATACCTGAAGAAGTACACATACCAATGAAGATGCATTCGGGAAAGCCTGCAATACCAATTGTGAAAGTCGGAGACGAAGTGCGAGTAGGCGAGCTTATCGGGGAAATGGGCGGTACAGTCTCAGCCCCCATTCATTCCAGTGTGTCGGGTGTGGTAAAGCATATAGAGGATCGCGACCCAATAACAGGGCAAGAGGCGATAACAATTACCATCAAAGCAGACGGAAAGCAGACATGGGAAGAAAAAATCAATCCCCACAACATAGGCAGTCTTGAAGAATTCTACAATCATGTCAGAGATTCGGGAGCGGTAGGCTTGGGTGGAGCAGGATACCCCGCTGCGCCGAAACTGGCGATAAAAAACTTGGAAAACCTCGATTACATCCTCATCAACGGTGCAGAATGTGAGCCATACGTCACAGCGGACGACTACACCATGCTCGTTGACACGCGCCATGTTTACCATGGAGTTAAGTTACTGCAAAAATTCATGAATCCCAAAAAGAAAATCGTTATATGCATAGAAGACAACAAGCCCGAAGCTATAAAAGTAATGCGTGACACATTTTTCGCAGAAGAAAAAGTGGAAGTAGCAGCGATGCCGACATTCTATCCGCAAGGGGAGCGCAAAGTCCTTGTATACAACGTAACAGGGCGAATCGTACCCGAGGGAGCACGCCTTGCTGATGTAGGAGTAATTGTATCAAACATCACCACGATAGCGGTAGTTGCACGATATATAGAGACGGGACTGCCGCTTGTAAAAAAACTGGTGACAGTAGATGGACCTCTTGTGAAAAACCCAAAAAATGTACTGGCACCGATAGGTACCCCACTCAGAACCCTGTTTGAATACTGCGGCGGCTTCAAAGGAAACATCGACCCGAGTAAGATAATAGTCGGTGGACCGATGATGGGCTATGCACAGCCAAACATAGATGTACCCGTTGTTAAAACAACAAACGCAGCGCTTGCCTTTCCGAGAGAGGACATAAAAAACCTAAAACAAACAGCCTGCATTAAATGCAGCAGATGTATAACAATATGCCCGATGAGACTCATGCCGCCAAATATTGAAGCGGCATTCACACATAAAAATCTTGAAAGACTTACTGTCCATAAAATAAACATGTGTGTCGAATGTGGTAGTTGCGCCTATGTTTGCCCGGCAAAACGCCCATTGGTGCAGACAATGCAACTTTCTAAGAAGTTACTAAGGATGAATAAGTGAGTGCTTTTATTCACAGCCCGCCGTCTGCTTTAGGGTTAAACTGAATCAAAAAAATAGGAGCCAAAGATTGAGCAAATTAACAGTATCTGTATCACCACATATACATGATAAAACCACGACAACGCAAATCATGCGTGACGTGATTATTGCTCTCGCTCCGGCATTTATAGCATCGATACTGATATTTGGAGCGAGAGCCGCAGTTGTCACGATGGTATGCGTTACAGCGTGTGTCTTTTTCGAGTGGGCGTTTGAAAAAATAACAAAACGACCTAACACTATAGGCGACCTCACCGCAATCATAACAGGTATACTTCTCGCATTCAATCTGCCCGTGACAATTCCGCTCTGGCAAGCTGTGTTCGGCAGCGCAGTGGCGATAATACTGGTAAAACAACTATTTGGCGGACTCGGAAAAAACTTCGCAAATCCCGCAATCACAGCAAGAATTGTCATGTTTCTCGCATTTTCGGTAACAATGACAAACTGGGATTCACCATATTTGGGCACAAGCTTATGGGTCTATCCGATTGACGGCGTGGCAGGAGCGACACCACTTGCGCTAATGTGGCGCGGCGAGACAGAATATCTCCCGAGTTTAGTGCAAATGTTTGTAGGAGTCAGAGGTGGAAGTCTCGGCGAAACGAGTAATCTGGCACTTATGATAGGCGGGATATACTTGCTTGCAAGAAAAGTTATCACATGGCATATCCCGGTGATATACATAGCTGTAGTGGTTGCACTGACAGCACTACTTGGAGAAAATGCGATATATCATATGTTTGCGGGAGGGTTATTTTTGGGTGCAATATTCATGGCAACAGACTATGTAACCTCTCCGCAAACCAAAAAGGGAAAACTGATATTCGCCGTAGGAGCAGGAGTTTTCACCGTATTATTCAGGATTTACAGCAGCTATCCCGAGGGTGTATCATTTGCGATACTGATTATGAACATATTGACCCCATATATAAACAAATACACGCAATCGGTACCGCTTGGCGGGAAGAAGTAGGGGCGATTACCAATCGCCCGTGAAAATTGTGCAACCTCGAATAGTGGGTGATTACTAATCGCCCCTACAGGGCAAATTAATCCGAGGTGGCGGTAGATAATTAGAAAATAGGAGAACATATGAAACGAACCTATGTAATGCCGCTTCTGGTCTTAACACTAATATGCATAGTAGCATCAGCAGCACTTGCTTTGATGGAAACAGTTACGCGCCCGATTATAAGCGCCGCTGCGGCGGAACGTGAAGCTGCCATGATGAGTGAAATAATCCCCGAAGCAGAAGGGTTTGAATATATTGACCTAAGCGGTTTGTCGGAAGTTCCGCAAACAATAAGGGTAGCATATAGGACAACAAACGATGTGGGATATATCCTGATAGCCGAAGTCAGAGGATTTAGCGGAGTGATAGCAATAATATCGGGAATTGACCTAAACGGTCAAATGATAAGAGTGGCTCCGCTATCCCACACTGAAACACAAGGGATAGGAACAATCATAGACACTCCGGCATTTCTAGTGCCGTTTGAAAATAACGACAGCGCACTTGACGGTATAGACACAGTGACGGGAGCAACAATAACAACACGGGCATTTATTAATGCTGTGAATGACATCTTTTTGGCATTTGAAGAAATCAGAAATGGAGCGCAGGGTTGATGAAACTCACAAGAAAGCAAATATTCACCAGAGGAATCATAAAAGAAAACCCTGTACTGATACTGGTGCTGGGATTATGTCCTGTACTTGCAGTGTCAACACAAGCCGGAAACGCCATAGGCATGGGGCTTGCGACGACATTTGTACTGCTTGGCTCAAACGTAGTAATATCGGCACTGCGAAAAATAATACCCGGCAGAACGCGCATACCATGCTATATAGTTCTGATAGCCAGCTTTACGGCTTTAGCCACAATGGCGATAGAAGCCTATGCTTACACACTTTACCAAGCACTCGGCATATTTCTCCCGCTGATAGCGGTAAACTGCATAATATTTGCGAGAGCTGAGATGTTTGCAAGCAAGAATACAGTATTTGATTCAATACTGGACGCTATGGGTTCGGGAGTTGGTTTCACTCTGGCTCTTGTTGTAATCGCATCCATAAGGGAAATACTGGGAAGCGGCTCATGGTTTGGCCATGCGATTCCTTGGCTGAGCGAAAACAGCGTGATGATATTTTCACTTGCCCCGGGCGGTTTTATAGTCCTTGCGTGTGTGCTTGCAGCAGTTAATAAACTGACAAAAACATATGAACTAAGAGCACACCCCGGCTGCGATAAATGCCCAAACGCAGGAGCCTGCGGCAAACACGAACACATATCGTAGGGGACGCGGCTTGCCCGTCCCGCCGGTCAGAAAAAACCTATAGAACAACGTAGGGGACGATGGCAATCGTCCCGCAAGGAGAAATAAATGGAAATTGACTTCAGAGCGTTAATTGTTATATTGATGAGTACGGCATTGGTCAACAACTATGTACTTCGCCAGTTTCTGGGAGTTTGCCCGTTTTTAGGCGTATCAAAAGATATAAAAAGCTCCGCGTGCATGGGTGTTTCGGTAACATTTGTCATGCTGATGGCGACGGCGGTAACATGGCCGATTCACACTTTTTTACTTGACCCGCAAGGTTTGGGCTTTATGCGAACAGTGGTGTTTATTCTTGTCATTGCTACACTTGTACAGCTCGTGGAAGTTGTTTTGAAAAGGTATATGCCTGCTCTGTTTGCATCGCTTGGAGTGTATTTGCCGCTAATGACGACAAACTGCGCAGTCCTCGCAGTCACGATTACAAACATAACAGGCGGACACACATACATAGAATCGCTCGTATATGCACTCGGCGCTGGACTTGGCTTCCTGCTCGCCATGGTGATATTCACGGGAATACGCGAGCAAAACGAAAACGCAGACCCGCCCGAATCATTCAAGGGAATCCCGATAACACTGATTTCAGCAGCAATCCTCTCAATGGCGTTCTTTGCGTTCGACGGAGTAATTGACAATTTGTTCCGCTGACTAAGTAGGTAATGAGCTGTTTGCGAAGTTTTTTGCGAGAACAGCGGTGTAGATCCCGATGGCTAGCAAAAAACTTTGCAAATTGCTCATTACCTGCCAAATCTACATAGGAGAACCATAATTTGAACATAATCACAACAGCCATTATAGCCACAGGCGTTATAGGACTTATCAGTGCAGTAGTTATCACTGTTGCATCAAAGCTGATGTTTGTAAAAGTTGACGTTCGGGTTGCGAAAATACGAAATGCACTCCCGGGCGCCAATTGCGGAGCCTGCGGACTGAGTAGTTGTGACAGCTATGCTGAGGCACTGGCAAAAGGCGAAACTGCAACAAATCTCTGCCCACCGGGCGGCGATGCAGCATTTGCGCTGATAAATGAAATCTTAGAAATCACAGGAAGCGACGGAGCAAAGTTTGTCAAGAAAACGGCAATCGTACACTGCTTGGGAGACAACGCTACCGTGCGCCAAAAAATTGAATACGTTGGAATCGAAACATGCTTTGCTGCGCAGGAAGTTTACGGTGGAGAAAGTGCGTGTACGTTCGGTTGTATCGGTTACGGAGATTGCGTGAGGGTATGCCCTGATGATGCAATATGCGTAGAGGACGGCTTAGTGCGCTTTGACCCGCGAAAATGCAGCGGCTGCGGAGTTTGCATGGAAGTATGTCCAACAGGTGTTATCACTGTGCAGTTAGCCCCGGTCGCTGTTGCTGTAAAATGCAAAAACACAGAGCGTGGCAGAGTTGTTAAAGATAAGTGTGCAAAAGGTTGCATAGGCTGCACAAAGTGCGTAAAAGAGTGTCCGTTTGAGGCAATAACAGTGGAGAACTCTCTCGCTAAAATAGACTACGAAAAATGCACAGGCTGCGCAAAATGCGTGGCGGTTTGCGTAAAAAAGTGTTTGGTGAAAGTGGAAGATTAGGGGTAGTGACTAAGTTCGCTTTAGCCATTAATATTGTAATGCTCCGACATCATATTCAGCGCAACACAAAGTTTATGAATATAGATAAACGGACCCACAATAATAAGAGAACCAAGAACAAACCAGAGCCAAAATGTTGATGAGTTAAGGGCATAGTTAATGCCACGACGACCTAATTCCTCGCCGACGCGGTTGGATATTTTGTGAAACCATACAAAGTATCCTACACCGAGTGTTAAAGGTCCTATCAAGAAAAGCAACAGCGCATAATGCATTGTCTTTTTTCCATCATATCTGCTTGCAGCAACATTGATGTCGTTAGAAACCCCAGAGTAAAATACGATTGCATAAATGCCGAACGTAACTATTGACAGCAAAATGAGTTTGAGTATGCTTCTATCGGTTTTTAGTTGTCCTACTGGTACAGGTCTTGGTAAATCCGGTTGTTGTCCTGTCTGAGTTGCGCTTGGTGCTCCTGCTTGTTGAGTTTGATTTGTCATAGTTAAAATCTCTCCTTCATTTTATGTATTCCACTATTGTGGTGCTTTAAAAGCACATAGGTTAAGTAATTTTGAAAATCCACCTGTTCTGAAATATCCTAATTATCACCGAACAGATTCAACCTCTGCGAGATTGAAAACAAACATGGCTCTATTTCTACCACCCGCCAACCAAGTAGGTCTTACTTCTAGTTCAAGTTCGTTTGCAGAAGCCGAAATCTCTACTCCATAGAACCCTATCATTCTTCTCCCCGGAGCAATTTCGCCGTCTAGTGTTCCCTCTAGTCCCGTAGTGGCACCAAAAGTAAAAGCAAGTAATGTGCCGTCAACATACGCATCAAATAATAGCATTGAACTTATTAGTTGATGCTCATCAGATATATTCTCTATTGTAAATCTGACGGCCACAAATTTATTTCCATCTGCTGGTTCAAAAACACGAAATAATTCGTCTTGCCAAGTTTCATTGATGATAATTTCATCGGCAGTTATTCTTAAATCTCTGAACACAGCTGTATCGCCAAGTACAAAGCGTTCGTCTACGTTTGCTTGGACTTCTTCTGGAGCATCTGCATTTCTATCTGCTTGTCCGTTGCGGCCTACTTCTCTTGCCGGGGGATCGTTATTATCACCACTTGCTATAGCCAGAACCATAAAGCATGAAATTGTAAGAATTAATGCAATTATTTTAAGTATCATGTTTTTCATTAGTTTTTCTCCTTTTGTTTAAAATTAAATATACAGTCAGTGACATAAAAACGAAAACTACATCATAAATATCTCCTGTTCCTCTAAAATATCCCAGATATTGCATTGTTTCATAAAATACAGTAGAAACAAGCGCAATAATAGCTCCAAGCAAGAAATTATTTGTGATTAACTTTACTGTTTCAGCGAACGCCAATGCCCAAAGCACATCAGATAAATGATACTTTATGAAAGCAGATACCGCAGTTGGCAAAATAGACAAATCAATAAAAGAACTGTTCCAATTATATATGTGCGGAAACCATGATAGCGGTGGTCGAAATAAAATATAAATTGATGAACCGATTAATAGAGTGATAGCAATAAACAATAGACTCTTTTTGTTTTTCTGCACCCAGGATTTTAATTTATGCTGCAAACTCCATACCTCGCAATATGATGTTCCCCCTGTTGCTATAATTTTAGACCACACAAAAAATAGCGCAGAGGGGCATATATGCCTTGCCTACTGCGCCAAAAATTATTTAGCGTTTGCCTCGGACACCCGACAAACCAAAGAAAAACTTGAAAATATCAGAAAAAATGGTATACTGATTCAAGTCGTGGTGGCGGAGAAATCCGTGTTTGTAGGCTCTTTCTTAAAGCGATTCCCTACTTACGCCGTGTGGTGCTGGTTACACCTCACGGTCGCAGCGACCAACTTTGTGTGGTCTATATGGAGCATATTTTAACATAATTTTAAAATATTTGCAACATAAAATTGATATTTTGTATAGTATTGCCAAGGAAAAATAGTAAGGCAGAGAGCTATTATTGCTTACTTTTGTGTGTATAAGCGAAATTACGCCATTATCCGGCTTGCTGAGGCTCATGTTGCTGTGATATGATGAAAACAAAAAACAGAAATCACCAAGGACTACTAAAACCAATAATGATAAGAAAAATCACAATTTACTTAATAATAACAATGGTTCTTTTTATTGCACTCGCAGCTTGTGATTTTGATGACCGAAACGGACAGCAAGTGCTTATAACAGAGCCACGTTTCATGCTTGACACTTATGTCATGCTCACAATTCACGGATACGTGGAAGAAAGCGTAATAGAAGAAACCTTTGACCTGATAGCAGAACTCGAAAGCCTTATGAGCATAACCATAGAGGGAAGCGACATTTATCGCATAAATAGTTCAAATGGCGAGCCAACCATAGTTGACCCCCGAACCATAGAAGTCATAAGGAAATCTATCGAGTTTAGCGAAATATCAGATGGTTTATTCGATATAACAGCAGGACGGCTGACACGGCTGTGGAATTTCGGCGAAAACGAAGTTATCCCCGATGAAGCAGCACTTATTGAAGCACAAAAAACGGTAGATTTTAGGCAAATCAGCATAGAAGAAAACACTGTTACTTTATCAAATCCCGATGCTTGGATTGACCTCGGAGCGATAGCCAAAGGGTATATAGCAGACAAAGTTGCGAGTTTTTTAGTAGATAGTGGAGTAACAAACGCACTCATTGACCTCGGCGGTGACATAAAACTTATAGGCAGCAGAGGAGATGGAAATCCTTGGAATTTAGCGATAAGAAATCCTTTTGACCAAGAGTCAGAGCTTTTTGCCGCAGTAATCGAAGTATCGGATGCGGCAGTTATAAGTTCGGGAACATACGAACGAAATTTTGAAGTGGATGGGGTAAGACACCACCACATACTTGACCCGGGCACAGGCATGTCTGTTTTGACCGATGTGGTTAGTGTGAGTGTAATCGCTGAAAGCGGTGTAATAGGCGAAGGGTTATCCACTCTGGCGATACTAAAAGGAAGCGAGGCAGCCACGGAAATACTGGGAACTCACCCGGGATTTATAGGAGCAATTCTTATTTTAGATAGTGGTGAAATTTTAGAAATTGGAAATGTGAGGGGAGTACGATGAAATCAAACAAATTTTGGTTAACCCTTTTCGGTGTGCTGATTGTAGCATCAGCAATTGCGATATTCTTTATGAGCATGCCGCAAATGACCTATGCTCAGATTTTCAGAGATGGAGAATTGATCGAGACAATAAATCTATCGACACTCACTGAAGCAATTGACATAGCACTGGAAAGTGAAGGCAGGCGCAATGTAATACAGGCGGAAAACGGGAAAATACGAATTTCAGAAGCAAATTGTTTTTTTGAGCTATGTACGAGAAAGGGTTGGAGAAACACCGGAGTTATGCCGATAGTGTGTCTGCCGAACAGGGTTTCAGTACGACTTACCGGCGGCGCGCAGACGGATATAGACGGGGTAGTAGGATAATGGGGAAAAAACTCGCATACATGGCAGTATTAACAGCAATGGCTGTCGTTATTCACGTGGTAGAATCGTTGATACCGATTCCAATTCCTATTCCGGGAGTGAAGCTGGGGCTTGCGAACATAATAACACTGTTTGTCCTATTTTATACCCCACCCACGAAGCAGCCTGCTACACAAAACGCAAAAAAGAATTTACCACAGCCTACGCCTACCGCAGACGCTTTCACAATACTAATTTTCCGAATTCTCTTTGGTCTGGTGCTGACAGGCAGAGGCATGGTATTCATGTTCAGTCTGGCAGGCGGAGTATGTGCTTTCGTTGCCGTTGTAGCAGCAAAGCGTTTGGTGACAAACAGACAAATTTGGGTTTTGGGAGTAATCGGTGCAATATTCCACAACATAGGACAGCTTCTGGCAGCAGTGCTTTTGACAGGTACCCCGTGGGTAATCGCATATCTCCCGATACTGATGATGACAGGAGTAATGACAGGAGCGCTGACAGGTATGATTGCCCAGTTGACGATTTCAAGAATAATGCAAAATAAAAGTGTTGAAATTTGAGAGTAAATATTGTAGAATTGAAAAACATAAAATAAAAGGAGATTTCAATATGAAGAGTAACAAACTGGTCTTTGCAGCAATCGCAGCAGTTGTGTTCGTTGCTGCCGCCGCCGCCGCAATCTATGTGTTCCGTAACGAAATAGCAGATTTCTTCGTAGATATTAAAGCGAGAATCGACGAAAAACTACTTAACCGCAACGGCGAGTACGTAGAATAAGCGAAAAAAATCACACACAAAAAATGCAGCAGTATGGAGTGTTTCACATCATAACGCTGTATTTTTTATATCCAGAACCCTTGATTTTTTCTACTTCATGTGCTAACATACAAAACGCACACGCTTCCGTAGCTCAGTCGGCAGAGCACCCCCTTGGTAAGGGGGAGGTCGGCGGTTCAAGTCCGCTCGGAAGCTCCATCGCAACAGGCGAAAATCCGCATGGTCTAAGCTTTGCTGATTTTGCCTACTGTGGCGTAAATGGGTATTTACTGCCGTTTTCGTACCCACTAATGTTTTATTGATTATTATACACAACGTATTCTTTAATAATCTTATCAGCTATGATTTTTGAGTAGGTGTCATCGCTTTTTTCATATTTTTGCCACATAGCCCACGATACAAAATCCACGGCTTGCAAGCATTTATCATCACTTGGTTTCACTGTCAAAACATCAATATTAAGATGCTTACCACTGTTTTTAACGGATTCACAAAACTCATCGTTTAATCTCTTTTTTGTGTTTCTGCGTGAAGCTGTGAATTTTATCTTTTCTGATTTATTTATAAGTGCATCATCGCATAAACGGTTAATTAGAGCCACTACCATATTCGTGTATAAATCGTTTGGGTTTTCTTTTTGTTTTGAGGTGCTTTTATCTAAGCGGATTGTAGCAATTTCCACATCTTTTTGTGCTAATCCGCTCAGAAATCGTTTTATTGTAATCGGTTTTTCGTAGTGAGCATGAAGATAAGCACCTTTTTTCTTTCTTATTTTCGGTAAAGTCGCTATAGTGTTTTTCACAAGTGAACTTATGGGGCGGCTTTCTTTAAAAAGGAGAAAGGTAATTAAAATGTGTTTTGTTGTGCTGACTTTTGATAAGTCAAAACCTAGACAACCACTTTCATCCATAACGATAGAATTCATAATGCGTGATTTTCCTTAGTTAGTAAAATTAGGGTATACAAAACCCCCCACTCCTTAGACGCAGTACACTCCGGCACAGCCTGGCAGGGGGAATTACTTGTATTTACATAGTAGCAAATTTCGGTGTGAAAGTAAAGGGATTTTACGAAAAATTCAAAATATTTTCTAGTCACTAAGCCAATAGCCACGCTGTGTCGATTGACCTGTTTCTGTTGTGTCCGATGAGTGGTGTCAAGGGGGAATTTCTTGTCATTGTCGGAAACATATTTGTAATGCGGGTGCTTGGTGACATCCCTATCCATGGGTGTTGCCGTATTATTTATCTAATTAGAATTGCTTTAAAAACCGCAAACAACTTTCTTCAAGCTGCAAAAGTCCTTGCTCTTCAATCGGGAAATGTCCTGCACCTTTTAGCATGACTATCTCTTTATCACACGCTAATCTGTCACAAAATAAGCGGCTTAAAGATACATCTGTCCATGTATCTTTTTCGGGGTGAACCAACAGAAACGGACACTTCTTAAACTGCTCTGGCTCGATTTTGATTTTGGGGTTTAGCATGGTATGGAGAAACGAAATAGGAACGGAAATAC
>Ga0209755_10002658_pt1 | contig 24052 bp, 18 predicted proteins | sample TergutCo191P1_FD_187301 | JGI IMG/M metagenome (GOLD analysis project Ga0209755, IMG submission 187301) | Cornitermes sp. P1 segment gut microbial communities from Petit-Saut dam, French Guiana - Co191P1 (SPAdes) (version 2) | ecosystem: Host-associated > Arthropoda: Insects > Digestive system... | reverse complement strand
AGGATGACTGGGACGGTTATGTGAAACTTACAAAGAGCCTTGGCAGCAAGGTGCAGATTGTCGGCGACGACTTCTTTGTAACAAACACAAAACGCCTGGAAAAAGGAATCAAAATGGGCGCATGTAACTCAATCTTAATCAAAGTAAACCAGATTGGAACTGTTACAGAAACTTATGAAGCTGTTGAAATGGCAAAGAGAGCAGGTTACACCGCAATTATTTCTCACCGCTCAGGCGAAACAGAGGATAACTTCATTGCTGACCTTGTAGTTGGTTTGGAAACAGGACAGATTAAAACAGGTTCAATGAGCCGCACCGATCGTGTTTGCAAATACAATCAGCTTATGAGAATCGAGGATGAACTTTCCGGCATCAGTGAATACGCCGGTAAAAAAGCATTTTATAGCATAAAAGGTTAATAATTGGGACACATGAAACACTGATTAGCACGGATTAAACGGATTAGCGCGGATTATTTTTAAGGTTAGAAGCAACTCTTTCCTTAATTCCGTGTAAATCTGAATAATCCGTGTAAATCCGTGTTCCTTATGTAAATTTCTATGTCAGATCAAATAATACCAATCGATCAATTACTTCCTCCCAAGTTGTACCTTGTTGCTCTCATGGGGCGGCCGATTTTCCCGGGGATTTTTACGCCAATCATGATTGGTAACCCTACCGATGTAAAAGTAATAGAAGACGCTAACGCAGGCGATGGGCTTATAGGGCTTGTGATGATGCAGCATGACACCGACACACCAAGCATTACCGACTTGTACACCGTAGGAACTGTCGCAAAGATTGTAAAAAAAATAAATCTGCCGGATGGCGGCGTAAACATTTTTATTTCTACGCTTAAAAGATTTAAAGTTAAAAAAACACTTAACCCCACTAATCCCATTGTCGCTGCGGTTGAGTATCTTGAAGATGAAGAAGACAATACAAGCGAAGTAAAAGCGCTTACCCGCGCGTTAATTTCCGAGATGAAACTGATAAGCGAAAACAATCCGCTCTTTTCTGAGGAAATGCGCCTTAACATGATTAACATTGATCATCCGGGTAAGATCGCGGACTTTATCGCCAGTATTTTAAATATAGAAAAAGCGGAACAGCAAAAAATACTTGAAGTATTAAATGTGCGTAAGCGCATGGAACAGGTGCTTGTTTTTATAAAAAAAGAACAAGAACTTTTGCGTATTCAAAAAAAGATTCAGCGCGAGATAAACGAAAAGATAGAAAAATCTCAGAGAGATTATTTCTTAAAAGAAGAATTAAAGGCGATAAAAACAGAACTTGGCATGACCACAGACGCGAAAAGCTCTGATTATCAGCGCTTTAAAGACAAGTTTGACGCGTTTAAATTTGAAGGCGAAGTAAAAGAAGCCGTAGACCTGGAAATGGAAAAGTTTTCACTTATGGAACCGCATTCGCCTGAGTTTACTGTTACGCGCAATTACCTTGATGTAATTGCGTCTCTTCCGTGGGGAACGCCTGAACCTGAAATTTTCGAATTAAAAAAAGCGCAGGAGATATTGGAAGCTGACCACTACGGGCTTAAAGATGTAAAAACACGCATTGTAGAATTTTTGGCTGTTAGAAAACTGCGCAAGGATACAAAGGGCTCTATAGTCTGCCTTGTAGGCCCTCCTGGAGTGGGGAAGACCTCTGTGGGAAAATCGATCGCGCGCTCGCTTGGAAAACAATTTTTCCGTTTTTCTGTCGGCGGCATGAGGGACGAAGCGGAAATAAAAGGCCACAGGCGCACTTATATCGGGGCGATGCCCGGAAAAATTATTCAGGGGCTCAAAATAGTAAAAACAAAAGACCCTGTTTTTATGATAGACGAGATAGATAAAATGGGGCAAAGTTACCACGGCGACCCCGCAAGCGCGCTTTTGGAAGTGCTTGATCCCGAGCAAAACAATTCATTTAGGGATCATTATTTAGATTTACCCTTTGATATTTCGAATGTGTTTTTTATTGTTACAGCAAATACCCTTGATACAATTCCGGGGCCCTTATTGGACAGAATGGAAATAATTCAACTGCCAGGGTACATCGATACAGAAAAACTGGAAATCGCGAAACGATATCTTTTGCCAAAGAGCCTGGAAAAAAACGGACTTAAAAAAAATCAGGTTAAATACACAAAGGACAGTCTTTTGCATATAGCGAACTCTTACGCGCGTGAAGCGGGAGTGCGCAACTTTGAAAAAAACCTTGACAAGATTCACCGTAAACTCGCAAAGCAGATTGTTGACGCCCAAGAAAGCACTCCGTTAAATAGTAAGAATGAAGAAATAGAAGTTAACGCCGAAACAGTTAATGAAAAAACATCTGAATATAACGTAAATGAAAAACAAAATAAAATCATGCAATTCAGCATCGATAAAAAACTAATCGAAAAGCATTTAGGTAAACCTATATTCCGTGAGGATGATGTTAAAACGGCTGATAAACCGGGAATGTCAATCGGGCTTGCGTGGACTAGCATGGGCGGAGACACATTAATTATCGAAGCGACTTCGCTTCCGGGAAAAGAAGGCTATACGCTAACAGGAAAAATGGGTGATGTAATGAAGGAGAGCGCGGAGATTGCCATGACTGTAGCGCGTAAGTTAGCTGTTACTCAGTTTGGTATTGAAGCTGAATGGTTTGAAAAAAATCACATTCATTTGCACATACCGGAAGGAGCGACGCCAAAAGACGGGCCAAGCGCCGGCATTACAATGGCAACAGCGCTTTTATCATTAGCGCGCGAAAAAGTTATCGTACCGCGCCTTGTAATGACAGGAGAACTTTCACTTACGGGGCAGGTGCTGCCAATCGGCGGTCTAAAAGAAAAAACAATAGCCGCGCGCAGAAATAAAGCAAAGCATATTATTTTCCCAAAACATAATGAGCGCGATTTAGACGAGATACCGGATCATGTTAAAAAAGGAATTGAGTTTCATTCTGTAGAAAGATTCGACGAAGTACTATCGTTAGCTTTTAATAATTAATTTAGCATCAGGTATTGTGAGCTTGTTCCGGCGGCTGCTCTTCATGAGAACCACTGCGGTAATCAGCGCGCGTTGATGTTAACATATCGTTAAGGCGTATTTTGTAACCCATCGGAACAGCGGCTTCGGCGAAATATAAACCAAGGGCAACCATTTCTTTTTTACCTTCCACAGCTTCGGCGCGGATAAATTTTCCTTTTATTGTAAAAGATTCTCTTGGGTCATTAAAGTCAATACGTATTGAAGATTCTTTATCAAGCAGAAATTTAGCTACTCCCATCATGATAATTTTTACGCCGGAAAACGAAAGGTCTCTTAATATACAGCGGCGCGGCACTCCTTGAATAAAAACCGCAGACTCTGCAGAAAGAATGTTGAGCTTTCGTAAATTGTCCACCGTACAAGGGATTCTGTCGTCTTTGCGCTTTGCCGAATTTACGTTTGCGTCCAAAACACGTCCGATTATTTCGATAAAATCATCCGGCGGACGATTTGAAAATTGAAGCGTAAACATATTAACATCCTGCGTAGCTCCGTAAGGCGCGCTTGCCATGACGCGGGCTCCGACAAAGAATGTTACCGTGTTTGATTCTCCCGGCGGTCTAAAACAAAAACGAAGAGAGACAAAATTATTTGTAGCTTGAAGTTTTGCCAGAATACCTGTTTTTACATTGGCTACTACTTTAGCGCCCGAAAATGACGTGGTATAAACAACGCATGGCCAGAAATCGTTGCCGCATTTAAGGTGTATTTGCTGTGTTAAAAGCCCGGTAACCTGTATCATATCCTTGGTAAAGGTTACATCAATATCTTTAAAACGTTCGTAATAAACATTGATTTTCTGGCTAGTAAGAACTCCCATTTATAATACTATAACCAAAATCATATTATTTTGTCAATTACCGCTTTTACTCGGTATTTAAAGATGATTTTCGTCCTAAAATATCGATTTTTCGCGTTTTTTGCCAGTTTTTATGTTCTTCCCATTTAATTATAAAATGAGTTTTATTTATACATTTTTAAGTATTTTTCAACTTTGTCATTTAATTCGTTCTGGGAAAAAGGCTTGACGATAAAGTCATTTACTCCGAGGTTTGCCGCTTTTTCTTTAATTTCCGGCCGCCCTTCTGTGGTAATAATTATTATTGGTACAATTGCGTATTTTGGCAAAGCTCTAATCATGGGAATAAGCTCAAATCCATTTAAAACAGGCATTAATAAATCCATGAGAATTAAATCCGTATCATTTTGCTGTAAGTATTCCATTACCAGTTCAGACTTGGATAACAATGTAACATTATATTTATTGTGCAGCGAAAAATGTATCGTTCTTAACATGCTTGTAATATCGTCAATAATCAAAATATTTGCCATTTCTTTTTTTTCTTTATCTTCTATTTTTACTTTATTTTCACTGCCCGGATTAAATTGTTTTTCTATACTTTCTATTAATTTCGCGGTATCAAAAGGTTTGATGAAATAATCAGCGGCACCCAGGCTTAAACCTTTTACCACGCTTTCTTTATCATCACGGCTGGATATAAATATTACAGGTATGTTCATAAGCCTGTCATTATTTTTTAATTTTACAATTGTTTCGTATCCGTCCATTTCCGGCATATTAATATCCAGAATGATTAAGTCCGGTTGAATTTTATCTGTTACTTCAAAAAGTTTTTTGGTGGATTCTATAGTATAAATCTCGTAGTATTCACCCAGTTTTCTTTTTAATGTAAACCGGCTGTATTGTACATCATCAACATAAATAATCTTTTTACGCATACCTGAAACAGCGGATGTTGAAATATAATCAGAAATAGCCATATGGTTATTTTATAATATTTTATAGAATATTGTCAATTTATCATCTTGGCGTTTTTTTATTTATCTATTATTATATAAACATGGATATTATCACTCTTGGCGATGAATTACTCAGGCAAAAAGCCGAAAAAATAGATAAGATTGACGATGAAATCAGGGCATTAGCGGTACAAATGTATGAAATTATAAAAAGAGACAAAGGGATAGGGATTGCAGGCCCGCAAGTTGGCGTTATGAAGCGCATTTTTGTCGTTCAAATTGAGGGTGAGGATGAAGGGCGTGTCTTTATCAATCCTTCAATCTTGGAAACATCGGTAACAACAAATAAATACGAAGAGGGTTGCCTTTCAATTCCCGGTATTTACGCGAATGTGATTAGGTCGGAAATCATTAAAATACAGGCATGGAATGAAAAAGGCAGACCTTTTACAATAGAAGCAAGCGGTCTTCTGGCGCGCGTTATACTTCATGAGTACGATCATCTTGAGGGGGTGCTCTTTTTAGATCATCTGCCCGAAAATAAACGTGAAAAATTAATAGAAAAATATGAGAAATCAAAAAAGAAATGAAAGTTTTATTTGCCGCCAGTCCTGCTATCGCTGTTCCTTGTCTGGAAGCGCTTTGTAATATTGATGGTATCGAACTTGCTGGTGTGCTTACTAATCCTGATACAGCGAAGGGCAGGAGCGGAGCGCTTGTCCCGACAGAGGTCGGCGAAGCGGCGGAAAAATTGCTTGCAGGTTCCGGGCAAAATTTTCCTATTCTAAAACCTTTTAAACTTGACGCCGCTGCAAGAGAGCAAGTTGCAGCCTTAAAACCGGATTTGTTAATTTCCTTTGCTTACGGCAGAATTTTTGGTCCAAAATTTTTAAGTCTTTTTCCATTGGGCGGAATTAATATCCACCCAAGTCTGCTCCCAAAATACCGAGGGCCCTCACCCATACAGGCGGCAATCTTAAACAGAGACACAGTAACCGGGATTTCAGTCCAAACGCTGGCGAGGGAGATGGACAGCGGGGATATTCTCGCCGCTGAACAGTTGCAGCTAACAGGAAAAGAAACAGCGCTTTCGCTTTCGGAAACTGTTTCAGTAAAGGCCGCAAAAATGCTGCCCGATCTGTTAAAAAAAATAAGCAGCGGGTCTGTCGAAAAAAAACAGCAAAACCACAGTGAGGCAAGTTATTGTAAATTGTTCTCTAAAGAAGATTCTTTCATTAATTGGAAGAAAAGCGCCTTAGAAATAGACGCCTCTATCCGAGCCTTTACCCCATGGCCTCTATGCAGGACTATCCATAATGGAAAAGAATTAATAATATTAAAAGCATCATTATCAAGTCTACAGGACGCTGTTTCTTTGCAAGGAAAGCCCGGCCAGGTCTTGGGAACAGATAAAGAACATGGTATACTGATAGAGACAGGGGATGGAATCCTCTCTGTTACAGAGCTTCAGTATCAGCAAAAGAAGGCGCTTTTTTGGCGTGATTTTTTAAACGGGGCTCGTGATTTTACGGGTTCACAACTTGAGTAGATTACGAGGAATGTATGGGGTTTGATTTAAGTTCAATAGAAGATTATGTCGCGAGTCATTTGCGAATATTTATATTAGGGGTAGCCGGTTTAGTAGTTTTTGTGGGAATTATCGCGATTTCTGTTTTTTTTATCGCTGTCAACGGCGAAGAGCAAACCATGGTTCCCGATGTAACAGGCAAAGAATTAACCGAAGCCCTGCTTGAATTACAGGTAAAAGAACTTTATCCCCGCCTTCAGCTTCGTTACTCGCAATCTTCCAGAGACAGGGGAATGATTCTTGAACAAGATCCAAAGCCCGGGCAATTTGTAAAAGCCGGCAGACGCATTCGTCTTATTGTAAGCCAGGGCGTAGTAGTAAACAGGGTAGAAAATTTTGTAAGCCGCAATATCGACGAGGTGCGTCTTGATATTCAAACCATTAACGCGACAGCCGGCGGTGTTCCTCTTCTTTCCATAAAAGAACCATTAATGTATCAGTATTCATCAGAAAGCGCCGGAACAATTATTGAGCAAAAACCTGAATACGGAGCCAATATATCAGGCCCTATGGCTCTGGAATTTGTTGTAAGCAGAGGAAGAGAGAATCAATCCATTGCAGTACCCAGGTTAACAGGGCTTTCTATCGAAAAGGCGCTTGAATTAATTTCTTCTACCGGCATTAATTTCTATTTTCTTACAAGAGCAAAAGCGGGAAGCGAAAGCGGCGAAACAGTCGTAGCGCAATTACCTGCCGCAGACTCAACAGCAAATAAAGATTTACCTGTGCAAGTTACAGTAACTCATCCTGATAATCTAGGCGAAAGCGAAGTATTCGGTATTTTCCGTTACACTATACCGCAAAATCCCTACCCTCTATCGGTTCGCCTTGACGCTCAACTTCCTTCCGGTGAACGCCGCCGAATTTTCTCCGTCAATTATTCAGGCGGCGAATTTACAGTGCCGTATAAACTGCCGATTAATTCTGTGTTGATTTTATCGATGCTGAACAGAGAACTATACCGCGAAGCTGTAGGAAACTGAGATAAATTAGAAATAATAAATAAGAAATATGAAAATGATGCAACGATAAAAAAAGGGAACAAGGTTTAAACCTCGTCCCCTTTCAATGTTTGTTCAAACCCAACCGGGTTTTGCGGCAAATTTAAATCAACCTAAGCCTTTTTCCATTTTGTCCAATTGTTCGTAAAGTACCTTTGGCAGATGTTCACCGAACTTGGAATAATGATTCTCTCGTACATCGGAGATTTCTTTCTTCCAGCCTTCGACATCAACCTTTGTAATTTCTGCCATTACCTCTGCGCTAACGCCTGAGGGCGGCTCAATGCTTCCTGGTTTGGGCAGGTTGCCAATCGGTGTTTCTACAAAGTTATCGGCGCCGTCACAGCGGTTAAACATCCACGCAAGTACGCGGCTATTTTCGCCGTAACCCGGCCACATGAAGTGTCCTTCAGCGTCTTTGCGGAACCAGTTAACAAAGAAAATTTTAGGCAGTTTGTCGCCCTTTCCTTCGTCCTGAGCTTTCTTGCCAAGCTTGAGCCAGTGCGCGAAATAATCGCCCATGTGGTAACCGCAGAAAGGAAGCATTGCGAATGGGTCGCGTCTGATTGTGCCGGCTTTAAGATCGAGAGCGGCGGCAGTAATTTCTGAACCTGTGATTGATCCCATAAATACGCCGTGTATCCAGTCTTTGCTTTCGTTTACAAGAGGAATTGTTGACGGGCGCCTTCCGCCGAAAAGGAAGGCCGATATTGGCACGCCTTTTGGATCTTCCCATTCAGACGCGATTACCGGGCACTGTGAAGCTGGTACTGTGAAGCGCGCGTTTGCGTGCGCGATTTCCTGACCCGCGACTGCCTTGTCAGTTTTTGGAGAAGGAACTTTCTCGCCTTTCCAGTTTGTGATTGTGCTGCCGGGAGCGCCGTAACCAATTTGTTCCCACCAGATATCGCCGTCTTCTGTAAGACCTGTGTTTGTAAAGATTGTATTTTTCTTGATCGAATCCATTGCGCTCTTGTTTGAGTGGTCGCTGGTTCCGGGAGCTACGCCGAAGAATCCCGCTTCGGGGTTAATAGCGTAAAGCTGACCGTCATCGCCGAATTTCATCCATGCGATATCATCGCCGATTGTTTCAACTTTCCAGCCGGGAAGGGTAGGAATTAACATGGCGAGATTTGTCTTTCCGCATGCTGAGGGAAGCGCGCCTGCGATATATTTTACCTTGCCTTGCGGGTTAGTAATTTTTAGGATGAGCATGTGCTCAGCGAGCCAGCCTTCGTCACGAGCGAGAACAGAAGCGATGCGGAGCGCGAGGCACTTTTTACCAAGAAGCGCGTTTCCGCCGTAGCCTGAACCGTATGACCAGATTTCGTATGTGTCGGGGAAATGGGAAATGAATTTTTTATTAACATCCGGTTCGCATGGCCAGCCGGTGTCTTTTTCGCCGGAGCCTAAGGGCTTGCCGATTGAGTGGAGACAGGGCACAAAGAAACCGTCAGAACCAAGGACATTCAGAACAGCGCTTCCAACTCTTGTCATTATGTGCATATTAAAAACAACGTAGGGGCTGTCTGTTACTTCAACGCCAATCTTGGCAATGTTTGAGCCGACAGGACCCATGGAGAATGGGATAACATACATGGTTCTGCCTTTCATACAGTCCTTGTACTGAGCCTTCATTTCATCTTTAAGTTTGACAGGATCTGTCCAGTTATTGGTGGGACCGGCATCATCCTTGTTTTTACTGGCAATGAAGGTGCGGCTTTCCGCTCTTGCTACGTCTGAAGGATCCGAGTGGAACCAGTAGCAGCCGGGTCTTTTTTCAGGGTTTAATTTTACGCCAAGACCCGCGTCAACCATGGTCTGTAACATTCTTTCGTATTCAGCTTTGCTGCCGTCGCAAACTTCCACAGAATCGGGGGTCATGAGGGCAACTGCCTCTTCCACCCAAGTCTTCAGTTTCGCGTGTTTTAATTCGTTTAAGTTCATGTTTACTCCTTTTTATCATTAGTTCGATACGTGTCTCATTTATACACTTTTTTTGGCAAATTGTCGAGGGTCGCATACCTATTCCCAAAGCGCTAAAAAAGACTTATATTATAGTATATGGATGATAGAAAAAAACGCATCGAAGACCTCTTGAGGAATAGTCAGGAAAGCCGCTCTTCCCTGGACTCCCTTTTAATAAATCTTGGAGAGACCCTGTATTCACGGTTAAAAGAAGCGCAGCCTGAGTTCGAGGATTTTAACCAATACAACGCTTACTTGCATGATATAGCCGAATCTAACATAGCAATTATTAAAATCGAGGAAAAAAATCGCCGGTTTCAGGAGCTTGAGGACGCTATTAATCATAAGGAAAGCGAAGAAAGAGAGAGAGCCAGAGAAATGTCCGCTATTTACCGCAGACTTGGAAAGGCTTTGCTCGAAAACAGCGCCTACGATGACTACACTTCGCTCTTTAGGGAACAGTCCGATGCCCTTTCCACTAAATTGGGTTCTTTGGAAACCCGTATTGGAGAGCTTGATAACAAAGAAGGCGGCAATGTCTTCTCCTGGATTGGAAAGAGCGCTCAGGGTTTGGTGTTAAGATCTTTCCTTACCAAAGCGCAGGAGAGCCAGGAGCATCTTTATCATGATGTCGGCGAGCGCTACAGTACAAGGGAATCTGTTAACAGGGATGATGAAATAGCAGTGATACTAGCGGAGATTGAGACCTTACGCGGAATTTCCAAAAACGCGATGGATGAGATTTCGTCGTTAAAAGATGAGAAGCGCATTATTTCTGCAAGTTTTGGAATCGAAGGGAACCCGCAAAAGCAAATTATGTCTGTCAAGAATCATATTAATCAGGTGAACGAATCTCTTCGCAACTTGTATAAAAAATTCGGAATGCAGGCGGCCGGAATTGATGATGACATATCGCCTGAGCGAAAATATTATATCGATTCTATTGTCACAGCGGAAGATTCGGAAATTATCGGCAGAGTCGCTAAATTGAATCAGTCTTTAGCGGAAAACGACAGCGCTATAATAAAACTTAAAGCGTCTCTCGCGATTGATGATGAAAAATCAAAGATAGAAAAATACAGAAGGACGATAGAAGACAAGAAAGATAAGATTATCGAATTCGAAAGAAATATAAAAGACTTGGAAGAGAGTGTCCGCGACAGCGAAGCGATAATTCAGGAACTTGAAAAACAATTATAAGGTAATTTTATGCCGGCAAAAAAAACAACAAAGAAAGTAAAAGCAAAAGGAACAAGCGCCAAGGAGACTTCGGCTGCCGCGAAACCTGCAGCAGCGAAGGGTGCAGTGAAAGGGCCGGTTTATGATGAATCAAAAATAAAAACGCTTTCCTCGCTTGAACACATTAGATTGCGTACAGGTATGTACATCGGGCGTTTGGGTGACGGATCCAATCCTGATGACGGTATTTATGTTTTATTAAAAGAAGTAATCGATAACGGCATTGATGAATTTATCATGGGCAACGGCAAGCTCATCGAAACAAAAATTACAGATATAGAAAAGCCCGGCAAAGCAATGGTAAAAATTCGCGACTACGGGAGAGGCATTCCGCTTGGAAAACTTGTCGAGTGCGTTTCTGTAATTAATACAGGCGCCAAGTACAACGATGATGTGTTTCAGTTTTCTGTAGGTCTTAACGGCGTTGGCACAAAAGCTGTTAACGCTCTTTCTATACATTTTAGGGTAGTAGCGATTCGTAACGGTGAATTTGCCGAAGCGATTTTTGAAAGAGGTAAATTAAAAAGCGACCGCAAAGGAAAATTAAAAGATAATTTAAAAGACGGCACTATGGTGGAATTTATTCCTGACCCGGAAATTTTTAAAGATTATCTTTTTAACGCTGAGTTTATAGAAAAACGCGTGCAAAATTACGCGTATCTTAACGCGGGTCTTACTTTGTCGTTTAACGGCAAAAAGTTTGTATCTAACCGCGGATTATTCGATCTTCTAACTGAAGAAACAGGAGAAGACGCGCTTTACCCGCTTGGTTATTACAAGGGCAAACATTCAGCTAACGGTCAGCTTGAAGTTGCCTTTACCCATACCAATAATTACGGCGAAGAATATTTTTCCTTTGTTAACGGCCAGTTTACATCCGACGGCGGAACTCACCTTTCCGCGTTTAAAGAAGGATTTTTAAAAGGGATTCAAACTTTTTATAAGAAAGATTACAAGAGCGAGGATGTGCGCGAAGGCACAACAGCGGCAATTGCCATCAAACTTAAAAACCCGGTTTTTGAAAGCCAGACAAAAAATAAACTGGGGAACTCCGATATACGCGCGTGGGTTGTGCAGGAGGTGCGCAATGCCGTGGAAGACTGGCTGCATAAAAACCCGGTCGCGAGCAAAAAACTGGAAAGTAAAATAACGGCAAACGAAACATTACGCACAGAGCTTAACGCCGTAAAAAAAGAAGCGCGTGATGCCGCAAGAAAAATCGCCCTCAAAATACCAAAGCTTAAAGACTGTAAATACCATTTAGAAGACGGCGATGACGGAGCAGAGTCAACCATTTTTCTTACAGAGGGCGATTCCGCGTCAGGTTCTATTGTTTCCAGCCGTGATGTGCTAAACCAGGCGATTTTTTCCCTGCGCGGCAAGGTAGAGAATGTTTACGGCAAAAAACGCGCCGCGATTTATAAAAACGAAGAACTTTTTAATTTAATGATGGCTTTAGGGATAGACAACGATATCGGCGGTTTGCGTTACGCAAAAATTGTAATTGCGACAGACGCGGACTTTGACGGCTTCCATATACGCAACCTTTTATTAACATTCTTCCTTTCGTACTTTGAAGAACTTGTAACAGCGGGGCATATTTACATTCTGGAAACGCCGCTTTTCCGCGTGCGAAACAAAAAAGAAACGCGTTATTGTTACACAGAAAAAGAACGTGACGAAGCCGCTGCCGCAATCGGCGCGTCTGTAGAAATTACCCGCTTTAAAGGCTTGGGAGAGATAAGCCCCAAAGAGTTCGGGCAATTTATCGGCGAAGATATCCGCCTGGTGCCTGTTTCTGTAAACACATTAAAACAGGTTCCGCAGGTTTTAAATTTCTACATGGGAAAAAATACACCCGAACGCCGCGAATACATTATGAAGAATTTGATTGAAGACGCCGGTTGAGATATTAGTAATTCAACCTAAAAATCGAATCTGGTAGTTTCTAACTCAAGAGTGTCCCATTGTATTGTATTATTACTTGGGGCGATATTTATAAGTAAATCGCTTCTTTCTTGGACACCGTTATATTCAATGAACAAATAATAATCTCCAAAACCGTTCCAGTCCTCTGTATAATAATTATAAAAAATAATGGTAGTAGTATTGTCGCTATTTACAGTATTTGATCCGGAAGCTACATAATCGTCCAAAGTTAAATTGGTGGTTTTAGAAAGCCAAACTTCGCAAAAATGAACATCTTCCGGTATAACGGTAATTGTTATTTTAGTGCTGGTGCTGCCGCTGCCCTTCATAGTTATTTCGTCTGCCAGTTTCCAAATAACATTAGACATATTTCCATGTGGGTCTTCAGACATAACGCCAACGTGGTACGAATCCGCGTTAATTTTATATTTAATTGTTGGATAAGCGCTGCCTGTTATATCACCTGCAGCGATTATTCTGGCAGTAACTTCCTTGTACAGTAAATCAGACGATAATTTACCGCCTCTTACAAAGAATTTATGTTTAACAGGCTGAGTTTCATTTTTATCAGCAGAATGATCTTCTAAATCGACATATATAATATAAGTGTCTTTTCCTGATTCCTTATACGAGGCAGCATAGATAGGGTCGCTGAATTTTCCTTTACTTCCATTTCCGCTTCCGCCGTTAATTCCTTCTTGATCACATCCGGAAAGGAGAATAAAAGCGCACATTCCAATTAAAACAAATTCTTTTACTTTAAAAAATTTAATAAAAACCTCAAAAAAATTATAAATTCGTTAAAAAACCTATTATCAAGATAATGCATCAAAAATACATATGTCAAGGCGTTAAAAGTATTAACATTATACATAGTAGTAAAATTATAAATTTTGTAATTATTTATTTGATTCGTGCGTAAACTCACGGTTAATTTTAATATATTTATTACTATATTTTTTGTCATATTGACAAACGTATAAAAAGGATAGAAAATTTAGAAATAGGAGAAATTGTAACCAAAAGGAGACCTTAAGGTAGCCTTAATTTTTATAACGTTATGGAGAAGATTTATGAAAAAGTTGATTTTTGGAGGGTTTGCGGTACTTTTAGCATTAGCCCTCATTACCTGCGAAGGAGAAACACCGATTATTGGTGATGATGGTGATTTAATTGATGTTGAATATTCTGCAGATGGTCGTTCATTGACTATTTACCTTGAAGGCGGAGTAAGGCAATCAAAATCTGAGCGTGCTTTAACTGTAGACAATGCAAAGTTCGGTCATGATTATTTTGAAGTTGTTTTTTATGCCGCAGCAGACAGAATTGCAAGAGCATCGTGGGAACTTGGCGAATCCGTTGGTGTTAAAAATGTACCAAGAAATATTGATTACTCTTTAACTGGCGTAACGACCGTTGCAGATGGTACTCTTACCGCTCCTGTCTCTGGAAGCGGCTATGCTACTTTATTTGTCGGTAGAAGAACTGATAAAACCCTTCTTGCTGTAGGTCGGCTTGTTAATGTCGATGGTAATGGAACTCCTACTACAACAGTAACAGGAACTTCTAAAACTGTTACTTTTGAAGTTGCGGCTTTAGAAGCGGGTGCAAGATTACTGGCTAATGACAGTGATTCTGCTTTAGCAACAGATACTTTCTTAACTGCGGCTAGGTATGTTGCTACCAATAATGAAGACTACGATGAAATTCTTGCAGCTCATACAATTATCGCAACTAGGTCAATTGGCACAGAGAAGTTTCCTATGTTTGAATTGCCCCCTTACGCTGCTGTTGCATCGGTAAACGGTTCGCCAACTTGCAAAGCCAGTTATACTATAAGTTCAAATGCAGGCAGTGATACAGAAACACAGTTATTTTTTAACTCAATAAGGTTAGCGGACTCTGCAAGATCGGCTCCTAACGCGACAACAGATACCAGAAGAATACCTCGTTATCCTGTTGGAGATAAATATAATTATTTAAAACTTGATTTGTACGACAGCAAGACAACGGTAGTACTTGATAATAATAATACAGGCGCCGCAGGCGTTGCTTTTAACAGGCAAGTTGAATTTTTATTCACCACTACCAATGGTCAAACCGCTGGCTTATTTTCGTTCTATTTTCAAATACCTGTTCTAGCTATAAGTCCTTTAACCCCGGGTAATGTTGATGCTCCTATCACATGGGTCATAAGGTCAGGAAGCGGAACAAGTTTAGTTAGTCTTGATAATGGCAAAGGCGGTTCCGGTAGTTGTATTTTAATGGCATATATGAGCGGCAATATTGATGTTCTTGAAGTTGATTACGAATTTAAAGATTAATTTATACTAGGAGCTAAAATGAAAAAATTAATATTTGTAGGGCTTAGCGCTTTATTAGCCTTTGCTCTTGTTACCTGCGATAATGTGCAGGATGAAAATATAATAATTGGTTCTACTAACGTAGAATATTCTGATGATGGTAAAAATATAACCATTTATCTTGATGGTACAACAGTGCCTGTAACAAGGGCATCGCGTTCCCTTACCGCGGACCTTGCGAAAAAAGCGCATGATTATTACGAAGTTGTGTTTTATCATCAGGCTACCGCCGGTGCTGCGGAAGTAACAAGAGCAGCATGGGAAATTGGTGAAGCTGCCGCTGTTACAAACGTAGTACGCACAGAGACAGGTATTGATTATGTTTTAACCGGCGCCGCGACACTTGCGCCTGATACAGGTTATGCGGTTTTATTCGCAGGCAGAAAGGCCGATAAAACCCTTCTTGGTGTTGGAAGGCTTACTCAAGCAAGTCCGCAAGGAGCAACCGCAACATCAATTACAACAGCAACAACGAAAGTTACTTTTACGGTAGCGTCTTTAGAAGCCGGCGCTCCTAAATATGACGGCACTGAATTTCCTGCAGCGCCCAGTGGAGCTTACAGAGGTTCAAGCTTTCTGACAGGTGACCTAATTGGTAATGATATTGTAAATAAACCTCCTGCTGATCCTGCTGCATATGTAACCGATGAAGACACAGTAACTGCTGTTAAAACAGTTATGATAACCAGGCCCGCTCTCGTAGCCGGAATGAGCTACAGATTCCCGGCATTCGGTCTTAAAAATAAAGTTGATGATCTTACCGGAGCTAATACATTTATTGGTGATGCAAGTGTAAAATTCAAAACCCCTGCATCATATCGTATTGGTTCCAATGATCTTACCGCTACCGGTCTTATTTCGGACGATCGATTTGATACTATTTATTTACCTGCGATTAGAGTAGTTGGTCCTTCAAATCCGGCGTTTGCGGAAAATAAGCTCCCCCGCTTCCCCTTGGCAGGTAACAGGTATTATGAATTTAGAGCGCCTTGGGCAATAAAGACAACTACCGATATGCATCCAACTGCCTATACTGCTGTTGCCGGAGCAGGTGCTGTATTACCCAATCCTATTTATTTTGATATCGAAACTCATGTTGAAAATGACGGGTTTATTTCATTTACGTTTACTGTCCCTGTTTTTGCTCTTTCCAGTTTGGAACCAACCGGTGTAGAAAAACCCGTTACATGGTTTATAAGACCCGGGTTTGGAACCTATTATTACGACTTGGATGATGGAACAGGCGGAGCCGGCGGCTCACTTCTTATTGCCGTTGGTGATGTTAATTACGACTCTATCGAAATTAATGTTAAGCAAATTCCTTAAGTTGATATCACAGGAAATATGGTAGAAGCAGCCATGAATCGTTTAGTTGCAGGATTAATTATTATTCTCGCGTTATTCGTTTTTGGCTGCAGCCAGCCTGTCGGAAGTCTTTCCGATAGTGAAGGCGGCGGCTCTAAAACCACTTATGATTTTTTAATGCTGCGTCCCAACCGTCTGCTCTATGATACTGACGGCGGGATGGACAGCAGGTTTGACCGCAAAAATGATCTGCGTGTTTTTTACGCCGATAAAGACGGATTTAAAAATATCGGTAACGATGATCCAAAACTTATACTTGAAATAGTTCTTAATCCAGGAATGATGTCCGAAAGCACCTCTGAAATTAAAAACGGTTATTTCCCATTTTCTGAACCGGGAAGGCATCTTATTAGGGGAACTTATGAAGGTAAAACCGATGAATATTCTATCGAAGTCCGAGGAGTTCTTTCAAACCCTGGTGACGGCGGCGATTTCTTTGAAATTATCTGGTTATAGTACTATAATATAAAATATGAGAAAAACCGCGTTTATTATCTTTGCCTTGTTGTTTGTTACGGCTTGCCTACCCCTCTTTTCCCAAGTTAGGAGTCCGTCAAAGATATATGTCGCTCCTGTAAGCGGTTATGGTCAACCTGAAGATAATACATTTTTCTATGGTCAAGTATCTTACGAAGTAGTTTTGCAACACCACAACGCCGTAGTATCAAAAAGAGGCAGCCAATATACTCTTAAGGGTTTAATCGAACCCTACACAGGCGAGGTATCAGCCGCCGCTGCCGCGGTTCATATTCCGGATAAAACCCATCCAGTGCCTCCAAGAGCTATTCCGCGGGTGCGAAACACCGGAGACAGGCGCGAATTTTTCTCGTGGGAAGTGGACGGCAATATAATGCTTTACGATTCGTCGGAAGATGTGAATTTGCTGCCCCCTTCCAAGGAGCCTATGCCGGAAAAATTTAATCCGGACGATTTAGAATTTATTTTTTATCTTGCCTTGGTTAATAATAAGACAGACCAATCTATTGGTGAGCAGTATTTGATTTATAAGGTAACAGATAATTCAGTAAGCCGGATTGTTTCTGTTATGGTGGAAAATTTGCTGTCTTTAATTCCGGTTAATTTGGAAAGTGTAGCAAGTAATGATTTCCGCGATAAATGGCTTTTTGTTGACGCAAGCGTATTATGGGCGCCGCGTCTTTATTCAGGTAAATCCGATTCTATCAGCTGGTTAAATTTTGGCGCGGCAGTAACAGCAGAGTTTCATTTTATTGATTTTTTATCTCTGGGAGCCGGTATTCAGTTAACACAGGATTGGGTTGTAGTTGAAAAAGATGTAGAAGAGTATCAGGATTTACTTTTAGAAATACCTTTTACAATAAGATTTGTTATTAAATCCGGCAGCAGTTTAATGATTGAGCCGTACACAGGCATTTACGCAAATATTTCACTTTTAAATGAAACAAAACCTTCTGCTTTCTCCTGGCTGCTAGGATGCCAGATTGGTATAGATATGGGTCCCGGTATGCTGGTTATAGATCCGCGCTTTGCCATGGATTTTTATGAATCGAGCTTAAACACATCCCTGGGATACCGCCGGTATTTATTACAGTTTGGCTTGGGATATAAATTCGGCTTTTTCCAAAAATAAAATACCTGGAACCGGCTCAGTTGACCGCTTTGGCACTCTAATATAAAATAATATAATGGCTTTCATAAAAAACCTTTTCGACAGAAATTTTCTTGAATATGCTTCTTATGTAATTAAGGATAGAGCAATTCCGGATCTTGAAGACGGGCTTAAACCTGTACAGCGCCGTATTCTTCACACACTTTTTGAAATGGACGATGGGAAATTCCACAAGGTCGCGAATGTTTCCGGACAGTGCATGAAGTATCATCCGCACGGAGAAGCGTCTATTAACCCCGCGCTTGTCGGGCTTGCCAATAAAGAACTTTTTATCGAAAGGCAGGGGAACTTTGGCAATTTATATACAGGAGATGACGCGTCAGCTCCGCGTTATATCGAATGCCGCGTAACACCTCTAGCCAAAGATATTTTTTATAATCCTAAACTTACAACATGGACAGATTCTTACGATGGACGCAATAAAGAGCCCGTTCTTTTCCCGGCGAAAATTCCTGTAGTTCTTATCATGGGAGTTGAGGGGATAGCAGTTGGTATGTCTACAAAAATTCTACCGCACAACGCGATAGAAGTTTTGGAAGCGGAAATTGCCTGTCTTAACGGAAAAAAGTTTGATCTTTACCCCGATTTCCCGACAGGCGGTTTTGTGGATGTGAGCGATTATCAGGGAGGCAACGGCAAAGTATTGGTGCGCGCGAAACTTGATACCTCAGACCCCAAGCGCATTTTAATTACAGAGCTTCCATTTGGTTCTACCACAGAAAGCATTATTAACAGCATTGACGCCGCGGCGAAAAACGGGCGTATTAAAATAGCAGATAACGGTATAAATGATTTTACAACCGATAAAGTAGAAATAGAAATTAAACTTGCCCGCGGCGCTTACGCGCAGGAAACAGTGGACGCGCTGTTTGCGTTTACAGAGTGCGAGCAGTCAATTTCTGTCAATCTTCTTGTAATTAAAAACGGGCTTCCTGCCGTAATGACGGTTAACGAAATTATCAAGTATCACGCAAAGCAGCTTGTAAAAATTCTTACAAGAGAACTGGAGCTGGAAAAAAAGGAATTACAAGATAAGCTGCATCTGCGTACTCTGGAAAGAATTTTTATAGAAGAGCGTATTTATAAGGGCATCGAAAAGATGAAGACTGTCAAAGGCGTGCAGGATGCCGTTATTTCGGGCTTTAAACCGTTTTTAAAAGAAATAGGACCGCGCAAAATTACAGATGACGATGTTGAGCATCTTTTACGCATTCCAATCCGCAGAATTTCGTTATACGACATTAATAAAGCCAAGGATGAAATGGACGCGATAAACGCCCGTATAAAAGAAATAAATTCTCATCTTAAAAATATAGTTGCCTATTCGGTTTCGTATTTAAAGGCAATTATCGCTAAAATAAAAGCAAACGAAGAAATCGCGGGCGGCGCGCGAAAAACAATTGTGGGTGAATTTGACAAGGTAATCGCTAAAGAAGTTGTAAAGCGCGATGTCGATTTAAAATACGATATTAAATCCGGCTATCTTGGAACAAATGTGTCCGGGGCAAAAATTGCCGAAGTATCGCCATTTGACAGAATTCTTACAATCCGCCAGAACGGAATGTATACTGTTACGGATTTGGCGGAAAAAGCCTTTGTCGGAGCGAATGCCTGGTTTATTGGAGCCGCGAACAAGGATATACTTTCCAAGACAAACTTTACAATTGTTTATAAAGAGCCGGGAACCGGTAACCCTTGTATTAAGCGCTTTGTTATAGAAACGTGGATTATGAACAAGGATTATTTTCTTGTTCCCGACGGCGCGGAAGTTCTGCACCTTGATATTCGTCCTAAATTTTCTTTTACGGTGCATTATAAACCAAAGCCGCGGCTTAAAGTTTTAGAAGAAACCTTTAAGGCGCAGGATTACAACGTGCGCGGGCTTAAGGCAGGCGGTATACGCCTTGCTACGAAAGAGGCATTGAAGGTTGACGCTAAGTAATATTGGGAGGGATTTAAAATGAAGAATGAAATAGAAGTTAATGAAAAGAATGTATTTTCTGCAGAAGAGCAGAATGAAATTCTTGAAACGATAAATAAACTTGCCGAGAAAAATCGCCATTCGCTTTCCGAAGCTTCAGCCGAAAATACAGTTATTCACGCAAAAAAGAACAGCGCGGTTTTTCCGCTTGTAATAAATATTTCCGCTCTTGTGTTTCTTGCTGTTGGAGCGTTTTTGTTATTTTTCTTTAACGGAAAAACAAACGCAGAGGTAAGAACGGGCAGAGTAGTTTATAACGTAACAGAAAGAGCTCTTATCGATGAAATCCGCAAAGATACGGCGAATAAAATTGCCGCGAAAGAATCGGAAATAAACACAATTGCCGCGCGTCTTGAGCAGGTAGACAATGAACTTTTAACGCTTTATTCAGATAACGAGGAATTAAGCGCGGAACAGCGCGCGGCTCAGACAAGGCTTCTTGCAATGCAGAACGCCTTTCGCGAAGAGCTTGGCATGCTGCAGGATGAAAGATCTTTAATTTTAGAAAATTCCCGCGCCAAAGAAGCGAACCTTCGCTCGCAGATGGAACAAAGGACAAGAGAATTTACAGCGGCTCAGCAGAAGGCTTCCGGTGAATTGGAAGCGGCAATGCGGGAGCTTGAACTGTTAAAGAAAGAAAAAGAAAGATTAGAAGCTTTGGAACAATTATTCGCTGGCGGACTTGCCCTTATAAACGAAAGAGGATCCGCGGATAATGGAGACCAATTTGAATTGATGGCAAAAAATGCTCAGCTTCAGGATAATATTTCGGAAATGCAAAAAACAATTGACGCGCTAAGCACAGGCGGCTCAGGACTTACGAATCGCATTTCTCAGCTTCAGGATCAGATTAAAACTCTGGAACACAACTCGGATGAAAATAAGACAAAAATTTCCGAACTGGAAACAGAAAAAACGAACAACAGCGCAACCATTGCTCAGCTGCGCACCGCGAATACAACTCAAGAACAGGAAATTAACAGGCTTAGGAATCAGGTTACCATTGCGCAGCAGGCGCTTAGGGATATGCAGGCGCTTGAATAATTAAAAGGTTATTTTCTGCAAACGGCGATTAATTTATTAGCAAGGTGATTGTAGGGAATCATATTCCAATCACCGTATATTTCAATTTTTTTAAAGCCTGCCTGCTCTAACAAATCTTTTAATTCAGAAGCAGAGTAGAGCCTTTGGATAAATTCCCTTTCTACCACTTTGCCGTCTTTTATTAATATCCAGCGGTTTTTTAAAAAGGTCCAGGAATCGATACACTCGTATTCAGTTAACATAAAGCCGCCAGCACGCTCGAACCATTCAGCTTCCACAAAGTCACGGGAAATAATTTCCTTGCCCTGTGTCTCAATTATAAAAGTGCCGTCTTTTTTTAAGGATTTATACGCGTTTTGTAAAACTTTTAAATCGTCTTTTTTTTCTTCGAAATATCCAAAGGAAATATATAAATTTACAACTGTGTCAAAGTAATCAGGACGGACAAATTCTCTCGCGTCAGCTTGAATATACTCGATATCAAGATTTTCGTATTCAGCGTCTTCTTTTGCCGTATTTAAAAAACTTTCTGTAATGTCAACGCCTGTTACGGCAAAGCCCATTCTGGCAAACTCGGCGCTCATTCTGCCAAGGCCACAGCAAAGATCAAGAACCTTCGGAGCAGACTCCAAAGGTTCTTTCCATGATTCACTTGGCGTTTCGCCGTAAAGATTGAATTGTGACAGGTGAGTTACTGCGTCGGCAACGGCCGGTACTTCCAACCAATGAGCATCGTCGAACATAATGGGAGCAAAATGCTCCCAAAAGCTGACATCCTCAAACCATTGCCCCTGCGGCGAAGCTTCCAACACCTGTTTTAGGCGACAGAGTTTTCTGTCATTGGGTTTAGGTATCCGGTCTGAACGCAGATATTGAATAAATGCCTTGTAATGGTTTCTTCGGTCGTTTTAATGCTTCCATTGTTGTTACGAGTAAAACGAACGAGATATTCGCTGTCTGTTTCCTTAAGAATATCAATGTATTCTGTATTTCCCGGTAAACACTTAATGCTATAACGTTTCATATTTAAGGTATCGGAATGAATAAAACCCTACTTGAGATTATCTTTATTTTTTTTTACAATATAAAGCATGAAAATACGGTTAAAAATGATCCTTGTTATCCTGCCGTTAATCATCGTTCCCCTGTTTTTGGCGCAAATATCCTCATATTTTAAGGCTGTAACAGGGACAACCCGCCTTGCCCGTCAGCTTTTGGGCTTTAAACTCGGAGAACTTGAAAAATACGCGAACAACCAGTGGTCGCTTTTGGTAGAAAATAATTTCGCCGGAAGAAAGGACATGGTGGATGCCGCCAAAAAATCGCTCGAGCAATTCGGACAAAGCATACTTTTAAGCGATACAGAAATAATTTTTGCGGTGGACAATGAAGGCAGCCTCGCTATGTCGACATCTAATCTTGGATTGCTTGCCGGCGAAAAGGTTCCTTTGCTTAAAATGCTGATTGCCGAAAACCAGGGCTTGCAGACAGCGGAAATTGGCGGAGAGAAGCGCATTTTTCAATCTTTTTATTTTACTCCTTTTAACTGGCATATTTTGATCAGTGAACAGGAAAAGGTTTTTTTTAGTGATGCCAGAAATATCGCGGTTCAGACAATTATTTCTCTTGCGGCAGCAGTATGCGTGGCTGTTTTTCTTTTAATATTGATAACACGCCATCTTACAAATCCGCTTGGCAGAGTAGTTCAGGGTATGGAAAAAATAATTGAATCTGCGGATTTTTCTTCCAAGGTAGAGCCTGAGTATAACGACGAGACAGGAAAGCTCGCCAATACATTTAATAAAATGACAGAAGAGCTAGACAGGGCATATTCGCAAATTAAACGTTATGCTTTTGACGCTGTTCTTGCCGGAAAAAAAGAAGAGCGCATACGCCATATCTTCCAAAAATATGTTCCAAACGATGTAATAGAACGTTTCTTCGCGTCACCCGAAAAAATGCTTGTAGGCGAAAATCGCAAGCTTTCTATTCTGTTTTCTGATATTCGATCTTTTACAACAATTTCCGAGGGCATGGATCCCGGCGATTTAGTTACTTCTTTAAACCGATATTTCTCAGGTCAGGTAGACATTATTTATAACAGAAAGGGTATTGTAGATAAATACATAGGCGACGCGATCATGGCATTTTGGGGCGCTCCCGATAAACACGAAGACGATGCGCTGCAGTCAGTTATATCCGGGCTTGAAATGATAGACGCTGTTCAAAAATTTAATGTGAACCAGAAAAAACTTGGCAAGTGTGAATTTCAAATCGGCATAGGGCTTAATTACGGCGAAGTTACTGTCGGCAATATCGGAAGCGAACGCAAGATGGATTACACTGTAATTGGCGATGCTGTTAATCTCGCTTCCCGCATGGAAGGGCTCACTAAAACTTACCATTCAGAGATTTTAATTTCTGAATCTCTCTTTGAAGAACTGCGGACATCTTCACCTAACTCCGGGTTAGCTTACAGGCTTCTTGACACAGTCGCCGTTAAAGGGAAAACAAAGGGCGTTAGAATTTTCACTGTTAAAAAAGCGCTCTCTGCCGCCGAACAAAAAGCCTGGCCTATTCATAATCAGGGAATGAAGCTTTACTACAACCGCTCTTTTAGTGAAGCCGCTGATAAATTTAAAGAGGCGCTAAGTATATTGCCCGGCGACTTTAACGCAGATAATCTTTACAAAAGATGCACGGATTACGCTTCCAATCCGCCGCCCGAAAACTGGAACGGCGTGGAAGTAATGAAAACGAAGTAAAGAATTGTAAAGAGAAGTTTTCTCACGGATCCGCAAACCGAAGGTTTGAAGGAGAGCACGGAGGAATTATTTATTAAGACGTATTACTGCGGCATTATAATAATCTTTTTCCAATTCTATTCCAATGAATTTTCTTCCATTCAAAATCGCAGCTTCTCCTGTTGAACCAACGCCCATAAATGGATCTAAAACTGTATCACCTTCGTTGGAAGCTATTTTAATAAGATGCGACAGCAGTTTAACAGGTTTTTGTGTAGGATGATTCGGTTTTTTTAATCTTTCTGGCGGCATGCAAATAGGAGATTCAAAAAAATTATGCATTTCAGTTTGTTTTCCAAAATTCCATGTATGCCCCT
>Ga0209755_10002657_pt1 | contig 24067 bp, 19 predicted proteins | sample TergutCo191P1_FD_187301 | JGI IMG/M metagenome (GOLD analysis project Ga0209755, IMG submission 187301) | Cornitermes sp. P1 segment gut microbial communities from Petit-Saut dam, French Guiana - Co191P1 (SPAdes) (version 2) | ecosystem: Host-associated > Arthropoda: Insects > Digestive system... | reverse complement strand
GTATGGCAGAAGAGACAGCAGCGGAACAAACAATTACGGCTTCTCAGCCTTGCCCGCAGGAAAATCCCCCGAATCACCGCCGTTTTCCTGTGATCCCCCAGACCCTATGGCAGTTTGTTCCGCTCCTGCTCCCGATGGCAATTTTGGCGCAACTGCCTGGTGGTGGAGTTCAACTGAATCAGACGCTGAAAATGCGTATAGTTTGCATATTGGAAGCTGGAGCGATGTTAATAATGCAAGTGTAAAGAATTACGACAAATCACACAAAATGTCTGTTAGGTGCGTGGAGGATTAAATGCCTAAAAAACTCCTAATTTCCATATTTCTAGCCTTCATTTGCTCCTGTTCCTCAAACGACAGCAACGATGAGAGCAGCAGGTTCGTTTTTTTTGGCTCGTGATTTAAACGTCAAAATTATTTCTAAACAACCAATCTTCCTTTAGTAAGTACTTATCATAGCCCAATGTATTTTCTACATTTCCCAACACCATGCGAATTCTATTCCTCCTCCCTGCCATTGCCTTTGCTGCATTTTACGGCAATCAAAGCGCTGTGAAATGGAAAAGCGCAGAGACGGAGCATTTTTCGGCGCACTACCCAGCAGAGCACAGGGAACGTGCGGAAACAGCAGTTACTTTTGCGGAAGGTATTTATGATACGCTTGTAAACCGCTATAAAATAAAACTGCCCGGCAAAGTTAATTTGGTTTTCGACAATGCGCTGTTCAGCAATGGCGAAGCAAACCCTGTGCATAATTCTATGTATATTTGGTTCACAAATTGGGATATTAAAACAAGGGGTTCACATTCCTGGATTAAAAATGTTGTTACACATGAATTTGCCCACTTGATAAGCATGCAGAACGGGAGCAAAACACCTTTACCCTGGATTCCGGCTTTGCAAATTTCCAAGAGCGATTTTTTAAACGAGAAAAACAGATTCGGATTAGCAACTTACATTCCATTTATGATTCAACCGTTCTGGTTTGCAGAAGGCACAGCTCAATACGAAAGCACCAGAATGGGTTTTGATTCGTGGGATTCGCATCGTGATATGCTTTTGCGAATTGCGTTTTTGGAAAACAAGGTTTTGCCTCTGGAGTTTATGGAAGATTTCAGCGAGCAAGCTTTGGAAGCAGAACTTGGGCCATATACTCAAGGCTTTGATTTAGTTCGCTACATTGCAGAAACCTATGGAGATAATGCAATTCCGGAATTGTGGCAAGATATGGGAAAAATATCCAACCTTACTTTAAGCGGAGCACTCAGCAGCAGATTCAATATCACGGAAAAAGAATTATACAAAAACTGGAAAAAGAACAGGCTTGAGCATTATGAAAAAGTTTTTGCCTCGCTTGACACACTTGTTACAGGGCAAAAAATAACAGAAGATGCTTTTTACCACGATTTTATTTCTTTGACAAACGGCAGCCTTTACGGTTTATCAAATTTCGGAGATGATTTTTTTGAAGGAGGCGTTTTTGAATACGAAAATTCGGATACTCTTCTTGTTGAGCCGTTTAAAAAATTCAAATTGAAAAAGCCATATCTCTCGCAGGGAATGTCTGTTCGGCAAACGCCGGAAGGACTTTTGTTAGCTTACGTAACTTACCAAAACAGAGATAAAAACGGAAAGCCGTATTTTGACATAGCCATAACAGACACATCCGGCAATAGCCGCACAATCACAAAATTTGCAGATGCAGTTTACCCGGATATTTCGCCGAACGGCAAGCAGGTAGTTTTTGCAAGACGAGAATCAAACGGCACAAGATTTTATTTATCTGTTGTGAATATTGACGGCGGCGACTATAAAGACATCGTAACGCCACAAGGCAAGGAATTCAACATTTACAACCCAAAATTCTCACCCGATGGAAAGCAAATAGCCTACAGTTATTTCAATGGAACAAAACGCAAAATCGGAATCGCAACAATTGAAAATAAATCAGGAGAATCCTTTAATCATGTAAATAATGGTTCGGATGTTCGCGACCCAAACTGGTCTGCCGATGGCAAAGAAATTTATTTTTCATCCGATGAAACCGGAATTTTCAATATATATAAAACAAACTTGCAAACAAAAAAAACAGAACGAATAACAAATGTTATGGGTGGCGCATTTTCACCTTTAGCAGACACTAATGGTTTGTATTATATTGGGTATGATAGAGATGGATTTTCCATATATAAAGTGAAGAGTGGAGAGTGGAGAGTGGAGAGTGGAGAGTGGGGAGTGGAGAGTGAACAAATAACTCTCAACTCTTCTGAAATCTCCTTCGCTAACGCAGAGCGCAATTACATACCAATTCCTCGAATGCCAATTCTTGTCCCACTATTTGCTCTGGAAGACCGGTCTGCGGATTTTGGCGCAATCAACGCAGGAATAATGGTTCCGAAAGCCGGGCTTGCATTTGGCTTGAAAGACCCGCTCGACAAAAATTTCTTTCAAATATCCGTTTTGCAGGAAATAGGCCGGTTCGGCGAAGACAGCCAGAGCGATTTGTTTGCAGGCTTGGAAAACCGTAGCTTTCCTGTTACGCTTAACCTCGCTTTTATGCGAATGAACACAACATCAAAAGACACCGTGCGCTATGAAGATCCTCGCAGCTACAACGATTCAATCGCTTTGAGCGAAAATGCATCCGAACTTTACAACGCATTGTTTTCTGCTTCTTATTCTATTTTTAAAAAAGGAGATTCTCTAACAGCATTTGCTTCTTACGATTGGGAGGCTTTTAATCTTTATCAGGATAATTTCAAGTGGGATTACCATAAAAGATGGCAGCTTGGCTTAATCGCAGGTTTTTCCGTTCAAGATAGCTTATTAGCTTTGCAGGGCCTTTATTCATTTTCAAATTCGGATTTATTCAGGCCAGGAACTTTTGCCGAAAGTTTTACAATTAAAGAAGGTGGAATTATTTCTCCGCATTACAGAAATTTTACTTTGCACGAATGGGCATTTTCCGCAAACATTTTGCTGAACAATCCGTGGCAGCAGAATGGCAAGCTTTCGCTTTCGCTTTTTGGCAACGGAATTCTGAATTGGCAAAGTGCCGATTCGGATACTTTGGATAATTTTTATTTGCATCCGCTGGTTATGGATGGTTACCCTATTTTGGAAAGCAGCGAAAGTTATTTTAGGCAAGGGACAGGAACAGTTTTAGCAGAAGCTCGTTATAAATTTCCCATTTACAATGAGTTCAGAAAAAGATTTGGAATTTTCACAACAAGAAATTTAAACGTTTCGCCTTTTGCGCAAATGGGCAGTGCTTGGGAAAAGCATCCGTTTCCGGCGTTGAAGCAAAGGGAAAATCTGTTGCGGAGTTTTGGCATAGACTGGGCTTTTGAGAACCGCTTGTTTTATAATGTGCCGTTCAATTTTTATTTCGGGGTAGCAAGAGGGCTAGACGCACCAAAAGACACTCGGATAAAAATTAGAATCGGAGCAGAGTAAGTGAGAATTGCGCTTTCACTCGGCCTTTAATTCTCTCGTCATTAACATATCTATTGCATCTTGCGGTTTTTTTTGCTCAAACAGCACTTCGTAAACAGCACTTACAATTGGAATTTCAACCCTGTATTTTTTAGCAAGAGCATACGTGCTGCGTGCAGTGGGAACGCCTTCTGCCACCATTTTCATTTGCGCAAGAATTTCATCGAGCTTTTTGCCTTTGCCTATTTGTTCGCCAACAAAACGATTTCTGCTATGGCGCGACATGCAGGTCACAATCAAGTCTCCCATGCCGGCAAGACCTGCAAAAGTTCTTGGGTTTGCACCCAAAGCTTCGCCGAGCCTGCAAATTTCTGCCTGTCCTCTTGTTATTAAAGCAGCCTTTGTGTTATCGCCAATTCCAACTGCAAGCCCGTCTGTAATGCCACAGGCTATGGCTATAACGTTTTTAACGCTGCCGCATAACTCAACGCCAATCATATCGTGAGATGTATAGACTCTGAGTGTTTTGTTGCTAAAAGTTTCCTGCACTATTTTTGCGCAAATTTCGCTTTTGCTCGCCACAACTATTGCTGTGTAAACATCTGTAGCTACTTCTTCGGCGTGTGTTGGGCCGCTAAGTGTTGCAACTTCTTCATCGGATACCCAGTTTATGTTTGACAAAATTATTTCGCTCATTCTTTTTAATGAATGTTCTGCAATGCCTTTTGTTGCATTGACAATCAAAGGTATTTTTTTCGGCACATCGCACTGGCCAAGCTGTTTGGTTGTGTTTTCCATAAATTCGCTCGGAACTGCCGTAACAAGCATATCGGCGTTTTCTATTGCAGCCTGCATTTCAGTGTTATAAATAAACTCGCTCGGAAGTTTCACACCCGGAAGTTTGTCTTTATATTCCCCTTCTTTTGCCAAAAGATTTGCTTCTGCCAAAGATGGAGTCCAAAATGCAACTCCATGTCCGTTCTCGTGCAAAACCTTCCCGAGGGCAAGCCCCCAGCTACCTGTCCCTAAAATGGAAACTTTCATAGTAATGAATATAGAAATTTCCTACATTATCCGAAGTGTTCCGCATATTCTTTTTAATAATGGCTTTAACTGTAGCTTTTGCCAAAGACTGGGCTCACTATTCCGGGCATAGCGATGTTCGCGATGTTGCGCTTGCGGGAGATGGAACTTTATGGGAAGTTTTTGCATGGGGTGTGCAGGAACGCATTCCAAAAGGGCATATAATATCCTATGTGCCTGGGAATGATGGCCTTGAATCTTCAGATTTTGTCCAGGTTTTTGCGTTACCAAACGGGAATGTAATAGTAGCATCAAAAGACGGAACACTCTCTCAGAAAAAAAAGAATTCCAACAAATTCGAAACTATAAACTTTTCTTTTATTGAAAAAAAAAGAAACCTAGAGCATGGCTTGGGCAAGCTGAAAGATAATATTTTAATTCTGCCTTTTAATGGTGCTTTGACTTTTTTTGATTATTCAATAAACCGTTCCGTAATAACAATTTTGCAAATAGGTTCAAGCTCGCTTGATGAACACAGAATTGAGCGAGTGGCTGTAAAAGACAATAATATTTGGGTTAAACTTGGTTCTTTTATCTGGACAAGGCAAATAAACTGGAAAGAAATTCATAAAGATAATTTTTTGGCCGACCCTACAACATGGGCTTTGGCAGATAAAATACCTTTTGACGAAGAACCGAAGCCATCTCCTTCGGTTCATTACTCCAGTTTGTATTTCCCTATGGAAAGAGTAAAGACTATTTCTTTAATATCCGGCGAAAGCGTACTTCTTTGGGGAAACAGTTGTGAACAGTTTTCCAGAATAAAAAGCAAACAAGACGTATCACATTTTGAAGCCAACCCGAGCGATTATGGAAACGATCAAAATTCCTACCTCACAAAGTCGCTTGTGATGCACCCAAATGGAAGTTTTGCTGTGGGAATGTGGGGTTCCGGAATAATAACTTTTGGCGCTAACAATCAAAAAATCGAATGGTTTCATTCTACAAATCCAAGTGGCTCATGTTTAACCGGCTATAGAGACGGCGAGGATTATACAATAACGCAGGGACTTGCTCTTGTTCCGGACTTTTCAGGTTATGTTTTTTCCTATATAAGCCAGAACAATTATGGGTTTGGTTTTTTGGATAACAACAGCAATTCTCTACAGTGTGTAAAAACATCGGAAGCTTCTTCTTCGGCTGCTTATTCCGTTATAGTTTTGGAAAATAACATCGGAGAATGGGAAATTTATGTGGCTTGGAGAAGCAATATGTCCTCAAAAGACGGTGGCGTTGATTTTTATAAAACCAATCCAAAAAACTTTTCTCCGATTTTGCAAAAAAAATGGGCTTTGCCTTTTGGTTCTCCAATAGATTTTGCCGTAGACAGCAAAGGAATTTTATGGGCGGTTTCTATATCAAAAATATTCTATTTGGATAAAAAAAATAGTGAATGGGAATGGAAAGAACCCGATTATATTCGAGGTTTCAGCAGCAGCGCAATTTCTTCTTTAGAAACAGACGCTCGGAATGGTTTATGGATTGGTACTATCGGTGATGGTGCATATTTTCTTTCACAAACGAACAACTCGCCGGACAGTTTAACTGCAAAACAATTCAAGGTTAAAGAAGGGCTTTTAAACGAGATTGTTTACGATATAGCAATAGATACTATAAAAGGCAATGTTTATTTTGGACACGAATTTGGATTTAGCGTTTATTCCACCGCTTTGGTTCGCAGTGGCGCAGGTTATATGCAAAGCGGCGCACCTAAAACAATAGTTTACCCAAACCCGTTTCGCCCAAGCCTGCATAACACGCTCACTATAGACTACATAAGCGAAAAGTCTTCCGTATATATTCTGGATTCCTTTGGCAAGCGTGTAAGATTTTTCAGCGGTAGCGATTTAAAAGGCGGTGCTGTGCGCTGGGACGGAACAAACGAAAGCGGGCGTCTTGTTGCGCCGGGGCTATATCACTACATAGCCGCAGACGGAAAAAAAACTGTTAAAGGTAAAATTCTTGTTGAAAGGTAAGGGCATATCGGGCAAAGAATGTTGCGTTTCCGTTGAGCTTTTGAACTCAAACACAAGCGGAATTTGCTGGTTTCCCGGTGAAAAAAATCCAAAAGATTTCAAAGTTGTTTATGAAAACAGAACAACCGTTTTAGTGCACACATCAGGAAAAAGAATAGCAGGTGTAGAACACCTAAGCGCAGCATCTCTCGCTTTTCCAAACTGTGAATTCGCCGTTTACGCAGACGAACTTCCGCTATTGGACGGCAGCGCAAAAATATGGATGTATGAATTAAATAATTTTGCTAAACCTTCAGAAAAAATAGATTTTTATAATTCAAGCCCTATTGAAATAAAAAAAGACAACCGATATTTGAAATTCACCCCAGGCCAGGAATTGGAAATCCAATATACAATAAACCGCTTTGGCTATGAGTTCACCGCATGCGCAAAAATTCCTGATGATTTGGAAAAAGTGCTTTTAGCCAGAACATTCATTTTTGAACAAGAATTGCCAAGCGCAAAACTTTCCGAAGATTTAAGAGGTTGCGGAGTTCTTTTGCCGCACGACAAATTACGTTTTGAAAATGAACCGGCATACCATAAAATTCTGGACTTGCTCGGAGATATAAGCCTTTATTCAAATGCTTTGCCTCTAGGAAAATTTACAATATACAACGGCGGCCACGAATTGCATCACAGAGTAGCCGAGCTAGTGCGGTAGTCAAGCGACTACCATGGCAAATTGCCTTTCACTCGGTTTGCTACTTCTTCAATCGGCACCATTTCCATTTCTTTTCGGCTGCGCAATTTCCATTCCACCTTGCCTTCTGCCAATGCTTTTTTGCCTATGGCTATGCGAATTGGAATTCCCCACAAATCGCCGTCTTTGAATTTAACTCCGGGGCGCTCGTCTCTATCGTCCACAAGAACTTCAATGCCCTGTTCGGTCAATTCATTTTCCAATTGCTCGGATATTTTCAAAATAGCCTCGTCACGTGCTATCTGTACAATAAGAACATGGAAAGGCGCAATGGAGAGCGGCCAAATAGGGCCAAAATCGTCGTGGCTATTTTCCACAACGCTTGCCATTAAACGGCCAACGCCAATTCCGTAGCAACCCATTATGGCGGGTTTAACTTCGCCGTTTGCATCAGTAAAAACGCAACCCATATTTTCGCTGAATTTTGTGCCCAGCTTGAATATGTTGCCAAGTTCAATGCCTCTGGTTTCCGTGAGCGGTTTTTCGCATTTCGGGCAAAGGCTGCTTTCTTTGGCCTCTGCTATGTCTGCTGTTTCAAAGCTTGCGAAATCACGTTTTGGAACGCAATGCTTGTAATGGTAACCTTCTTCGTTTGCGCCAACAATCAAATCTGAACTTTCTGCAGCACCTATATCTAGAATTATTCTGCAGTCTTTCGCATTTATGGGGCTTGCATAACCGGGCACCATTGCGCTTGCTTTAATGAGTTCTTCGGATGCAGGAACTAAAACCTTGCTTTTTAAATAATTGCGAAGTTTTGTTTCGCTAATATCCAGATTTCCCTGAACAAGAGCCACTACTAATTTGCCTTCAACATCGAAAAACACGCACTTACCGGAGTTTTCCGAATTTGCGTTTAAAAATCCGCACACCTCGTCGATTGTTTTTTTGTTAGGAGTTGCGATTTTTTCTAACTCTTTCGCCGGTTGCCCATTTGTGGGAGTGCGAACAAATTCTGCAATTTCACGATTGGCCTGGTATCCGCAATGTTTGCATATTATTAAATAATCTTCGCCGTTTGGCGTGTCCAGCATAAATTCGTGGGCTATTTTTCCGCCCATTATTCCCGGGTCGGATTGCACTATTACAGGTTCTATTCCGACTTTGCGAAAAATTCTTTGGTAAACTTCGTATTCTTTTTCGTAATGCAAATCTAAGTCTTCTGCCGAAGCGTGGAAACTATAGGCATCTTTCATTTCAAATTCACGCACTCTTATTAAACCGCCTCGTGCTCTGGCTTCGTCTCTGTATTTTGTTTTGAACTGGTAAAGCATAAAGGGCAGTTGCTTGTAACTTGAAAGCACGTAACGTGCCATGTCGGTTATTGCTTCTTCGTGGGTCATTGCAAGAACCATATTGTGGTCGTTGCGGTCTTTGAACCTCAAAAGTTCATCGCCTATTGCCTGGTAACGGCCAGCCTCACTCCAAAGCTCGGATGTTTGCACAACAGGCAAATCTGCCTCCATGCCGCCGATTGCATTCATTTCTTCTCTTATTATGCTTTCAATTTTGCGGATTACTCTTAGCCCCAGAGGCAATATGCTGTAAATACCCGTTGATAAAGGCTTTATGTAACCTCCTCGCATTAAAAATATGTGGCTCGGAAGTTGCGCATCGCTTGGGGTTTCCCTAAGCGTTGTGTAGAAGAAACTAGATAGCTTCATTGTGCTGGGTTAGTTTTTCTTCGCTAGCCACTATAGATAGCTTGTCTTGTTTAAACTTGTTCATAGCTATGGTTGTAGGCTTTTCTTCAAGCTGGATAAAACCCTGATATGCCTGGTTGTTTATGAACCTGGATTCCTTGGACATCATAACTACGGCTTTGAAAGATGAACCTTCGCATTTTTTGCTGGCGTAAATATCGTCCAGATAAACTTTTTGGTCTAGCATTATATACCTCTCTGCATTGTGGGTTGTAATATAGAAAATTCAATATTTGTATATTGGGAATATGAGAATAGGAATATTGACTAGTGGTGGCGATTGCGCAGGGCTTAACGCTGTTATGTGCGGGTTTGTGAAAGCTATAACGGCTGTTGATCAGAAAATTGAAATCTATGGCATAAAAGACGGCTATGGCGGGCTTATAAACCGTGAATATCGCCAAATAAAGCCGGAAGAGTTTTCCGATATTTTAAAAATTGGCGGCACAATTTTAGGGACATCACGGCAACCGTATAAAAAAATAATACAAAAAGAAAACGACAAAGCCGACAAAATGAAAGAAAATTACCGCAAAATGGGATTGGATGCTCTTATTGTTTTAGGAGGGCAAGGCACGCACAAAACCGCCGCATTTTTGTCCGGAGAAGGGCTTAATGTTGTAGCTTTGCCAAAAACCATAGACAACGATATTTGGGGAACAGATTTCACTTTCGGGTTTCATTCTGCCGTGAATGTTGCAACGGAATGCATAGACAGAGTGCAAACCACTGCGGCAAGCCACGGGCGCATAATGCTTGTGGAAATAATGGGCAATAAGGTTGGTTGGCTAACGCTTTACGCAGGTATTGCAAGCGGTGCAGACATTATAATAATCCCGGAAATACCCTATAACATAGATGTTATTATAAAAGCGGCAGAAGCTGTTGAAAAACAAAAAGGCTTTTGCGTAATTGCCGTGGCGGAAGGTGCTATGGACGCTTCCGAAGTTTCGCTTACCAAAAAGGAACGCTTTCAAAAACGTGCCGAGCGTGGCGATGTAACGGCATCTAACAGAATAGCAAAAGCCATAACTGATAAATTAGGCATTGCAACCAAAGTTACTGTTCCCGGACACATACAGCGTGGCGGCAGCCCAAGTGCTTACGACCGTGTGATTTGCATGCAAATTGGAGCTTATGCGGCAGAGCTTGTTGCAACAAAGCGCTTTGGCGTAACGGTGGCCTTGAACGGCGATAAAATAGTTGCCAACAATCTTGCGGATATTGCCGGAAAAACGAAATTCGTTCCGCCCATGCACGAGTTGATTTGCACGGCCAAAAATATAGGAGTTTCATTTGGAGATTAAAAATGAACAAATTTATCAGAAAAACATTTATTAACCGTGAATATTCCTGGCTCCAATTCAACGAACGAGTGTTGGAAGAGGCGTATTCCCAAAATAATCCGCTTTTGGAAAAATGCAAATTTCTATCCATATTCACCAGCAACCTTGATGAATTTTTTATGGTTAGAGTTGGCAGCTTGTTCAACGAATTGCTTGTTAACCCGGCGGCAAAAGAAAATAAAACCGGGCTTACCCCAAGCGAACAACTTGATGGTGTTTACAAATACACAAAAAAACTTTATGAAATGCGAGCAAAAACCGCAAAGAAAATTTTTTCAGAACTGAAAAAAGAGGGAATAACAATTAATAATGCAAGATTGAAAGATAAAAAAGCTGGCAAAAGATTTGAAGAGTATTTTAAAAAAACAATGCTGCCTTTGCTGAACCCTATAGTTTTAGACAGCAAACATCCTCTAATACATTTGAGCAATCTTAGAATGTGCGTTATTCTTCATTTGGAGTTAAACGGAAAAAATTTCTTCGGCATATTGCCTGTGCCGAGCAAATGCGATAGATTGATTGAAGAAAAAGACGAGAACGGCTTTAGGATTATGACATCAGAAGATTTGGCTTATTATTTTGCAGACAAAATTTTTGCAAAATACAAAGTGTTAAATAAAGCTTTGGTTAGATTAACACGCAACGCAGATGTTGATACCGAAGTGTATTCGGTGGACTATGAATCGGAATTTGATTTTTCAAAACTTTTAAAGCGAAAGGTAGATTCTCGCACGCACCTTCCGTCTGTGAGGCTTGAACTCAGCAACGCTAACAAAGCCATCAGAGATTTTTTGTGCAAAAACTTAAACATAAATTCCAATCAATGCTTTACGGTTCGGTATTTTTTTGATTACAAATTTTTATTTTCAATAGATAAATATTTGCCGCAAAACAAAGTTGCAGAACTCAAATATCCGCCGTTTCGCGGAAGGGTTGTTCCGTTCTCAAAATCCAAGTCCGTGCTCAACAGCGTGCTGGCTCGCGATCAGCTTTTGTTCTATCCGTTCGACAGCATGGATACATTCCTGGATTTGCTGGACAATGCAAGCATGGACTCACGTGTTGCCGGCATAAAAATCACTATTTATCGTTTAGATACGCAATCCAGAATTATTGAGGCACTTCGCCGTGCCAGCCGAAACGGAAAAGATGTTACGGCTGTTATAGAGCTTGCCGCACGTTTTGATGAGGAAAATAACCTGCATTTTGCCGAAATACTCAAAGATGCCGGTTGCACTGTAGTTTACGGCGTTGGCAATTACAAAGTTCATTCAAAAATAATGCTTATTGTTTTGCAAGACGGCGAAAATATTTCTTACATAACTCATCTCGGCACGGGAAACTACAACGAAAGCACCTCAAGGCAATACACAGATTTGAACATAATTACTGCAAATTACGAAATAGGTTCCGATGCGGCAGACTTTTTCCGCAACCTTTCCATGGGTGATGTGCATTTCAAGTATTTCAGGTTGCTAGTTTCTCCTTCAACGCTTAAAGAAGGTCTTTTGCAAAAGGTAAAGGAGCAAACCGCTTTGGCCAAAGAGGGAAAGCCTGCGAAAATAGTGTGCAAAATGAACAGTCTAACCGATATGGATTTTATAGAGGAATTCATTCGTGCCGGAGCGGCCGGTGTAAAGGTTCAATTAATTGTCAGAGGCGTTTGCTGTTTGCTGCCCGGCGTTCAGGGCAAAACCGATAACATAATGGTTAAAAGCATAATAGGACGTTTTTTGGAGCATAGCCGCATTTACAGTTTTGGCGCAGAAGAACCGGAAATTTACATTTCCAGCGCAGACTTAATGACTCGCAACACAGAAAAGCGCATAGAAATAGCCACGCCGGTAATCGACGAAAAAATCCGCAACAAGCTATGCAAAATCCTGGATGTTATTCTTGCCGATAATGAAAAATCAAGCTATTTAACCGCAGAAGGAAAATATACAAGAAAGCAAAAAGCCGGCCAATCAAGCCAGCAGTTCTTTATTGAAAATGTGATTTGCTAAACCGGAAAAATTTAGGCGTTTAAATACCAGCTGCCTTTTTTAACTGCTCTTTCAACGATTTTGCGCCTGTGCCGCCTTCAATATTGCGGCGAGAAACGGAATATGCAAATGTTAATTTTTTGCGCATTAGGGGCAAAAAATTTTTTGCCCCTAATGCGCTCCAATGTTCATCGGATAATTCCGTAAAATCAACGCCTTGTTTTGCAGCAATGCCAACCAAATTTCCTACAATATGGTGGGCATCCCTGAAAGCAACGCCTTTTTCAACGAGCAAATCCGCAAGGTCTGTTGCCAAAAGCGCAGGGAGCATTTTTTTCTCCATATTTTCAAAATTCCATTTTGCGCTTCCCAAAGCCTCTTTAAAAACCCGCAAACAAACCATAATAGTTTTTACACTCTCAAAAACAGGTTTTTTGTCTTCTTGCAAATCACGGCTGTATGTTAATGGAGTGCCTTTTACGAGTGTAAACATTGTTGTGTAGTTTCCGAGCAAAGAGCCGGATTTTCCCCTTATAAGCTCCATGCTGTCGGGGTTCTTTTTTTGCGGCATCATTGAGCTTCCGCTGGAAAACGAATCGTGCAATGTTAAAAATCCGAATTCGCTTGTGCTCCATATAACAAAATCTTCTGCGTAGCGGCTGAGTGTGCATCCGGTTATTGCTATGCAATTCAGAAATTCCAAAGCCATATCACGATGGCTAACGGCATCTATGCTGTTGTCGCTGGGTTTTGCAAATCCGAGTTCTTTTGCAACCATTTTGCGGTTGTATGCAAAAGCACTGCCGGCTATAGCACCGCTTCCCAAAGGACATTCCGAGTGCAGAGCTAAAAAGTTCAAAAGTCTTTTTTTATCTCTTTCAAGAGCAAAGAATATGCTCATAATATAATGGCTGAACAGAATTGGTTGCGCTTGTTGCAGGTGCGTATAGCCCGGCATAAGGCGAGTTGCGTGTTTTTCTGCGAGTTTATAAAGTGCTTTTTGAAGTTCATGCAGCAAGCTCAAAATATCTGCAACCTTGTGCCGCATATATAGCTTGAAATCTGTTGCAACCTGGTCGTTTCTGCTGCGCCCGGTGTGGATTTTTTTGCCGAGAGTTCCTATGCGTTCCGTTAAAACACGTTCAACTGCCATGTGAATGTCTTCATCGTTTTTGTTCCACAAATTCTTTCCTTTTGTTGCGTCATTTAAAATGCTGCGCAGCCCTTTAGCTATTTTTGCATATTCACTTGCCGAAAGCACGCCTGCTTCTACCAAGCCTTTGCCGTGGGCGAGCGAGCCTAGAATGTCCTGTTCCAAAAGTTCCTTGTCCGTATTCAAACTGAAACTCAAGTCTATCATGCTTTGCGCCATGCCGCTCTCAAAACGGCCATCCCACATTTTGCTCTGTTTTTTCATTTTGTGAAATATAGAAATTTGTAAATTTATTCCACCAATGCCTGCAATGCTTTCGCTCATAATAACATTTCTTGGCCTCGTTAGCGATCCTGACTTTGCGAGCGCAGATTCCATTAATGTGGAAGTTGTGGAAACAGGAGCAAGCACGGTTGCGCATTTTAACAAGCAGTTTAAGCTGGAGTTGCCGCGCGATACGGCTTGGCATATATGTGTAACATCCCAAATTGAGAAATGCTATGAATTAAAATATTTCGGGAAAGATTCTGTTTTTTCCGCAAAAATTTCCGGTGAAGAAAATATTGTGTGGTTTGAAGATGGAAGCTCTAAAGTTGAGAGTGGAGAGTTGAGAGTTGAGAGTGAAGAGTCAGATTCAGAAACCATCTCAGAGGCGCAAGGCCTTGCGGAGCAAATCACCGAGCTACGAAAAGTTGTTGTTCAGCTTCGCAAAAAACCCAAGCGAAAACTCGGGGAATCTGTTGTTAGTGCCAAGAACATAAAGAGAATGCCAGGGCTTGCAGAGGCAGATGTTATGCGCAGCATTCAAGCACTGCCGGGCGTGGTTGCGAGTTCGGATTTCAGCACAAAAATTTATGTGCGTGGCGGAGCCAGCGACCAGAATCTGTTTTTGCTCGATAACGGAGTTGTTTATTCGCCAACGCACTTCTTTGGGCTGTTCTCAACATTTCTGGTTGAAGCGGTAGATGAAGTTAAATTCTATAAAAGCGGTTTCCCAGCAGAATACGGCAACCGTTTGAGTTCAGTTGCGGCCATAAACAGCCGGCAGGGTGGAAACGACACGCTTAACGAATGGTTTTCGAGCAACTCCATAAAAATCAGCACCTTTGCAGCACAGGCTCACACAGAAGGGCATCAGGGAAATGCTCGCTGGGTTCTTGCAGCACGCACAACTTATATAAAGCAGATTCTGGACGCTCTAAAAGCCGCAGGAGCAACGGATTTTAGCGTGGATTATAAATTCACGGATATTCAAGGTGCCTTTGATTACAAAGTAAACGATCGCCTGGATGTGCACTGGGCTTTATATACCGGCGCAGATATATTGAATTTTTCACCGCTGTTTGTGGAATGGGGAAACACTGTTCTTCCGGTAACCTTGCAATATAAAATAGACAACAAATGGAAATGGCGCAGTAACTTTTCATATAGCGAATTTCATCAGGATTTCAAAGTAGAAGATTTGCTTGGAATGAAAAATGGAGTTAATTCTTTCGCAAGCAGGCAAGCTCTTATTTATTCCGGAATTGAAGACCACACTTTTGCTTTTGGCTACGATACGGAGTATTCCAAAACCACATTTATTCAAGACGTTGAAATGACCGGACAATACTTTGAAGATAACCCAACTACTTTTCACCATATTTTATATGCACAAGACACTTGGAGACCGGACTCGTGGGATTTGCAATATGGTTTGCGCTTTAATTACCATACGCTTTCCGGGCATTTTGGAATTGAACCTAGGTTTGCGGCATCTTGGGAATTTGCAGAAAACCAAAAGCTTGAATTTCACACAGGATATTATTTGCAATACTTAAACAGCATTATGTTTTCAGATCAGGAATCATTGAATGAATTTTATTATCCGTCCCGTAAAACCGCTGTTAACGGCATAGTTAAACCATCCAGTTCTATTTTATCTGCAATAGGTTATTCAAGAAACAGTATTTTAGAAATGTTTAACTTCAATGCCGAAGCTTATTACAAAACACAAAATAATTTAACAGTTTACGATCAAAGCGGTTTAACAGATTCGCTTGCGCAACTGGTGGAATCGCTTGGCGATTTGATTGTTGCAGGTGAGGGTTATTCTTTTGGCTACGAACTTTCTCTGCAAAAGCCCGATGGTTTTATAAGCGGCGGTATAAATTTTAATCAGGGAATGTCTGTTTTTAAAGACGGTCCGCATAAGGCTTATTTTCCAAACTGGCACCAACCTTATGCTTTAAAAGGCGACTTGTGTTTCAACTGGTTTGAGGAGAGATATTTTTTACGCACAAGTTTGCAAGTCAAATGGGCAAGCGGCATGCCCTATACTCCGTACTTAGGTTATTTGGCTGCTTATGAAATAGACGAAGGTTATCCGGGCTATGAAATTATGACTCCGCTTGGCAACCGCAATGTAACTATGCGAACTCCATATTTCCGTTTAGATACAAAACTCATAGACTGGGGCAAAAAAGACAAATGGAATTTAGGCTTTACAATTTTAAACGTAACCAATCACAAAAATCTGTTTTACATATACTACAACACACGTCAAAATCCGCCGGAAGAGGAGAAAATTTATCAGTTTCCGTTTTTCCCATTATTGCTAAATTGGGAATATTATTTTTAAAAAATAATCAGAACAACTCAAGCATCACCGCTTTTTGCGCATGCAAACGATTCTCCGCTTCTTCGTAGCTCAAATTTACCTGCAAATTATCCATAATACTATCGGTTATTTCTTCGCCTCTGTTTGCCGGCAAGCAGTGCGTTACTTTGCAATGGCTCGGCGCAATAGCGAGCAATTCATCGTTTATTTGAAACGGCAAAAAATGTTTCTTCTTAGAGTCTCTTTCTTTTTCTTGCCCCATGCTAATCCACGTGTCGCAGTATAAAACATCCGCATCTTTAACAGCTTCTTTGGGTTCGTTAAAAATTCTGCATTTTGTGCCGTGCTTTTTAAATTCCGGCAAAAGGAAATTTACATCTTCGCTTTTGAGTTCAAAACCTTTTGGGCAAGCAAGGCTAAAATTCATGCCAAGCCTTGCGCACAAGGTCATTACTGAGTTTGCCACATTGTTGCCATCTCCTATAAAGGCTATGGTTTTCCCGTTTAAGTTACCGAATTGTTCAACACAAGTTTGCCCGAATGCTAATGCCTGGCACGGGTGGTAATCGTCGGAAAGGGCGTTTATAACCGGAATGTTTCCTTGCTCTGCGAGTTCTTCCACAAGGCTTTGCTTAAAACAGCGCACCACAAGGCCGCTCAACCAGCGAGAAAGGCATCTTGAAACATCCTTAACAGTTTCTCTTTTGTTTAGCCCAATGCTTTCGGGAGCCAGCAATACAGGCATTCCGCCGAGCTGATGTATGCCAACCTGAAATGTGGTAATGGTTCTCAGAGAAGGCTTTTCAAAGAACAATCCCATAGCTTTGCCTTTGAATTTTTCCGAATAGACTCCGTTTTTCACTTCATTTTTCAAACGTATAGCTGTGCCTATAGCGCCCTGTATGCGTTCTGCATCCCAGTCGCGTAGCCTTAGCAAATGTTTCGAGCGTTCCATGGCGTTTCTCGTGAAAAAAAGGAAATAATATAGAAAAATCCATTACCGGTTAAGTTCTTTTCGAATTTCTTTCCAGTTTGGAAAGTGCTTTTCTATTAGCGCATAAAATTTTTTGGAGTGGTTTGCTATCAGCAAATGTGCAAGTTCGTGCGCAACCACGTATTCTATGCACCCTATGTTTTTTTTAATCAAGCTTGTGCTGAAGGTTATTTCTCCGGTTTTGGTTTTGCAGTTTCCCCATTGGCTGCTCATTTTGCGCAGTTTCCATTTTTTTGCCTGAACCCCAAGCCTGAACTCCCACACCGGCAGCAAATTTGAAATGATTCTTTTGAGTTCCTCAATTTCTTCTTTTGAAACCTCCAAAGCAAACGGATTTGTTTTCGTTTTTTCCAGCGTTTTCTTTAGCCATTCCATTTTGCTGTTCACAAATTCAAGAGCGTATTTTTCGCTCACATAGAAAGGCATGGTTAAGTGCACCCGCAAATCTTTTTGCGAAACATAAAGCCTTAAATTCCGAACCCGCTTGCGCTCCATCTCAAGCAAAATCCCGTTTATCTGCAATGTTTTCGAGAACATTTTTATACATTTTGTATAAGTACGCTGTTGCATTTTGTATAAATATAGAAAATTTGTCCGGTAGGAAATTTCTATATTTTTAGCTTAGAATAGGAGATGTTTTATGAATAATAGACAGAAATTCTTTTGCTTAATAATAGCGTTGGCATTCATTTTGAATGGCTGTGCCCTCACAAGAACGCCTCAATATGGCCACTTGAGCAAGGGGCTACCTGAGAAGTTTTTCATAGATTCGAATATAGACCTTGACGATTCAAAAAAAGTTTCCTACAAGTTTGAATCTATGCTTGAAAATCCGTTTCCGTATTACAATGGTTTTCTCGATCTGAACCCATCATTCGAATCGGTATTGAAATATTATATGAACTCCAAGTATTCACTTGCAGATAGCAGCAATGCTGAATATCATGTTGATGTTATACTTGAAAAGTGTACTTACGATGCGGTGGCAGCCGGTATGGAAACTATGCAAAGCACGGCTGTAGGGCCAGGTGGAGTTGCTTCTGCCACGGCCTATGCCTACAATATGAAAGTGACAACGGAAATAACAGCGAAAGTGCGCATTAGCATTGATGGCAAAACTAGCGAGAGGCAAATAATGGCGATGGGCGAATACACAGGAAACTACACCGACCATAGCACTGTCACAATAAGTTTTGACATAGCCATTCGTGGAATCATGTCGCGTATTGATAAATTCTTGAACAGTACAATCGGCGCAGTTGCGCCTTAAGTATGAATCAATCTTATTTTTTTGTGGGCGTGGCTGGCGTTGGAATGAGCGCTCTGGCTCAATTTTTGGCCGGCAAAGGCACCGAGTGCAGCGGCTCAGACCGCCGCTTTGCAAACAAAGACGGCTCTTCCGTGAAAAAACAACTTGAAGATGCAGGCGTGAAATGCTTTTTGCAAGACGGAAGCGGAATAAACGCAAATTTAACCGCAGTCGTTGTAAGCACCGCCATTGAAAGCGGCAACCCGGACACCGAAGCTGCGCAAAAACTCGGCGTTCCCGTTATGCACCGCAGCGAACTGCTGGCAAAAATAACGCAGGAAAATTCAACCATAGCCGTAAGCGGAACAAGCGGAAAAAGCACTGTAACCGGCTTGATATGGCACATCTTAAACGAATGTGGAAAAAGCCCAAGCCTTTTAAGCGGCGCAGGTTTAAGCGTTCTGGAAGAACAGGGAAAAATAGGCAACGCAGTGGCCGGAAGCGGCTGGCTGGTAGCCGAAGCCGACGAAAGCGACGGAACGCTGGTCAGGTATAAACCGAAAATCGGCATCATTTTAAATATCGATAAAGATCACAAAGAATTGGACGAATTGCACAAATTATTTAAAGAGTTCGCCGGCAATGTATGCGAAACGCTGATTGTAAACGATGTTGTAAAAATGGCCGGGACTTCATTTGGGTGGAGCGAAACCTGCGCAGTCAAGGGTTCGGACTACGCAGCAAAAGGAATTGCATCCGAGTTCAAAATAAACGGAGAGCATTTTTATTTGCCGCTTCCAGGCAAGCACAACGCAGAAAATGCGCTTGCCGCCGTGGCAGCTTGCCTCACCACAGGAATATCCCTAAAAGAATGTGCCGCAGCCCTCACAACCTGGAAAGGAATCCACCGCAGAAGTCAAATTTATCAGTGCAAAAACGGAGTGATTCTGGTGGACGACTATGCGCATAACCCGGCGAAAGTAGCGGCAAGCATTCGCTCATGCCAAAACTTTGCGCAAGGGAGAGTGCTCTCCTGGTTTCAGCCGCACGGCTTTGGTCCAACCAAATTTTTGAAAGACGATTTTATAAAAGAAATTTCCGCCTCTTTGCGCCCCTGCGACGAAATATGGTTCAGCTCCATATATTACGCAGGAGGCACTGCAGACCGCAGCTTCGATTCTAATATTTTATCAGATTCAATACCAAACGCAAAATTCATCCCAAGCAGGGACGAATGTTTAAAGGAAATCGTAAACAAAGCAATGCAAGGCGATGTAATTTTGCTTATGGGTGCTAGAGACCCAAGCCTTTCGGACTTTGCGAAAAAGGTTTTATGCTCAATGTAAAAACCAGCCGCAAATTCGGGCAAAACTTTTTAAGCGAAGAAATGTCTAGAAAAATCGCAGAAGATTTGCCCTGCCTGCCTCAAGACACAATTTTAGAAATAGGCCCCGGGCACGGAGCCTTAACGGAATGGCTGCTTCCCAGATGTTCACAGCTGACAGCAGTTGAAATAGACAACTTTTGCATCCCGAAATTACAGGAAAAGTTTAAAAACAACCGGAATTTCAACCTTGTGCACAAAAATTTTATGCAATTTGGCATTGAAGAATGGGCAAAGGAAAATCCTGCTTCCTGGATTACCGGCAATTTGCCCTACAATATGGCAACGGCCATAATCACGCACATATTGCCGCATTTGCAGAAAACAAAAGGCTGCATGTTTATGACTCAGGCCGAAGTAGCCGAGCGCATAACCGCACTCCCCGGCAATAAAAGCTACGGCAGCCTCACAGTATTTTGCGCCTGCCATGCAAACGGCCGCATAATAAGGCGCATAGGCCCGGAGCATTTCAGGCCAAGGCCGCACGTAAACAGCGCAACAATCCTGTTTGAGCCGCTTTTGGAGCCGCTTTGCTCCGATGAAAATTTCTTTGCGTTTGTGAGGGCCGCATTTTCGCAAAAAAGAAAAACCATTGCAAACTCGCTTTCCGCTCTTTACAGCAAGGAAAAAACGCTGCGTATTCTAAAAGAACTTGGTTTTGGCGAAAACACAAGGGCCGAAGAATTATCACCGGAAAAATTTATTACTATCTTTAAGCATATATGTTAAAAGTATTTCGCATATTAATAGCAGTGGGCGCAATTGCAATTGTTGCGGCATCTCAAACGTTGTTTTTCCATACCGAACAGCAAATCAAAAGCATGGGAGATGTCATTCCTCAAGCAGAAATCAGGTATAAAGCGTGGATAAAAGAGCACAACTGCGCCGAGGACCCCCTCCCCTGTGAGGTTTACAAAGACGATTTCAAAAGCTGGATTGCGGATTTTGAAAAATCTAAAATTCTAAAAGAGCAAACGCCAAAATTCCAAGCATATCAATTTTTGAAAGATGCAGATGCGCAATATGCCGGAGATTTCAATTACGAAGGCAGAACCGCTCTTACGGCAGGCAACCTCATTCTGCTCATATTATCGTTTCTTATAGTTGTTGTAACAAAGCCGGGAGCACACATTGAATTTGTGAACACGAAGGCTCCGAGGTCAACCAGATCAACATCGTCGGCAACCTCAAAGCAGCCGGAGCTAAAACCGTATTCGCCCTCAAAATCTGCGCCGCAAGAGAAGCTGGCAGTTCCGGCTCTAATTAAAAAAGCTACTGAATGCGCAGAAAGTTCTCCTATGCAAGCCATAAGCTATTTAGAACAGTCTATGGAAGGCATAAAAAGCATACAAGGCATAAGCGACAAACTGCTTGCGCCGGTGCTTTTGTTATGTGGCTCTTTAAGAATAAAAAATAAAATAGGAGAAAGCCAAGGCAAAGGGCAATTGCAAAAAGTTATAGGAGCCTCCCCCCAAAGCTCTGAAGCAAAAGACGCACAAAAAGTTTTGGATGCCTTTAAATAACGTTTTTGTTATTTTTTAATTAACTATTTTTTACGCTATGCATAACACTACTCGCATTCGTTTGTCAGAACATATTTCTGAGGAACATATAATAATTCATTCTTCTAGCGAAAACGCAGAGGCTATTGTGCGTGAAATGGTCCATGTTTTATTGAATGAACTAGGGCAAGATATTTGCGAAGATATAGCAGACGCTATTATTGCCAAGGAAAAGGTGAGAACCACCGGAATAGGTTATGGAGTCGCAGTCCCTCATACCAGGTCCTCTCTTGTTAAACAACTTTACTGCGTTGCGGCCACTTCCAAAAAGGGCATTGAATTTAACACAATGGATAAAAAGCCGGCATATTTGTTTTTTCTTGTTATAAGCCCTGAATTCACTGTTGGCCCTCATTTGAATATGATTTCCGCAATAAGTCTCCTAATTGGCAAAAATTCCGAAATCAATGCCGAATTCAATGAAGCTGCGTCTCCATCCGAATTTATGGAAATTTTAAAAGACAAAGAGGAAACTTACATAGAGTGATTTTTCTAACTTAGAGCTTTGCTCGGAATGTAGCTCAGCCTGGTAGAGTACTTGAATGGGGTTCAAGTGGTCGGTGGTTCGAATCCACTCATTCCGATTCGAATATCGCAAACCTCACCTTTTCGCTGTAGTCTTTCCGAGCCTCCGTCCATTTTAAGCCTGTGAATTTTTCCTGCTGTAAAATTTTTTCTTGCCCACTTGCGATTTCTAAAATCACCGGTGCGCCCGGTTTTAAATAATTTGCCGCAGCATTCAATAATTTGCGAATCAGCTCTAACCCATCGCTTCCGCCAAAAAGCGCCAAATGCGGGTCTCCATTCAAAACCTCCGGCAAAAGCACCGGTGCATCTCCGAGAGGTATGTAAGGCAGGTTGGCAAGCAAAGCATCAAGTTTTGTGTCGCAGGGCAAACCGGAAAGCAAGTCGCTATGGATAAGTTTAATTTTATTTTCCAGAGAATGTAAAGCAACATTTTCTTTGGCAAGCTCCAAAGCCTCCTTAGAAACATCGCAGGCAAAAACTTCGGCATTTAACTCCAAAGCCGCCGAAACAGCAATAGCCCCAGTCCCAGTCCCAATATCCAAAATTTTTAATCCACTAGCCACTAGCCACTTGCTACTAGCCAATAAGTCATTTAGAATATCTATCATCAGCTCCGTTTCTTGCCTGGGAACCAAAGCTCGTTTATCGCACTTAATTTCGTGGCCTCTAAAACTCACGTTACCGACAATGTGCTGCAAAGGTTCTCTTTTTGCACGCCGAGCCACAATAGGGCGCAGAGTCGCAAGTTCTTTTTCGGAAAGCGGGCGGTCGAAATTCAGAAACAGATCCATTCGTTTCATGCCAAGCCCGTGCGCAAGCAAAAGCTGCGAATCCAGTTTAGAATTCGGCACCCCGTTTTTCTGCAAAAAATCGGCAGTCTTATTCAAAATAGAGAGAATTGTCTCAATAGCCATATATCTTTTTGGAATTTAGTAAATTCCATCTGTGTTCAATTCTACTCAAATTCGGCAAGAGTTTCCTGTTTTGTCGCAGCAAATAAACGGGCATCCGCTTGCATTTTTAGATTCGGCCGCAACAACGCAAAAACCGCTTTGCGTAATAGAAGCAATGAACGATTTTTATAAAAACCATTATAGCTCGGTAAAAAGAGGTGCTTATTCCCTTTCCGCAAAAACAACGCAAAAATTCGAAGAAACAAGAGCAAAAATTGCAAAATTCATTGATGCGGAAAACGAAAGTAGCATAATATTTACCAAAGGCACAACAGAGGGCATAAACCTGGTAGCTTGGAGCTATGGCTTGCAGAACTTTAAAGAAGGCGATGAAATTCTCCTTTCCGTTTTGGAGCACCACGCAAATATAGTTCCTTGGCAACTGGTTGGCCGTGAGCGGAAAACAAGCATAAAGGTGATTCCCTGCGATGACAATGGGAATTTGGAAATTTCCTGCCTCTCAAGCTTGCTCAGCAAAAAAACAAAAATAGTGTCTCTGGCCCACACAGCAAACAGCATAGGCACGGTTCACAATTTAAACGAAATTGTGCCTGTTGTTCGCAAACTTGCGCCGCAGGCTAAAATTTTAATAGATGCCGCTCAAGGAGCACCTCATTCAAAGATTTCCGTTAAAAATTTGGATTGCGATTTTTTGGTTTTTAGCGGACATAAAATTTACGGCCCAACAGGAGTAGGTGTTTTGTACGGAAAACGGGAACTCTTGCAAACCATGCCGCCTTGGCAAGGTGGCGGAGAAATGATAGACGAGGTTAGTTTTGAAAAAACTACTTATGCCTCAGCCCCGGCTCGCTTTGAAGCTGGAACACCGCCAATAGCCGAAGTTCTGGGGCTTTCAGCTGCCATAGATTGGGTTAGCGGAGCAGGCTTGGAAGCAATAGCTGCTCACGAAGCCGGCATAACGGAATACGCATTAGCGGAGCTTCAAAAAATAGACGGCTTGCGCATAATAGGCAACCCCAAGCACCGCACATCCATCATCTCATTCACTCTCCACTCTCCACTCTCCACTCTCCACTCTCAATTAATCCACCCCCACGATGTTGCAATGATTCTCGACGAAGAGGGCATAGCTGTGCGTGCCGGCCACCATTGTGCCCAGCCTGCCATGAAGAGGTTTGGCGTTCCTGCAACCTTGAGAGCCAGCTTCGGAGCATATACCGCTCCGTGGGAAATTGATAGTTTGTGCCAGGCTCTTAGAAGGGCAGTTGGGATATTTGGGTAAAACTCCCTCACCTCTTTAAATGCACCTTTTGCCTGAATTTCAGAAGCGCAAGATTGATTTCTATATCCATTTCGGCATCTGAAACCTCCAAGCCACTAGCCAAAATATCAGAAATAATCTCTCCGCTCTTTC
>Ga0209755_10002656_pt1 | contig 24075 bp, 15 predicted proteins | sample TergutCo191P1_FD_187301 | JGI IMG/M metagenome (GOLD analysis project Ga0209755, IMG submission 187301) | Cornitermes sp. P1 segment gut microbial communities from Petit-Saut dam, French Guiana - Co191P1 (SPAdes) (version 2) | ecosystem: Host-associated > Arthropoda: Insects > Digestive system... | reverse complement strand
TCGAGGCGGCGCACGCCGGCGAGTCCGGCCGTGGCTTCGCGGTGGTCGCGGACGAGATACGCAAGCTGGCCGAATCCTCCAGCCGCCAGTCCAAGACAATCGGCGGGGTGCTTAAAGGCATAAAGGGATCGATCGACAAGATAACGAAATCGACGGACGCTGTTCTTGGCAAATTCAATGCGATAGAGGACGGGGTAAAGACCGTCGCGGTGCAGGAGGACAGTATCCTTGGCGCGATGGAGGAGCAGGGGCACGGGAGCAAGCAGATCCTTAAGGCCGTCGGCAACGTGAACGAGGTAACCCACAAGGTAAAAGAGGCCGCGCGGCGTCTTGTCGAGACGAGCAAGGAGAACATGCACAAGACAAACGATTCGGAGACGCAGGCCTTCACCGACGAGCTTACCGGGGTCCGCAACAGGAAGTACTTCATGGAATCGGCCGAGCGCGAGCTGCGCTACTGCGTTGACGAGAACCGTGACTTCAACCTTATCATGCTCAGCATAAACAACCTAAAGCAGATCGCGAGCGAGCACGGCGAGAAGGTGCGGAACGACGTGCTGAAGATACTAACCCAGCGCACCCGCAACGGCTTGAAACAAGGCACGATGGTAGCCAGGTACAGCGACGAGGAATTCGTGATAACGCTGCCGAATGTCCAACATGGGACGGCGATGAAGCTTGCCGAGCAGGTTCAAAAAAAGATAAAGGACGCTCCCTTTGCGACAAGGGGTGTTAGACTCAATGTCAGCATTTCCTTTGGCATTGCCTCCAAGTCGAACAGCAACAAAACGCTCCAGGCTATTCTCGCCAATGCGGAAAATGCCCTTTCAAATGCGAAGGCGACTGGAAAGAACAAGGTAGCTGCCAACGTGTAAATCTGTCAACAAAGCTGGTTGATGACTGAGGAACCCTGCGATTTGCGGTCGCAGGGTTCCTTGAAATGTAAAAAAATGCTTGACGTTATCCAAAACTAGTGGTAACCTCAATAACATTACGCCATGCTAATGATTTATGTTATTCAGCCTATGGGTAACAAGGGAAGAGCTATTGTTGTCCTTGCATGGTAAAAATTGTGGAGGTTGTTATGTTGGCTAGGAGTTTAAAGGGAAAAATTATCATCCCGATCTTGGGGCTTTTGTTTATCCTGATTGCCTTTCTTACAGTGTACGTATCCATGGTTACGACAAACATGGGTGAAACCCTTTCGCAGGGAGCAATGGTCATGGCCGATGCCCTTTCGGACGATCGGATGCTCACGTCTTCCCAGGCGGCGCGGGGCTACCTTGATGTTCTCGAGATGCACAACCTGATGACCGCCCGTGCAATCTCCGGCAGCCAGCCGCTCTTGGCTTTTGTAAGGAACTGGAACGCCAACATAAACAGGCCCGGCAACAGGATGGCGATGTATCAGTACCTAAGTGGCAGGAAAGACGAGCTTGGGATAACCTCCTTCGTTGTCGCGGACAATGCCGGAAACGTCATTCTGCGCAGCCACGATCTTGCCACTTACGGGGATTCGGGCCTTGTTTCCCCGCCAATTGCCTTGGCCCTGCACCAAGGGGAAGCCACCACGGTCTATTCCTCGACCGCGACCATGCCGATGGGACTTTCCGGCGCGGCGCCGATATGGGATGGAGGCACCATCATCGGTACGATTTCGGCAATTCTTGAGATCAGCACCAACGAGTTCGTTGACGGCTTTGGCGAGGTTTTCAATGCGGAAGTCACTATTTTTCGTGGCACCGAATCCATTACGTCAACCCTTATCCATCCGGAAACAGGCGCCCGCGCCGTCGGTACCCATGTCGCGCCCCATGTAGCGGAAATCGTGCTCGATCGTGCCGAGCCCTTGGTTCTCGACCTGATGATTTTCGGAATGTTGCCCCACACCGCCTACTACTTCCCGTTGTTTGGCTGGGGCGGCACGCCAATCGGCATGTTTTTCGTCGGCTTTTCCACCCAGTATGTAATAGACACGACTACCGAATTACGGGCATTTACCGCAGGGACAGCCGCCTATATACAGCGCTTCATGATAATCACCGGTGTTATTGCCCTTATCCTGATCGGCGGTGCAATGTTCCTGTACCTCCTGCGGATTCTGAAACCCATGGACCGCCTCATGAACAACCTTAACGAAATGGCAAACGGTGACGCGGATCTAACGAAGCGGCTTCCGGTAACGGGCAGGGACGAAATAGCCAAGACCTCCGGCTTCTTCAACCAAATCATGGAGGAATTCCGTCAAATGATCGCCACTATAAAACAGCAGGTGGGAACCCTGAACGACATAGGCACCGATCTTGCCGGCAATATGACGGAAACGGCATCGGCCATGAACCAGATTACCGCGAACATCCAGAGCATCAAGGGCAGGGTGCTGAACCAGAGCGCCAGCGTTACCGAGACGAACGCGACGATGGAACAGGTAACGGTCAACATCGACAGGCTTAGCGAGCATGTCGAACGCCAGACCAGCGCCGTGTCCGAGTCCTCTGCGGCCATCGAGGAAATGCTGGCCAATATCCAGTCCGTGACGACGACGCTTGTCAAGAACGTTGAAAACGTCAAGGAACTGAAGGAATCGGCGGACGAGGGCAGGTCCAGCCTGCAGGAAGTGGTCGAGGACATTCAGGGGATTGCCAGGGAGTCCGAGGGCCTTCTGGAGATTAACTCCGTAATGGAAAACATCGCAAGCCAGACCAATTTGCTTTCGATGAACGCGGCCATCGAGGCGGCCCACGCTGGAGAGGCCGGCAGGGGTTTCGCGGTAGTGGCCGACGAGATTCGCAAGCTTGCAGAATCCTCCAGCGAGCAGTCCAAGGTAATCGGCAATGTGCTGAAAAAGATCAAGGAATCGATGGACAAGATAACGCGCTCCACGGACAGGGTTCTGGACAGGTTCGAGGCGATAGACCGGGGTGTAAAGCTCGTCGCCGAGCAGGGGGAAACGATTCGCAACGCCATGGAGGAGCAGGGCCATGGAAGCAAGCAGGTCTTGCGGATGTCCGGTCTTGTCAGCGAGATAACCCAGCAGGTAAAGGGTGGTTCGCAGCAGATGCTGGAGGGAAGCAAGGAGGTCATTCAGGAAAGCAAAAACCTGGAAAAGGCCACGCAGGAAATTACCAGCGGTATGAATGAAATGGCCGCGGGTGCGAGTCAGGTGAACAGGGCGGTAAACACCGTCAACGAGTTAAGTGGCAAAACCAGGGAAAACATTTCGCTGCTGGCAAAAGTTGTCTCCCAGTTTAAGGTTTAATCATTCACGGCGACAGTAACATTCCTGTCGCCGTGAATGTATGCCAACCTGCCTTTATATATGGCTTCTAGCGTAATTTCATTTGACAAAAACACGATTATTCTGTACGATGTACCATGTATTTTGCGCCCTCCGATGATGCGAGTGCCCAAAATCACACCTTTAGATACAAATACAGGAGAATGTTTCATGAAAAATCGAAGTCTAAAGTCAAGAATCATAATACTGGTGGCGACAATCATGCCATTCATGATTGCACTGATTGCTGTTGTCCGTATAAACGAGACGCAAAGCCAGTCACTGGCAAACGCGGCCGAGCGCCTGGAAAGCAACGTCGTCATGACCGATCTGGTCTTCACCAAAATGATGAACAACGCCTGGAGCACCCTGGATGTCATGCACGCCTTCCCGGCCTTGCAAGCTGCCGTGCGGGGCGGCCCCATAGAGCCCCTTCATTATGTCTTATGGCCCTTGTTCGAGATCAATACGATGCTGGGCGAAATAACGCTTGGGGGCAACGTGTTCGAATACGGCGTTTACGGCGCCTTAATGACTTACAACAGCGATTTCTACATACTGTACTCGGCCTTCACTTTTCCCATGGCCCCGGGTTTTAACGTAAGAAACACCCCGTTCGTCGAGAACGCCCGGCAGGCCGAGTTGGGCAACTCGTGGATGAGTAACGTAGTCCCAAGCCCCGTAACCGGCCTGATGCAGATTTGGATGACGCGCCCCGTAATGGAGGGCAACACGTTCCTGGGCATGGTAGGCATACCCGTCCACACCGCGGGTTTGGCCCATTATCTGGAAAGCCAGATCTACCAAACAGGGCGGTACTTTACCGTAATAACCGACAGCCTGGGCAACGTGGCCTATTCCAACAGGCCCGATTACGTTGGTCGAAACATTGTCGACCTGGGCATGGCCCCCAGCCTGGGCCAACTTGTTCGGGACAGCATGTTTGAGTACACCTCCACCGTAACCGGCAACAGGGAACTCGCGCATATGCATGTCGCGCCGGAAAACGGCTGGATGGTTATCAGCGGCATCGACCGCGCGTCAAGGATGGCCACGGCCGGGGACCTTGTCATGAGCGTAATACCGGCATTGTTGACGGCCCTGCTCCTTATCGTGATATTCGCATATGTTTTGCACATGCTGAAACCCCTTAACCTTTTGACGCGAGCCCTTAACGACATTGCAAACGGCGAAGGGGATTTGACGGTAAAGCTTCCCGAAACGGGAGCGAAAGATTTAGCCGACGTTTCCAAGTATTTTAACCAGACCATGGAAAAGATTAGGGGCCTGATCGTCGTAATCAAAAAGCAGTCGGTAACGCTGTCCGACATAGGCAACGATCTTTCCAGCAACATGACGGAAACGGCATCGGCCATGAACCAGATTAACGCGAACATCCAAGGTATCAAAGGCAGGGTGATAAACCAGAGCGCCAGCGTTACCGAAACAAACGCGACAATGGAACAGGTTACCAGCAACATCAACAGGCTAAGTAGCCACGTCGATCGCCAGACCAATGCCGTGTCCCAGGCATCGTCCGCCGTGGAAGAGATGATGGCAAACATTAAATCTGTCACGGAAACTCTTGCAAAAAACGCCAGCAACGTCAGTGCTTTGCAGGAATCATCGGAAACGGGCAGATCCAGCCTTCAGGAAGTTGCGGCCGACATCCAGGAGATTGCCAAGGAGTCCGAAAGCTTGCTGGAAATCAACTCGGTAATGGAAAATATTGCCAGCCAGACCAACCTGCTTTCGATGAACGCGGCCATTGAAGCGGCACATGCTGGGGAGGCTGGCAGGGGCTTTTCCGTCGTCGCCGACGAGATACGCAAACTTGCCGAATCCTCTGGGGAGCAGTCCAAGACCATATCGACGGTGCTAAAGAAGATCAAGGAATCCATCGACAGCATCACTTGGGCAATTGATAACGTCCTTAACAAGTTCGAGGATATCGAACGAGGCGTAAAGACGGTTGTCGAGCAGGAGGAAACTATCCGGAGAGCGATGGAGGAACAGGGCGAAGGCAGCAAGCAGATGCTTCAGGCTTCTGGGCAGGTTAGCGATATAACGCAGCAGGTAAAGAGCGGGTCGATGGAAATGCTTGAGGGCAGCAAGGAAGTTATCCAGGAAAGCAAGAACCTGGAAAAGGTGACGCAGGAGATAACCAACGGCATGAACGAGATGGTCGCTGGCACCGAACAGGTGAACAAGGCGGTAAACAGCGTCAACGAGCTTACCAATAGAAACCGGGAAAACATTTCCAGCCTGGTACAATCCGTTTCGCAGTTTAAGGTTTAACTTTACCGGGGGCTTCCGGGAACCTAATCAGGGGTTCCCGGAAGTTCCAAATGCTCCGTGACTTCAACCGCATGACCCGAACGAAGATAATACAGCCACACTTTACAGGCTTTGTTTGACGGAAGAGCAAAAAGATCCTGCGCCGCCCTGTAGTAACACGCCATCTGTGTAATGTGCTCTTCCGGATTTTCATTGCTGTCCGTTTTTAAGTCAACCACGTATACGGTTTCGGCATCCTCAAAGACAAGGTCGATCACGCCGCTTATGAAAAAGGATTTTTTTTCATCGAGATGTATAAGACTGCGGAACGGGAATTCGCTTTTTCGGTTTCCCGAATTCTTTGCAACGATTCCCAGCGGCGAATCGATAAAGCGGCGGGCAAGCTCTTTTCCCGCGTCAAGAAAAGCCTTGGCTTCCCTGACGTTTAAAAAACCTGCCAACTTTGGCGGGATAACGGCTTCCCTGTCTTCCAAAAGTGCCTCCACGCATATATGGGCAATCGTACCGAAGCTTCGCCGATTAAATTTATCGCCATCATTCTCGTGTTTTTTTGCGTAACGCTCAAGCATGGTGTCAACCGTTTCGAAAATATCCAAGGCATTGGCCCCGGAATATTTATCGTTTACGGCAAACGGCCCCGTAAGCGGTTCGCCGTATGCGTTTGCCTTTTCGGCAAAGCCCGCCACGGTTTTTAAGGACGGATCAGTCGGGGAAAAATGTTTTTTGCCGACGCACGGTGTTTTAATAATGCTCGCATTGTCGTAGTAAGGGTTTGCAAGTTTAAAGAAGGCATTCAGGCCTTTCCTGTCGTTTGGAAAACGGGAGCCGCATTCCTCGGCATCGCGAATATACTGTTCGGTATAGGGTGGAATTTTTTCGATTGCAAAGAAAGAAGGGCTTGGTCCGTCCGTTGGGATGTGTGCACCGAATGCGGGTAGGCACAGCCCAAAAAAAGTGTCGTCATTTACACCTGTCGCCTTTGAAGTTTGTATGTCAATGTACCGCTTAAAGAGTGCGGGAAAGCCTTCGTTGGTTTCGTCGCCACAACATTTGCTGACACCAAGGCAACCAGAGATGTAAAGTTCATTTTCGGCACGTGTCATGCCCACGTACAAAAGACGGCGCAGTTCCGCAACCCTTTTGCCCTTTTCGACAGCAAGCGAACGCTCCCAAAAGTAATTGCGCCTGATGTCCTTAATGCCGTCACATTCCAACGGGGGCGGCGGGTTTAGCGTAAGACCCAACTCGGTTTCAAATATGTCATCGCTAATGTCGTTTCTGCCTTTTCTGTTGCAGCAGCACAGGAACACCACGGGAAATTCAAGTCCCTTGCTTTTGTGGATTGTCATAAGCTGTACCGCACCATGACGCTCAAGAGGTATTTCAATGTCGTCCAAGTGCTCATCGGGTTTGTTCAGGTTCTGGATATAATCGGTAAACGCGGCAAGACCCATTGGCCTTGCCGCCCCACCCTCGTCGGCCTGCACGGCCAGATGAAAAAGATAATCGTACATTTCGCGAAACGCGGCCGTCTTGGGATTCCATTCGGTTTCATAACGATAGCCCTCGCCAAACCACAGTTCGCTTACCAACGAGCTAATGTTTTGCCTACGCGACATATCAAGAATTTTTTGGTATATTCGCTGTCCATGGCGGTATCTTACCCTGTCCTCTTCCGTAAGTTTTGAAACAGGTTCGTCGCCGAATGGACTTTGTTCGTCATCAATAAGGGCAAGGCAAGCCGAAAGCCCGGGCACGGAAAGGCCGGCAAAAGGCGAGCACAGCATCTGTGCATAGGCAAACCTATCCGTCGGGTAGGCGACAAGCCTGAGAACGGACATTAGATCGTTTACAGGCCCCCCATAAAAGAAACCGTTTAGGTTTTCGCTTGTATAGGGAATGTTCAGAAGCATCAGGTGCTTCTCAAAATAGTGCTGGGGGGTGCGACTGCGAAACAGAATGGCAATATCGTTGGGTTTATATTTTTTCCCGCCGGTATCGTCTTTTTCGTCCAGCAATGCCCTGATTTTTTCCGCGATATATCGGGCCTCGTTCTCAACCGGTGACAACCGTTCCTGTTCCTCGATGATTTCACCATCGCCTTCGCCCGCCGCGTCCTGCCTGTCCAATATGCAAAGCGTCAATTTCCCTTCGCTGTTTTTGTTGGCCCTTAACGGCGTGTACGTCGCCTCAAAAGCGGGCAAATCCATCGAGTTTTTGGCAAAAACAGCGTGGGAGTCGGTGATCGCAAAGTTTTTTCCCTCCGGATCAAATTCGTACCCGCCAAAGATGGTATTAAACGCGCCTATCAACAGCGGCGAGGATCTGTAATTGGTTTTTAGGGACAGTTCCATATTGTTGCCAAGCTCGTTTTTTAATTTTCGGAACACCGAAACGTCGGCGTTGCGAAAACGGTAAATCGACTGCTTTTCGTCCCCGACAAAAAACAGTTTCCCCGGGGTCAGATCCCCTGCGGGTGGCACGGAATTGCCGCAGACGTTTAGTTTTTCCGCCAGAAAAAAAAGCAGGTCTTTTTGCAGATCGTTGTTGTCCTGAAACTCGTCGATCATTATCGCCTTAAAGGTTTCCTTCTCGCTTTGGCGTATGTCATGCTGTTCCAGAAGGACGGCCCTTGCAAGGCGGGCAACATCGCCGAACGCCAAAACTCCTTCCGCCCTTTTCCGGTTTGTATAGCGGTATTGAAGCTCCGACAAAAGCATCAGCACCGAATAGATAAGTCCCGCCTGCAAACAGAACACCACCAGCGCGGAGAATTCGGCAAACAACAAGCGGAATTCCCTTATAAGATCTTTTGCAGGATTGTCCCTTGGCGAGCCCTTTGAAAGATGCAGTTCCTTTAGCGACGCAAGAAACATGGTTACGTCAAGTAGCGTCCCTCGCAGAGAATGGGATTCGGCCCAAGCAATCGCCGACTCATGCGGCATGTCGGCAAGCCTGCCAAAAAAATCGCCAAGCTCCTTCTCGTCAGGAAAAACGACGGTGCCGTCGTTATACCGCCTAAGAATTGGGGCAAGATCGGGATGGTACTTTTCGTTGCCACGGTACACATCGGTAAGTTGATCCAGCTTATCCCGAATTACCCTGCTTTGTTTCTTCCATTCTCCGCATATAAAAGTAAACTGGTTTTTGATATCCCTTTGGGGATCCGGCGGAAAATCGTCGATGTGCGTACAGCCGGACAGTGCCGCGGCAAAAATATCCTTCGCGATACGCACCGGGCTTTTCCGAATATAAAGCCGTTCCATTGCCGCGTGATCGCGGTTTGCGATTAAAAAAAGAAGGGCCTCGTCCATTGCAATCCGGTGGCAGCGGTCTTCGTCAATGGAAAAATCGGGGCTTATGCCATAACGGTTTGCGGCCTGCTTGACAATGGAGGCACAGTAGGAATCCAGGGTTTGGATTCGCGCCAAGGCAAATTCCTCAAGGGCTTGCCTTGCGAGTTTTCCCTTCTCTCCGGTGTCGCTTTTGGCTTTCTCGGCCAGTTCAAGGTGGATCCGGCGGTACATCTGCGCGGCTGCTTTTTTGGTAAAGGTAAGCGTAAGAATTTCCGGAACACGGATTTTCCTTTCGGTAACCAACCATGAGTAACGGGCGGCAAGGACCATGGTTTTCCCGGATCCCGCGCCGGCGGCAACCACCGTGTTTTCGGTACAATAGACAGCGTTTTGTTGTTCGTCGTTTAAGACAGGTTTTCGGTCAGAGCCCATGTATTTACCTCATTTTATCCTGTAAAGCGCGCGACACACTTTGTCATATTTACAGCCAAGGCATTGCCTTGGATAGAGCGGCGAAAATGGAAACGTGCCCGTCGAAACTTCTCTTGCAAAACGTTCTGTCTTTTCGTCAAATTCCTTCATAATGGCCGCAAAAACATCACCCGTGCGCGTGATACGGTCCTCTGCCTTTTTGGGGACGCTTGCGTCGCTTAGCACGTTTTGTATCGCCCCAAACCAAACCTGGGTCTTGGCATCCGCGATGCTGAAAAACAGCGTGGTGTGCACTTCTTTTTTAAGGGCGGCCTCGGCAAGGCGCAGATACGCGGGAATCTGAAAATCGCCAAGCCCTTCCTCCGTGAAGCAGTCCGAAAGTTTCGGAATTACCGTTGCCTTGAAATCCACTATGGCAAGAGAACCGTTCGCCGGGGAATCCTTACGGGTATCCTGAAGAATGCAGTCAACTATCCCGTTAAGACAGTAAAGATCGTTTTCGATGGAATAACGCGGTTCGCTTGCAACCACGCGGTACCCCGCAAAGAAGGAAATAAATTCGGCAAGAAAATTTTCCAGCCTTACGTAAAACAGTTTTTTTTCCGCCCGCAAAAGACGCGCGGTCAACATGCTCATTTCCGTTCTGTCGCTACCCGGCAGACGCGGAAAGGATTCAAAAACCGTTTCGATTTTCTCGGCAAGCAGCCTTCGATAGTATTCGGGCAGTTCCGGTTTTGGCTTTTTGTCGGTACCGCCGTTTACTGGCAGGCTTATTGCCTCGCCCGTTTTTATCAGGTCTTCCAGAAAAAGGTTTAGAATGGCATGATACACCAGCCCAGCTATATTACTAGCCATAAGCCCCGCTTCTATTTCAAGAGCCTCAAGTTGCAATACCCTTGCGAAAACCCATTGAAGCGGGCACTGAAAATACGGGCCAAGCGAGGAAGGGGAAACACTTAACGGTTTTCCGTCCCTGCAAAGCCGTGCGCGAATTAACACCGACAAGGGATGTTCGTTGTTTAGGGTGGTATTACCCACGGGCACGTTTTCCCTTCTGTGCTGCCATGCCCTAAAACCCAGTTCCTGATTTGTATGGATCGTCGTGCACGGTATCTTTCGTTCCAGCTCCCCTCCCCCGTGTGTAGCATGGAAATGTAGCGAAGAATAGTATAGATTTTCCGCCAGATACAAGTCGGTGGCAAACTTCGCCTTGTGTTCCGGGGTTTCCCCGAAACGCCGCGATGGCTTTAAAGCGGCATCAAGGGCGTTGTGCGGAATGGCATACCCGGCAAACGTTTGTTCGGAACAAAAAAAGGCCGCCGGCAATCCTGAATTGAACTGGTGAAGCCTGATAAATGCCAGCGACGCGTCGTTGTCGCTTATCCCCAGCTTTTTTCGCCTGTTTCCCGAAAGGAACGCAAGCGGCGAAAAGACCGTCTGCAGATTGTTCTGGCTTGCGCCAAGGATAATGTGGCAGTCAAACGGCGCGGGCGCGGCGGTGCGGTACGGAAGAATCGCCACGCCGGAAGCGGACTGCTGGGCAAGGTAAGCGACCTCGTCCAAGTATCCGGTAAAAAACGCAAAGGGATCGGTAAGGCGCACATCCGGAAACGATTTTTCTATTTCGGTAAGGTACACAAGCTCGGAAATACAGCGGGAAAGGACAAGGTCCGTTTCCTCCAGACAGTTTTCCATATCGAAAAAACGCTCGCGAAAAATGAAATAGTGTTTCCTGATTTCGGCGAACGACTGGGCATGGCGCATGGCGTTTGTTTTTCGTTTCAGGTCCTCGAAAAAAAAACGCGTTTGCGGCCTTAATCCGCCGAAAGGATGCAAGAAAGCGTCCTCCCAGACATTCACCTTGGTCTCTTTTTTCTCGACCCATGAGGTTATGCAGTTGTTTTTTATGCCAAAGTCGATAAGATCCTGAATCTCCCGACCGTCTTTCCATGGCAGACGCCGGTTTAACAACAAGGCTGTCATCGACGAAAAGGAAAAATCCGACGAGGCGCAGTCCGCGACGGCCGTAAAAAGCTGTCCCGCTGGGTACGACGTTAAGGGTTTGCCCGTCTGCCTGATATACGGAATGTTCCGGTTCTCAAATTCCCTAAAAAGATAGGGGCCATAGGCTTCAGTTTCGGGGACGCTTACCGAGATGGAATCCCAGGAGACGTTTTGGTCGTTGTGCAGGGCCAGAATGTACAGGGCCGCCTCGGTTATCTCGCTGCGGGAATTCGTGTAAAAGAAAACGTCATGATTCTGCCGTTCTGCCCCGGCCGAATGTGTCTGGACGATTTTTACATGTTCGCTGGCCTCCAGCAGTTCCCTGTACTCCTCAAAATCCAAAAGCGACTCGGAAAAAAAGATGAAGCATTCCTTTCCGGTATCGTCGAAGGGGGGCGTTTCCCAGGCGGGTTCAAAAAGATCGTGGCCAATCAAAAACTGCGTGTAACGAAGCGCCAGGGTAAAAAGGTCGCGATCCTCGCCGGACAAACTCTCCGCCACGCGGGACGCGGCATCGCCCTGAATCTCCGAAACGGGCAAACCCGTGGCCTGCCTGAACCAAAGGGCAAGGTGGGGCAGAATCCCCGCGAGCCAGTCCGCGAAGGAATCCGCCTGTCCCGCCCATTTGGTTTGGATAAGCGCGGAAAAAACGGGCTCCCGGTTTTCGGCACACAGTTCCGCGTTTTCCCTTATAAGCATACCGGCAAACATTTTCCGCAAAACGGAGGGTATGCTCTGCTTGCTCTGGACTTTTGACCGAATCGAGTTCTGTTTGAACTTGTCCCACGCGATAAACTTTTCCATGGCAACCGTGCCGTGGCCCCGCAAAACAAGCGCGCGATCCACCCAACGGGAAACCGCTATGTCGGTGGGGAAAACAAAAAACGAGGAGGGCTTGTCGATGTTTTCCAGCAGGATGGTCTCGACCAGATTCATTCTGTATTTAGGATAACCCGTTTGCGTGAATGAGGCAAGGTTGCCTCCCGGTAAAACCGCAACAGTTTGAAATGGGCTATGCAAAACCGGGAAACGGAAAGGAACAAAGCCCCTCCCAAAACGGCGGCCGTGGATATGAAGGGATCAATCCAGTACCCCGAAACTATAAAGGCTATGCCAAAGGCGGTAAAGCATAAAAGGCTTCCCGCAAGCCCCAGGACAAGGATTGCCTTCGACCCAAGAACATAGGCAAGGGTAAGCACTACAAGTGATGCGGCAAGCGACCAAATTATTATGTGCCGGCTTTGCCCCGGTGAGATACTGCGCCCTGTAAGCATGGCGTTTGCAAACAGCGCGGACGATCTGGGTATTTCCACCCCCCCAAGGGTTGAGGGCCCCATTATGCAAAACGCGGCATCGAGCATCCTGGCTAGATCTTCCCTTTGCCTTATAAGTTCGCGGTGCGCTTCCCGCATGGTGACAAAGCTTCGTATCACGGTGTTTCGCCTGTTCCGCAAACCGTCAATATGTTCCTCGCCTAGTCCTTCCTCGGTCATGGCGACTATTAGCACTTCGTATCCGTTCACCAGGATCATTTCGGAGGGGCCGTACAGGAATTCGTCCAGGCTGTAAATGTAATCGTTGCGGGCGGCAAGCCAGGAGGCGCGGGTTTCCGTGTCCGGGGATTCCAGCAGTCGTTCCCTTAGGTTTTCGGCGTGCTCGAACAGGATTAGGGGGATGCGTTCCGGTCTTACCTCGGCGTACAGGTCATGGTTCCAGGCGTCCCGTAAAAGGCGCGCCATTGCCCTGTCCGCGCGATCGTATTCCAGGAAAGCGCCCAGGCCGATGCGCCGAAAATCGCCGCCCCTCCCCGGTCTTTCAAGGAGAATGTTTCCGTCCCTGTCTAGGGGAAAGCGGAACTCGGACTGTCCCCCGGGATGTTCGAACCGGTTCACCAGCGTCGATCCCCTTTCGCCAAGTTCAATGGTCGATTCCGTCCAGCGTCGCCTGAGCGCGCGGCCCACGATATGTTCCGCGACGCTAGTTCCTTTGTCCCTTGTGCCGTTTGGCGCAAGGGGGTTCAGGGACGGGAAGGGTATGTTGCCTGGCCCAGGCGGAACCAGGTTGAGGCTTTCCGCGGGGACAAAGGGGGCGATGCGTCTTAGGGTTCCGTCACGATCGGGTCGGGGCCTGGAATACCAGGGGATTTCCCCCTCCGGCACGGCCCAGGGTTGCGGGCGCAGGTCCTCCGCCATTATCGCGTTGCCGAAAGCGGCGACGGCCCTGGCCATTCGAACAGCCCCTTCCTCCTCCTGCCGCATGACGGCCGCGTTCAGCCGATCCCTGCCCCTTTCCGAAAGTTCGACAAGGTTTTCCACGTAAGCCGGCGATTCCTCTGGCCCGAGCAGCCCCAGCCTGATGGCGTCGAAGAGGCTGCGGATGTTCCTTGACAGAAGGTAGAATTCGCCGTCGATGCGGTGGGTAAATTCGGCGCCGCTTTCCATCGTGTCCGCCCTGGTTCCCAGAACCGGAACCTCGACAAGCAGATCCGACGCGCCCATTTCGTTTAGGGTCATAAGCACGACGAAGACGTCGCCTGGTTCTATCACTTCGTCGGTCTCGATTAGCAGGATCTGGTGGGAGACGGGTGGGGGGGAACGGAAACCAAGAAGGAAATCGTAGGTTCCGCCCAGCCTTGGCCCCGCAAGCGCGTGGTTTAGCAGGAAAACCAGCGCGATGGCGACAAGCCAGGCGCACCCAAGAAGGGCAAAGGACAGTTTTCTGGAGATAAATGCTGGCATTTGCTCTTTTATTCTCGGCAGGAATTGGTTATGATTAAAGTTGGGGGCAAGGGTAGACAGTCCCTGTGCCGTTAATGTTTAAGGAGGCCATTTATGAAAACAGTTTGCTTTATCAGTTTGGCGTTTGTCCTTGCGCTGTTTGTTACGGGCTGCGCCAGGCCGCCCACCGAGGAAATGAACAATGCCCTTGAGGCGGTAACCCGCGCCGAAAACGACAACAACGTGGTCCTGTACGCCCCGGCCGCCCTTGCCCGTGCCAGGGACGCGCTTCGCATGATGCGCCAGGAGGCGGATTCCAGGCGTTTTGACGCGGCCAGGGCTTACGCGGCCGAGGCCATAGCCGCCTCCGAACGCGCGATTGCCGAGGGTCGCGCCGGGGCGGAACAGGCCAGGAGGGAGGCCCATTCCCTTCTTTCGGATCTTCCGCCCCTTATCGCGGAGACCGAGCAGGGGATGAACGCCGCCAGGGTGGCCGGGCTTGATCTGGACTATGACGCGCTCGAAAACGCCCTTAACGGGGCGCGTGAAAGCGCAAACATGGCGGTGGATGCGTACGCGTCCGGGCTTTACGGGGATGCCATTGCCCGGGGGCGTTCCGCCCGCAACGGGCTTATTGACATAAACCAGCGTATCGCCGGCGCGGCGGTTGCCGTCGCGGTTCCGCAGGGCAAGTAATCGTCATAATGGTTGTTACGGGCGGGCGTTTCTTCCCCTTGCGCCGTCCCGCCCGCGCGGTTATACTGCCAGTGCAACAAGGGGAGCAACATGGCGACAAAAGAGCTTTTCAGCCAATTCGACGATCTGCTTAACATATGCAAGGACAACGTTTTCAAGGCCGTCTTCGCGAGGGACTCCAAGGATTCAAGGCGGGCGCTTTCCAGGCTCGTTTCCGCCGTCATAGGCAGGGAACTGGAGGTGGTGAGTATTATGGCGAACGAGCCGGCGCCGGAAAGCGTGACGGATCGGCTGGTTCGTTTCGACATAAACTGTAGGGCCAAGGACGGCGAGCCCATCGACGTGGAGATGTGCCTTAACCCGGACAAGTTCGAGCCTGTGCGCCTGGAGTTCTACGCTGCGAGGCTTTTCGTGACGCAGGACATACACGGGAGCGAGAAGACCTACAGGGACTTGAAGCGGACGTACCAAATAGCGATACTGGCCGAGGGGACGTTCTTTGCCGACGGGGACTTTTTGCACGGCTTCGAGTATTACGATCCGGTCCGCAACATGTCGCTGGGTGGCAGGACCCGCATCTTTACGCTGGAACTTTCGAAGCTGGGCGAGGTTGTTAAGAAGCCCGCGAGGGAGATGAGTAACCCGGAGTTTTGGGCGGTGTTTTTCCGGTATCACGGGGATCCAGGAATGAGGGGGAAGATCAACGAGATAGCCGTTCTGGAGGAGGGAATCGCGATGGCGGGAGGAGTGCTTTTGAACATAAGCCGCGACGAGAATCAGCGGGCGCGTCTCGAGAGCGAGTACAAGGGCCAGCTTGACTACCAAAGCAAGATGGTCCAGGCGAAACGGGAAGGCATAGAGGAAGGCGAGGCGATAGGCGTGAAGAAAAGGAACACCGAACTTTTGAGCCTAATTGCCAAAGGCTATACGGCGGAAGATCTCAAAAGGGAGATTGAGGCCCGGCGCTGAGAATCTGGCCTACCACGGAACACCTGCCGTCCCAAGCCATTCCAGTATCTCGCTCATCCCCTCTCCCTGGGTGGGGCGGGCGTTTCTTCCCCTTGCGCCGTCCCGCCCGTTTGGAACCCTGTCTTGCACATCACAACGACGCTTCTCCATCAGCTTGAAGTCTTTCTTGAATTGGTTTGTAAATTGAAAACCGAGCATTGGTCAGGTGCCGTGCGGTCGAAAATCTAATTCTTCGTATGCTTCCTCGATAGAAGTAAGCCTTTTCCCCGGAATTCTGCCTTCCGCCATGTCCTTGGCTTCCTTAAAGGCGGCTAAGGTAACGGCGTTAAAAGGCGGATTTTCCGCATACATGGGACAATCATCCCCGTAGATACAGCTTGTTTCCAAGCCAGTCGTGACGGCTTCGGTTTTAGGCTCTGCAACGATCATAGTTTGCCCCTTCCCCCTAAATATAGGCGCAAGATCGCCTTTGATCAAGCCTTTTCACGCCTCGCTGCTGTTGCCTAGGTCGTTCGCAAGCTCCGGAAGGTCCCCTTGCGCCGTCCCGCCCGCGCGGTTATACTGCCAGTGCAACAAGGGGAGCAACATGGCAACAAAAGAGCTTTTCAGCCAATTCGACGATCTGCTTAACATATGCAAAGACAACGTTTTCAAGGCCGTCTTCGCGAGGGACTCCAGCGATTCAAGGCGGGCGCTTTCCAGGCTCGTTTCCGCCGTCATAGGCAGGGAACTGGAGGTAGTGAGCATTATGGCGAACGAGCCGGCGCCGGAAAGCGTGACGGATCGGCTGGTTCGTTTCGACATAAACTGTAGGGCCAAGGACGGCGAGCCGATCGACGTGGAGATGTGCCTTAACCCGGACAAGTTCGAGCCTGTGCGCCTGGAGTTCTACGCGGCGAGGCTTTTCGTGACGCAGGACATACACGGGAGCGACAAGACCTACAGGGACTTGAAGCGGACGTACCAGATCGCGATACTGGCCGAGGGGACGTTCTTTGCCGACGGGGATTTTTTGCACGGCTTCGAGCATTACGATCCGGTCCGCAACATGTCGTTGGGTGGCAGGACCCGCATCTTTACGCTGGAACTTTCGAAGCTGGGCGAGGTTGTTAAGAAGCCCGCGAGGGAGATGAGTAACCCGGAGTTTTGGGCGGTGTTTTTCCGGTACCACGGGGATCCAGGCATGAGGGGGAAGATCAACGAGATAGCCGTTCTGGAGGAGGGAATCGCGATGGCGGGTGGGGTGCTTTTGAACATAAGCCGCGACGAGAATCAGCGGGCGCGTCTCGAGAGCGAGTACAAGGGCCAGCTTGACTACCAAAGCAAGATGGTCCAGGCGAAGCGGGAAGGCATAGAGGAAGGCAGACGGGAAGGCGAGGCGATAGGCGAAAAGAAAAACAGCATGGAAATTTTGAGCCTAATTGCCAAAGGATATACGGCGGAAGATCTTAAAAGGGAGATTGAGGCCCGGCGCTGAGGGGCTGGTCTGTTACCATCACTTGAAAGTCTGTTGGAATTTTGCGAGAATGTTGGAATGACAGTCAGGTATGGATATAACGATAAAGGCGACAATTTTTTGGAAATCGAGCAGCTTATAAAGATGTTCGAGACGACACCCGGCACTATCGAGGTCAGAAAGGGCGAGGCCAGGGATTTGGCGCTTTTGTTGAACAGGCTCTATACGGAAAACAAAAGCTACAAGCGAAAGGAAGTCCCCGTCAGGTTTTAAAATGGCCCGCGCGCCAGGTCACCATAGCCTTTTTTGAATTCCCAGTGTATCGTTTTTCATACAGGATGAGGGCCCGCGCGCCCCTTGCCCCACCGCGGGCGCGCAAAAACAACGGCGACAGCGTGAAATTTGCCCCTTTCGAAAGAATTTTCGACTGAAATCCTGCGCTTGGCATGGAAATTGCTTTGTTTAGTGTGGGAGTGTTCCCCATTGGGAAGCGGGACATGGTTGGTTTGAAATATTTTTTCGACCCATTGACTGTTTTTTCCAAATCCGGTGGAATAATAGATGGCGCTTACGAAGCGCCTTTGGTTGAGATAAGGCCCCGGGGCTAAAAATCTGGGCTTAACGTCCCCGAGTGTTACTCGGAACGGGTTATAGTTGCGAGGGTTTTGTTTGGATAGGGTCCCTTACGGGATCCATGAACAGGTTCGCGGGAACCTTGACACCGCGAGAGGAGAAAATCGATATGATAAAAAGAGTTGTCTTGCTGCTTGCCACGGTTGCGATGGCGGGCGGCATGGTCTGGGCCCAGCCGACACCAGGGGGGCCTCCTGGTTCCCCTGTTTTTCACAACTTTAACGCCGTGCCCACGCTGTCCACCGAGGCCCGCTACAGCGCCGGCAGGTTCCGTACGGACGTGGACAATTTCATTGACACAAGGTTCCACAACCCGGAAATAGGCACTTTCTTTTTCCTGGGTGGCTTCCCCGCCATGACCTATGTGGATGAAACCGATATTCTGACTCCTGGGGGTGGCTCTGTCGTCGCAGACAGGTATACCATTAGCTTTGGCTTTGGACACACCTTTGACCTGTTTTATCTGGGCGTCTACTACGGTGGTTCTATCGTAAGGGCCGCTGGCACCAGCTATAGGGACCTTGTTGAGGAGGACCCCTTTAACTCCGCCAGCGCAAGCCAGGCGGAATGGCGGAACAATCTGGCGGTGCTTGTCGGAATCCTGAACATGGGCATCCGCCTTGACCTTATAGTGCACAGCCACACGGAAACGCGCAGAGTTAACGGCAGCCTGGGTCCTGGGGGTACGGATGCCCCTGGGCCTGGTACTGACCCTGGCAGGCTTGTGCAAGAAGCCCCCTCCCTCGCGCTTTCCTGGGGTACCCGAATGGGCAATCTGGCGCCCCACGCACAAATAGGCGTGAATTTCCGCAACACGGAAATGTGGAGATGGTATGTGGCCCGATATGAGTATGTGTTGGATGAAGACAACGACATCACATATGACGTAGTTCGTTACGAGAGGATGGATTATAGGGTTCAGACTGGAGGGAATTTCGGGATGGCGGCCGGCGCGACCTTCGATCTTAGTGATACCTCCAGGGTCGGTGGCACCTTGCGGTTCGGTTCCAGGTTTGCGGACAGGGACAGGTTTCGGTGGGACGCGGAAGGTGACTTTGGGGGCACGGATTCCTTTGCCGACACGGGCGGGGCTTGGGGCTTGGGGCTTGAAGCCTACTATGCCCAGACCATTGACGCCGGTGTAGTGGGAATAGGTTTTCGCCCCAGGCTGGACGCTGAGTTTATCAGGGAGTCCAGGAACAATTCCCTCGTCGGCGGGTACCACAGTGTGGCGGCGAATCACTACTTTACCCTTGGAATGGGCGTTGATCTTGGCCTTAGGCTACAGCCCACCCAAAGGCTTGCCTTCTTCACGGGCGTCGGCCTGAACTTTTTCGAATGGAGCACTGCTGCCCGCGGTAGCAGCAACACCGAACGCAATAGGTATTCCGCGTGGCAATTTCGTGGGATTGCCTGGGATCTTTCCAGGACGACTGCCTCCGGGCATCTTGGCTTTGGCATGACCCTTACCCCGGTGGAAAATGTGGTTATTGGCTTTGGCCTGAATACCATAATTGACCGGTTCATTAGGATCAACCTGTACGAGATGCGTATTGATACCGGTGGGGATTATTCGTGGTGGAACGAAGCCCACAGCGCCGGCAATTCCGTAGGTGCGCTGGCCAGCGTTTTCAGCGACATTGAGATCGACTTTACTGTCAGCATAAGGTTGGGCGGTAACAACGGCAACCGCGCGGCGGCGGCCCCCGCACCTGCCCCGGCCCCAGCACCCGCTCTGGCCCCCGCCGATAACGGCAACGGCAACGGCAACGGTGACGAATAGCCCCTCAAGGTGGCAAGCGCAAATTATTTGCGAACAAGGCCCTGTACGGGGCCTTGCAACAAGTCAACGGGACTTTAAACCGCAAAGGAGTTTTCCTATGAGAAACAAAACACGGTTTTTTGGCGTGCTGGCCTGCCTGCTGGCACTTGGTTTTATGTTTGTTTCCTGCGGCGACGGCGTCGGCGTTCGCGACGAGGCTTTCGAGTGGGGGTACTTAGAAACAGGGCACAGGGGCAGAGCTCCTGCGGGTGTGTCCATAGCGGTACGAGATATACCCGACGATTTTTTGGTTCAAGGGACGGCATCTGTAGAGATATGGAGAATTTTCCGTGAAGGTTCCGCTGATCCCAACGAATACACACCAGTTGTAGGTCCCTTCCCTCTTCCTCCTGACGAATTAACCCAGGTTTCGTCGCCACGGCCAGGTGGTGATCCGATGAACCTTTGGGGTTTTCCTCGTGGATCGGGAACAGTAGTGTGGAGGAATAGGGAGGATGCGTTTTCAGTGCAGTTTGCGAATGCCACTGTTGGGAACCACCTTGTCCGTATAACGTTAGGTGGCTCGCATGTTGACCATGATGCCACTATTACAGGCCGGGTTTTCCATGTTCAGATGGATCTTTCTGTGTACAACACCATATCATTTAGCGACTTTGCCCAGGTTTATGAAGGCTCGCGTCAGCCCACCGCTGGTAACGGCGATCCTTGGCCGGATGAAGGGCTTGATATACCGCCATCGTTCCCCGATGATATGGACCCTCCTGCTCTGCCTCAATAATTCACTTGTGGCGTAGCGTTGACAGGCATGAAAACGGCCTCCTGTCTGCGTTACTGGTAGCGTAGCGGGTGCGGTTGTGATGACAATTCGCCAACGTATCTGCGCGCGCCGCGAATAGGGCGCCCAAAGGCCACCTTTCGGGGTAGCAAAGGCACCTTGGACTTCCAGGTTTTTCCCGGAAGCCCAAAAAGCCCAACCATGCGGTTGGGCTTTTTTTTGCCCGCGCCACGCCACTTAGCCCCCCCACCGCCCACTCTCCGCGCCCCCCCGCGCTCCGGAACGGCATTTATTCCATGCCGTTCCGGAGCGCGGGGGGACGCGGAGCGAAGGAAGAGTGCTACAATACGCGCGATCAACCCCCCCAGCGTCCCGCAACCGCACCAAAACCAGGTGCAACGAAGGCAGAAGATGGCTATCGTAATCGCCTACCATGGCGAGTTTATGGCCCCCATTGCGAAGGCGTATTATTTAAGCCACAGTACGGAAATTTCCCCGGCTTCTTCCGCTTCCTTCATCTCGCTATCTTTTGTAACTAAAGCGATGCCAAGGCTTTTGGCGGTTGCGGCGGCAAAAGCATCTGCAAGGGACATGGAATACGATGTTTTGAATCTTCCAGCGTCTTTGATAATGTCGCGGGAAACGTTGTCAAGAACGGTTATCGGGGCCGCGTAAATACGATCGTAGTAAACTTCCATCACCTGAATGCCGCTCATAAACAGGTGGCCTCGAACCGAAGGTTCAACGCCATTGTCCGCCTGCATCAGTAATTCAGCAACGATATCCGCCCCTTCTTCTTCGTTGAAAAGGGCGATCAGGGCGCAAGCGTCAAGAACACAGTCCATAGTTATTGTTGCGCGATTCTATATGGGTTGTCTTTGGCCAGCCCTTCCTCGAACGCCTTGTTTGCCCGTTTGCGCGCGAAGTATGCGTCCATGGTATCAAGGCCCTTGCACGATCCCCTTAACGCCAAAAGAGGCAGGGCTTCTTTTTTGGCAAAAGGGATCACTTTAACTTCCACTTGCGCCTTGCCCATGGGGACTTCAAGAGGCATGTCGATTGTCAGCCGGCGATCCATTGGGATTTCCACTGTTTGCGTAACGATCATAAGACAAACATAGCATGAAAGAGGGCGATTCTCAAGCCGGCCGGCCGCATGGGACACAGGCGAAGGTGATACGTGCCGCGATACGGAAGGCGGTACAGGACTGCAAGGCGAAAGGTTATTTTTTGGATTATTGGAGCAAAATGACGGAGGAAGAGATGGGGATGTTTGAGGGCGAGTGGGATCGGGACACGGCGTTGGAAGTTCGCTGGGAAGAGGGCTGGGGAAGAAGGATTGGAAAGGGGCTATGGAAGAAAGGGACAGGCATCTGCTTGCCCTTATCGACCAGGGGTACACGGTAGAGGATCTTAAAAGGGAGCTTTCGGCCCGGGCCTGAACCTCCGTCCGCCCCCACTTGCCAAGCCGTCGGCAAAATAGTACCTTTCCGCATGGCGTACAAAGACACAATGTTCCGTTCGCTGTTCAACAACGAGAAGTCGCTGCTGGAACTCTACAATGCCCTGCACGGCACCAGCCACAGCGAATGGGACACCGAAATCATCATCAACACCCTGGACGAGACGCTGGTATCGCGGCGCAGAAACGACATCTCCTTCACGCTGAACGGCAGGCTGGTCGTAATGCTGGAACACCAGTCATCCGTCAACGAGAACATGCCCTTCCGTTTCTTGCAGTCGATCTCGCGGATATTCGAGAACGGCATTCCGAACAAGAAGGCGATCTACGGGACGAAGCTGATCAAACTGCCTCGGCCGGAGTTCATCGCCCTGATCAACGCCCCGGGGCGGTTTCCGGATCGCAAGGCGCTGCGCCTGTCGGATGCCTTCATGGACGTCCCAGGGTTTGGGGAAACCCGGCTTGAACTTGAGGTTATGGTGTATAATATAAATGAGGGGCAAAATCCCGAAATCCTGGCCCGCTGCGCGGTGCTGAAGGAATACGCCTATTTCGTTGCGCGGGTTCGGTATCACATAGATGCGGAGAAGCGGATACGGGGAACCGCGTCGGAGGCGAAGGTGATACGTGCCGCGATACGGAAGGCGGTACAGGACTGCAAGGCGAAGGGTTATCTTTTGGATTATTGGAGCAAAATGACGGAGGAAGAGATGGGGATGTTTGAAGGCGAGTGGGATCAAGACACGGCGTTGGAAGTTCGCTGGGAAGAGGGCTGGGAAGAAGGATTGGAAAGAGGGCTGGAGAGGGGCATGGAAGAGGGCCGGGATGAAGTCCTTGCGCTGCTAAAAAGTGGCAGGTCGCCGGAGGAGATTATCAGGGAGTTCGACACGAAAACCGTGACGGCAAGGCCCGCTCCCACGGTTTCTGGGGCCGGCCTAAGCCACTAGGAACCCGACTGGCAGGAATTTTACCACAATTAGTTGAAAATATAATCCGATGGGGATATTGCTTTAGACGGGGAATCGGCAAAGTCCCTTTGACTTCGGCTTATGATATAACGTGATATTTCTCCCGTCCCTTGAAACAGGCCCCGCTTTCACGCTATCCTTCCATAAGAAACAAGGAGAAACCCAATGGGAATGACAATGAGCCAGAAAATCCTCGCGGCCCACGCCGGGCTGCCGGAGGTGCGCCCCGGGCAGTTGATTCAGGCGAAGCTGGATCTGGTGCTGGGCAACGACATAACATCGCCGGTGGCGATTCGGGAGTTTTACGGGGCGGGGTTCGACAAGGTTTTCGACAGGACCAAGATAGCGATGGTCATGGACCACTTCACCCCGAACAAGGACATCAAGGCCGCCGAGCAGTGCAAGGAATGCCGGGACTTCGCACGGAAGTTCGAGATTAAGCACTTCTACGACGTGGGGCCGATGGGCATAGAACACGCCCTACTACCGGAGGTCGGACTTGTCGCCGCCGGTGAATGCGTAATCGGGGCGGATTCCCACACCTGCACCTACGGGGCCTTGGGGGCGTTCTCCACCGGGGTGGGTTCCACGGACATGGCGGCCGGCATGGTCACGGGCGAGGCCTGGTTCAAGGTGCCGGAGGCGATTCGGATTAACCTGAAGGGCAAATTCAGGCCGATGGTCGGCGGCAAGGATCTCATCCTCCACCTGATCGGCATGATCGGCGTGGACGGTGCGCTTTACCAAAGCCTGGAGTATTCCGGCGAGGGCGTTTCCGCGCTGACGATGGACGACCGGCTCTGCATCGCCAACATGAGCATAGAGGCCGGCGCCAAAAACGGCATTTTCCCAGTGGACGCGGTTACGAGGGCCTTTCTGGAGGGCCGAGTGAACAGGCCGTTCACAGCTTACGAGGCGGATCCCGACGCGGAGTACGCGCGCACGATTGACATAGACCTTTCCGCCATCGAGCCGACCGTGGCCTTCCCGCATCTGCCGGAAAACACCCGGGCGATTGGCGATGTGGGGGACGTGCCGATTCAGCAGGTGGTGATTGGCTCCTGCACCAACGGCTGGCTTTCCGACATGGAGATCGCGGCCGGGATTCTGAAGGGGCGGAAGGTGCATCCGAACGTGCGCTGTATCGTGATCCCCGGCACGCAGAAGATTTATCTGGACAGCATCGAGCGCGGTTACGTGCAGGCATTCGTCGAGGCCGGATGCGCGGTGTCCACGCCGACCTGCGGGCCCTGCCTTGGCGGGCACATGGGCATTCTGGCCGCAGGGGAACGCTGCGTGGCGACGACGA
>Ga0209755_10002655_pt1 | contig 24081 bp, 16 predicted proteins | sample TergutCo191P1_FD_187301 | JGI IMG/M metagenome (GOLD analysis project Ga0209755, IMG submission 187301) | Cornitermes sp. P1 segment gut microbial communities from Petit-Saut dam, French Guiana - Co191P1 (SPAdes) (version 2) | ecosystem: Host-associated > Arthropoda: Insects > Digestive system... | reverse complement strand
CAGTAACCGAAACCGCCCCATATTGCAAATCCGCCGAATTAGCCATTAATTGAGCAACAATAGCTTCCGCCTTCGATTGCCTCATCCCCGCCCCCCGCATTAATAATTAAACAGCATCAGCCGTTCAAATTTAGAATACGCCCACACAATCAAAATAAAAATACGAGTTTTACGCAAAAGTTAAAATCTTGACAGATACAAAACTGATACTTGACTGATACTTTTTTTTCCTGACTGATACAAAACTGATACTTTTTTTTACACTTGACTTTTTTTTCTATGATATGTTATGATATATTACGATATGTTATGAAATGAATTGATAAATTGTATTAAAACAATACAATTTTGTTGATGAAATGCCATGATATGTTATGAAAACGCATTATATGTTCGGATATGTACTTGAAAAAATGCATCGTTCGTTTCAGGTACTAGTGCTCGCAAGGGTATGGAAGTTCGAGTCTTCTTCCGGGCAAAGGGTTAATTGCTTCTTTAATTGCTTTTATATGCGCAGGTGTCGTACCGCAGCAGCCGCCAATTATATTTGCTCCGGCAGCGGCGAGTTTCGGAGCGAGCGCCGCCATATCTTCGGGAGTTTCCGGAAAGACATTTTCGCCGCCGATATTTTTGGGAAGACCGGCGTTAGCGTGAACAAGGATTGGGATATATCTGTCGGCTGAACGCATTTGACTAACGATTTCGATCATTCTTTCCATACCGTTGCCGCAATTTGTACCGACGATATCAGCGCCTGCTTTGATTACCGCGTTCATAGCGGAAACGGGATCTGCGCCCATCATTGTTCTGTATTCACCCTGTAATGTTTTGTCAAAAGTAAATGTGCAGATAATTTCCAATTTTGTATTTTCCCTGACAGCTTTAACAGCCTGACAAGCTTCCTCAATATCGCTCATTGTTTCGATGCAGACAGCGTCCGCTCCGCTTTTTTCAAACGCTGCTGCCTGAGCTTTAAATGATTCGTAGAGTTCTTCTTCAGTTACTTCCTCTGTAACAAGCATCTTTCCTGTCGGGCCGATACACGCGATTACCCATTTGTCATCGCCTGCCGCCTGACGGGAAATTTTCACAGCTGCTTCGTTTATTTCCGCCGCCCTATCAGAGAGTCCGTAACGCTCCAGCATAAAGCTGCTTCCGCCGAAACTATTTGTTTTTACCATATCCGCGCCGGCATCAATGTAGCTTCTTGCTATATCAAAAACATCATCGGGATGTTCAACGCACCATAATTCAGGGCATTCTCCTGGTTTCAATCCTTTTCTATGCAAGAAAGTTCCCCACGCGCCGTCGGAGATCAATATTTCGCCGTTTTTAAGTTTTTCTGTTATTTTTTTTCTTGCCATATAAATTAATTATTCTATCATAGCCAGGCGTTCCGCATAACGTCCGCCTTCGAATGAAGCCGAAAGAAATACTTCAACAATCATTTTGGCAAGTTCAAATCCAACAACCCTCGTGCCGAGGGCAATGGCGTTTGCGTCATTATGTTTTCTTGATAAAAGCGCGGTGTACGGCTCCGTGCAGTTTACACAGCGTATTCCTTTAATTTTATTTGCCGCAAGGGACATTCCAAATCCTGTTCCGCAGTTTAAAACGGCCATATCCGCTTCGCCTTTAATAATTTTTTCCGCGGCAAGTTTCGCAAAAACAGGATAATCGGAGCGTTCCTCAGAAAAGGCGCCTATATCAATAGTCGAATGCCCCATGGACTCTATCTTCTTTTTTAATTCTAATTTTAACGCACAACCAGCATGGTCACTTCCCATAACAATCCGCATTGTTCTTTCTCCTTGTTATCATACCATTATCTTTTAATTACCATGGAGCTTTTTCCGGCAGAGATTTATTAAACTCGAAAAACAGATCATTCTGATAAGATCCTTCATAACTCATTGTGAAAAATTTATTAAGCGCTTCATCATGAAAGCGTTTCCATGAATCGTCCTCTTTGCCGGGAATAATCGGATAAAAAAGAGCGCCTGCACAGGAAGCGGCTTTAAGATCGCCGGGCGCGTCTCCTATCATAAGGATTTTATTCTGAGGATACTTCCCCTTTGCCGCGAATTCAAGATGCTCCGCCTTTGTTCCAATCTCCTGCCCCGCGATAAAGCGCACCTTTTTATCAATACCCAATTCAGTCCACTCGCGAATAAGAGCTTCCGCCGGTGTTTGCGAAACAACGATGACATCGGCATTTTGCCGCATTTTATCAAGGCTTTCCTGAAAAAGCGGAAACGGCGGCACTCCGCGAATAATTTTCTTAACCGCTTCATTAACATCAAGCGACCATTGATACGCAATCTTCAGTTCCGGATCGTTTGTTTTTTCAATCTCGATCTTAAGAGCGGGATTGCCAAGCTTTGACTCCCGCTCTGTCCAGGCTTTCAGAGCAGGCATCTCCATTATTCGCGCTCCGCGCTTTTTTACCTCAGGCCGTTCGCGAAGAAGATCCAGCGCTTTAATAACCGCGTGAAAACGGTTGCAGCCCCTGTCCTGCGAATACAGATTGACAAAGTCCCAGACATCCCGCGCGTATTTTGAAACGCTTTGCAGATTAAAATTATTGATGAAAGCCGGACAAAAACATTCCTTGTGTTTCGGCTCCATGGAGTCAAAAACACAACCGTCAGAATCAATTCCGATGAAAAATTCCTTTTCGGCGCAAAGATTTTTTAAATCCTGAGGAGAGCTCATATTATAACCTCGAATAAAATATACATTATTTTATCATGCTGGTTATAGACTGTCTATATCGGTTATTCTTTCCAGCATCATTTTATATTTGACACGCGCCATATCATTACCCTTAAGAACTTCAGCTTCATTTCCCGAAAATTGACACCTTAGGCAGTAATATTCGTCGCTTTCCTTGTCATAGAATAAATCAATATCCAGGTCCCTGATAAAACAGGCGGGACACCTGTAATTTAATTTGCCTTTTCCAGCTTGAGACATGTTATCAACTCCTCGTTATTCGATAGATTTTTTGTTATCCCCAACGTATACATGGGAGAAAAAGCGTATCCCTCCCTGAAATATCCGTCAGCCCCTGCGTTTACAGGCTTTACAGACAATTTTGTCTGAACCTGCGGAATTATCGCTTCCACTTTTAATACAGAGGCGATTCTTTCTTCACGGCATTTGTATCCGTAGGAAATTTCTTTTACTTCTTTCTCTCCAGTACACCTCAGAGTAATTCCCGTCATATCTTCGGGATATTCCGTTGTCCCGTAACATGCGGTTATGTATTCGTCAAGATGAACCTTTTCTTCTGAGATATTGCTATCCGATGGACAGCTTAAATCATAAATTTTTCTTGAGATAATTATTTCGCCTGAATTTTCTTTAAAAGTAAATGTTGTAACAAGTTTTAAAGACAAATCGTTAAATTTAATTTCGACGGGATCAAGCGTTATAACACGAGCGTCAGATGTTTCGCTGTAATTCGCCTTTGTCCTGCACAGGCAAAGATCAACCTCTTCCCCCTTGTAACTTAAGCGGCAGCTTTTAATAGTGCCTTCGCCCGCGTAATGCGTAAAATATCCCGCCCTGTACATTGCCTGCACCAGAAACGGATACGACGCGTTCTGAACATTTTTTGTGCCAATTCCCACTGGCCACTCAAGCTTCGCCGCGTAGGGACGCAGATCAACCATCGCGCCACCCTGATTCATGTCAAGGCATGTCCTCATGTAAGGATCGACATACCAGAACAGTTGTTTTTTTGAACCATAAAGAATATCTTTCCAGAGAGCGCAGCAGGGTTCGGTATAAGTTTTATTCTCTCTGAACCAGTCCGCGAATTCCGACATTGTCAAATCTTCTATTTCGCCTTTGTCGCGTAACTCTCCGTAATATTTAAAACAATCCTTGTAACTCTTTACCAGAAGTTCATGCGGCGCTTCCCATCTGCCTGCTTTATTCAGCCAGCCCGGTCCGACAAAGATCATGTTGTATGTGTAACCCTTGTTGTATTTTTTCAGCGCCTTATATTGATCGATCAGATTGAAAAGATACGGATATTCTCCGTCTTTATAAATCATTCCCCTTAAAACATTTTGAGGATGAGTGCCGAAGTTCGAGCCGTTGCCGTCAAAACACGCGAGAAGATCGCGTGACAGATGAGGAATAGCGACAATACCGCTGTCATCTTCCGCGCTGATCGCGGGAACATGGGAATTGCGCTTTGACGGTATCCACGGATTCCACGGCCCTCCGTCAAATAACGTATACCACGAATTGTTGCATGTCCGGTACGCCTTAGGCCCTTCTTCCCAGCATGTAGCGACAGCGCATTTTACAGACGGGTATTTACTTTTTATATAATTGATCAAATCCGCGTCCATAAAATAAGAGCCTGTCGATTCAGGATAAAAACCAAATACATCAAAAAACTTCGCGAACAAATCGTTAACAATGGAAATTTTATCCTCCATTGAGAACATCCATATGCAAAAATCTTTTGTTTTATATTTATCTCTGAATTCTTTACACGGCAGACCAAGAAGTGACAAACCAATTTCATCGCCGAATTTCGCATGATGCTCTTTGGCGATAGAAATCGCCTCTTCATTAAAAAGGCTTGCGTATGTCATCTGGATTGTTGTTTTAAATCCGTTGTCATGCGCGACTTGCTGCTGCAGTTTGAAAATATCAAGCGATTCTGTCAGCAAATCCTTTTTTGAGATATCTTCTTTTTTACCCTGCCCCGTAATCTTCTCCGCGTACTCCGGAACCATTTCCGGGCGGTGAATAATGTTTAGAATAAATTTGTTCATATTACTTCCCTATTTATTATTTTTTTGAATATTCAATAAAGCGTCAAGCGCCTTTGAAGGAGTGCCGTTCTCCCGCCACGAATTAAGTTCATATTTACTCCATACCCTTGCTCCCTCCGGTTCCCATAAAATAAAACCTTTGCATTCAGGCCGGCGGCTTATTTCCAGAATAAGATCCGAAAATAATTGAAAGCTCTCATCCTCTTTTACATCCTCACCGCCTGTTTCAACAAGCATGATATCTTTCCCAAAACGTTTTGGAATTTCCTTTAAACCGCGCGCGAAAGCTTTTATACATTCATTATACGTCTGTTTTTGATATATTTGCGCGAAATACGGGTATATAGAAAAGCCCATCATATCGTAACGGCAATTAAACCTTTTCAAATTATTAAAATAATTAATTATAAAATTCGGCTGATTGATTTCCGCAAGATGTATCATTGATATTGTGTCAGGCGACACCTCTTTTACAGCGTCATATCCCGCATTGTAAAGCATCGCCAGCTTTTCAAAATTTTTCGTACTGCCCATGGGAAGCAGCATTCCCGGATTTGTTTCGTTTCCAACCTGCACCCACTCAAGATTAATACCGTTTGTTTTAAAAAGAGTCATCGTCTCAGCCGTATAATCGTAAAGCTGCTGTACAAGATTGTAAAATTTCAATTTTTCCCACGCGGCGGGTATTCGCTGTTTTTCCGGATCACACCATGAATCGCTGTAATGGAAATCCAGCATCAGGCGGAAACCGTTTTCCTTGCATTTTAGCGCGAGGTTTAAAGTTTCTTCCGCGGAACAATGGCCGCTGTGAATATCGTCCGAAGGGTTAACCCATGTCCGCAGGCGTATGGTATCAATGCCGTAACTTTTTAAGATAGAAAATAAATCCTGCTCCTCTCCCTGCTTGTTACGGAAAATAAAACCGCTCTTTAGCATCTGGGGATACCAGCTAATATCGGCTCCTACGGCAAAATTTTTGCCGAACATTAATTTTTTCATTTTAACTCCTTATATGCAAACTCTATACTGCGCTTCCAATGCAATTTTATTTAAAACATATCCATATGTTTTATCACATTCAAAATACGTATCCTCCGCGGCAGGGTATATTTTTAATTTAAAGTTTTCCTCATAATCAAAACGATGGAGCGCGGCTCTCCACGGCAAACCGGTGGTATACCAGTCTGCGACCATTTCAGCATTACGGAAAAGCTCAGCTCTGTCGCCGGAAAAATCAATAATTAAAAAGATATCATTGATTTCTTCCGATGGAATTTTATCAATCTTTATTTCATATTCCGCAAATATATTGTCCCTGTAAATTTCTTTAAAACAGCAATTAACGCAGACAGGCGGAAAATTATAAGTAATTGTTTCATTTTTATCAGCATCCTGATAACAGATAACTTTTTCTTCCGTTCTGCACGTTGTAAGATATATTTTTCCGTCCGTTTCATGCAGGCTGCCTTTTGTAATAAAAAGTTTTTCACCTAACAGCCACGCGTTATCCGCTTCTTCTTCGCTCAGCAAAATCACGGAAGCGGCTTCTCCCATCCAGTTAAAAACCGGCTTTTCATGGCAGCAAAACACATATTGATCGCCTAATTCGCATAACAACTGCGCGTTAGTTGATTTTAAGAACGATTTTCCAAGTTTGACATTATACGGGAATATTCCGTAGAATCCGGCCGGCATTTCCATTTGAGGAAAACAAATCGTCTCGTCAGATAACACAATCGAAAAAACAACATTATGACTATTCATTTTCCTGCGTCTCTGATGGTTATTGACAAATAAAAAGCCTGCATTCGCGTCTTTATTATGCCTTACGCTGTAACGCAGGGAAGCCGTATCCTCAGCGTCTGTCACCGCGTTTTCAGGAAAAAAAACAGAAGAGAGCGCAGCAATTTCGCCGCAACACCGCAGGAACATGTGCAGTTTTTTTAATTTCCGGTAACTTTGATTCACTTCGCCGTATTCGCCGATACAGGTTTGAAAATCATAAGTTAAAACGGGCAGGTCTGACCATGACCCTGTCGCGGTAGTTTCCTGCATAGTAGAAAATTTTCCTGTCGGATGCGTCCCCCCGTGGTACATATAATACCCTAACAGATTTGCCCCGGAGGCTAGTTTACATAACGCCATAGCCGCTATATCATCCGCGGAAATAACAGGACGGCGATGCGTCGTTATCTGAATACCGCCTCCCAATTCCGCGGTTAAATACGGATAATCTTCTACTCTGTAGGTAAACGCGTCTTCCGATTTGCTATTAAACGGTATAATTAAAAAATTTTCATTCGCGGGAAGTTCATTTATATGCTTTTCCCAGGGAGCGTCGGCATAACCGCCCTGCACGGGAAGCGTCTCTCTGTCGATTACAACGGCTCCACCCCAGCCGGTTGCCGTATAAAACGGAACATCAAAACCCGCGCCCCTTGCGATTTTTTTTAAAGATCGCATATGTTCAAGCCCTTCCTCTCCTGTAAGCCCTCCAACGTGCCCGTATTCATTCTCGATCTGCGCGCCGATAACAGGACCGCCGTCTTTCCACAAAAACCCCTTTACCTCTTCATAAATTCTTTCAAAGAAAATACGCGTTAGTTCCAAATAAGCAGGATCGTTTGACCGGGTCTTTATTGAAGAATCATTACAAAGCCAGTCGGGAAAACCTCCGTTTCTGCATTCTCCGTGCGCCCACGGCCCGATGCGTAAAAAAACAAGCAAATTCAACTTAGTACAAATTTGAATAAAGCGCCGCAAATCGCGGCGGCCTGAAAAATCCCACTTTCCTTTTTCTTCTTCGTGATAAATCCAGAAAATATAACTTGAGACAATTTGAATGCCGCCCGCGCGGATCTTGCAAAGAGACTCTTCCCAATATTGCTCCGGAAACCGTGAATAGTGAAACTCTCCCATTATCGGGTACCAGGGTTTTCCGTTCTTAAGAAAATACCTGTTAGTCACTTCCAGCGTCTGCCCGTCAGGCGATAAACCGCTGAAAGGCAGAGGACAAATTGTTTCATTTACAGCAGGTATTTTTATCGCAATATTTTCCATGAGCAATTAACGCTTATTCCTTTACAGCTCCAAGTGTCAATCCGCTAATAATGTATTTCTGGGAAATAAAGAATAAAATAACAACCGGAATTGCCGCCATAATTGTGCCGGCGGTAACAATCCCCCAGTTAGTATCAAAGCGCTGCTGTGTAAACTGATAAATTCCGACCATTACGGTAATATTATCATTGCCTTTAAGCAGAAGATTTGAGATAACAAAATCACCGTATGTTGACATAAAGGCGAGAATAGCGACAGTTATCACCATTGGTTTTATAACAGGGAAAATAATCTTCCAGAAAACCTGCCAGTGAGTAGCTCCTTCAATAAGCGCCGACTCATCCAGTTCTACCGCGATGGTATCAATATAAGATTTTACCATCAATACATTGATACTCATGGAGCCGGCGACATATATGCAGATTAAGCCGCCGTGCGTATTAAGGCCGATAAACGGAAGATAATTACCGAACTGCTGCATCATAATAAAAATGGCGACCATCGCGAGAATGCCGGGGAAAATGTTGAGGATTAAAATCCCCATCATCACTCCCTTCTTGCCTTTAAAGCGGAAACGCGATAAAGCATACGCTGAAATACATGTAAGCGCTACGATCAATGTTACGGCAATCGACGTTACCTTCAAAGAATTAATCATCCATTTGCCGAATGACAGGCTTGGGTTATTCAGCAGATCAACATAGTTGTTAAAGGTAAGCACTTTAGGAATTATAGTAGCGCCTAACAAAGATCGGGAAGCGTTAAACGAAGTGGCGATAATCCATAAAAACGGAGTAACGGCAAATACAATAAGCACCGCAGCGATTGAGTATTTGATAATACCGTAAATCCTTTTATTTCTTCTTGTATCAACCATATTACTATTCCTTAATATCCTTAATTGTTTTCAGATTCCTGATCTGGAAGAATACCATCAGCGCTACAACAAGGAACAGCATTACTGTAATAGACGCGACAAATCCGTAATCGGCGGCGCTGGAGGAACTGAAGCCTAACCTGAAAATAAACGAGATAAGCAGATCGGTATACCCCATCGGCACCGCGGTATCCGCCATTGCAGGCATACCCTGATTGAAACCCCAGATAAGAGTAAAATTGTTAAAGTTAAAACAGATAGAAGCAAGCACAAGCGGAGCCAGTATCCGCATAACCATCGGCATAATAATCTTTCGCGTAACGGTAAAAGAGCTTGCTCCGTCAATCGCCGCGGCTTCAAAGAGTTCTGACGGTATGGATTTTAGAGCCCCGGAAGAAAGCACATAAAAATAGGGATACGACAAATAAACATTGAGTATAATCAGAGCAAAACGCGTCCAGCCCACATTGGTAAAGAATTTGGGTGAAGCTCCGAAAATATTGGAAATTATCGTCGTAATAAGACCCATATTATCGTTAAGAAGCGCCCGCCATACCATTATCGAAACAAGCACCGGGATCGGATAGGGAATGATCAGCAAGGTGCGGATAATCTTCCTATATTTTAAATCATCAAAGAGGAGGGCAATCATTATGCCGATACCAAAAGCGATTGAAACCGAAAAAACGGCAAAAATGACGTTCCAGAGGAATATCCCGAATACAGGGCGAAGGAAACCGCTGTTTCCCAAAAAGCGTTTGTAATTATCCATGCCGATGTTTATTATGAAACCCGGAATCAATTTCCTGCCCGAGGCGGAAGTAAATACGCCGCGAACCGGCGAATAAATTTCGCCGTTACGGTTATCTGTAAACGCATCCGTATCCGCGTCATAAGTATAGATTTGAAGCTGAACCGCCGCTTCCTGAAGCGACAGAATTCTGATAAACCGCGGCGCTTCGCCGAATTCAAGATCGCCCAGGATTTTCAGACTCTGCATAACAGAAGCTCCCCTCACCTCGGTGTAATCTTCAATTGTAAGCGGTTTTGTAAAACCGGACACATTATACGGCTCTATAGGGCTTCCCGGCTTTACAATGAAATATTTATCAGGAGGGGAATCTGCGCCCTCCGGGTCCGGCTGAGGTTCGCGGTATAGCAGTAGAAGGTAATTATTTCCTTTCCGGTACGCTGTCCATGAGTACGGCTGTTCATCTTCGGGAGTGAACAGTTCGGCGGAAATTCTGTTAATCGCCTGAGTTTTTGTAGTAAGATTACCGCCGCTCATATTTGTAAACGAAAGGTAAAATGTGTACAAAATCGGGAAAATCGTAAACAGCAAAGCCATTACAAGCCCTGCGGAAAGCCACCGCCATGGAACAAGAGACTTATTAAACGATACGGCTACAATAAAAACAACCGCTATGGTAACAAAAAATCCCAGAGCGAAAACGCCGTCTGAAATAAGCCGGAATGCAACCCATCCGCCTAAAAGACAGAAGGCAAGCGCTCCGGCGTAAAATGGAATATTTTTAATCATTATAATTGTTTGATAAAGATTCAATTTGCGCTTTGGCATTCTCAAGAGCCGCAACCGGAGTCCTCTCGCCTGAGAATGCTAAATTCGCCGCCGAAGCCCACGCGTCCCATACATAACCCATTTCGGGGATTGAAGGCATCGGAATAGCGTTCACACCTGCGGCATTAAAGGCAAGAGTATCATCATCCCCTAATGTTTCAAATATTGCTTTCCATGCCGAAGGGCGGCCGTCAGCAAGGAATAAAGCCATCATGCTATCTTCATTGGCAATATATTTTTCCGCGAAAGCCTGCGCAAGCAGTCTGCGGGGACTGGCGGAACTGATAAATATACCCTGAACGCCCATGAAAGGATTACCAGGCTCACCCGCTCTGATGCCAGGGAATTTTCCAATTCTGTAAGGAATACCGGATGTTCTGATACGATCCAATGCCCACGGCCCTGCCAGTACAAACGGCGCTTTTCCGCTCTCAAATAAAACATGCGCGGAATCCCAGTCAATAGTTTCCGGGATCAGGCCGTTTCTTACATTATTGGCAAGGAATTCCAAACCGGCGACAAAACCGGCTTCCGCGATTATCACCTTTCTCCCGTCAAGGCTGCCGTCTTCATTTTTACCGAAAATAGCTCCGCCGAAACTGTCGTATAAAGGATACATATGATACGTTGCGTCCGGGCAGCTAAACATATAGTCGATTTTTCCTTCTCTTTTCAGGGCTTGAGCCATTCTTACCGCATCTTCCCATGTTTCAGGAGGAACAGGCGTCAGATCAGGGTTATAGAAGAAACCGATATTCTCAACAGCTAAAGGAATACCGTAGAGTTTTCCGTTAAAAGTAAAACTGTCAAGCGCCGGTTCAAGGAAAGCGCTTCTTTTAGCGCCAATATTCATCTCGGCGACCGCCCCGTCCTTTATAAGAGCGCCCATATTGTCATGGGGAAGTATCGCAAGATCCGCGCATTCACTGGTGCCGGAAGCCAGAAGGAATTGAGTGCGGATATCCGTAATTTCCACCATTGATACTTGAACCGGAATTTTATATTCATCCTGGAATTTCTTGCCAATCTCGGTAAGCGCTCCGATACGGCCTGAGTCATAAACCCAAACAACCAGCTTTTCACCCGTTTTTTTCTCGCAGGAAACCGAAAAAATAACCGCAAAAACAAGAAAACCCAAGCAAATCATTCTAAAGACTTTGTTCATAGAATTACTCCTGATTATTGTAAAAATTAGCGCATTTAAGCATGTTAACAACACGCATTATTTATCTTATTTTATGTTAAATTATAGATTAAAAACTGTCAATAAAAAAATGAAATGTCAATACACAAAATTAGCATAATATTGAAGCTTTTTATCCAACAGACGACAGGTTGACAAAACAAATTACCAATGATACACTGACTCTATGAAAAAACTACTTTCTATGTTGTTAGTTTGTCTGGTTGTCGGCTTATTTTTTTCATGCGACGAACCGGAAAGCGGCGGATCTACCGGAGCTTTAACATTCAAAATTGAAGGTCTGGTTGATAATTTACTGATAATTGAAAGTGATACGGATATTTCCATCCCTTATACATCAAACGTAAAAAACCCTGTTATTACTTTAACTGTCTACCCTGTTACGGATGACCTGACACTAAACGCAAACGCCAATCCGATAACAGCGCACGCGGCAGCGGCGGCAAAAGGCAAAGCGTTCAGAATTACGGCGGATGTAACGGCAGGCAGGCGTACAACGCAAACTGTTTTTTCAATTTTTGTAGATGACGGCGCAAATCTTGACGACGGCATAACAAGCATTACAATGACAAATCCAAACCCTTATGAAATTGACTCTTCCAAACAGTGGGAATTGAGCTATACGATAGCTCCTGCGGCGTTTCAATATGCGGCAACTGTAACTTACGCGATTACAACCCCTTCCGGAAACAACGATCTTGATTTTTTTACGTCGAATTACCCTAATACAGTGCGCCCAAAATTAAATTCGGTTGCCGCGTATACGGATTATTCAGTCCGCGCAAACGCAAGTTATAACGGAAAAACAGTAAACACGAATATAACGATAAGAAATGAACGCGTATACAGCGATTATAAAAACTACGACAACCGGAACGGACAAACAATACAGGAGATAAGAGCACAGTACAATGACAACAGCGTTCAGGGAACCGCGTGGCATGTGCCCGCGGTAGATGATATCACTACCTACTCACAGAGCTACCTTGACGATTACATACTCGGCGTTGACATTGGCTCGCTGATAGAAGTAGAAAAAGCCGGCGGCAAATTCTACGATACCGATCGTTACGAAGTAACCGATGTGTTCGGGCTTTTAAAAGAGTACGGTATTAACTGGATAAGATTACGCCTCTGGCACCACCCGTACAAGATCACAAGCGAGAACACCGGAACAGAAGGCGCAGTCGGGTCGAAATTCGGCGGCGGAACCAACGATCTTGAAACGGTCATTGAATTAGCAGGGCGCGCGAAAGAGTGGGGTATGAAAACAAAACTCAACCTCCATTATTCTGATTTCTGGGCTCATCCGGGACAGCAGGCAAGACCAAGACCCGGCGCTCACTGCGATTGTAATTGCAACTGGCCGGAAGCCCTCGGCACCACAGCTCAGGTTGCCCCAATATTCAAGAATTACACCAAGTATGTGCTGGATCAGATGGCGAACGCGAAACCGGAAATTGGCGGTGTTTTACCTGACATAGTGCAGCTGGGGAATGAGAATAATACAGGAATTGTCGGTTTTAACGCCAATTCCGATATGAACGCGATATTTGCAGCCGGTATTGAAGCTGTGCGCGAAGCCTGCGTGCGGTACAACGGCTGCAACTGTAATGTTAACAAAACAGGGCCTTATCCCGGCAAACACATCAGGATTATGCTTCACGCGACAAGCGGTATGTCAATTATTGAAACATTCTTTCAGGCAAGAGCAAACCTGGATTACGATATAATCGGAATAAGTTTTTATCCGATGTGGCACGGCACCCGAACCACATACCAGCAGGGTCTGGCAAAACTCGCGTCGTCTTTCCCCAACAAGGAAATATGCCTTGCCGAATATTCATCGGCTTATACGGTTGTAGATCACCCAAGGCTTGAAGATTTGTCTTCATCCAACAGCGACCAGAGGACATTTACAAGCCCGTCACCCGGAGAGAGAACAGTCTCAGGGCAGGCAAATTTAATCCGCAACATGAACAGCGATGTAATGAAGTTTTGCGGTACAATGCCTGACGGCAGAAGACGCGGCATAGGATCGTTCTGGTGGGAACCTGCATGGCTCCCTGTGGTAGAATCTTCATGGGCGGCAAATCCGTCCAGAGAGTGGTACCGCTGGCAGGCATCGGCGCCCGGAGGAAGTTCAAAAGATGCCAACCAGCCGGTAGACGCCGTGCCGCGCACAACATGGGCCAATCAGGGTTACTTTACTTACGAAGGAACAGTTATACCGTCAACCAACGCGTTCCTGCAATTAATGGGTAAATCACCTCGTTTATACGAGTGAAAAATAATTATGGAGGAATTATGAAAAAAATTCACAAAATCGCAAGAATCGGTCTTGTGGGGCTTGCAATCCTTGCAATCGCATTGTTCACAGCCTGTCCGGAAGACGACAGCGGGAGCCCCCCAAAGAAAACACCAACCTACACTTATGTTTTAAGCGTAGATGATGTCACAAAAAGCATGAATAAAGACGCTCAGACGGTAGACTTAAAGCCTGTTGTAACAACTACACCGAAAGGCGGAACAATTCCAAACGGCGCTTTCTCGCTTACATGTACTACCTGCCCCACCTGCGATTTAGCTGTCAACTCAGCCGGTGTCCTTACAATCCCCGCGGCATTCGGTCCCGGTGATGAGGGATCGTTAGACTATAATCTAACATTGATTTGGACAGCAGGCGGCATCGGCGCGCCAATTCAGAAGAACTTTAAGCTCACCATTAACAGAGGCGCGATTGAAATTGACGATATCAAAGTTCTGGACTTTACGCTGTTCCGCAAAGGCGCGACAGACGCCCAGCGCACAATTGACTTTATCCTTTACGACACTCTCGATCTGCCTGTAACCGCGGATACTTACCGCAATAAGGTTACTATGACGAATGCGGGAGGCTCCGGCACGATCACTGTTACAGAAACCGACGGCAAACTGGTTGTTGCAGGCGATCCAAATCTTGCTATTGGATCTACACACACAGTTAATGTCAGAGCGCATTACGAAGGAACCGAGATGGGCGGCTTACAGGAAATAACCGTAACTGTAGCGGCTCTGACGTATGAAGTAAAATTCTTCAGAACCGCGACTATAGAACTTACATCTTTAAAGCAGGATGTTGAAGCGACAGACCCGGCGGTAAAACCCGTGAATCCCAATGTCCTCGGATGGGAATTTGAGGGGAATGACTGGTATACAGATGCAGCTACAACAGCAGTTTATGCTTTCACCACACCGGTCACAGGACCTCTCTCGCTGTACGGCAAATATAAAGCTGTTTCAACATCATGGAACGCGAATTTTGTCGTTACTATAGCTAATACAGCGGAAGTGCTTGAAAATGAAGTTGTATACATCAGAGACGTAACCGATTCATGGCTTGATTATGCTTTAACAAAGCAATTAAACGGCACATGGACAGGGATTGTTCCGGTAGAAAAAATTTCAAACACGTTTAGATACCGGATACTAGCCGTAACCGGCGCAAATCCTGATTTAGGCATTAATGCGACAGAAGACCCAATAGAATTCGTCTACAACTCCACTATGGGCGATGACGTAACAGTTGAATATACAGTTATTGAATGGATAAGGCCTGTATTCGAAGAGGGCGAATTACTCAAGAAACCAGCAATGCAGACAGACAGTTGGGCTGCCGCGGCACTGGGCCCTGAGTGGGTATTTGAAAATTTCAAAGATACAATAATAATGTATACAACAGGCGACAGCCACGATTCAAAGCAATGGGGACCCGGTGTCAGAGCTCCTAATGTTCAGTACTTAAGATTCGCTCATCGTGAAACATGGGTTGATACCAATAACGAAACTGCTGCTGAAGATTCTAACTACGCTAAACCGAGAGCCGAAGGTCCCGCGAAAATAACTCAGAATGTTGACGCTACAGAAGGCCATCTGGCAGCCGGCGATGACGTAACATTATACGCGTGGGTATGCCGCTATAACGATTCAGTTGAAGACGTACGCTTACTTATCGGTGAACAGTCCTATCAAATGCCTCTTGCCAAACTGCCGATGAACGGAAGATACTGGACAAAAGTTACCTATGTAACGAAGCTGACAGCCGCGGATATCAAAGCAGGCAAAGTTAACGTTGGTCTTTCGCTTCTTAGAAACGAAAATTCAATATGTAAGTTCAGCATTGATTCCTTCAGCTTTACCAAGGGAGCAAACGGAGAAACCGGAGTACCGGACTCTTATACGTTCTCTGTTGATAATACTACCATTAACCTGACACAAGGCGAAACAAAGCCAATTGGTCCAAACCTGCAGCTTGGCGGCAATCCTGTAGCAACCGGCGTTATCACATATAAATGCAATACCTGCACGACATGCGAACTCACAATTGCGGCAAATAATATTACAGCCCCGGCAGGCGCGGCGGATATGCGGCATAGATATACCGCTACAGCAGTTGTAAACAGTGTTACAGTTGGTACAGCGGATTTTACAGTAGTAGTCGGCACTCCGATTTTGGCTTACACTTTAACCGCCAATATTACAATTGATTCGACAACTAATCCGGAAGCTGAAATGTTTGCCGGTGAAGTTCCCTACCTGGCAGGCAGTTTCTTTGGATCTAACTGGGGCAACTCCAATGGTATACGCAAATTAACTCAGGTTGATTCATCCAATGTCTGGACTGTGACAGTTAACAATATTGATATTGATAATCTGGCAATTAAATACAACATTTTTATTGGTGATGAAGATGAAATGTCATGGACAGTTAAGGCTCATTATGCGGATCTTGAATTTACTGCCGATGGAACTGCAGCGGTTACACTGACTTACTCTGTTACAGAATGGGTCGGAAGGCCGGTCGCACTTGCAGGCAATTTACTTGGAAATCCTGCTTTTGATGTAGATGGTACAACAGGATGGTCTTTAAACAGCTCCGGTCACTGGGATGTTGAAGGTTTTTCAACTACAGCAAATAATTTCTACCCGGGTGGTGATGATGGAGACGCTAAAAATGGAAAAATCGGAACAAGTTTTGCTGACGCAAACTGGAATGGTTCTCAGCTTACCAATGGCGCAACAGGAACTGTTTTCCAAAATGTTCCGTCAACAGGAAATGTTCCGGGCACTTCCGATGCGTATACATTAGCTGCAGGAGTAAAGGTTAAAGCGCTTGCGTGGATTAATCGCAAGGAAGGAACCCACTCTTCAATAAACATTGTTATAGGCAAAGAGGTTATTAGTGTTATTAATCAATTAGAAGGTACAGGCTGGCAATTAGCTGAAGTAGAATACACACTAAAAGGAGATGACATCGTTTTGGGTAATGTTTATTTCGGAGTAAGATACACAGCAAGCTCAGCGGGCAGCATAATGGGCGTTGACGAATGTTACCTTGGTATTGTTGACTAACCAAAACAAAACAACTGCGGTCTAACCGCACTACAAGGCGGGGGTAAAACCCCGCCTTTTTTGGATTAACCGGAAAATCATTTCGGTTAATTTCCCCACAAAAATATCAGGAGATTTTAATGAAAAAATTTTTAGTTATTTCTATACTGTTGATTTTCTCATTTAGCGCGGCTTTCGCTCAGGAAGAAGATATAAGCAGTCCAAGAGTAATGCAACAGGAAGAGAAAGCAAGCGATCAAAACACAAGAGAACAAAGAGGTTGGGTTTTTTCAGGAGAAATTCAGGTTTCTACGGACGCAATCCACTTTACAAAAGCTTCGGGAAAAATTGAAACTGTAACAGGCGGCGATAAGGACGTGGATGAATGGGGCAAGAATATTGACGGTTCATTAACCCTGCTGAACAGCTCCATCGGCCCCGCTCCCAGTTTCTGGTCGGCAATTTATATCAACTACTTCGGCGAAAATATTGAGTTCGGCATTCAGGTCGATCTGTGGAACTTTTTTAAGAGAGGAGGCGGCGAAGGCGTGGGGGGAGGCGGCTCTCTATTAACGGGCACCAGCGTAAAATGGCTCGATGTCCTCAATGCCGGTTTTAACGAATGGTATCTTAAAGGCAATGTTGGAATATTCGACGGCTATGTTGGGAATACCGGCTACGGAGGCTTTGTAGAAATTTACGATGTCTATACTGACTGGCTTAATAAAGATCACAAAATTGAAAATTTTTATATAAACAAGATGGGTGATCGGCAGGTTTCAAACAATATGAGTTTATGGAACTTTGAAAAATCTGCCGCGTTTGCAATGGGCACAACATTTATGGACAGCTTCAGATTTGCTTTTGGAACCGCGTTTGGCTACGGCGGCAATATCGGCAATGTAATAGAAACGTCTTACGCGTTTGAGAATCCATATGCTTCAGCCAATGCCATTAACGCGGGCGCAATGTTCTCCGGCAAGAAGATTGCGGATCTTGTTAACTTTGACGTATTCTACGGTATTTTCGGATACGATAAAAATACCAACGCCCGCGGAGAATATAATATAAAAGCTCCGGATCTGGAAACACAAGCCGGCGGCGCCTATCAAAATGTTTTCGGCGTTTACGGGGGAATGTCTTTCGGCGATCTGGGAATCAGCTTTGGTTACTCAGGCGATATAACAATTTACGAAAAACAGCACTACAATAAATCCGCCGATCCTGCTAAACCCGATTATCACACATTTAATCTTTTAAGCCCCCTCTGGAGCTCCGTCCACCTTCATGCTAATTACGCTATTTTAAAAAACTTAAGATTAACCTTTAGCAACAATATCAGCTTTGCCGGAGTAAAAAGCGTAGAAATAAAAGACGGAGAAGACTATAATTCAATTACATTAGGTCTTGCTGACGGAGGCATAGATTCCAAAAACACCTACAAAACCTTTGCCGGAAAATTCACAGGACATAATAAAGGCGAAGAAGAAAGCTGGTTTGGCTACAATGCAGCTCTTCAGGCAAGCTATGATGTCACCCCCGCGTTTAATCTTTGCTTTCAGATAGGAAACCAATTAGGCGTTTACTCGTATTCCAGAGAAAAGTTTACCAGCTCCAGATCATCCAACCACTTAGCAGCAGTCATTAACACGCAATATTCTATCAACAATGTTACAGTAGGAGCGGGTTTATCATTTGGTTTAGAAACAACAGCCTACAGCGCAAAAACCGAAGACGACACCATAGACGGAGTTAACAACATATTCAAAATCGGAATACCGATTATTTTCAAAGTAGTTTTCTGATAGGAGTAAAAAATGAAAGAAAAAATTATAACCTTATTATTCTGCCTCTTTCTGGCAGCCGCCATGATCACCTGTGATAACGGAGATCCCCCCAATCTTGATGAGACTGATATAGAGAATAAATTTATTGTTGACTATGGCTCACTTACCGATACCGATAAATTTTTCGGCGAGGAGCTTATGGAAACAGAGATAGGAAAAATGTAGGAAGCGCTAACCCCTAAAGCACAAATTGAGTAAAATTGCAAACTAATAAATAAAAGCCAACCGCGCAAAGCACGCAGGTTGGCTTTTTTATGATATCAATCACCTATGTGTTTCTTGATATCTTCCAGAGAAAAACCCTTTTCAAGCATCGCGATTACTTCCGCTTTGCCTTTAACTAAGCCTTTGGCTAAGCCTTCTTCTAAGCCTTCTGCTAAACCTTTGGCTAAGCCTTCTGCTCTGCCTTCTTCTAAGCCTTTGGCTAAACCTTCCGCTCTGCCGTCAATCATCCATTGTTCTTTTTCGCAGAGATCGTCTATTCTTCGGAGGTTTCTGTGAAATTGATAGTCTCTGAACTTTTCAAATATGGTCATCTTTCTCGCGCAGTTTATCGGTTTCTTTAGTTCTGGGTATTTCTTTGCCAGCATTTCATATTCCTCCTTCTTCTTGCATTTTAAAAATCGAAGCCAGCGCCAGATTGCGCCGTCTTCATCCTCAGGCAGTTTGGGTAATTCTATAATAACTACTTTAAGCAAATCTGTAAAGGATCTGTTTTTGTCGTTTTTAAGCGTATATACATTCATGTACGCGCTTTCCTCTTCCAACAATACATGATCGCATATTACTATGCTGATTACATGATGCAGTTTGCGGTAGTCATCTCCCCATTTTAGCTGATCGCCTATGAGACGGGCGCTGTAATACGTCACTCTGCTCCTCATGTTTGCCTTTTTTTCCACTTGTAATTCAATGTGAAAGATTTTTCCTGATTTGGATTCGAGTTTGATATCGACGATCCCGGATTTTTCTTTTCGGAATAATTTCCCGAAGTTTGGGTTTGCCACGGTCAGCCTGCCGATTTCGTCCGAAGGGAGATTGAGGACGGTTTTTAGAAAAGCCCTTGTGTTGTCGATGTTCTTGTTTTCGCCGAAGATTTGCTTGAAAGCAAAATCTTCGAGCGGAGAGATAAAAATGTCATTTTTCATAAACGCACCTTTAAAAAAGATATTACCTTCACAAGAAGGATATAAAATATGGCGCACAGATGAGCGGTGCTTTACCGAGAATGAAAAAAAGTGAAAATATTTTTTTTGGTTGTGTGATAATAGAAAAATATATTAAAAACGGATTTACTAACCCCCATAAAAAAAGCGCCCGGATACCCAAGCGCTTTTTTCCTTTTTACTGCGCAACCCGCGGCGGTTTACCCATCATTTCCCGGAAAGCATTAAGAGACGGCAGCGCGGTGCCGGTGAAAGAGAACCATGCCTGATTTGCCCAGGTGACGGCTAGGTAGCCGGTGGCGTTGGCGGCTGGACCGCCTGAGATGCCTGCCCATGTGTACCATTCTCTTGACGCGGCATGAGCCCAGCCGGTGTTGCTGAGAGGCAGCCATGCCGGTTCCCACCAGAACGCGCCGTATCCGTATCTGACGCCTCCGCTTAATGTATTGTTCATTATGTCGTTGTTCAAATTGCGGATTATCTGCGCCTGAGACCTTATTGTTCTGTCCGTGTTGTCATCGCTGAATGTGCGGGCATCGGCATTGCTGTTGCCGTACATATTGGAACCGTTCGGCGTTCCCGCGGCGCTGGTGTATGATACTGAGTATTCGGCAATAACTATCGGTTTTTTGAAATTGTTGGCAAGGCTCTGCAATCCTTCCTGGAAAGCGGTTCTGTTACCGTGCCACATGGGATAAAAGCTCAATCCGATTACATCGAAATCAAGATCCTTCATTGCGCCGAACCACCAGCTGACAGTTGACATGCCGTTTGTAACATGAAGCATCGTTTCAATCGGATAATTGTATTGCGCGCTTATCTCGCGTACGGCTTCCAGTCCCGCCCTGAAAACCATTTTCTCATTGTTTCCGGGAGAACTGCTGTCTTTGATACCGGCAATGCCGCCAAGGGTTTCATTGCCAACCTGCACCATATCGGGCAGACCGCATTCATTGTACATACGGGTTAAGGTGTCTTTTGTGTACTGCTTGAGTACAGGCGCTAACTGCGCCGCCGTTGTGTAAGACGACCATGCTTTTGGTTTTATCTGCTGATCGGGATGCGCCCAGAAATCGGAATAATGGAAATTGAGGAGAACCTTCATGCCCCATTTTTTAGCGCGCTTTGTAATTTCGATTGCCTTCTCTATGTCATTAGTTCCCGCGCCGTAAGGTCTGCCGTAGGGTGTGCTGATTGAGGAGTAAGGATCATTCCAGAGACGGATACGTACCCAGTTGATGCCGTAGTAAGAAAGGATTTCCATTACGTCTTCGACATGGTAGCGGTCGTTATCGTAGAATTTACAGCCGGCGTTTTCTACTTCGATGATTGAACCGATATCGGCGCCGAGGATGTAGCTGTCAAGGTAGTCCGGCTGGAAATTCGCGATATTATCAATCGGACTGATAGTAAAATTAACCGTGGCAGAGCTGTTCCCTGTAATACTTGCAAGCTGCGTAAGTGTCTGACCGCCCCTGTCATTGTAATTTTTGGTTGATGTGGGCGCGGTTTTACGGTTAACCGTAACTTTAAACTGAACTGTAGCAGGCGAATTAGGAACATCAGGGTTTATTGCCGTCGCTGTTACAATCCGCTCCCCTTCCGCCGCGTTTTCATCAGCGTATACGGTATTTGGGTTTGAAGCGGCGTTTGAATTTCTTAATACGAGTCCTTCGCCCGAATATGAATAAGTAACCAACGCGCTTGATTGCAGCGAAGAAGGTTGAATCGTATAAGCGATTGCTGCGGAATTTCCCGCGTAAAGAGAAATATCCTGTATCATTATTGATGTTGGAACAGGTCTGCGATTGACAGTAACTTTAAAATCAACGGAAACAGAAGCGTTGGGAACGTCGGGGTTTACAGCCGTCGCGGTTACAGTCCTTACGCCCTCCGCCGCGTCCGGGTTTGCGGTTACAGTGTTCGCGCCCAAATGAGCGTCGGAATTCCGTATCGTAAGCCCTTCGCCCGTGTACGAATAAGTTACCAAAGCGCTAGATTGCAGAGTAGACGGTAAGATCGTATAGCTAACAGCCGCGGTCTCTCCTACATACACAGAAACATCAGCCGCTGTAATTGAGGCAAGAAGCGGAATCTCTGTTACAGTGACTGTAAACGTACTGTTCTTTGTTACGCCGCCGTAACTGGCTCTCGCCTGAACATTATAACTTCCTTTCGTATTTGTTAAAGCGCGCACTTTATTGGGATGCTCCGCGTGATTAGAATTAAAAAATTCAAGATACGCCGTAGAAGCCGGATAAAAATAAACGACTGTAACTTCGTCTTGCAATGCGGCAGGCGCAATTGAATAGGATATCTGATAGAGGCCGCCCTGATTATTGATCGTAATATTATTTACAGTAATGCTTTCCAGTACAAGCGGAACAGGTATTTCTCCCGGACATGTACATTCTTTACAGTTGCCTGAACAATCTTTGCAATCTTCCGGGCATTTACAGTTGCCGGGCTCTTCGCCTCCGTCTGAACATTTACATTCGCCTGAACAGTTGCCATCGCATTTTACGCAATCGCTTGGGCATCCGCAGCCGCCAGGCTCTTCGCCTCCGTCCGAACATTTACATTCGCCTGAGCAGTTCCCATCGCACTTTGTACAATCGCTTGGGCATCCGCAGCCGCCCGGCTCTTCGTCTGAACATTCACATTCGCTTGAGCAGTTATCTGTACATTTTATACAATCGCTTGGGCATCCGCAGACACATGGCTCTTCGTCTCCGCCTGAACATTCACATTCGCCTGAACAGTTGCCGTCGCATTTTGTACAATCATCATGACATCCGCAGCCGCCAGGCTCTTCGCCCGGAACAGATTTTTTTACGTATATAGAAAACTCAATATCCGCGGCGCCTAATTTCGAATCGTTAAGGTGGGCTGTAACGCTAAAATTTCTGTCTTCAGCGTCTTTTTCAGCATAAATCGACATTTGATTTTCCGCTGAGGCAGTTCCGTTAACTACAATTGAAGCATGGGTATAAGAAAAGTTTATAACGGGCTTTTTAGCGTTTGTGGAATAGGCAATCTCCGTCCATTCTTCGCTTTCAATTACAAGACGGTTATTTGCGTCCATCCCTTCGATTGAAAATGTTAATTCCTCTGTTATTTTAGTAGTTATTTTTTCTTCAGGAGTTTTACAAGCTGCAAAAACAAAGGCAATAAAACCAATAACAACAGTAATTTGGACTATTTTCCGCAATATTCTCACAACCACTCCTTTATCAACATATTTTACATGCTGATATAACGTATTATATCACAAAATCATTAAAATGTCTGATAAATTATGATAAAAATACGTATTTACCCGCCCCGCATATAATTTTTTTTCCAAAACATGGCTATGCTATGCAGATATCTGTCAGCTTTTACCCAAATTTTTTTTCATTTTTTCTCATTTTCGGTAAAGCGCCGCGCAGCTGCGCGCCATTAATAAGCAGGAGTTTTTATGAAGGTAAACAAAAAATTTAAAGACAGCGTATTCACCGCGCTGTTTACGGAACCTGCATTGCTGCGGGAGCTGTATTGCGCGCTCAGGGGAATTACCCTTCCCCCGGACGTGCCGGTTTCCATAAACACACTTGAAAACATCGTGTATATGGATTTATATAACGACATCTCATTTGAGATTGACGGAAAATTAGTCGTCTTAATAGAACATCAGAGTACCACCAACCCAAACATGCCCTTGCGTTTTCTCTTGTACGCCGTCAAAGTGATCGAGAAAATGATTAAACGAAAGAACCTTTATTCAGAAAGAATACATTCGATACCCTGGCCGGAATTTTACGTATTGTACAACGGGCAAAAGCCGTATCCTGAACAGGAAACTTTACGATTATCTGATCTCTTTAAAAAACCGCAAGAACTCGGACTTTCGGAAAACATTTCTCCCTTTTTAGAACTTGAAGTAAAAGTGATAAACATCAATAAAGGCAAGAATGAGACAATTGTAAGCCGTTGTAAAAAGCTGACAGAATACAGCGCGTTCGTAGCCAAAGTCTATACATTTTTAGAAGAACTGGGCGACAGAGAAGAAGCGGTAAATGAAGCGGTGAAATATTGTCAAAAACATGATATACTCAGGGAGTTCCTTGAAACTCATGGCTCGGAGGTATTAAATATGTTGTTAGAGGGATGGACTAGAGAAGAAGTATTAGAAGTCTG
>Ga0209755_10002654_pt1 | contig 24082 bp, 18 predicted proteins | sample TergutCo191P1_FD_187301 | JGI IMG/M metagenome (GOLD analysis project Ga0209755, IMG submission 187301) | Cornitermes sp. P1 segment gut microbial communities from Petit-Saut dam, French Guiana - Co191P1 (SPAdes) (version 2) | ecosystem: Host-associated > Arthropoda: Insects > Digestive system... | reverse complement strand
CATCAAAGACATGGGCGATGAAAACGGCGTGGGCAGAACGTACAAAAGTGATACCTATGAATGTTCCACCAATCGCGTTAAAGCCGCACGATTTATTGCGATGTGTTCCCTGCACTTCGTAACCTCTCAGGCTGTGCGCGAAATGATACTGGAAACCATCAAATGTGTTGCACTCTACGCCCGCGAAAATGAAGCGGAGTTTGCGGAAAGTCTGCGTGAAGCATCCACCGTCAAGCAAGCAAACGAAGCTAAAAACGGCAAACGTCAACTTGCAAAAAATGAACGCCGCATTGCAGAACTTGATATTCTTTATCGCAAAGTCTACGAGGACAATGCGATTGGAAAATTAAGCGACGAACGCTTCGAGATTATGTCGCAGGATTATGAACAAGAACAGGCGACCCTTCGCACACAGTCGGCAGAATTGCAATCTCTGCTTGACGAGTACGAACAGGACAGCCAAAGCGCAATAAAGTTCTTGGCACTCGCGAAAAAATATCCAAACTTCGACGAGCTAACGCCGCAAATGCTACACGAGTTTGTGGACAAGGTTTATATCCACGAAGGCGACCGCTCCACCGGCGAACGGCGGCAGGCAATGGACATTCATCTAAACTTCGTCGGTCAGTTCAAGCCGCCGCAGATTATACCCAAACCAACGCAGGAAGAAACCGCCGCCCGTGAAGCTGACCTCGCCCGGCGATTGAAAGAGCGTGAACGCCATAAGGCTTGGCGTGAAAAGAAAAAAGCGGAACGTGCAATAGCGAGTCACTCAACGTAAAACATTCCTAGCCTACGCCGCAGGCGCATAAGAAACGCCGTATGCAATCAACGATTGTGTGCGGCGTTTTGCGTGGACGGGGAAAATGTACAACTCGGCAGGCTGAACATTTTTAGCGGCAATGGGCGGCGAGCGCAGCGGCCCTCGGAGAGCCCACGGCACTATCTCCGCATGGGGATAGTGTATGAGTGGGTCACACAGAAGCTCCGCTTCGTGTGAAAAACGTGGGTATCGCCGCAAGTTTATTTTGGAATTGCAAATCAAGTATATCACAGGAATGGAGGCAGTTGATATGGAAAGAAAGCATATGACGGTTGTTCGTAATGCGGGTTATGACGCGAAAGAATTTAACACCCGTGAGCGTCACAACGAACGTAAAAATGAAACATATTACAACGGCGACATCGACGCATCACGCGCTGATAAGAACATCTATTATCAGCGATATGTATTCCCCGACGGCACACCCGAAACCTACGAGCAATCATTCAATCGCATGGTGTCTGTCGGGCGCGTTTCCAAGCGCGGGCTGAAGGCTGACGCAAAGGTTTTTGCGGAGATGGTCTTTGATGTGAACACAGAATATTTTGAAGAAAACGGCGGCTATGATTTCGCCAAAAAATTCTTTGATGAAGCGTATGGTTACGCTGTCAAAGAAGTCGGCGACGAGCGATACATTTTATCCGCCGTCATGCACGCTGACGAGCGTAATAAAGAAGTATCGGAACGGCTTGGGCGTGATGTGTACCACTATCATTTGCACGTTGTTTATATTCCCGTCGTTGAGAAAAAAGTTTACTACCGCAAAGACTGCAAAGACAAAGAAAAAGCAGGGACGTTAAAAGAAACTATTGCGCAGATTTCACACTCGAAGAAATGGCCAATCCGTGTGCCCGTGGAGCGCGATGGTAAAGTAATCAAACTCAACAGCTACTCGCTTCTCCAAGACCGATATTTTGAACACATGAAGGCGGCAGGATTCCCGGACATAAATCGCGGCGAGTTCGGTTCGACAACCGAGCATTTGGATGTGTTGGATTTCAAAATTCAGCAGGACAAGAAGCGGCTTGATTTTCTTTCTGAACAGGTAGAGAAAAAAGAGAATCGCATTGAAAAGTTGGATGAAAAAATCGTCGTCAAAGAAAAAGCAAGGGCTACCATTGCAGAGGTTGAGGCGATGGGGCATAAGCTACCTGTTGTACCCGGTGTTCATTTCGCAGATGATGAAGCGAAGCGTCTAAAATCGCTTGCTAAAAAAGGTGTTGGTACGGACAAACATGCCGACGATTTGAAACAACAACTCGCAATGCAACAACGGGAGCATGAGAGCATGATTCGCGAAATGCAAAGCGCGATTACAACTATCCAACGTGACCGCGACAAATGGAAAAAGAATTACGAGCGGTTATGGGATGAGGTTAAAGATTTTATCCATGCAATTCGCAAAATCCCGAATAGGTTGCGGGCGTTTTTACAGGAAATAGGTGTGACAAAATATAACGAGAAAGAGGTATCACGATGAAGAATAATAATGCAATCCCGCCTGTATGGGCGGCAGATGTACCCGACAGACCCCTTGATTGGTTTTACCCAAATGTATTTGTGCGTGGGGAGCTGAACGGTGTGCAGGGAATACCCGGCGACGGCAAGACTTGGCTCATGTGCGAACTCGCCGCACAAACGAGTATCGGCGGCGTTGTACAGGGCGTTGTTGATGAAAATGACTGCGCCGAGTTGCCCTGCGGAAATGTGCTATACTTGTCCGGCGACGACGCGCCCGAACGTATCAAGGAGCGGCTCGTTTCTCGCGGTGCAGACTTGGATAAAATCGCTTTTGCGCCGGAAGGTAGCTTGCCACAAATCGGCTCGCAGGAAATAGCAGATTTGTTTGAACAAATACAGCCGACCTTGTGCGTGATAGACACCATGCAACACTTTGTAAGCAAAGCCAGCGCAGGTGACATGACGGGCATTACATCGGCATTGCAACCACTTCAAGCACTGGCACGAAAATACAACACAGCCGTAATAGTTATCATGCACATCAGTAAAAATGCCGCGCAGGGTAACGGCGGCGATAGCTCGGCATATGCAATCGGCAGTTATGCAATCGCAGGAATTTTTCGGACGTTGTGGACGCTCGGCAGGCTCAAAGAAAACGGCAAGCCCTCGCCCCTGCGAGCATTGTGCCAAAGCAAAAACAACTACGCCGAATTTGACCCGCCTGCGCTTCTGTTTGAACTTCAAGACGGCTTTCGTTGGGTAGGTGTTGATGCAGATTTATCGGCAGAGGATTTGTACGACAAAAACAAGCGCAAGCGTGGCAGACCTACGGATAAGAAGGATACTGTAAAGTCAGAGATTTTACGCCTTCTTGAATCAGGTGAGCCTATGCCTTCTGCGGAGTTGGAGGAAAAAGTCTGTGCCGCTACGAGTTGCCATGTGAATACCCTCGCCGCCATCAAAAAAGAACTTGGGGTAGAGAGTTATCAATCCGGGCGACAATGGTTCTCGCGTTTACCGATTCAGAACACAATAATTCCTCAGAACACAGAAAATCTGCAAGAACGGAAAAGCCTGTAACGGCGGGATTCACCACCATTTTGCAATAAATCAGACCACAATAATTACCGAAGTTTGGAATTATTGTGGTCTGAGGTTTTTGTAACGAAAGATTGAGCCTACACAAAGAAATTAAAATATTTAACATAACTTATTAGGTTGCATTGCTTGTTATTGCAACCGGAATTTTACTTGCTATTTTCGTCATTATTGGCGTATATAAGTCAATATTTTCTTCAGGCGTTTCAATGCTAACAACAAGAGAATATCTAATTCTCGAATTGTACTTTCTGAGTGTTGTCCTCTCTCTCCACCATCCGACAACTGGATAAATCGCAATACTACCACACTCAGCTAAATTGATAGCTGTGTCAATCCACACATCTGAATGTATAGAGCCGCTATTCCTGTTGTTTTCCCCTAAATACCAGTTATTATCGGGTACGCCTGTGTTCTCGTAGCCTTCATCCCGCATCGCCATGTTGATGCGTTGTTGAAATTGTGCATCCGTTTCGTTTGGTCGTTTTATTTCAAAGCGAAGCCCGCAGGATGCGTACCTATATTTATTTTTCCAACCTTTTTGACCGGGGCCGGGTTCGATAAAATACGAAAGAGTAAGCCTTAGTTGCACTTCTGCATTTTCCAAATTGCGCAAAATATCTTCTGGCCAAGGAAGTGTATGCAGGTGCATTTCTTTCATTTTGGGAGATGCCCCCTGCGCTTTTTCATATGGCTGGATTTCTCCTTCGATAATCATATTAACTCGGTTATTGAGAGTATCCTTTGCTCTCTCTAAATCGGGCAAACCGTAACCACAAGTGCGAAGAAGTTTTTTGCGCCCATTACTTTTTGAATCAGCCTGTGGAAAACCCACTTGTGCCTTCATTGCATCTGTCCAACGCGCAGAATGAACGAGTAAAGCTCGAACTGTTTCGGGGCGCATATCAGGATATGAAGCCATCAGCTCGGCAGCTATGTAAGAACATTGAGCCGTCGCCGCTGATGTTGCGAAAATCGTATCAAATAAGCGTCGGTTGATGTCTTTGCTTAAAGTTAATTTTGACAAATCATCATGCCCCTGCATATAGCTAGTCCCATCGGTAGCGACATTGCCGCCATCGCAAACAAGCTCTGGCTTTATCGGCCATTGTGATTTCCATGAATCAGAGGTTGAACTATACGGCGATAATCCCTCCGCAGGAGCAACGGCGAAATATCCCTTTGTAGCATCAGCAGATTGAATGGCTGTGTCAAGCGCATAAGCACCTATCGTCAAAGCATTCCATGCTTGCGCAGGGTCTTCCACTGATTTTTCATAATTCGCTTTTGGGTAGCCCTTCGTCTGCAAAACAGGCTGTTCAACATTCCCTGCCGAAATAATAAACAAACGTTTTTGTGCATCAAATGAAATTTTGTCAACGGCTCCCGACCAAGACGATGGTTGTCCATCATTTGTACTGCCTCCGCCATCGGTAATTGCCATGCAATAAACTCGTTTTGTAGTTGGCGACGATATTTCAGGCAACAACACAGCATTTTCGGTTACAGCCCCATATAAATTTGGATGAGTTGAAGTATTCCCCAAGATTTTTACTGATTCGACAGTGTGATTGAGCAAAATAGGAGCGTTTGAAATTAAGTACCGTCGCAGGTCGTTGTAAAGAACAACACCCGCCATATTAGTCCCATGTCCATCATCGTCATTATTACCCCAAGTTGAATCAGCGGTTTCTCCGATTGATGGCATATAAGGTTCAATCAATCGATGATTGCGGTTTACTCCCGTATCCAAAATGCAGACGGCAACCCCGGTATCTGTAAATTGAATCCGTTGCGATAAATCATCAACCCACTCTGTTTGTTCAGCTAACGATGAGTCCAAAAAATATGCATTTGGTTCTGCGGGTTTCCTTATTTCAGCCAATCTTTGCCCTTGTTTGATTATATCAAGAATGCTTGGGCGATTTACTAATGCGAGAATAACCAATCGTTCTGGGAATTTGATAAGTTTATCTTCACCTTGATGAGATATGTTCAAAGAATCTAATAATGCAAAGACCTCTGATTTTATCTTATCGAAATCCTCGTCACTTGTATCAATCCACAATTCATACCATTGCAGAGTATCTGTCGGCATATCGGCGGAGCGACCTATCCAAAACGCACTAATCGTAATAGCGGCAGAAATTGATTCTATACTGCTTACCAAATCATTATGCTTTGGCTTTCCATCTGGATTTTTCTCTGTTGGTTTGGTGTTTTCTGTTGCAAAAGCTGTTAGTTTCTTAATAAATACTTCTTCCTTGCCCGCAGGAATAAAAACAGTCGCCCTTGTTGTTACAATCTCCGAGCCATCATCTGATTGTGTGACAATATCACGTACATTGAGGAGCCTAATTCCTTGTCTGTTATCTTCCAGACTTTTTGTAACCAAATCGCATTGTTCAGCACCCGAAAATTCAACATAAACACCCGTATTGTAGGAAATAGCAGCTACTTGTTCAGGGGTGTAGTTTTGAAACTGCGTTTTTGCCTCATTAAGCTGTGCAAGCAATTTATCGCTGTGCGCTTGTCGATTTGGGCGCTGAGGGAAATTCATCGCGCCGCCCGGCTTTGGGGCCGATGTGAAATTATAAGCTACTCCAGTATCAGTCAGGTAAACATTATCATATCGTGGCATTATTTAACCCCCTTTGACTGATATACCTCTTTACGTTCTTCGAGCATTGCTATCAATACATCTTTTGACACTTGCTTTTTATCCGTTAATATAGCTTGCTTTATTGCATTTTCACACGCCTTTGTAATATCTGCATGGCATAAGCCGAGAGCTAAATTTATAGCTTCGGATGTGGCAAAATTTTTGGACATAAATTTACTTAACTTTAATGTAAAAAGTTTTTTTACCTCTTCCTCTGTTGGCAAGTTGAAACGAAGCACATCATCAAACCTTCTAAATAGTGCTTGGTCTAATAAATTTCCGCTATTCGTCGCAGCAATAATTACACTGTCGGATTTGTCCTGTTCAATAAACTGCAAAAACAAGTTGAGTACCCTGTGCATTTCCTTTACATCATTATCTGATGTACGCTCAGAGCCGATAGAATCAAATTCATCGAAAAAGTAAATGCCGATTTCCTGTGAAATTGAATCAAAGATTTGCCGCAGCTTCGCTCCTGTTTCGCCCATGTACTTGCTTATCAGTTTATCTGTTTGAACCAAAAACAAAGGTAGCTTGAGTTCATTTGCAAAAATCGTTGCAGTGAGGGTTTTTCCTGTACCCGGCAGACCCTCTAAAAGTATTTTACGACGATTAAAATACCCATTTCTATTGAGCTTAGAACGTTGAGCAAACTCCAAAATGATGTTTTCTATTTGCTTGCTCAACTTATCGGATACAATAAGGTCGCTTTTTCGGTTAGTTGATGTACTTCTTGAAATTAAACTATTTTCAACGGGCATGATGCGATTTACGGTAGTCTTGGAGTTCTGCTTCATTACAACATCTTTTATTGACTGAGCCAAAACAGGGTGTCCAATTTTTGCTTCATGAGCGGCAATCTGTAAGGCGACGGTTTTGACGCGCTCATTATCGCTATCGTAATGTGCTTTTAATAATGTTAATAATTGTTGTGATGTAGCCATGTTCGACCTCCCTGCTTCAAATTCATAAAAGTAGTTATAATATAGCCCATTTCTTGTTCTCCATACCCAACATCTACCATAACATTATATTGCTAATTCCCCGCGAAATGCCTTCGCATATACCGCTCGCTCTGCTCTTGCGAGGTTTTGACGTGCAGAATTATATCGTGCTTCTATGCTGTCGGCGATTGTGAACAACGCATCAACTCTGTGGACAATTTCTTCTTGTTCAGGTAGCGGTGGAGTGGGTACCGGGAACTTCTTTATATCTCCTACATTTATATGGGGTGAAGCACTCCCTGCAATTTTTTGGTTGACAATATCCAATATCAAAGGTGAATTTAGAACAAACATCACATATCTTGAATTTGAATTTTCATCAACCCTCATTAACATCATTCGCTGACCTAAACACAATTCAACATTTTCAGGGATTATGCAAGCAATTCCTAAAATTCCACCCTCTCGGCTATAAAGAATGTCTCCGCTTTGTGGTTTCAAACGCATTATACGACAATTAAATGTTTCTTCTGACACATACCGCTTTTCCGATAAGTCAAGATGCCCTGCCTTAAAGTTTGTCGTTCTCACACATAGTTTGCCGTCTTGCGTCCACTTAGGTGTTGAATGAGGGCAATCAACAATATTTGCACAAACATCACTCAAAGTATTTTCTTTCCAATTTGGCAACTCTTTTCCATTACGCCAATCCGCAGTTAGCCGCCCGCTACATGCCGCCAATAACACGCTCTGACGGAAACGGTTCAATAGAGCGGGGATTTTATCTAGTCGCGCATTTGCAGCGCTTAACTTGACGAGGAGTTGTTCCAATCGTTCAACAATTTGGTGTTGCTCATCAATGGTCGGTGGGAATGGAAGCATAATTTTTTTTAAGTCATCTTTGTTAAATCCGTCTTGTGCAGAACGTTCAATTCCCAGTATTACACTTTGAAAGATATGGGATTTTAGCAGATAATAAACGTACTTTTTATACACGTTGTCGGGAATGATGACTTTTGCCATTGCAACATTGTATGCGCCATTCATACCAGTACAAATTCTGCCAATAGAAGCACCATAACGTGCAATCAAAATATCGTCTTCCACGCACAATTTGTTGGATTTTGAAATTGGGATAAATGTCAAATGCGGTTTTGCACCAAAATCGCGAATCTGCAAAAACCGCACATAGCCTTCTTTTTCTTCAAAGACAAACTTACTCTTCGGCGGCTGTGAGCCACCTTGAATATCTAAAACATCCATAAACGACTGTTCAATCCAGCCTTTTGACATTTCACTCATCAAACCCACCCCCCAGTATCGCCAGCACACCGTTAAGTTCACTTAATACACTCTCAATTTCAAGTGCGGCTTCGGCAATAATTTCAGATGGTTCAGGCAGCTCGTCGCTGTCTTCTATGCTTTCATCTTTTAGCCATGTAATGTCGAGTTTGTAGCTTCTATCCTTGATTTCGCTGATGTGAAAATGGCGGAAGCGTTCACTCTCTCCCAAATCGGCGCGCGGACTTGTTCCATTCGGATTTGCACCATAACAAACTTCAAATTCTTCAAAATGCTTTTCTGTTAGCGGTCTGTCTTTTTTTGTTATGCCGGGTACATTGGAGCGCGCATCATAAATCCATACATTTTCAGTAGCCATGCCTTTTTGAAAGAACACGACATTTGCCTTAACACCTTGACTGTAGGGGGTGAACGTCCCGCGAGGTAAACGCAAAATAGTATGCAGATTACAGTCCTGCATAAGTATCTTAAATACATCAGCGGCTTTGTCCTCAAACAAGCAATTATCGGGCAAAACGACTGCTGCTCTACCACCGGGTTTCAGTATTGTTAAAATGTGTTGTACAAAATTGAGCTGCTTGTTTGCTGTTTCAACAGTAAAATCTTCGCGTTCGGGGTTTTGGCTTGCACCTTTCGTACCAAACGGCGGGTTCGTCAATATGCAATCGTAACGCTCGCCACGGTCGGTTTCATAGATGGTGTCTCCAAGATAAATATTTGGCTCTAATCCGCGCAGAAACAAATTCATAAGCGCAAGCCTGCGCGGGCGGGAAATAAAATCCTGCCCGTAGTATGTGCTTGTTTTGATTCTCTTGATAATGTTTCTATCGAGCGCGCCGCCTGTTTCTTCCATGAGCCACTCATAAGCATACATCAAAAATCCACCCGTACCGCAAGCAGGGTCGCATATTGTGAAATCCTTTGTTGTGCGCGGGTCTGGCTTCATTACTCTGGCGATTGATTTTACTAATACCCGCGGAGTGAAATATTGACCCGCACCCTTTTTACCTTCTGCTGCTGCTTTTTCAAGTAATCCCTCAAAGGCTGCGCCTTTAACGTCAACCTCCATTGCCGTCCATTCTTCTTTGTCAATCATGTTAATAATTTGTTTGAGGTTGACAGGTTTGTTAAAACGGGACATGGCATCATTAAAAATGTCACCAAGAATACTTTTTTCTTTTTTAAGTGTATTCAGCACATTATTATAATGCTCTAAAAGTTCCGCACCCGCTTTGGATTTAAGCGTATACCAATCACATGGGATGGACTGTACTTTGCCTGCGTCGTCTGTTAATTTATAACTAGGTATAACAATTTCTTTCTCGTCAGCCATTTTGAGGAAAAGCAAATAAGTGAGCTGTTCGATGTAATCGCCATAATCTATACCGTCATGGCGTAGTGTGTGGCAAAATCCCCATAGGGTATTTACAATATCCGACACTTGTTTCCCTCCCTCTATGCGGCAATCAGAAAGTTAAGTTGTGATATGACCGTTTCCAATTCATCATTGAAAACTTTCTTTGCTTTCGATTTGCCGCCCATGCGTGTGAAAATCGGAGCGTATTCAAAATCGTCTGCATCAATAGTAAGATTTTCAATCAAGTGATTACGGATAAGCTCCAGCCACTTGATTTGTTCTTCTGTGAAATTTTTTCCTCGCGAAAATTCTCGCATAACATACTCGACACGTTCTTGTGCCGTAAAGATGGGGGATTGCTCTGCGGCGGCTCGTTTTATCATTGAAATAATATCTGCAAGTGCTTTATTGTAGACGATTTTGTGTGCTTTTTGTAAATCATCTTCTTTGAAACTGCTCTTTCTCATCTTCTCTCGCAGTTCATTGAGTGCATCTGTTTTCCATTCTTTCGGACGGCGCAGAATAATTTCGATTGCCTCGATTTGTTCAGGGTTTTCTTTAACAAACCTCTCGAATGACAAGAGATAATCTTGGGGCTTAACTATGTCGTCGCCCACTTTGAAAATCCACTCTGACGTTACGGTATCAACTTTATCGTAAGCGATGATAAACGAGGACTTTGCACGTGGATAATTTTTAAGCAGCTCTTGAAAATCTTTGTTTCGTAAGATTTCCATTGTAGCAGTGAAGTCCTTTTTAATCTTATCTTTCAGATCGCTTGCAAACTTACCCATATCACCGCTAGGGATAAAATCCGCGAATTTATCGCGAGCATCACCTGACATATTTTTATCAATACGATGCAAACGTTTTGTCAAAATCCTGACATTATAATCTCTATCTATGTTTTGCCAAGTATTTTCAATAATTTTTTCAATCGGCACAGCATCTTTTTGTGGTGCTTCGGGTGTAAACTCGGTCGCATTCTTGAAATATTCAATAAGCGAGCCATCGAAGCAGTCAAATATGGTAAAGTGCGTTTTATGAATATCAGGGCAAAGCCTTGTACCTCGTCCAAGCATTTGTGTCCAAAGTATTCTTGATTGTATGGGACGCAAGAACACAATAAATTCGAGTGCCGGAATATCCACACCCGTCGAAAGCATATCAACAGTAACCGCAATTTTGGGCTCAGGTCGGTTTCTAAACTCTCGGATACGCTGTAGCGGTCTGTCAACATTGGGATTACCTGTGATTTTTTCAACAAAGGCATCGCCACGATTAAAAATTTCTCTGCATAACCGTACAACTTGGTCAGCGTGTGACTTGTGGCTAATATCATTAACAGCAAATATCAGCGTTTTAGGAAAACGCCCAGTTTCTTCCTCGAATTTATTTGTATAGATTTTTAGTTCTTCAATAATTTTCCTGTTTGTGTCTGGCACAGTAATATTGCGTTCAACATCTGCCGCCGCGTACTCTCTTTCATCTTCAAGCTCGTCATAGGTTATTCTGCCTGTTGCTTCATCAACAAGCTCGACAGATTCACCTTCATTCAAGAATACACCATTAATTTTAACGCCAGAAGCAATTTTGATGGCTTCATAATCAACAAGATACCCATCCTCGATTGCCTTTTCTGTTGTGTATCTATAAACAACCTCTTTGAATAATGCTAGAGAGTGTGGCGCAGGGGTGGCCGTTAGTCCAATCTTTATGCAATCGAAATGTTCGAGAGTGCTTCTCCATGCAGACGTTTCTTTTGAAGTGTAACCTCTGTGACATTCATCAGCTATGATGAAGTCAAATGCGTGGATTGGAATGTCCAATGCGTTGGTAACATCTCCTGCATCGTAAAACCCTTCTTCAGAAACAGCATCTTTGCCGAATAAGTTCATCGCCATTCTTTGAATGGTGCATATATAAACAAAAGTATGGCTCACAGTCGGATTTGTTAGGTATTCGTTCGGTAGGATTTTGGTATTAAAAGGTTCATCATCGCCGAAGTCGCTTTTCTGAAAAGTTTGACTGTAAACTTCATATTCTTTATCGAATTTATTTCCACTTGGCGTATCAAAAGAAGCAAATGCCCGCACAGCTTGTGCCGCAAGTGCTTTTCTGTCCACCAAAAACAAAATCCGCTTGAACAAGCCGGAATTGAGTAGTCGGTAAACTTGTGATACCGTCAAAAATGTCTTCCCTGTGCCAGTTGCCATCGCAATAAGCATTTCACGTTTGCCACCAATAATAGCTTGCTCGGTGTCGTTAATGGCTGCTTCTTGATATTTACGCAAACGCTCATTTTCAGAAACATCTGAACGCTTCAACTTATTTATAGCGGTATCTGTGTTACGTTCAAGCATTTCAATCATCGCTGTAGGAGTATGTACTCCATTTATTTTTCGTCTGATATTATGGGCATTTCGTATATCAATAAACCACGTTTCTTCACCGTTAGATGAATATAGAAACGGTATTTTATAACCGCCCCAATTTCCGATGCCGTCAACTAGACCGCGTGAATACCGCTTTGCTTGCCCCAATACTTCCTGCGCCGCCGTAGACACTTTCTTTGCTTCTAGTGCAGCGATGGGTTGACCATTAACAAAAAACACATAATCAGCAGGGCCGTTTGCAGTATGGTACTCTATAACTGCATGATTAGTCAGTGTAGCTTCATCAAGTGTGCTACTGTGTTTTACAATACTCCAGTGTCGCGCAAGGGCTTTGTCAATGCGTTCCTTACGGGTTTTCCATTCAAGCTCTGCTTTTGGATTGACCACTCTTGTCACCCCTTTGTTTTTTGCTTCCTACCTTCAATAGTCCGACCGTCTATTGGTTTCGCCGCATTTTTAGGGATAAGCCATTGCTTTGAAAGTCTTACCGCGCCTGATACTTTCCCACATGAACAGAGGGACTGCACCTGACGTTCTGTAATTCCCCATTTTTCTGAAGCCTGAAGCGGCGTTATCCAGTCAAGTTCCATAGCCTATCCTCACAAAATCGTACCAGTGGTCACAACAACTCTACCGTACTATAACACGCCTAGACGAAGATTTCAAGAAATTTTGTTTAACTCACCCTTGACAGGAACGGACGCATATCCACAATCACATCATCGTAAATGCAATAAATTTGGACTGCAATGGCAAATTCAAAGACCCTCTATACAGCGGCCGTCGTGATGTTGCCCGCATATCGGATAAACTCTGTAAAGAGTATGGCTTATCCGTAATTGAGCATAAACAAGGTTGGCGTGAGCCTTATAACGAGTGGGAAAAGAAACAAGGCATCATGCCAGAAGATAAGCCCATGTCCAAGCGCAAACGACTTGAAGAAATTATTGGATTTTGCTTGGACAAGAAGCCCAAGGATTTTGATGCGCTGTTAAAATATTTGGAAGACTACTCTTGCTATGCAAAACGTCGTGGGAGTAATATTTCCATCACAACGCCATTTGCGAAAAAACCAATTCGGTTGAGTTCGTTATCTGTTGAATTTGGTGAACAGGGGATTAGGGCTCAAATTTCAGAACAAGAAAAGGCGTATCAGCAGGCGCAAAATATTACCACAGCCAGTAACAGTAGTGCTGAATATGACGATGCCGAATATGAAAACGTCTATGCGTCTGTTACCGAAACAAAACCCACCATACCCACCAAGCCCAAAGCCAGCTTGCAATCAATTTTACAATTTGGCAATCACCACAATTTGAAATTGATTATCGACATTCAAAATTCCATGAAAGCCACCGAAAGCATTGGTTACAAACGCTGGTGCGAGAAATTCAACTTGGAGCAGATGAGCCAAACGCTTATCTTTATCGAAAAGCATCAACTGACGGTGGATAAATTGCGCAACATTGTAAAAGTGAATGCAAATGCACCAAATGAAATCAAGTCTGAAATTGCTGTGCTTGATAGAAAACTGGAGAACATTTCAGAAGTGCAACGTCACCTTGGTACAATCAGCAAGACGAAACACATTCACAAGCAATATCGTGAATCGTCTAACCCCTCGCAATTTTGGCAGGATAATTACAACGCGCTAACCGCACATTCCGAAGCAAGCAAGTATTTCAGCGAAAACGGCTACGGCACATGGGGCGGCTTTGAAATGCCCAGATTTGCCGATACCAAAAAACGGTACGCAGAAATCTTGGCTGATAAAAAGAAACTCTGGGCGAGATACCACGCCATGAAAAATGAAATTGGCGCAGCTGCAAACGCATGGGCGAATGTGAAAACGCTTTTGAATGTGCAAGAAGAAATTGAAATTACACCGAAAATCACTCCAAAGGTAAGACGGCAAAGTGGATACAGTTTATAAATTTGCCAAATTGAAATTTGCATTGTGGTGAAATTGAAATGTAGATTTGTAAATTGAAATTACAATTTGGGCTAAATTGAAATTGGTGCAGGCGTAAATTAAAATTGAAATTCGCGCCAATCGTAAAAATCTTTTCAGCGGAACGCTTAACAAAAAAATAGCGTTCCGCTAATTTTTTTGAATCAAAATCATGCGCCTGCGCTGATTTTGATGGGGTTCAAAGGGGCATCCCCTTTGCAAGCGGACTGGGGGCTGTCTACGAAGTGGACACCCACAGTCACTGCTTGCACACAATGAAAATACCGTTGTAACTATAGAGGCTATGCGGAAGCTAACTCAAAATCGTGTTGCAACACAACGATATTACGATACAATAGAAACAAGCATCAGGTAACGCTATGGCACTTCCTCGCTTGTGTATTGTGTTAATATTGTGCGTTAAAGATGCACTTTCGTGCGGCGTATTACTAAAACCTAAACCCTAAGTCACGCAACATTTCAAATAGGCTAACACATTCAATTCCAAAATTTCCAGCAACATCAGGTATTTTAGGATGGCTTGTAATGTTGGTGCCAAGCGAGCCATTCGGACGCTCAAAAGTTACAATTTTGTAATCATGCGCTATAGCAGTAGCAACAAGCCAAGCATCCGCACGGTTATTATCAGACCACTCAGCCAATGCTTTGCTATTGACCAAGTATTTCAGGTGTTCTGTGGTCAATTGTTGCCAACCCCAATCCCTCTATCCACACAGATAAATCGTCCGTGCCTTTTGCCACTTCATCATACACTTTTTTCAAGACCACTATTTTTCCATCCGAAATATTGCTACCCAAAAAATCCCAAAATGAAGGCGCAAAATCAAAAGGATAATACATCTTGAACGGAGCAATGAATGTGTTTGAATCCATCAAATACACCTTTCTGTTATCAGCCATCATCGCTCACCTCTCAATTCCATCAAGAGGTTATCAAATGTTCCTCTGTTTGTATTAGTTAATCTAAACGCATCTGAATGTAACGTTCTACCTTCTTTTACACTGGCCTCCAATGCAAATAGAAAGCGGTGGTCTATACGGCTTGCTTGCGTTCTATAAAAATCACCGCCGCCGCTACTTGATTTTTGCGCAAACCCATGTTTTGCTTCCTGAGCTACAATTGCGTACTCGGAATTAGTGATGTAATTCAAATCAAGGGCACGGCGAGCTATCACAAGCTAGCTACACTTGAAGAAATTACTTAAAGTGTTTATCTTTGCGCTTGCATTTGATGTTGACAACTTCCATTTTTCATTAAACATTTCTATAGGTGTAATAATTTCCGCTGTTACAGAATTGCAAAATGTTTCCAGTGGATTAACAATAGGCAAGTCAAATTGTCTTGGGTTATAAAGACTGTTTTGAGCTGCGCCGATATGAATAAATTCATGTAGCACAGAAAATATTTTACCACCTTTTGAATCGGTGGAGTTAATGAAAATTAAAGGGGCAAATTCATCAATAAGTGCAAATGCACGAAATTCATCAACATTTAGATTGCGGCGCGTGTTGTTACCGACAATGCCGTTCATCATTATGACAACGCCGATATTGCTGATTGCTTCCCGTAGCGTTTTGAAAGATTCGTCAAGCGTTTTAGATTTTTCAAACCAATTTATGCTTAACCCCAAAACTTTTCTAACTTCGCCAGCAACAGATACTGTACTATTATTCGGATTCACTGCACCAACAAAAGCGACCTTGTCAGCCCCACTGCTAACAAGGTATTCACGCATCCACTCCTGAATATTTTCCATATGCCTAACCGTGTCAATAAGGTCACGGCTTGGATTTTGTGCAGTCGTGCTGTCAACAGTTCGGAACTCAAGAAGATTGAGTGCATCTATTGGTGGTGTTTTAAGGAAAAAATAGCCAAGGGGAACACGAGTATCTTTGCTAAATTTTTCAATCTGATTAAACGTTGGTTGTTTTTCACCACATATCCATTTATTGATGAGTGCAGTGTTGCTGTCGCTTAGTATCACAGATGACAAAACCCACTGCCATATGCTCTGCGCAACATCAATCGTGCTTTTGCTCATGATAACGCCCCCTTTCTTTACTACTATATTCAATTATATTCAATAATATTGCCACAAAAGACCCTAAAGCTCTCCACGAAATGCTTTGGCATATGCTGCGCGTTCCGCTCTTTTAAGTTGTAGACGAACGGCATTGTATCGTTCCTCTATGCTGTCAGCTATTGCGAATAGTTTATCGACCCTGCGGACAATTTCTTCTTGTTCGGTGAGGGGCGGGAGAGGAATAACAAATGCAGCCAGTTTTTGAGCATTTATGTTTGACTGGTTTACCCCGTCACTTTTAACTGCATTGCAATATTCCTTCGCTTTTAGTGAATTTAGAACATGATTAAGATACCAAGAATTAAGTCTCGTTTTGTCATTGTGTATCTTTATCAAGTAGCCTGCAAAGATTGCAGGAGCATCTCCTTCAAAAATTGCTGTTTTTCCAACGTGTTCTGCACTAATGGAGCAAATTTTTCTACTTTGTTCGATTTAGAAATTTCGTAATATCAGCAACCAACAAAACCAAACGCCCACACAAGTAACTATTAGGCTTGTGCTGGCGTTTGCTAGAAATATTAACGGTAAACTTGCTTATTCTTACGCAATACAGCACAATACTCCGGATGCACAAGGGCATCAACGCGCCGAGCGTATGCACTGGTGGGTAATCGCCGGGTCGCTCCCGCCGGGGTTAAACCTTGATGCGAACACAGGAGTAATCAGCGGAACACCCGCAGGGCGTGGTCAGTTTGATTTTACCATAGGCTACAGGAACTCCGGGCTTGCTTCCGGGCAAGCAGGAAACAGTTTCAACAGAGAACGCCTAGCAGTACCCGCTGTTACCGCAACTCCAAACTTGAATAACTTCGGTTCATGGTCTGCCGATAGGCAAATCACTTTGTCCCTATATGTAGGTGACGGTTCGCCAAGAATCCAGACAGCAACCCTAGCAAGCGGCACAATCAACTCACCACACAGTCAAACCCTAGTAGCCGGAGGTAATCCTGTACAGCGGTGGGAGCTTATTGGTTTGCTTCCCCCGGGTTTGTCACTAGACCAAAATAACGGAGTAATCAGCGGAACGCCCACGGCTGACGGACAATTCCGTTTCTCTGTACGTGCTGTGAACGCGCAGGGCAACGATACGAGAGAGTTATCTATCTTCATTGGAGCTTTACCGCCAAACATCCCAACCCAACCAATAACACAGGCATATATAGGCGAACCGTTTATGCACGTTATGAACGCCGAAGGGACTGCACCTTTTGCGTGGAGCGTATTAGCAGGGGAGCCTCCTCCCGGTTTGTTCCTTACACAATCGACAGGACATATCACAGGGACACCTACGGCTACAGGGACTTGGACGTTTACACTTCAAGCTTCCGGGTCTGGCGGTTCGACTACGCGCCAGTTTACTATGACCGTACTCCCCGCGCTACCCCTGATAAACACCCCGCCACTACTAGCCGGGCAAGTTGGGTTATTGTACAGCGCAACCATCACAGCTACAGGCACAAATCCAATTTACTTCTCAATCGCAGGCGGTGAACTGCCACCGGGTTTAGTAATCAATACATCTGGTGTCATATCCGGAGTACCAGCTATTAGCGGAGTTTTCAACTTCACCATAGAAGCAAGCAACCCGGCAGGGACGCATACAGCAAATTTCTCTATTACTAGCCGTTCAAATGTTTTCCGATAAGCATGGACAAAGCAGTGCCGGCAAATGTCATAGCCGCAATGATGAAATTTGCAAGAATCGGTATATGGATTTTCTTGACCCCATAGGACATACCGACGATAAAATTATCAATCGGGCCGCATAAGCCGCGCCGCCAGTACGTAGCGGGTATCCGGGCTTTGGTTGGTGCAGGTGGAAAGCAGCAGGATGCGGTCCTCCGGGAACACCTCCACGCCGGTTTCGTACATGGAATATGACTTCATCCTCATAACCAACGCGAAAAACTCATCCCGGTCCTCAAAACAGGTTTGAATATAATAGAATTCAACGGACGTTTTGAAAAAGGAGAAAATCTCCCATGTCCCGTCATCGTACAGGTTGTCAAAAATGATTAACGGATGCGCCCTGAAAAAAACGTACTCCCTGTAATGGCGGAGCCCGTGGAACATAATGTTTTGCCGCATATTGTGGCCGTACAGGATGGTATTTGGGTCATCGCCCCCCACGACGTTTCTGAAATCCATAAAAATCCAGCCGGCGGCGCTTTTGTTTTTACGAATGTCCCGGTGCAGGTAAAAATCGTTGTCCGCGGCTTGCAGTACGATATAGTCAATATTGGTATTTTCTATGCGTAGATGACCCACAATATCAGGGTTGTCGAACTCCTCCATTAAGTCAAGGAAACGCTGCCGGATTTGCCTTGGCGCTGTGGGTTCCGCTTCGGCGTAAGCTTCCGTTTCCGCGGGCTCCGGCGGGGAAAGCGTGGGAGAATAGGGCGGTACCGTTTCAACCCGGGTTATTTCACGGGCGGCGGTTTCATGCAGCGATAGGGATTGTTGCACTTCTTGAATCAACTGCGCCCTTGACAGCTCTTCCTGTTGCCTGGTATAAGCGTGCCGGACATAAAAAGAAAGGCTTATGAGAAAGACAACAATTAAAACCAGAGTAAACAAACGCGCAAACAAATGCTTGCGCGTGTTGGTTGAAATAGTATTCCGCTTTTTATTTTTGCGCATACCGTTTCACGCCTTTGATGAACAGTACCGCACCGCTTATGACCATTGCCAACAAGGGCAAGCCGTTGCCGTTTGTTGTGCCGTCCCCTGTTTGGGGATTTGCTACACGCTGCCTTGCGGCGGGGGCTTCTTGCGCGTACACGGCGGGTTGTTGTGCGGTGATGTAAGCAACTTGCGTTTCGGCGGCGGCTTGTTGCTGTGTGGCGGTGGTTTCAACTTCCCGCAACATGTGGGCATCTTGCGGGTCCGCGACAGTCGGCTGTGGCCTGAAAATATGCACATCCACCGTTACGGGTTCTCCCGGTATATTGCGTCCCGGTTGGCGCGGCTCGGGGTCTCCCGGATAAAACGGCACCGTGGGTTCCTCAATGAATTCCTCATTTGTAAAAATTACGGTAAAGTCGGAAACGCCGGTCCAATAGGTCTCCATATTGTCGATTATTTCATAACTTATATGAAATCCCGTGACATCCTCGGTGACGGAATAAATTCCGACCGGTAAATGTTCAATGGTTACCTCCGTATCAAATGTGAGCGTAAACCTCCCGCGAGGCAGGTCAACAGGCACAAACGACCCGGTACCGTCGGTTTTGGTAATTTTGATGTCGCCCGCGGTCAAATCTACCGGGCTGCTGTCTTTTATGACAATAAAGGTAAAAGCCTCATGGGGGTGCGCCGGCGTTGTTATATAATGCGCTTTTCTGATTCTCAATCTGCCGGTGTCCCCGACGGTAATCGGCGTTATTCCCGGTGGGTCCGATTCCGCATTGGTGAATGTCACGGCGGTTTCCGCGCCGCCGATAACCGTAATAACCGCTTCCGGCCCCATAACAGACGGAGCGGTTCCCGCAGGGGTACGCACCACATGGCTTGTTTCAAATCCCAAAACATCTTCGGTTACGGTATAACTTCCCTCCGGCAAACCGAAAACCGTTATTTCCGTATCAAATGTCAGTGTAAACCTTCCTTGCGGTAAATTAACAGGATTAAATTCACCCAAGCCGCCGGTTTTCCTTACATTTATGCCGGCCGCGGTTAAGTCTACCGCTTGGCCGTTTCTTCTTATTATAAAATGAAATGCCTCACGGGGATTCGCGGGGGTGCCTATATAGGCGGCCTTTGTTATTCTCATTCTGCCGATGTCATCCCCAAAGACATTGGTAACCGTAATATTCAAGTTGCCGCTTTCGGGGATGGGAAGGTTGTTGCCGGTGTAGACCGTGGTAAAATGTTCCCCCTCATCCTCCACGATTTGATAAATGCGGTTTTCCCACAACGCGGTTAAAATAACCGGACGGGCCGCGGTAAAACGTATTACCGGGTCGCCCGCCGGGGACGGGTCCATGCCGCTGCCCACAGCCAGGTATCGCCCGTCAGCCTGACGCTCGAAGTAAATTTCATATATATTTTCAACATCGGTAACATCCTTTAGCCTTGCCGTAAACTCCGTGTTTTCGTCCACATTCCAATCGCCGGGGTTGCCTACCAGGAATTTTCTAATGGTAATATTGCCTACGTCGTGGTCAAAAATGTTGGTTATGGTTACGTTCATGTTACCGCCCGCGGGCATTATCCGGGGCGGCATCGCGCCCAAGCCTTGGAAGCTTGTCGTAAAGTTTGGCCCGGGGACTTCTTCCACTACATATTCCTGGTCAACCCACAAGCCGGTCAACACAACCGGCCTGCCCGCGGTAATACGCACCCGTTCACGCGGGTCATTTGTGGGGACGGGGGAACCGGTGTTGCCGAAAGCCCGGTAGGTTCCGTCGTCTTGTTGGACAAACAGCAGATAATTATTGTCCGTAACGTCCTTTACCCTTGCGTAAAAGACCGTATTTTCATCCACGCCCCAGTCACCGGGGAAACCTTCCAACACCTTGTTAAGGACAAGATTCCCTTCGCCGCGTTCGTAGGTATTAGTTATGATTACGCTCATGTTGCCGCCTTCGGGTAACATCGCGTTGTTGCCGCTGTAGGAAACGGTACGGTGGGGGCCGCCAAGCTCCTCCACCATATAAACATGATTGGGCCACAACCCGGTCAATATAGCGGGGCTGTTTGCGGTAAAACGAACCAGCTCGCGGGTATCGTTGGTGGGTAACGGGGAATTATTGTTTCCCACCGCCAAATATCTCCCGTCCGGTTGCAACGCGAACAATACATAATTGCCGTCGGTAACGTCCCGCACCCTTGCCAAAAATACGGTGTTTTCGTCCACGCCCCAGTCGCCGGGGCTGCCGGCTAGCTTTTTACCGATAATTAAATTTCCCACGCCGGGTTCAAAGGTATTTGTTAACGTTACGTTCATATGGCCGCTCGGGGGCAACATGGCGCCGTTCCCAACAAACGTGGTCGTATAATGGACGCCGCCCGTTTCCGCTATTTGATAAATACGGTCGTCCCAAAGCATGGACAGTACGACCGGCCGGCCGGCGGTCAATTCTATATAGGGGTTGCCTGTTCCTATGGCGACGGCTTCATAGTTTCCGATTGATAACCGTCGGAAATGGAGCGGGTACACATTATTGGGGTCGGTAATGTCGTTTACGACAATCGTGAAAACCGTGTCGTTGTCCACGCCCCATTCCGCGTAACTTCCTGCCAGTTGCTTGCTTACGGTGATATTTCCTACGCCGTGGTTTTCGTATGTGTTGGTGAGGGTTACTTCCGCGTCCCGGTTGACGCCGCCGGAAATTTCAATGGCGGTATCGCTGTATGTTACGGTAAAACGGGCGTCGGCGGGGATAATTTCCTCCACGGTAACAATCGTTCCTATGGGAATGCCGGTAATGACCGCCGGTTGCGTCACGCTAAAACGGATTTCGCTTCCCGTGGCGCTTATACCCGTAAAGCTATAATTGGGCGCCGTGCCGTCAAATGTCAGATAACGCCCGCGGGCATCCACAACCCTTGCCCAAAAGCCCGTATCGTTGTTTGCGCCCCAGCTTTCATAATCCCCGGCCAAAAGCTTCCGAACGGTCAGCCTTGTGTCGGCGGCCATCTCGGTATTTGTAAAGACAACGGTGGTTTCCGCGTCCTGGTTAACCATTACATTGACGCCGGAACCGGCTCCCGGCACGCCATTTGTTTTATGGCTTATCTCAAAACCTACCGCGAATTCTTCAATATAATACGCCCCCACCGGCAAGCCGGAAATTTCCACCTCTGCGTCGTACGTTAAGGAAAAACCGCCGTTTGTCAGGTCAGTAGCGGTAAATATTCCGTTGCCGCTCCTGCGAAGGGTAATGCCAAGCGCCGTCAAATCTACGGGATTTCCGTCTCTGCTTACGCGAAACCCAAATCGCTCGTTGGGGTTAGTGGGCTGCCGGGTGAAATTATCCTTTCTTATTCTTAGCCGGCCCAAGGCTTCGCCCCCGCCTGTATATTCATTCACGAATGTATTAAAATCGTTGGGCGGGAAGGGGTTTGCGCCGCCTTTCGCGTCATAGGAAACCCCGTTGTGGAACCATTCCTGTCCCTGTCGAGGCACCACAAGGTTGTCCTCCACCGCCACAACCAATATTTGCACAACAATTTCCCGGCTGTCAAATATCCAATCCCCGCCCGGGGTATTTATTTCGCTTATTTTGAAGAAATATAAAGCTTGTCCGTCCGGCGCGGTTAAGTTGTGGATGGTAAATGACGCTGGAACTACTTTTTCGTTGGGTCCCGCCGTAACCGTTACCATACCGTAATTCTCGATAAACGTTTCGTCGGGCACCGTTAGCGGATTGCCGTAACGGTTCGCTACCCGTATTACGTTGAAGTTGAAGGTTTCCGTTCCGAAGTCGCCTCCGCCCGTTGTGGTTTTGTAAATTGTGATTTGTGCGCTTGTAGGCGATATGATGGGCGGTATTAAAAGAGGAAGCACTACGGGGGGGGCTGCTTCGGGTATTGCCGGCTCGAGGGGTGGGGTTTCGGTTTTGGCTGCGCTTTCGGCGGGTTCACGGTTTGTTACCGGTTCACCGGTTGTCGTGGGGTCGGTTGTGGCTGCGGGGTCGGTTGCCGTGGGGCCGGTTGCCACAGGGTCGGTTGTGGCTGCGGGGTCGGTTACCGTGGGGCCGGTTGCCGTGGGGTCGATTACCGTGGGGTCGGTTGCCGCGGGGTCAACGGCTGTTTCCGTTTCAATGGACCCCGGGGCAAGGCCGCCCGCTTCATCGTTTGCGAAAAGTGTCGTGGGCAAGATATAAATAACTGTTAAAACAAGCACCAATGCAAAAAAACCTAAATAGTTCAGTTTATTCTTTGGGAAAACATCCCTAATTCTTCTTATCATATCTGTACCTCCGCACTTTTTTTATTACCGATACATTATATGACAAAGAGTTTTTTATGAAATGCCTTTTTATGCGCAAAAAAAGATTGTTTATTAAACTATTCCATGTGCTTGCCGATATTTATCAAAACCAAAGAAAGAAGGGGCAAGTATGAAAGCAGTGATTTATGCGCGGTACAGTTCATCCAACCAGACGGAGCTTTCCATTGAGGGGCAGATTCAGGAATGCCTTCGGTATGCGGCGGCGCAGGGTATTTTGGTGGTGGATGTGTATACGGACCGCGCAGTTTCGAGCAGGGAGGCATGTAAACGGCCGTCGTTTATGAAAATGCTGAAAGACAGCGCCGCCCGTACGTTCGAAATGGTGCTAGTGTATCAGAAGCTGTGGTCAATAACGGCGAAGCACCCTTTTGCATCAAGAAATTTTTGGCAGACCGGGACAATAATTTTGTCTGCGGCGGCGAGGGCATTAATGGTTAGCAAATCTAGTGTCGGTGGCGTGTCGAGTATGATATAATCATACAGCAACCCACCTTGTCGATGTATTGCCGAAGAATAGTTTCCCGCTCGATAACCCCTGCGAGGGAAATTTCCAACCCTGCTAGCGCATTGTTCGCAGGAAGCAGGTCAATACTTTCTGCATGATGGATGATTCCCGCCATTGGGTCAAAGTCCTGCTCGTTGACAATGTGTAACATAGTGGTGACAATGGTTGTCGTGAGTTTATCCGGTTCGGTTACACCCAAACTCACAGTAAGGGAATGCTGACTGTCCATGTCGATGCAGGCAACCTTTTTACCTTGACGGGCAAGCCCTGCGGCAAGATTGACTGTAGTTTGCGTTTTACCTACGCCCCCTTTACGGTTGGCGATGGCGATGATTTTGGCTGTTTTGCCCATACATTTTCCTTCCTGTTTAGAGGGGCAAAATTTTATCGCAAATGAAATGTCAGGGATTTTACGCACAAAATATATGCCCCAATTTGATTAGGAATAGAGTGAAAATAAATAACGCTAACCCTTGCAACCCTTGATTTTACTGGGTTTCTAGGTTTAGCGTTATTATAT
>Ga0209755_10002653_pt1 | contig 24088 bp, 18 predicted proteins | sample TergutCo191P1_FD_187301 | JGI IMG/M metagenome (GOLD analysis project Ga0209755, IMG submission 187301) | Cornitermes sp. P1 segment gut microbial communities from Petit-Saut dam, French Guiana - Co191P1 (SPAdes) (version 2) | ecosystem: Host-associated > Arthropoda: Insects > Digestive system... | reverse complement strand
CTTTTAAAGTATGCACAAGCCTGTGAGCGAGTTTTATATCGTTGTCTTCCAGAGCTTTGGTAATCTCTTCGAATTTTTGTTTATTGCACTTTACAAAGTATCTGAACAGAGACCTCTGGAATTCTTCATCGGTCTCAATCTTGGCGCTTACCCTTTCCGCTTCCTTTTCTTTATTTGTCGGTTTAAGGTATTTTAACAGACATTTCCACAATTCCTGCGAAGTAAAGGGTTTACTAAGGCAATCTACCATTCCATTGTTAAAGTAGACTTCTTTGTCGTCTGTCATAATATTAGCGGTCATGGCAATAACCGGCACGCCTGTTTTGTATTTATTAATTTCTACAGACGCTTCAAGACCGTCCATTACCGGCATATGCACATCCATAAAGATTAAATCAAACTGCTTTATATCTTCTGACATTCGGTGTTTAACCATGTCTACGCCAATCTTTCCGTTCTCGGCTATTACAGTATTAATACCAACCCTGGAAAGATGCTCACAAATAACCTGCTGATTCATGATGTTATCTTCGCATAACAATATTTCCGCGTCAAAAACAGGTTTTTTAATCTCGTTCTGCGCGACTTTCTTTTCGAAAAGCTCATCCATCGAAACATCAACAGTTTCAAAGGTGAGTTCAAAACTGAATTTGCTGCCGATACCGGGAGTACTTTCGACTAAGAGCTTACCCCCCATCATTTCTACTATGCTCTTAGTAATTGGAAGACCAAGACCCGTGCCGCCGTATTTTCGCGTTGTTCCCGATTCCGCCTGAGCAAAAGGCTCAAACACAACTTTTACCTGTTCGGCAGTCATGCCAATACCGCTGTCTTTAATCTCAAAATGAATGGTTATGGTCTTTTCGTCCATAAAAGTAATATCAGAGACAAGCTTAACCATTCCCGAACTTGTAAATTTAACAGCGTTAGAAAGAAGATTGACAAACACCTGACGCAGCCTTGTAGGATCGCCTATCGGTTTTTTACCTACGCTTGGTTCCGCGTAGAAGTGCAGCAAGATTCCCTTTTCTACCGCTTTTGGCATAACCACAGTTCTGCAGGCGGTAAAAAGTTCGTGCAGGTCGAATGGAATTTTTTCAAGTTCCATTTTACCGGATTCAATTTTTGAAATATCCAATATGTCATTGATAATCTGGAGCAGCCAATCAGAATTTGTTTTAATTTTGCTCAGATAATCCCTTGTCTTTTCTGAAGTTTCACCGTCCAAAGCAAGCTCGGAAAATCCTACAATGCTGTTCATTGGCGTGCGTATTTCATGGCTCATATTCGCGAGGAAGACAGATTTTGATTTATTCGCCGCCTTCGCTGTCTCCAGCGCGCCTTCAAGTTCACGCTGATATAAATTCAATTTTGCGGTGCGTTCCTGCACAAGACTTTCAAGTTTTAATCCTTCTTTGCGGTACCTTATAAACAAATTGAAAAGAAGAATAAGCACTATCATCAACATACCAAAGGAACCTAAAATCCACGGAAGCTTCGCCTTTTCTACATTAACTCTGTAATCATAGGTCTGGCGCATCCAATGGTTAGAAATCTGGTAGGTGTCAATCAAAGCAAGCGCTTTATTAATAATCGAGCATAAAATTTGTTCGTCTTTATTAAGACCAAATCTCATTTCGTTTACATAATCAAAAATAATATTCGCTTTATAACTGGGCAGCTCATGGTAATGAGTCAGGTATAAAAGTCTTTTTTGATTCGCCATTACCATTTCTACTTCACCTTTGAGCAGACCGTTGAAGGCGTCTTCCATGGAATCGTATTCAACTGTGTTCATATGGTTTGGAAACCATTTATCAAAGACTGCGGTATACGCTGTATCTTTAGCGAGCCCTATTTTTACATAGGAAATTTCGTTAACTTTTAAATCGGGATAATCGGAATGAGAAATTAAAATATAATAATCGATCATTTTTGTCGGGTCTGTCCATAAAAATTCGCCGGAATGATCTTCTGTTTGAACCAACTCCGAAATAAGCGATATTTCTCCGCTTGCTAACATTTGGATTAAATCTGTCCACGCGGCATTTTCATCATTTACGCGTTCAAATTTAATTCCCGCAAGAGCTTCAATTTCATTAAAAATATCTATTGAGATACCTTTCCATTTTTTATCGCGCTTGTCATAAAAAGAACCAGGATAATTTCCGGGATCAAAACCGATTGGTATAATGGGGCTTTCTTTTAAAAAATTATATTCTTCTTTTGTAAGAAGCGTATGGAATTTATGAAACCTATATTCCTGCTGACCCTGATTGTACATTGCTGTTAAAAAACGTATGCCGCCTTCACTTAAAACTTTTTCTATTATCGAAATTATGGGAAGCATTAAAGGATCCTGCGTCGATAAAGAAACAGGTCTGTATGTTAAGGGATAAAAATGAGCGGACACCACGTCGTTGTGCTGAATAAAATTCGCCTCGATTGTTTCGGTATAATAAAAAGCGTCGATTCTTCCGCTCTTTAGAGCGTCATAAACCTGGCTTACATCACTTAGCATAACAGGATCAAAAGTGCCTCTCCCCATTTCGGCGATTACAGTATTGATTGTATTGGTTCCTTCGATAAAACCGCAGCGAAGACGGCGCTCTTTCGCAATCTCATCAAGAGATCTGCTGCCTTCCAGACGGAAATATTTAGAAAGACGTGACGCGATATCGCTCGTCATAAAATAATTTCTATGGCGTTCTTCTGTAGCGGTAAGTTCGCCTGTAAAAGATACTTTTCCGCTTTCAAGACCATCAAGAAGATCGCGCCATTCCATAACTTCGGGACGGAAATCCAGTTCAAAAAAATCTGACATCCATTCACAGAACAGCGCGGAAAAACCTCTGACATAACCCGCGTCATTAAGGAAGGCTTCAGTGCTGAGAGGCATTCCGTATACAAGAGTGCGTTTTTGTCTTTGTAATGATTCTATAGCGTTTATTTCGACAGAAGCGATTCCCGGAACCTCGCGGAACGATTTGGGAAGTTTTTCAGCTCCTGATAAAACGGCAGAAAAACTGCCCGGCACATGTGTTCTTGACTCTTTACAACTTATAACCAGGGTGGCGATGACCAACAACACGAAAACAAATACCCTACGCATATATTAATCCCTTTAATACATTCAATATTACTATAATTATACTATTTTTTTGATTATTTGTAAAGCGTTATCATATTCTGTCATTAATATTTCATCAGAAACCTGGTCTAAGGCCTCTCTTAATCTTGAATTTAGCGGTGTTTTGCCAAGTTCTTCTATTATATTGTCAATTTCGGAGAAGGCAGCCTTGGAATTTATTAAATCGACTAATTCTTGCAATAAAATGGCGCTTTTCGGGGAAATTTCAAGGTTTTCTGCCTCATTTTTAGAGCTAATATTAATGACATTCTTAATATTATTCATTAATACCGATAATTTTTCGATAAAATTGGGTAAATTTTCACTTATAAAATCACTATTTCCGGCTTTCCCTGCAAGCTCAATATCCTTTGCCTTATCCGACAAGTCCTGAACCCCAATAAAAGAAAGCGCGCTTTTTAAAGAATGAACATATACAGATAAAAGCGATATTTTTTTATCGTCGGGTTCTTCTTTAAGATAATTATTAAAGAAAATTAATCTTTCCTGCGTATCTCTGCTGAATGTGGATAGCACCTTACGATACCCGGCGGCAGTTCCTCCTGTCGAAGCGATACCATGCCGCGTATTCACGCCAGGAATTTCCAGGAGTTCTTCTTCTTCGTAATCGGGAAGATTGATTATTTTCCTTTCTTTTTTTTCTTTTTCCGCATTTAAAAGCGTTTCCTTGCTCTGCTTGTCACGCACCCATTTATTTAATGTTTCATCAAGCTGGATTACATCTATTGGTTTAGAAATAAATCCGTTAAATCCATTCGAGATAAAATTTTCCATATTACCGACAATTGCGTTTGCGGTTAACGCTATAATGGGCGTTTTATAATTCTTTTTACGAATAATTGTGACTGTTTCTATTCCATCCATATCAGGCATCATATGATCCATAAAAATAACATCGTATTTTCTTCCGAGTGAAATTTTATCAATCGCTTCCTGCCCGGAATCCGCTGTATCGATACTAAGACCGTATGGTTCAAGAAAACCTCTCGCCACCTGCAAATTTACAGGCATGTCGTCTACAACAAGAACTTTTCCGTAAGGCATCCATGACCTGTCTATCTCATTCTCGCTTCCCTTTTTTATATATTGGAAATTGCGCAGTTTAATCGCGGTTTCTTTGCCGATAATTTCTTCTTCATCAACAAGGGTTTGAATAATTTCTATGGTAAAAACTGATCCCTTGCCGTATTCGCTCTGAACAGAAACATTTCCGTTCATCATTTCCGAGAGCCTTTTTGTTATCGCCAGCCCAAGTCCTGTCCCTTCGATATTGCGGTTAGCTTTAGTGTCAAGCTGCGTATAATCTGTAAATAATTTTTCTTTATCATCCTTACGAATACCAATACCTGTATCTTTAATAATAAAACGCAGCAGCGCTGTTTTATTTTCTTTTTTTTCGCAAATTACCGTAAAAGTAATACTTCCCGCATTTGTATATTTTATGGCGTTAGTAAGAACATTATTTAAAATTTGTTTAATCCTAAGTTCATCTCCGATAAGTTTGCCGGGAAAATCATCGTTTATTTCCAGATTAAAATTAATTGGTTTTGATCCTATCCTGACCCTGTTTAAATTAACAGTATCATTAATTAAAGACGCGGTATCGTATTCTTCCAAAATTAATTCAAAGTTCCCTGCTTCAATTTTTGAAATATCAAGTATCTCATTTATAATTTCTAAAAGAGAAGATCCCGATTGATAAATTTGCTCAATGTTTTCTTTGTTCTTTAGAGGAAGCTCACCCTGGAGTTCAATTTTAGAAAGACCAATAACGGCGTTAAGCGGGGTGCGTATTTCGTGGCTCATTTTCGCGAGAAATTGACTTTTTGCCTGAGAAGCCAGAACAGCGATTTCTGTTTGTTTTTCCAATTCCAGTGTTCTATCACGCACTGTTTTTTCCAGAATCACATTTGATTGTTCCAGTCTTTTGTAAACCTTGCTGAAGCGTCTGGACATGGTAATAGTCATTCCAACCTGGAATACAAAGGTGCTGTAAAGAAAGAGCCTAAAAGCATTATGGAAAATAACAACGTCAAGCACATCATGTATCCCGCAGACATAGACAGCCATTGAGCCGATAATAATACTTAAAAATGTGCCTGAGAATCTTCTTTCTCCGTAGTTATCCGCTTTCTTTCTTAATTTTTTATTTTTAAAATATTCATTAATAATGCTGAAGAAAACATATGAAAAATAAACAAGTATCAATATTAAAAATATATGGAGAACTTCATCGCCATATTGATTGCAAAAGAAAATTTGCGTAAGACTGATGTAAACACAAAAACCAAGAAAACCCCAGCTTATCTTTGACACTTTATTGCGGCCCATTTGTTCTATAAAAATACAAAGCGCCGCCAGCGCGAAATAGAGCGATAAATATTCCAAACGGACGGCTATATTGTAATCTGGAATAATTAAACTGACAGAACCATTTGTCATTAAAAAATGAATACACAGCATTAGCGAAAAAATACTGTAATAAAGGTTGTGAATTTCTCTCTTATTCCTGATGGAAAGAAAAACAAAAAGATAGTATATGCCGGTATATCCCATAACGCCGCAAATAAAATAATGCAGATAACTTTGATGTTTTTTCTCGATTGTTTCGTATTCATCAATATAATGAGGCTCGGAATAATACAAGCCAGTAACATTATAGGAAGGGTCGCCTATTATTCTTAAAGCTAAAACATTCGTACCCAATACAATAAGGTTTTTGTCTATCGGGAAGCGTACATCACGCCACGTTTTATTGATTTTTATTTGTTTTTTTTCATCAAGAGCCATTTGAGAATGAACGAGACTCCCGTTAAGATATATTTCCCAGTTTTCGCCAATAATGTTTAAATAAATACCGGGCACTTTGGAAGAATCATTTTCAAGTAAAGACATAGCGTTCATGTCAAATTCGACAGGAATAATAATTGTATATTCCCGCGCGGGCTTGCCAAAAGGAGAAAGGTACGCGCGCTTTGGCAGATCCGGAAGCATGGAATTTCTTACTGTCAGCGGGAGCGATTTAAAAGAAAACCATTCACCGCCTTCCGCCGGAATTTTAAAAAGTTGCTCTTTATTAAAACCATGTCTTATAAAAGCGGAATTTTCCATAAGATTATGATAGATTGGACTGCCGCTTCCGTTACGAATATAACTCTGCCATGACCATTGAAAAATTACCATTAGTAGTATTGCCGCAAAATAAAAAACAGGGATGAAGTATCTTAATGAAAATTTACCGGGTCTCATGGCTCATTTTAGTATAAAAGATATGCGCGTAGATTTGCAAGCGTTAAAACCCAGGCAGGATTTTTTTTTATTTATATTTCTCGGCTATATCCTTAAACTGATCTTGAATCTTAATAAATGCGTCGACGACAACTGAATCAAACTGCGTTCCTCGTCCTTCTGTAATTATTTGAACCGCTTTTTCATAAGGCATCGCCGGTTTATAGACACGAGGTGAAACAAGCGCGTCGTATACATCCGCCACCGCCGCGAGACGAGCAGGCAGTGGAATTCCCTCTGCTTTTAAATTCCGCGGATAACCATTACCGTCCCATTGTTCATGATGACAGTAACAAATATCTTCGCAATGTTTTAAATAAAGAGAAGCCGAGACATCGCCAAGCTCGCTGATAATTTCTTTGCCGCGGGTGGTGTGTGTCTTCATTATTTCGTATTCATCAGCGTCAAGCTTTGCCGGTTTTTGAAGAATCCTGTCCGGTATCGCTATTTTTCCTATATCATGCAGAGCCATGGACTTAACGATTATATCCGGCTGAAGCCTTCTTAATTCCCTGGCGTAAACAGATTCGTTGTCGATAAGGTAATCTATTAACGCGTTTACATACAACTGCGTTCTTTTTACATGTTCTCCGGATTCTTTATCGCGGTATTCGATTACGTTCGCAAGACCCTGTAACGTGTTATCCAAAACTTTAGAAAGCATTCTTATAGTTTTATCGTAACGGCTTAATTTTAAAACGCGCAATAGCCTTACCATTCGTAAAACACGCAGGAGACGAAGATCGATATTAACGATAAAGGGCAGATAGAAAGGTAAAATAGCCAATAGATCGATTAAACCCATTGGGGAAAGAGCATAGCGCAAAAATGGCGGCAGCTTTGACAAAAATGGGTTTTTTGCCGTGAGGGCAGGCGGCTTGTAAGCCGCGACCCATAATCTTAGCAGGTATTCTATTGTAAAAATAATAATCGAAACTAATTCGATATAAAATAAAATTTTTTGGTATCGAATATAATATTCATCAAACAACCCAATTATAGCCGCGATGATATTAATCCAAATTAAACAAAATAAAAAGGTGTTTACAAAGCGGCATAGCTTGTCTTCTCTTTTTGGTTCTTTTTCAAGGATTGCGTAAATACGCTGTCTGATCTTTTCCATGATAATCAATTGTAATTACTTTTAAAAGATTTGTCAATTTATTGGGATAAATGTTCTTTTTATGATATTTTACCACTTACAGCTATTCTTTCCTTAATAACATCAGAATTATTTATCTCGCCAATAAGTAATGGTGATAGTTTATTATGTTTGAGGTTGTTTTTAACAGCGCTTTCCCGGGAGTTATTCGCATAGCAGTAGATACAAGAATTCAGGCATGAGTTATATTCACCTATATCAACAGAGCTTACACAGCCACATTCAAGACGTTGATTTTTATCTTTTTTTAATGAATAACTATTACCTGTAATTTTTTCTATCAATTTATCATCTATACATTTCGCGTGACCAATATTAAATTGGGAAAGCTCAATATCTTCCGCACAGGTGTCAATTAGAAAATTATTATCTTTCGCGATTTTAGAAAAACATTCCGCAATTTTTATTTTATCTTCATAAGAAATCTTAATAATATTATTTGATTTTAGGTTAGCGTCTATCTTTTTATAAAAATCGATAAAACTAATAATTACTTTTTCTGTATATCCTTTTAGTTGATATGCGACTTTTTCAAAATTTTCGATATGATATTTAATTGTATAACTATTATTGAGCAAAATTGGATCATATCTCCATATAATTCTTTGCGGTCCTATTGTATCAGATAATTTTTTAAAAGTTTCTATTATCTCATCTTTAGGAGGCAGGTTTTTTTCGATATCATTATCGTATAGATTAAGCGTAAACTGAAAATAATAGGCATAATTGTTAAAATGCTTAAGTTTATCCAGTATAGGTTTGGGATTTTTACTCCAGAAAACAATACAATCAACTGCCTCAGGATCAAGATTTATTTTACTTACTTGACGATTATTCATTGGATTTCTTACATAAACAAAGCGTTCATTTATTCTGTTTACCATCCATTCTGCATAATACGCGGGAATATCTGTTCTTCTGCTGGCGCTTATAATCATAGAGAATTATACAGCGAATAATTCTCTTTATCAAAACAAACAAAAATAACTTTTTTTATACCCGGCGTTTCTTTCAATGTCTCCCGAACCGTATCGACAGCAACTATCGCGGCCTTGTCTTTTGGATAGCCAAAAATCCCTGTACTGATATTCGGAAAGGCGATACTTTCGATATTGTTCTCTTGCGCTAAAAGCAAACTTTTTCTGTAACATGAGGCAAGCAGTTCCGGTTCACCTTTGTTTCCGCCGCGCCAAACAGGACCTACGGTATGTATCACATATTTCGCAGGCAATTCTCCCGCTCCGGTAATTACAGCCTCACCTGCCGGGCACGGCTCATTCGGGAGGCGGCTCTTCGCTATTTTTATACATTCATCGAGCAGCTTTGGTCCCGCTGCGTTGTGTATCGCACCGTCAACTCCCCCGCCGCCCATTAAGCTAGAGTTTGCGGCATTTACGATTGCGTCAACATTTAGGGTGGTTATGTCACCGAGGATTGATTCTATTTTACACATAATATTTCTCCTATTTATTAAACGAGCCGATTTCGATCAAGTTCCCTTCCGGGTCTGCGACATAACTTGTTCGCTGTCCCCATTCCATTGTTGTCGGCGGGAAAATACTTTTAACGCCCAAGTCCATTAACCTTTTATATTCTTTGTCCACATCATCGTAAGTTTTCATTTCGAAAGCTATTTCCATTGTACCATTATTACCCTTAGGGTATCCAAATTCCTGCGATGTCATTTTTTCAAAATCTTTTCTTCCGTACATGATCAGTTTACATTCACCGGTTTGAAACTCGGCGTTTGGCTCACCTTTTTTCCAATTAGTTTTCAGTCCGATTATATCACGGTAGAATGTTACCATTTTTTCGAGGTTGATTACGAAAAGTCCGATGGCTTGGAGGTTGGGCATGGTGGGGCTCCTTTTTAGTACGTTCATTAATTAGTTGCAATTAAAGATTATATTAACAATTTAATTAAATCAATTACTTCGTCCATATTATTAATATTATCTAAATCGACAGCAGCACAAGGACCATTATAAAAATCCTGTACTCCTTGACTTATTTCTTTTACATAACATTTTTTTATTCTCTCTTTAATTATAGAGTGTTCTAGCATTATTATAAACCTTATCTTTTTTTGTCGAACTTTAATATAAACAATATTTTTATTATTTTTTATAGATATATAATACTTTTGCGGATTAAATATCAAAGAATTGTTTATTGATAAAAGTTTTTCCTTAAATCCATAATATATCTTTTTTATATCATCTTTTTTGTTATTTATATGATCGCTTTCATTATAATTAACTGCCGAATCTAAATCATCATTTTTAATTTCATTATCAATGAAAAATTCAATTTCATCAAATTCAGGTTCCATTGTGAAAACCGTTGCAGAATTACTTCTATATTTTCTTATTATTTCTAAATTTACATTATTTTCCCATTCCTTATATGTATTAAATATTTCTAATAACTCAGGTTTATTTTCATCAATAATTAATAAAATATTTTGATTATCATCTATACTATCTTTTAATAATTTATATATTTCTCGACCTTTGCAAAAACTTTTAATTTCGTTCTTAATATTATCGTTACTTTCAATTATAGAATATATTTTATCAGCTAAATCATTTCTGCTCTGGCTATTACTAAAAAACGAAAAGAATTTTGTAATTTGAGGAAATATATGTCTATATAAATCATGTTTAGCAAGTTCTACTTCAACAATATAAAAATCCGGATTATCTTCATTTGTAAAATTAAGTAAAAAACCATCAGGAATAGAATTGCCTAAACCATTACCTGATATTTTTCTTTTATAATCAATATAAATAGATTTTTCACCAAAAAGCGATTTTGAAGCCTGAACAATATCTGCTTCAAATTCTTCCTCGTTTGTATACTTGTATTGAGATAACTTAACCCCATTTACAATAATATCCATTTTTTTATTTTATAATCTTTTAATGATAATGTCAAGTTTAATTAACATTTGTTTTCTAAACTTTATTTAATAGTTCTTTATCTACTTCACAGGCAAAAAGACTTTCAAACGGCAATGGAACGCCTGTAGTATTTAATTCGTTTATAAGGCTTGTTATCTCGTTGGTTACTTGTCCTATATTAACCAATCTTAGCATTGGAGGATTGACCATGACATATACGAGACCTTTTTGTGGGTTGGACATGGGGGAGAGCTCCTTTAAATATCTAGTTACTGTCCAATTGAAATTTTTCTTTATATATATTAAAAGGGATCGTAACCTTTTGCCATTTTCCATCACCTTCATCGTTTGGAATATTTGGCTTAATTTCCATTACATCCAAAACAGCAAGTTTCTTCAGATTACCTTCAATATGCCAAAAATGAAACAAGTAATTCGATGAATCAATTGCTACATCCCATTCGTGTCTCGTAATATATGCATTTGCTGCCTCTATTGGTTTTTCAGATGTTTTAACTTCTATAGTCAACTTTATAGTACTGCCTTCTTCTATGATTGATAAGACATCATAACCCGCTAAATTACTCTCTATTGATTTCCATATGGGATTTTTTTTTGTTCGTCTTTTTTCATAATCAATTGTTAGTTTTTCACCAATTCGACCTATTTCAAGTGTACATAATTCTTGTTCCTTTCGAACTGATTGTGCCTGTTGATCCCACCAAAGAACAATTTCATCTGTAACAGGAACTATCAATAATCCTGCCTTATTAATACAAGCAAGGACATCAGGAGGCAAATATGGTGAACATTCCTTTCTTCCTCTCGGTACAATAGATATCCACGAATCCTTTGAATATTTTATATAATCTCCTATCATCAATCTTCTAATCTCATTATCAAAATTTTGAGCTATTTGAATTCCCCTTGATGTTAATTTTACAGTATCTTCAATTATTTCTATCCATTTACATGCTTTAATTGTATCCACTACATCAAGTGTTTTTGTTCCATCAATACTATGAATTTTTGTATAACGAGAAAGAATATCAATTTCTTCATGCTCAAATAATTCTCTTAATAGATGATGTGATGATACAAGAATTCCTGGCGACAACCTAATCATTGTTATCGCCTTTCAAGTAATCAATGATTGCTAATGCATCACCCTCATCTAAACCAACAATATTTAATACATCATTATCTTCTTCATAGATATAATCATCTTTATTTATACTTAAAGACTCGTCATTAAATACTGCTGCCATTCTATTAATTTTATTTGTTAATCTTTCATCAACCAATTTATCAATAGTATTTTTACATTCGATAATTTCAATATTTGTTGATACTCCTGGAAGTAATCCTAAACGATGTATTCTATCTTCTGACTGTAAATAGTGTGCAGCATTAAACGATCTATCTACATAGATTGCAGTATGGCACACTTTATGCAAACTAATACCTTCTGAAGCAGCTGCAGGATTCGCAACTAGAACCATAGCATTCGAATCATCATGAAATCGTTTTATTTTACCTTCTCTTGTATCAGATTCGCTATCATTTCCTGCATCAACACCACCATGAATAAAATCTGCACCAATATCCTCTAATCTGTTTGAAATCAACTCAACATTATTAACAAATGATGTCCAAATAATTGATTTTTCACCTTGTTTTGCTAATTGACGTGCTCTTTCGCAGGCGTAATCAACTTTTATACTTTTTCCTTCAGTTAGTACATTACTCAACTCTTTTGAGAAAATTCCTGTAACATCTTGTGCTAGCAATGCAGGATTTGATACAAATTGCATCAATTTAATAATACTACGTCCTATTCGTCTTAGATTTGCTCGATTAAATCTTGATATTCCTTTAACTTGTCTTACTGTTTCAGATTTTAATAACTGATAAAAGGTTTGTTGTTCACTAGTTAATGATACCTGTATCTTTTTTCTAATTGGATACTTAAGTCCTAGCTCTGCTTTTGTCGTGCGTACATAAATAGGTTGAATTAAATTGATTGAAGAATTATTTTGTAGATTAATTTCTGGATAAAGAAAATTAAGCTGAGGATCCAAATCGTTATCTGACTGTGGCATAGGTGTTCCAGACAAAATTAATTTTCTTTTTGGTAAATATGATACCTGAAGAATAGGGTCTACTGTTGCTTTCCCACTTCCCCCTTTTATTCTATGACTTTCATCCAAAAACATGAAGATTGAATTTTTTACTAAATAATCTTTTAATAACTCTGTTACTCTTGCAAACTGTTGATAAGTAATAATGGAGATTTTTGGAGAGGTCTTTAATATATGTTTAATATTATTACTACCTCCAGTTAGCCGATAAACTAACTCCTTTGTTTCGATACACTCTTTTAACTGTTCGTCCCATGCAGGAAATGCATTCTTGGGAGCCACAATTAATAATTTATCATCTTCATGTGCTAAATAAAGAAAGTATGCCAAAGCTTCCGTTGTTTTTCCCGCTCCAGGAACAGAAAATGTTGCACATGCAGGAAATGCTATCATCTTGCAAACATTTCGTTTCTGTTCCCTTGTGAGTTCTCTCTTAAATCCAACCTCTTTCAACCTAAGCAACAGTACATTTTCTTCAATTGGGTGGTTATTTTTTACTTTATTATAACTAGATGAAATAGCGATTGTTAATTGCGTTCTCGCGTCATCTGATATCTCCATTTCAATATTGTAGATTTTGCATAAATTCCATAATTCATTTTTAATAACAAGAAATATATGCCATTCTACATCAAATATTGAACTAGATACCTCTGAAATAAGTGACACATCTTTAATTATTCTTTTTATTGTTTCCCACCCAATACTCTTATGATCTGTTGTGGTTATCCTTGCTTTACCTGAGATAAAATCAATTAGTATTCTCATGCTCTGTTAACCACTTTCTTAATAATGCTACATTTCCTTCTATTGCTCCAAGTTGTTTATTAATCCCTTTTGTTGAAATTCCATCCTCATTACAGGAACTAACTGCGTTTTCTAAAGCTGTCACAGCTTTTTTTACTTGATCAAGCATATAATTAGAACTTTTTTTCTCACGTGCTTTAGCATTTTCTTCTGAGATAACACTCTCAATAACATCAACAACTTTTTTTTGATCATTTTCTGTAAGATTAACTAAAGCTTTTGCTATATCTGTTAAATCCTGTTCATCTTCAGAAATTTCATCAAATAAATAACTTGAATTATTTGTAGTTTGAATATTTCCTACAACATTAGGTAATTCTTCACGAATAGCTACGGCTATTGAATTCATATATTTTCTAATTTCAGGAACTTTACCATATATTCTCCCCTCATCAGAACCCACAGTTACAAAAGAAAATGTCAAAGATTCAAGCATTGATTTTTCAATAGAACCATTTATTTTTTTTCTTTCTTTAACAAGTTGTTCAAAAGCATATTTTTGTTGATCGAGTTTGCTCCATTGTCTATCCCAATTATTTCTAATTAGATATTGATTTGCATAGAATAGCATCTCAAGTCTAAGCTCAATATCTTTCTCGGTCATTCTATACAATGTTGCAACATCTTCTTGTTTTTCTCCTATCTCCATAATACGTTTTTGTATCATTCGAGCTTCTGAATGCCATGAATAATCAGCTTTAATATCTGGAGCTATCTGTTCATCTGCTTCAAGTTGAGCTATTGCCTTTTCATTTGCTTCAGGCAAAACTGCAACCCTAATGTATTCAAAATGTTTATAGGTTATTTTATCTTCAAAAAATAAATCTCTCCAACAGCTTAGGCGTCTATTACCATTAACAACAAAACCTGTATTAGTAATAATTAATGGCTCTGTTTGTTTATTAGTAGTATCTTTAAATGTTTTTAATATTCCTTTGATCTCACTGAGCTTCATCAGCAAGTAATGTTGAACTGACTGAGCCTCAGGGGAATTAATATCTCTTGTAAAAAAATCATCTGGAATATCTTGGTTTGTGGCAAGATACTCATCCTGCAGTGATAAAGTTCGTCCATTTTCTAATCTATACATCGGAAGACCTATTGGAACATAAATCATCTCTAAATCATGCCCTCTATTCATAAAATTAATGGGAAACTTTGCATGATCTGATGAACTCCTTGACTCAATTATTAATTTTTTAATTTTATCAATTCGTTCAATCTGATCATATTCAAAATTAATAAATTCAGTCTTTATTATGTCATCACTCACTGCTTTCTCTCCTGTATATTTATTTTGCTGTTCTCAAATAAGACTCTCTTCTCTTTCTTGCTCTAGCAAATTCCTTTGGTAATTGCGCAACAGACGCTCTCATATCAGGTTCAATAACTGGTTTATCTTCTCTGTAAGAAATTTTACCAGAAATAGTTTCCCTCATTCTTTTTTTTGCAATTGAATGGTATTCTGGCGACAGCTCAGATCCAATAAATCTTCGCTTTTCAATAATAGCAGCAATACCACTACTTCCAGACCCAGTAAAAGGATCAAAAACAATTCCTTTAGGTGAAGTTAACGCTCTTATTAAACGCTGAGGAATAACCACAGGAAATTGACAGGGGTGCTCTGTTTTTTCAATATGATTTGCCTTTACATTCGGAACATCCCACACGTCAGATGGATTTTTACCAAGCGGATTACCGCTTAATTCACCTTTTTTGTCACCTTTAAAGTATCTTTTTCCAGGATATTTTTGAGGTATGCGCACAGAATCTAAATCATAATGATATTCATCTCCTTTTGTATACCAGAGAATTACTTCGTGTCTTCCACTGAATCGTTTAGTATTATTTAATCCATGACCAAAAGTCCATACTATCCTATTTCTTAATATTAAACCGTTACGTATTTCCTCGGGTAGCTGTCTATTTATGATATCATAAATAATAAAATCAAGCGGCATTATAGCCGAGTCCTTTACATGATACCCAATCTGCCAACAGATACTTCCACCAGGGTTTAAAATACGATATATCTCTGGTAACAGTTTTATATGTTGTTCTGTGAAAGTCTTTAAATCATTTTTAGGATTTTCATAGCGTTTGCCCATGCAATACGGCGGAGACGTTACTATAAGATCAATGGATTCAGAATCTATTTGCCTAATTAGATCAAGGCAATCCCCTTTGAAAAGCGTATAATCATTTTCAGAATTGTACTTTGTATATATCCTAGGTTTTGGTACGGTTTTAGCCTTCATTTTAAGCTTAGCTTCTTGCTTAGGCATAAAGTACTCCTCCCAGATGCATTTCATTCTATAATTTATTATAAAGAATGTCAATAATTAAATATTATACATATATTTATAATATACTACAATATATTACTTCATCCCATTCTTCTACCTCTCTGCAAATAACTCTGCAAACCTATTTACAATAACATATTCTTACAATAATATTTCAAGATATTGAAGAAATTCATGAATTTTGATATTATCCAAATAGGTCTCTTAAATTATGAATTATATTGACAGAATATTTCCAAATAACAAAGGATTAACAACCTATTTGGATGAATTGCTTGCTAAAAATTATCAAATACCCACTTTTCAAAGAGAGGTAGTATGGGATCGCCTTAATGTAAAGAAATTATGGGATAGTATTTATAAGTTTTACCCACTTGGAAGCATACTTGTATGGAAAACAGATTTAAAATTAAACAATCATAGACAGATTGGTGGACACCAAATAACTGATACTAATTTTACAAGAACTGAATATCAATATATTTTAGACGGACAACAAAGAACAACATCATTATTAACATCCTTATATGGCGGAGAAATTGAAAATAATCCTGGTTTTGATCCAACTATATTTATTGATTTAACAGTAAATTTAAAAGACGAAACAGATGATGACAGTTATAAAGAGCGTTTTCTTTTTTGGACAGAAATAGATGATAAAGATGGTAATATTAGACCGAATACACAAAAGAAAAAAAGGTATGATAGTGGACTTATTATTAAATTAATTGATATTAAAAATAATTTTTCTGATGTGCAAAATAATGTGTTTCAAAATAATGAAGTAAATAATGATTTCAATCATTCTTTTATGCAAGAACTTAATAAAATAAAAGGAGTTTTAGATAATTACAGGATTTCATTTATAGAAATAAAAGGAATACAGGTTTCTGAAGTTTGTCAAATATTCGAAAGAATTAACCAAGCGGGAAAACCATTGAATATTTTTGATATTATTGTTGCAAAAACATTTAGACCCATTATTGATAATAAACCTAATACTGGATTTTATCTTCGGGAAATAATAGATGAATTTAGAAAAATTAATAAAAGCGAATTTATGAATTTAGATGATCTAGATTATCTTCAAATAATAGCAGTTATTATCAAACAATATATAAAAGATAGTGGGGTACAAAATATCACAGATAGATATCTAAATGAAATAAAAACAGAACATATAATTGAAGTTTGGGAAAAAACAAAGGAAGCTATTCTAAAAACATTTGATTTCTTAGAAAATCATTTACATATAAAAACTCCATATTTAGTACCATTTAGATATTTTTATTTTACTCTATCTTTTTATTTTTTTGAAAATGAAATGCCGAATTATGATTTTTTGAAAAATTATTTTTGGTTTTATTCTTTTCATAACGATGATTTATTAAGCAATACTACACATTTAACAAAACATCTTGAATTAATGCAAAATGAAAAAAATCAAAGTAACTTTAATTTTGATAGGTTTTATTTAGATAAGCAGCAATTAAGAAATGCCTCTTATAGTTCCAAAGGTAGATGGAGTAGAGCTATTTTATCATTATATTCAAGTATTCAACCAAAAGATTGGGAACATTGTGATCGTAATGTTTTAGTACAAAATATTTTTTTTACAACAGATAAACCTAATTTACATCATATTTTCCCAACAAATTCGGAATATGTCTTAAATTATAAAGATAAAAAAATAACAAGCAATACATTAATGAATATTGCATATTTAACACAAATTACAAATTTAGATATATCAAATAAAAACCCACTTGATTATATTAAGGAGTATGATAATTCTGAATTTGAAGAAGTATTATCAACTCATTTATTAAGCGATAATATTTTAAAATGGGCAAGGTCTGGTATTATGCCAGAAAATGCTTTAGAATTATTCATTGAAGAAAGAATTGATAATATTATTAATACATTAAAAGAAAGAATAAATATGCAATTAAATATAATAGATTCAAAATAAAAAAAGGCTCAGAGTCGCCCCAATACTACTCTATCGGGCGCGCTGCTTGCGCTGAAGCGCTCGCGCAACCTTTTTCTTGTTAACACTTGTCGTGCGCCACGCAACGCTGCTTTTATTCATCCACACGCTGCGCGTGCATACTAGTGCGCCCCGGGGCTTTCGTCCAAAACGATTCTCCGCATGCCGCTAATTATAATATACCACATTCATCGTGAGAAATCAATAAAATTCCCCCCTACCCCCTCACCTTCCCCAAACACCACCTAACATGCTCCCTCAAATCTTTTTGGCTGTCAAATGATAAACTAAAATCTCTTTCCATTTTTTTGACGCAATAAAGGTTAGGTTCTGAGCTCCAGCCAAGATCGTTTAACACAATTTGCGATTTAGACTCGGGATACAGTTCCAGAGCGATCTTTGCTATTTGTTCCCAGCTTGTAAAAGTATTTCCAAGGGCAAGATAAATTTCTCTGTCTTTATCGCTTTCCAGTAATTTAATGTACAGTTGAGCGATTTCACCCGAAGAAATAAATTGTGTGCCGTCGTGTTTTGTAAGCTCAATTGGTTTATTGTTTACAACCGCTTCGGCGATGTTTCTAAAACGCGCGTCGGCTTGTGTGGAGCCGTCGGGAAATGGCGGATTAGAATATGTATAGCCGGGACGGATAATGTTGCGTTTCATGCGCAAATTATTACCGGCGCCGTCGTTGCTGCTGTTACCGCTGCTGCTGTCGCCGTAGTATTTTGTAAAACCTAAAACGTATGCTTCGCTTGCGGATTTTGTGCTTCCGTAAAGATCCAAGGGAAGGTTCATTACTGTTTCGTCCATGTTGTCGCGCATAACACCCATCGCCGCTGTGCTGCTTGTGTAAATAAATTTTTTAACATCGGCTTTTTCCGCAATTTCCAGCAGATTAACTGTCGCGGCAGTGTCGTTTGTCAACATCGAGACAGGCTCATTACCCCATCCAAGAGCGATATGTATAACAGCGTCGCAGCCCTTTATATAATCCGTTAAAAGTTTGTAATCTGTTATCTCGCCTTTAACTAATGCCGCTTTTTTTACCAGCGATGGATATTTTTCCGGATTACGTGACAACACCACCGCTTCGTGTCCCGCAGCAACTGCCGCTAACGTAACATATTGCCCGATATTTCCGGTTCCGCCTGTGATAAATACCTTCATTATTTACTCCTATTTTCCTAAAAGTTTATCCGCTTCCTGCATATTCGCGATAATTTCTACGCCAAAGGGACAGCGTTTTTCGCAGTTGCCGCAGCCTGTACACTCACTGCCGTTATGCGCAAGACTCTGGTAATGCGATTTAATCGAAGGAGCGATATTCGCTGTGTCAAGTTTTGCTATATCTAAATATTTATTAACAGCCGCAATATCAATCTCTGAAGGACAGGGCTGACAATGATTGCAATAAACGCAGCTTCCCTGCATGGTGTTAACAGATGTTAAAACATCGGTGTAATCAAGCTCAGCTTCGCTCATTTCAAAATATTTAACAGCTTCGTAAATCTCCTGCGGCGTTTTACAGCCAAGCAGAACGCTTGTAACAGCAGGGCGGGAAAGAGCGTAATGAACGCATTGCGCAACGGTAAGCGGTCTTTTAAAAGGCGTATGCTCAGGTGAAATTAATTTGCCCGCTCCAAGCGCCTTCATTACTGTTATACCAACATTTTTTTGTTCGCAAAGCCTGTAAAGCTGCGCTCGCTTCGGCTCTATCCCGGCAAGATTTTCAGCGTTTATGCCTTTTTCCATGAGGTTTAAAACATTTTCTTCTGTTGGAATAATATCAAACGCCGGATTCAAACTAAACATCATTAGTTCAGGAAGCCCTGTGTTAATTACCTTAATCGCTGTAATTGGGTTATGAGAACTAAAACCAATGTGCCCTATATCACCCTTCTCTTTTAATTTTCGCGCGTAATCGGCAACATCAGTCTCAAAAACTTTTTTGTAATCGTCGTCGGAATCAATAAAAAACAACATTCCAAAATCTATATATCCGCCGCATAGGCGCAGAAGTTCCTCAAAATATTTCTGAACTGTCGGCATATCACGGCTTATGTCGTACTGCTGTCCGATGTTTGTCGAACAAATATGCCCCTGAATCAAAATATCTTTACGGCGAGCACCAAGTGCTTTTAGTATATTTTCGCGCACCTGTGTTCCCGGCATGAAAATATCAAAAATATTTATACCGCATTCAAGAGCAGTGTCAATTGTAATTTTTACTTGATCATAAGGTTTGCCGTCCAGATACTCGCAGCCAAGCCCTATAACGCTCGCCTGTTTCCCCGTCTTTCCAATTTCGCGAAATATCAATGTTGACTCCTTTAATACTATTATTATAAGATGAATCAATTAACAAGTGAAGAACTATTTTCCAGCATTACTTATCAATATAACATTAATCACGCTTTTAACAGCAACCTTTTGCGGCTGTGTAAAGCAAAAACAACATGGGCTTACAATTAAAGAAGGCGTTCTCTCTGTCGGCGTTGAGGTCGGCTATCCTCCCATGGAATATTACGATACTGACAGCGCCGATCTTCTCGGCTTCGATATCGATCTTACAAATGCTCTTGCTAAAAAACTTGGATTAAAAACCCATTACATCGACACGGCATGGGAAGCTATTTTAGCGGGACTGGACGCGAACAGATATGACATCGCGGTTAACGTTACAATTTTACCGGAACGTCAAAAGCGTTTTAATTTTACAAGACCATATATCGACAGCTCAATGACAATTGTTACGCGAAATAATTCCAATATGGAAATAAAAAAACCTGAAGATATAGCAGGTTACCGCGCCGCTTTCCAAGGTGATACCACAGCGCAATATTTTACGGAAAAATTAACAAAGCAAGGAATAATTTTTACGCCGTTTTCTTACGAAAAAATAATTTATTGTTTTAACGATCTATTATTGGGGCGGATAGATTTAATCGTTACCGATAACATCGCCGCATCAAGTTACATCGATAAAAAAGATAAGCTTTTTCAAATTGTCTGGCAGGGCGCGTCCGATGAATATATCGCAATCTGCTTAAAAAAAGGAAATGACGAGTTAACTGCCGCTCTTAACGGAGCATTAGACGAATTATTCGCAGAGGGCGTTCTTCAGGAAATCTCGCAAAAAATATTTAACAAAGATTTGATTACTCGCGTTTTTTCTGATACAATTAATACTAATTATGAGTGACGTTAACAAACTTTTCAACTTAATAAAAAACGCTAAATATTTTACCGCCCTTACAGGCGCGGGTGTAAGTACGCTTTCCGGCATTCGAGATTTTCGCGGCAAGAACGGTCTTTACAACGACATGGACGCAGAAAATATTTTCAGCCTTGACTATTTCGAGAAAGACCCTTCTTTCTATTACAGTCAGGCAGGTTCTTTCATTTATAACTTAGACGAAAAAGAAGCGTCGATTGTTCACCTTGTGTTAGGTGAACTTGAAAAGCTCGGCTACCTTAAAGCGCTCATTACGCAAAATATCGATCTATTGCACCAAAAGGGCGGAAGCAAAAATGTAATCGAGATTCACGGCTCTCCTGTTACGCACTACTGTCTCCGCTGTTCGGGTGTCAGGGTTGGTTATGAAGAAGCTGCCGCTGTTGTTCGCAGCGGAGAAATGCCAAAGTGTCCAAAGTGCGGCAGAGTGCTAAAACCTGCCATCACATTTTTCGGCGAAGCGCTTCCCGCAAACGCTTTAAAACAAGCGGTTATAGAATCGCAGGAAGCGGATTTAATGCTCGTGCTCGGAACAAGTCTTACAGTTTTTCCCGCAGCAGGAATGCCTGAGTATACCTTGCGCAATGGCGGAGAAATTGTTATTGTTAATGATAAGCCCACTCCGCTGGACTCAAGGGCATTACTCCATTTTGATGATCTGGGCTCAGTCTTTGAAGAATTACAAAAGTTGTTATCTGACAACTTATAAAAGGAGATACTAATGAAAAAAACATTTACAATTATTTGTTTAATTACTTTCGCGTTAATATTAATTCCATCTGCTTTGGCGCAATCAACAGACGCGGCAGGGTTCAGAGGACAGAGCATAAACGGAGCCACGGGGCTTTTTTCTATTCCGTCAGGACGAGTTGGATGGGATAAAACAAAAAACTTTGGAATCGATTTCGGCTACCGGGCTATTATTAACAATGACATGGGCGTTGCCCACATACCGGCGCTCACCATGACTTTATTTAAAACAGTAGAATTATCCGCAGCGTTCGATATTCAGCCGGTGTTGAATCGTCAAAATAATAAAGAAAATAATGATTTACTGCTTGGAATAAAAATAAAACTGCCTACTACTCCAACAACTCCTATTGCGATAGGTTTTAACTTTCATCCTATTAATATTGACAACGATCAATATGGTTACCTTGCATATCAGCCTTATGTCGCGATAACATACAAGGGCACTTTCTTTGCCATGCCTGCCGAAACAACTGTTGTGTTCGGAAAGACATTTTATTCAGATGGTCCTGACAATAACAGCAATATTGATTTTGGAATGGGCTTTGACATTATTTTATTTCCCGATGTTTTTAAAAACACAGTACATTGGATTATCGACTTTGCCAATTTTGGTTACAGCGATCACGCCTGGCCGAACAACTGGGGCGGATCCCAAACCTCCGCCGTATGGCGAGGAATCCTGAACACAGGTTTTAGAATTGATTTATCATCGATTCCGGCGATAAATAAATATAAATTTTTAATCGACTTTATATTTAACGATCTTTTCGACGCGGGATACAGATCGTTCACTATCGGCGCGGTATTTGGCTTGGAAATTTAGTTAAGCGCTTATGCTTTCAACTTCTCTAGCGCGCGTTTCACCCTTTGCTCAGAACAATCCGCGCCAAGAATTCGCAGCGAACCAAAAAGCGGCGGGCTTACACGACTGCCAGTAATCGCGACACGAAGCGGCATCATTAGGTCGCCGAGTTTTACTTCGCGCTTTTCTGCCTGCGCTTTGATAAACTCTTCAGCTTCTTCATCACTTGCTGCCTCTGCCATTTGACGCACGAGCTCAAGCCCAATTTGTAAAAGTTCTATAGCTTTTGCAAGATCGCACTTTTTGGGAATGAATTCTTCCGCTGCCGGAACCTCGGGTTCTTTAAACAAGTAGGCAATTTTCTCCGGCGCTTCGTTGAGAAAAACCAATCGCTCTTTTACTAATGACATCGAAGCAAGAAAAAGTTTTTGCTGCTCTTCCGTCGGTTCATCGCTAAATAACTTTGCGTCTTTTGCGTAAGGCATGCAAAGTTTCGCAAGATCATCATCGCTCATCATTCTGATATACTGCCCATTGTACCATTCCAGTTTTTTATAATCAAAAACTGCAGGCGCCTTGTTCAGTTTCTCTAAACTGAAACGCTCTGCAAGTTCTTCCAGTGTGTAGATTTCTGGATGCTTCGCATCCCTGCCTTCTTCGTAAGAGGCGCCGAGGAGAGCGACATAATTTATCAAAGCGGCAGGGAGATAGCCTGCCTTGCGGAACTCATCGATACTTGTCGCGCCGTGGCGTTTGGAAAGTTTCTTGCCGTCCTGCCCCATCACCATTGGAAGGTGGCAGAACTCAGGCGGCGTCCAGCCAAAGGCTCGGTACATGATCACATGGAGCGGAGTTGAGGCAAGCCATTCCTGGGCGCGAAGTACATGAGTTATCTCCATTAGATGATCGTCAACCACATTCGCGAGGTGGTAGGTGGGGAAGCCGTCGGATTTTAACAACACAGGATCGGGGTTAACGTCATCGTTCTTCCATTCAATGTCGCCGAGCAGATGGTCGTTAAAGACCGTGGTCTCGCCAAGCGGGATTTTTAACCTGACGGTACAGGGTTCACCGGAAGCGGCTCTTTTCGCTGCGTCCTGCGGATCGATACTGCGGCAGAGGCGGTCGTAACCTGTTTCCGATGAGTGGGCAGCTTCACGCTCCTTTCGCACTTCTTCGATTCTTTCGGCGGAGCAAAAGCAATAATACGCCTGCCCCTTATCAAGAAGTTCCTGCGCGTATTTTTTATAATGGGCAGTGCGCTCGGACTGAACATAAGGAGCGAAGGGGCCGCCGTTGTTGGGACCTTCGTCCCATTTTAAACTGAGCCAGCTGAATGTGTCGTAAAGGTTTTGCACATAACTTTCGTCAAAGCGGGTTCTGTCGGTATCTTCCAGACGCAGGATAAACTTGCCCTCGTTGGCTTGCGGGGATTTGGCAAAGAGATAATTAAAAAGCGCTGTCCTTATCCCGCCTATGTGCTGAAGTCCTGTGGGAGAGGGCGCGTAGCGGTCTCGTATAATCATGAAAAATAGTATATCATTTTATA